>JAABUU010003589.1_pt1 | contig 19562 bp, 21 predicted proteins | sample 5559301 | NCBI WGS metagenome assembly JAABUU01 (sample SAMN10711884, study PRJNA513360) | rock metagenome | isolation source: Antarctica rocks | place: Antarctica: Victoria Land, Richard Nunatak white | reverse complement strand
TCTCCACAACCAGCATCTCCCCGCTCCGCCCAGTGAACCGGGCGGCGTGATCTCACAAAGCGAGGGGGTCAATTTTGGACGCCGATACCCCGCTCAGGGGGTCAAATTTCGGCTCATCCGCAGGCTCGGTGCAGGTCGTTGTCATGCGGCACGGACCAGGCGTGCCCTGAGCAGGTCAAGCTTTGCTCGCCCATAGCCTTGGCGTTTGACAAGCTTGAGGCGGGTGACCTGACCCTCAACTTGGCCGCTGCTCCAGGGTAGCGCCAGGGCTGCGCGCACGGCCTGCTCGTCCTGGCGCAGGCCGGCAGCGAAGCCGCGCAACTCGCCATGTTCGGCGTCGGTGAGCCAGGACGTGAGGGCTTCGGCGGTATGAGCGCGAACCAGGGTAGCGAAGCGCTGGGCAAGGTCGCGAACCGTGGCCAGCGCTGGCGACAGCGCGAGCAGCCGCTCGACATAGGCGCGGTCCGGCTCGGCAAGCGCCGCCAGGTCAGCCGTGAGCATCCGGGCTACCCGCCGCGCCGGGTATGTCGTCGGCCGAGCAGGAGGTTGCACGGCTGGGACGTCTGCTGGTCCGGGCTGTCGCACCGGCTCCGCCAGCCGCTGCCGGTTGGCCCACTCGGCGACGACCCGCATCCCGCCCTTGAACCCGGCATCGCGCAGGTCCCGCCAGAGTTGGGCGCCGTTGCGGCAGCCCTCCATCCAGCGGCGCTCCAGCACCGCCCGCCAGGGGTCGAGCGAGTGCATCCGTGGCCGGTGCAGCTCGGGCTGCTCGCCTCGCACCCAGCGCCGCACCGTATTCCGCGACAGCGCCAGGTCGCGGGCGATGTGGCGGATCGCAACGCCTTGCCAGTGCAGACGCATCACCTCGCCATGCACCTGCCCCCGCCGCTGCCATGCCTCATACTGCAGCCGCTGCGCACTGGTCATCGGTGGCGGTGCGTCCGGGTCCGCCGCGGGCGGCACGGTCATTGGTGCAGCAACAGGAACGCTGGAGGCGAGCTGGGCTGCAGCCCGGAGTGCGGGCATGGTCCGCTTCACTGCCTCAAGGACGGCAGCGCTGCAGTTCTCCAGCAGGTGCCACCGGTCCGCGACATGGACGGCGTCGGGCGCCCCGCGGCGACCGCCATCGGCGTAGCCGGCGCCACGGTCGCGGGCGATCACCTCGACGCCAGGATGGATCTGCAGCCACGCTGCGAAGCTGTCCGCCTCGCGGTCGGGCAGCAGGTCGACGACGCTGTGGCGTTCCAGGTCGACGAGGATCGTGCCGTAACGCTGCCCTCGTTTCCACGCCCAGTCGTCGACCCCGAGCACGCGTGGTGTCGTGCTGGGCGTCGCAGGCGTGCCACGACGGACGAGGCGGAGCAGGGTGGCGCCGCTCACGGGCGTGCCGATTCGTTCGGCCAGGCGCGCGCCGGCCTTGCCACCCAGTGCCAGGCCGATGTGGTGCTGGAGGCTGCCCAGGCGCACTGTCCGCTGGGCATATGGCCCGGCAACAGCGGGCAAGCGCTCGGCGAAGATGCGATGCGCGCAGCCGGGCCGCCCGCAGCGAAGCCGACGCACCTGCACTTCGACCTGCACGCGGCGGCCTTGCCAAGGCAGGTCCGCCAGCCGGCGGGGGTAGCTGCTGTGCTGCCGTGATGATGGGTGGCCGCAGCCGGGGCAGAGAGGGGCCGTGATGCGGGACCGACACATGACGGTGATGTGGTCAGGGGTGGGCACGACCTGATCGACCACGAGGTCGGCAGGCACCAGGGGCAGAAGGCGCTTGGACACGGGACAGCATGAACTCCGAGGTGTTCATGCTATGTGCCCCTGCGCACCCGCGACTGCGACAACCTGCACCGAGCCTGCGGATGAGCCAAATTTCCACGCCGATCCACAGGGCATCGACGAGGCGCGTGGCGACTTCTGGCAGGGCATCGGCTTCTACCACTCGCACTCGCCCGGGCAGAAGGCGGACTACCTCCGCAAGGTGCTGCGCCAGGCGCTGCGCCTCGAAGCGGAGGCCGGACATGCCACCGCGCCCGCACCGGCGCCGGCTTCCACCACCACCCTCGCCGCCGGGAACTGAGCCATGCAGCAGAACGCACGCACCGGACCCTCCGGCGGCGAGGACAAGCTGCTGGCCTTCGGGCTGATCCTGGCCGTGATCTGCGGCGGGGCCTGGTTTCTCTGGTTTCGCTACCACGCCCAGATCGCCGCCGTGGTGATCGCCACCCAGCACTGGCAGATGCAGCAGTTCTCCTTGCTGACCGGACGCTACGCCGAGCTCGACCATCAGGTGCTGCTCACGCCGCCAGGGCAGGTGCGCTTCGCCACCCTGTTCCGGCTGTGCCGCAACGTCGGCGCCTTCCTGCGCTGGCCGGCCGTCGCCCTGACCGGGGTGCTGGCGGTGCTCTGCCTGACACGGGCCGCCTCGGGGCAGTTCACCCGCGACCTGGACCTGGACCAGCTGATGCGGACCCAGGCCGAGGTGTTTCGCACCATCAGCCCGTTCGTCGGTCGCGGCCTGACCCTGGTGCCGGCCGCCGATGGCGTGCCGCGCCCGGCCGATCCTGCGCTGCACGTGCGCGAGTGGGTGGCGCGCTTCGCCGCCTTCCCGGACGGCAGCCTGAACGAGGACGCGGCACGCGCCGAACTTTCCTGGCAGCTCGGTCCGGTGTGGGCCGGGGTGGCGGAGGCTGCGCCGCATGTGCGCTGCCTGTTTGCCGTCTTCGTGCTGCACGCGGCGCGCCGACGGGAGGACGCCCTGGCGCTGCTGGGCGACATGGCAGAGAGCCTGCCGGTCGACCCCAGGGACGGCCCGGCCGGACCGGCGCAGCCGCTGGCGATCGGCGGCGCGGCGGTGTCACGCGCGGACGTCGTGCTGCAGGACGTCGAGCTGGTGGCACCCTGCGTCGCCCTGGTGGCACGGCACGCCTACACCGCGCCCGCGCTGATGAGCCTGCTGCTGCACGCCCGCTCCGGGGCCGGCGTGCTGGCGCCTGGGCAGTTCGCCTTCCTGCGGCTGGTGGACCGGCCGCTCTGGTATGCGCTGCACAGCCTGGGCTCCCCGTCCGAGTTGGGCGACGCCTCGCCGATGCCCAACCCGCGCGTCGAGGCGCTCGGCTCGCGCGACCATTGGGCAGCGGAGTGCGCCCTGGGCCGTCCCCTCCGCCTGCCCGCCCTCGATGCGGCGCTCGCCTCCATTCGCATCCGGCTGAAGCAGGCTGCGCCACGCAAGCCCCGCTCCCAGGAGACAGCATGATCGTCCAACTTCCCCAAGGCACCACGTCCCTTGCGCTGCGCCTCGATAGCTCCGGCGTTGGGGCGGACGTAACCCTCCAGATTGCCTCGGAGACGCCAGGCCTGGCCCTCGCGTCCGGTGCCGCGCCACGTCGTCGCACCATGCTGGCCTGTGCCGCGCTGGGCGCGGTCGCGGGCGCGGTCGGGCTGTCGTTCTGGAATGCGCCGGCCAGGAGCGAGGCGGTGCTCAACCTGCCGCATCAGGCCGCGTGGAACGACGGGGCTGCGCCGAGACAGGCGAACGGCATGCCGGCCGAGATGGCGGAGCAGCTGGCCCGTCCGCCAAGCGTGATCCCGCCGAGCGGCACGGCGGCAACGGCAGGGCCAGCCGCAAGCCCTGCGCCGACACCTGCCGCTGGCAAGAACCCTTTTGGGCTGGAGTGACGGGCATGGTGACGATCCCGAACGCAGCCACTGACGTCTGGGCAGGTCGTGCGCAGGCACTCGCCGACAGCCTGGGCCCGATCCTCACCTGGGCTCGCCAGGAGAAGGGCATCCCGCTGGATGAGGGTACCGTCCGGTCTGCGCTCTCCATGGACGCGCTGCACAGCGCCTTGCGGGAACGCAAGCTTCCCCTGACCGCAGCGGACGGGCAGAACAGGCTGGTCGACCTGGCCGATGCCCCGGAAACCATGCTGTCGCCGCTCGCAGGCTACCTGCACAACACCGGAGCCTACGACCCGGGGCGGGACCAGGGCGTGCCCCAGGCGGAGGAGACCTACAGGCAGCATTCACACGTGCTGTGGACGCTCGCTCCGCACATCCCGCTGCTACTGGCATGATCCGCCGCGAGGTCTACGGCCCGGAGGCCGCCCACGAGCTGGGCGGCGCCCAGAGCTATCGCGACGTCCGCTCCGGGTTCCGCGGTCTCCGCGAGGCCCTGGCCAGCTCCGCCTCCGGCCTGCTGCTCGGTATGACCACGGTGGGCATGGCCGTCGAGCCGGGCATCATCGACGTGGCCGTGCCCGCCTGCCTGCTCTACGCGGGCTGGGTGCTCACCCGGAAGGTGGTCCTGCCTTTCCGGCTGCCGAAGGGCGCGCGGCGGAAGGACCACAACCACCCCGACCCGGAGAACCGCAAGCCACGCATGGCCGCCGGCATCATCTACATCGGGCGTGACTTCCGCACCGGCCAGCAGCTGTGGATCGCCAACGAGGACGGCCGCCAGCACGTCGTGGTGCCCGGCACCACGGGCGCTGGCAAGACCGCCGCCCTGCTCAGCCTGGTGTCCAACGCCCTGATGCACGGCTCGGGCTTCATCTTCGTGGACGGCAAGGCCGACAACAAGCTGTTCGCCGAGATCATCGCCCTGGCCCGCAAGTTCGGCCGCGAGGACGACGTGCTGGCGCTGAACTTCCTGGTGGCGTCGGGCAACAAGGACACCAACACCTTCAACCCCTTCGCCTGGGGCAATGCCGACGTGATCCGCGAGCTGCTGGTCAGCCAGATCGAGGCCGGCCCGAAGGGCGCGGCGTCCAGCGGCAACGAGGTGTTCATGGCCCGCGCCGTGTCCCTGCTCGGCGCGCTCACCCCGGCGCTGGTCTGGCTGCGCGACAACAAGGGCATCCCGATCGACATCGAGCGCATCCGCTTCGCCACCGAGCTGGGCAGCATCGCCACCCTGGCGCTCGAGAAGCGCTTCCTGCGCCTGGACGTGGACACCGGCACCGTCGAGAGCATCGACGTGTCCGACATCGAGCCGGCGCTGCTCTACCCGCTGTCGGCCTACCTCGGCGAGACCGGTGGCTACGACAAGAGCCTCGCCTACAACAAGCAGAAGACCGACGAGCCGGCCAAGCAGCACTCCTTCGTCACCATGCACTTCTCCGCCACCTTCACCCAGCTGGCGGTCAGCCTCGGGCACATCTTCAAGTGCGAGAGCGGCGACATCGACATGCGCGACGTGGTGCTTAACCGCCGCATCCTGGTGGTCAACCTGCCCACCCTGGAGAACTCCGGGGAGACCACGGCCGCGCTGGGCAAGATCGTGGTGGCGTCCTTGCGCAACATGATGGCGCAGACCCTGGGGGTGAGCCTGGAGGGCGACTACGACGAGATCGTCGCCAACAAGCCGGGCATGTCGCCCACCCCGTTCCCGGTGGTGCTGGACGAGATCGGCTACTACGCGGTCTCCGGCATGGACAAGATGCTGGCGATGGGCCGCGGGCTCGGCTTCATGTTCTACCTGGGCTTCCAGGAGCTGCCTGGTCTCAAGGCGCGCATCGGCGAGTCCATGTACTCGCTGCTCGGCAACGCCACCCTGCAGATCCTGATGAAGCTGCAGGAGGGCAGCGAGACCCGGAAATATGTCGAGGACACCGCGGGGCAGATCGAGGTGACGCAGCAGACCTCGTACAACGCCACCGATGGCGGTGGCTACCGCGACGCCCAGCACGCCGAGGTGCGCCGGGTTTCGCAAGTGGACTGGAAGGACCTGAAGGGGCTGATCGAGGGCGAGGCGATCGTGCTGTTCGGCAACCGGCGGGTCTACGCCAAGCTGTTCTACGCCAAGCTCGACGTGCGGGGCGGGCGGCTGCGGCTGAACCGGCCTGCGGTGCTGCGTCCGCCGGCGCTGGACGCGATCGAGCGCACGGCGGCGAAGACGGCGAGCATCCGCGCACTGATCGAGAGCGGCGGGGCGCAGGCAGCATCGAGCCAGGTGGACACCCGGCCGGTGCTGGCCGCAATCGTGGAGGGCTTCCGGAGGGAGAAGGAGGCGGGCAAGCCGGTCGCTGATTGCGTGCAGGCCTCCATCATGGCTGCGGGCATGCCAGCACCGGCCTCCTCCCCGTCTGCCCAGACTTCAATGTCCGGACATGGTCTGGCCAGCCGGTCGATCCCTGACGCTCCGGGCAGCGACTACGATGCGATGTTGGAGAGCGTCGGCAGGCTCCCTGTGGCCGAAACGGACACTGCGCCGATCCTGCCGCCCACGGCTGCCGACCTGGACCTGGTCGGCATGCTGACGGCGATCGAGGAGCACAGCGGGCAGTTCAGGGCTCAGGCTCGGGTCAGGGCCATGCAGGTCCTGGCCGAGCGTGACGCCGCGTTGGCAAGTCCAATAGGCGAGCTGCCGCCTATGTCGCCACAAGCCCTCGGGCGGCTCATCCAGACGATGATCCTGGAGCTGTCACCCCCCGCTGTGCTCGCGCAGGCGGCCGAATAGGGTATGCGGCAGCGTCTCGTATCCCGATGCAAATCACAGGCCCTAGCGTTATGGGTGGCTGGTTTGCGCCGCATCTCGGTCATTCAGGCACTCGGGGCAGCCGCTCGAAAGCGGACGCTGTCCAACTGCCTGCGTCAACAAGGCTGGCCCGCAATAACGAGGTCTGATGCTCGATCTCCTGCCGCCATTCCGCGGCTCAGGAGATCGTCATGCAGCCCTCAAAGCCGAAAACACTGTCCCCGACTACCCGACCCGTGGTGCCCTGGAACAAGGGCGCGTTTGTCGGCCCCAAGCCGCCCCTCAAGCCCAAGCAGGTCTGGTCCATTCGCCTCACCCTTCAGCGCGAGGGCCGCATCCGCGACCTGGCCTTGTTCGACTTGGCCATCGACAGCAAGCTGCGCGGCTGCGACCTCGTGCAGCTGCGCATCGGCCAGCTCGTCATCAACGCCGCCGCCCGGCACCGTGCGACCGTCGTTCAGCAGAAGACCGGGAGGCCGGTGCAGTTCGAGCTGACCGAACAGACCCGGGACAGCCTTATTGCCTGGCTGACCCATCGCGAAGGCGGGCTGCAGGATTTCGTGTTCCCCAGCCGGATGGATGCCGATAACCACATCAGCACGCGGCAGTATGCGCGCTTGGTGGGCGACTGGATCGAGGGTATCGGGCTGGGCCGCTCCGCCTACGGCACACATAGCCTACGCCGCACCAAGGTGGCCCTGATCTATAAGCGAACCGGCAATCTACGGGCGGTGCAAATCTTGCTGGGCCACACCAAGCTTGAAAGCACGGTGCGCTACCTGGGCGTAGACGCCGAGGACGCGCTGACCTTGTCCGAAGGCACTGAGGTTTAAGACTTCAGTTACAACGTCCTTCGCGACCAATCCGAGCCGGGTTTCCGCCCCAGCTTGCCGCTCGGCTCGGCATTCAGAGCGACGCCTTAAAGTCGGGCCGTCCACCCTCTACAACTATTTTCCGCCCGAAAGCCTTCCACATCGGACGCGGGACAGAATAGGCGAGCCTGAGCTACCGTTCGTCGATCACTAGACCATGACGTACTGTTAACAGTATTCTTAGAGTCTCTGATTGTCAATCTTCTTAAGCTTATTGCCTAGCTCCAAATACCTTTCGTAGTTCATCTTAGATTCCAATGCCGGAATAAGCTCCTTCCGTATCCACTTGCTGAGTTTCCATACGTCGAAGTCCTGAACGGCCATTGCAGCGCTGTTCGCTATTCCTATTTCTTGTCCTACTTCCTTATTCTGCGGGCCTGCATACTCGGCAATGTCGTCAAGCAGAGACATACGGAACATCATAATAGACCACTTCGCTAGTTCTGTCTGGCGCGAGAGTTGAATAGCCCCAACATACCTAAGATCGTCTACTTCTATCGTAGGCACCTCGGCTAGTCGCTTTCTTGTCCACCAATATAGATGAAGTCCGCTGGTCCATACCCCCTCATGCTGCATACAGTTTCTTATGTACGCACGACCAAGACTAATCATAGCAATATCGGACCTAGTGGTCCTAATTGTCTTAAGTTCAACAAGAGACAATATTGTTGTATCTAAAGAACCAAACTCAACAACAACTTCGCCCACTAGGTCCCTACGAAGGACAGCCAAATCTCTTAACGCGCTCGATGAATCGCCGTTCACTTCCTCCTTGCTCGACAAACGGACGATCTTATCGTTTTCATACGCTTTCGCGTGATAGGTAGCGACTTCCTGAGCCCGCTTTAGCCCTAAGTCTTTGCGAATCTGCTGCCCACAAGTTGTCTCATCGGGGGAGTTAAGAACCTTCCTATGGCGAGCGCAGTACCCAACAGGTAGTCCTATTGCCCCGTATTGAAGGCCGTTAAACCAACAGTTTTGACATGATTGTAGCTTCATGACTTTGTAAAAATCGCTTTGACGATAGTCTCTGGATCACTCACCTCGCGAAAGTCTAGAAGATGCTCGCCATGCTCTTCTACATACTTGCGAGCGGTCATGACCTCGGATGCATCGGGCCACTTCGCTTTACCCTTTCCATTGCCCTTCATTAACTCAAGCAATTCCAGATTGCTAATGTGACCAACTCCGTTCTCTTTTGCGCGAGGAACGGACGTTTCCCAAACACCCCCTTTTTGTGAGAAATACTCTGCTACTTCCCGACGTTCGGTGGTTGATAGATATGGGGTCTCGCGCCCCGGACCTTCGAAGTACATCACGTGACGAATAACTGAATCGTTTGCCACTGGAGTAGGCACATTGACCGAGCTTTTACCGTCACCACGATACAGTGGGTCTCTGGTCCGATTCCATTTCCTCGTTGACATGGCTAGATACCTCCTTGGAATTGTTAATCCGTCAATTCTTAGGCGCGATATCAAAGCTGGCACCATTAGCACAGTCAGTTCTAGCTTTTTCAGCCATAGCCCCCACCTGGGCGGCAAGCTCGGGAGGTAGCCAAACCTCAATCTTGCACCAATCCTTCGGTACTTCCTGCGCCGCAGCCTCGAACCGCTTTAGAATCGCATTGACCCGCTGCCGAGACATGCCGTTCTCCTGTCCAGCCTCGGCGGGCCTCTTGCCGTCCACTAAAACGGCACGCGCGATCTTGATGGTATCGAGGGTAAGGCGCGGGCTTTGCGCTTCATCTCGGACCCTCAGCTGCTCCACGTGGCACCTCGTAAGCGGACGCGACCTCAACGATCGTGATATCCAGACCGACCCACAACTATGATCACCAATGCGCAACTTCTTGCTGCCTCTACGGGAACAGACCCGCTCGGCCCTGACCAGGACGTCCGGTAAAGTGAACGCAACGCGCCTGGGATGACAGCCATTCAGGAACATCGACGTTGTCGAGCACAATTAGCTGATAGTCATGAGCAAGCGCTGCGAAGGCTTCAAAGGCTTTGTCCTTGAGCGGCGTGTTCTGAATAGCCTTGTCTTCTACACCATCCGGATCCTTGTAAGTAACAAAGACAGAGTCGAGCACTAAGAAGCCTGGATGCGCACGCTTCCGGTCGCGGCAATACCTCATCAAGCCGATGCTGAAAGCGCCATGCAACAACGCCATGACGCCTTTGCCGTTCGAGCTTCTCGCTTTACCAGCCACGGATATGTCCATCTTCGCCAGATCGAAGAACACCCGCCGGGCATTTGGGAAGTCCCAAGACTTCAGCTCGGCTTCCACGACCTCGGAGAATTCGTTGAGAACGGCGCCATCAAGGTTTTGAGCCGCGACGATCGTGCTGCTGTCGTAGCCCGGAACCACGCCCAGCTCGCCGCGCTGCGCGATGAGCCGTTCGCGACGCCGGACAACGTCCAAGCTCTTTTGAATGGTTAGCTTGCGCGCGATCACGTTGTTAGTCGCGGTGCGGACGGTCTGAACCGATGGAACTTCGCGCAGGATGTCGGATTGTAGGACATCGAGTTCAGGTAGGATCTCACGAGCGCGGTTCGCCAAATCGATTCGCTCTTCGGCCAGCGCCTCCAACGTAAACGTCAGCTCGGCTGCGCGCTTCTTTAGTTCGGCAAGCTCGGCTTTTGCAGCTTCGACGATCTCATCGACGTTGCCGTCGCACGCAAACTTCGGCCTGTGGTGCTTCGCCTCGGAACCGCAGATCGGGCAAGTCTGGCCTTCCTCAAGAGCGAAGAGAGTTCCGGCCTCGATGGCCGACGCCAGGCGTTCCTGATCTGAGGCGTAGTGCTGATCCAGAAGCTCGAACCGAGCCTGAAGAGTATCGATTTCGTCGATCCGGTCGCGAGTTTCTTCGTGTTCGCGGCGTAGCTGACGTCGCTGTGTGGTGAGCGCGCGGTAGTCTCGCTCGGTTTCTTCCTGGACGCTGAACGACGTCGCCAATTCCGTATCCAGGGTCACGTCCAGCTGCTGTAGCTCTTCGTGGTCCGGGTCGGTGTCACTGAACTCCTGATCCAACTCGCTGATCTGGCGGTCTAGCAGTTCAAGCTGCGCAGCCTGCCGGAGAGGCCGGTCGGCTTCCGGCTTGGCTAGGTCGAGTGCCGAGTCATCGACCCCGGTCAAAAGGAACTTGAAAACCGAGATCTCAGCGGTTTTTGATGTGTATTGTCCAGTCAACACTGGAGAGGTGTCTTCCTGAATCTTTGTCTCATTGACGATCGAGAAGCGTTCGAGATCGCGATAACTAAGGTCTCGCGTCGCGCCGGATGCATTTGTCTGCACCCGCTTCTCCGCGGCACCCAATTGGCCAAGCAGCATCTTCGAAAGGGACACGTTGGCCCCGTGTCGGGCAGAAACGGACATGCCTTGCTTCTGATCCGGACGATCCCGGAACAGCCCGTCGATGATGCGAATGTCACCGCCCTTGAGCGCGCGTATCAGCGTTTTCTCCGACCCGTCATCAAATAGGATGCCGAGATGTGCGAGGTCGTACTCGGCTTGCTCGACAATCGGCTCCGGCGGATTCCGTGCGCCGAGCACAAAGTCGATCATGCGCAGAATGTGGGACTTGCCGGTGTTGGAGCCGCCGTAGATAACATTGAGCCCGGCAACAAAATCGACGATGGCAGGTTTGCTTTGCGGGCCGGTGATGATGAGGAAGCGCAGTTGCATCAGGGCGCCTGACCCTGATCGACCTGAAACTCAGGCTCCCATTCATCCATGCGACTGCGGACGAGGGCTGCCATGTCATCATCGGACAGCAGCAGCACGTTGTCGGCGAGCCAGCCAGCGCATTCCTTGAGCGCCTGTGTATACGGGCTTGTCAGTAGATCGACGAACGAACCGGCGTCATCCCCGGCTTGATACCGAAACCCGTGCCGAGTCGCCGAGCGCGCGACGAGCCCACGTGTTTCCATCAAGGCAAGTCCGGACTCGACCAAGACACGCCGCACAAGGATCTCGGCCGCGCGCGAGCGATCATCCGGATGCATGCTGTCCGGCCCGCCGAAGTCGCCGGTGTGGACGACCAGGTGATCGAATACGACAAGCCGGTGCAGGCTCAGTTGCTCCGGATAGCAGGCGGTCAGGATGACAACCGACCTCAGACCCGTCTCGAACGGGGTGTTGAAAATGCGTGGCCGGCGGCGCGGAGGGTCGATGTGACCCATGTCAGACTTTCCACGTAACCCTGTCGGCGTTGGCCAGCTGGTGACAGACGCCTTGCTTCACTCTGATCTTGGCCCGGGGAGCCAGGACGCTTGCGGGCGAGGCCTGCCCGGCAGCCGAAAGGGCTGTGGATAAGCGGCCATGCGCCGACATCACCATCCCGATTGCCGGATCGATGGCGTCCATGATCTCGTCTGCGAAGCTCTCAATTGTCCCGGGTTCTGTCTGATCGCGGTAGGTCGCCATGAATGCCTCCGCATCATAGAAACGCACGCGCTGCTTCTGAAGATCGTCTCGCCATTTCGCATACCCGGATAGATCATCCGTACAGGTTATGCGCGCGGCTGTCTCCTCCGCATACACGTCGAGGAGCTTGTTGACGAACATGGTCTCCTCCACGGCGATATCGTCCGGTGTTACGCCAGGCTTCGGCTCCGGTAGCTCACCCTTGAACCTGGATGCCCAGTAGGCCGTTTTGCGATGGCCGTCGAGGATCTCCTCCATTGTGGCGAAGGTGAACGACGCGAAGTCGTACGCCCGGGCATACGCGGCCAGCGTTCCGGTCAGCACATGCTTCTTGCCCTCGACCACGTTCGGCGCGACTCTGACGTTCCAGGTCGCCAGGACCTCATCTCGGAATTTGGACGGATTGAGAAGCATATTGCGCAGTCCGGTGCTCGGCCCGCGTGGAGCCACGAATGAGCATCGGCGGGGCGGGGTGAACTCGCCGCGCGATGCATGAAAGATGATCTTCCCGGCATCCTCGCAGGCCGCCGACACGCCGAGCGTCGTCTCGTAGTGCTTGCACTGGAAATTATCCCAGACGCCCTCGCAGGCCTCCGCACTACAAAGGCTGATAACATCACGGCCGAGGTCGCCGGGCCCACCAAGGCGCTTGACCGAATGGTAGCCTTGCAGGCCCTTTTGCCATTCAGCGATGAAGACTTCCCATTCGTCCGCACCGTAAGCACGAACCAGTTTCGCGATCGGCGCGATCAACACTCTCTACATTCCGTTTCTTGTGGGGCTGCGACGCGCGTATTGTATCGGCAAGCGCGTCGGGCCGGAAGGTAGGTGGTGGCTGGAGCGGCAAATTGGCGCATCAAGCACGTCGAGCTGGCCCGCTGTCATCTGGGCTCTGAAATGCCGGGCTGGACGACGACCACCTTGAACTCGGTGCGGACCTGGCGGGCCAGCCCCGAGAATAACTTCAGCCGGGCGACGTCGCCCGCCTTGAAGCGGGAGTCTCACGACCCGAGTGCCAACCCGCGTCAACGCTCGACGGCCATGCCGGAGAGGCGTTTGGCATAGCCGGCGCGCGCCGCGGCCGACCAGTGCACGCTGTCGCCGACCGACAGGGGCCGCGCGCCGAATAGGTTGATGCGCCAGGTCCGGCGCCACGTCCCGTCCGCCGCGGGCACGCCGACCTTCCTGGGCAGGAATTCCGCCAGCCGCCACCAGCCGACGAGCGATTCGTGACGGGGTGCATCGGGATCGGGGTCGCGACCCAGTACCTTGGCCCGGCGGGCGGCGTCCACCAGCAGGCCCGACGCCTCGGCCTCGCGCAGCATCCAGGCGAGGGAAAACTTCCACAGGTCGCCTCCCGGGTCCGCCGAAGCCGGGTATCCTCCTCCGACGTCGCTGTGCACTCCCGCGAACCAGACTTCCTTCAGGTCGCCGGCGGCCATGTTTCCCTTGCGGCGGCCGACCGAGCGGAAACGGTTCGTCCGGAAGAATGCCCGGCGCTCGTCGAGCGCGAGGGCGTGCCGGGCAACCGACACCTCGCTGCAATTGGCCGTTCCCGGCACCCGGAGCGTATTGGAGATCCAACCGACCGAGCTCACCGTATCTCACACGCCGACGAAGTACGGACGGCAGCGTCGTGTCCCAAAGGTGGCCTTGAAACGTCCCACCAACCTGAACGCCTCGTCCCGCTTCGCCGCATCCCCTTCGATGGTCCGGTCCGCCGCCACGAGCAACCTTATGGCGTAGGGCACCATCGCCTCGTTGCCGGCTTCCATGAGGCCGTAGAAACGCAGGAGGCCCACCAGCGCCCGGACCGTGTAGGCACCCCTGCTGAACCCGAAGAGGAACAGCCGGTCGCCCGGCCTGTAGGTGCGCATGAGGAAGACGTAGAGGTCGCGGAGGTCGGCCTCCAGGCCGTATCCCGAGATCCGGCCCAACTGCTTCGTGACCCAGCGTCCCCAACTCGTGAGCGCCCCGGCCGCTTCCATCGTGCCAAGCCCGGGATGGTAGCAGGCAACCTGCCGTGCCGGATCGGCAAGGAGGGTCGAGTACAGCCGCACGACGTTCGTGTTGTCCCTGCTAAACTCGTTGGCCGTGCCGTCGCAGCAAACGACAACTACCCGGCTATCGTTACCGGGGGGCCGGACGGGACTTTCCGCAGGAGCCGGCAGGCCGATCCCCTTTCCGTTGCTCATCCCGGACCCGGAAGGTCGTCCTGGCTGATGTCCAGGGCAGGGACGAACCCGCCGAGCCGGCGGTTCTGGTCGAATATCCTCATCGGCAGGTCCGCCTTCGGCATCCAGACCCTTCCGACCTCCACGGCCGCCGAAACGGGGAGGACGGGGAACACGGAAAGCAGCGCGGACTCGCCGTGCGCCGCCTTGATCCTGTCGAGCGTCACGCGAACCAGCCTGGCGAACTCCATCAGGTCGGCTCTCGACCTCATGATGTCATTGTTGGCCCCCTCGGCGACGATGGACCACACGGCGGTGTCCGCGCCGACCGCCGCAGTGACGCGCTCCGGGAGCACTTCGGCGCTCACCTTGCGCTCCTCGACCGTGTGCAGGTCGTCCAGGCGGCGGATGAACAGCAGGATAGGTGATCTGCTCCATCACCTCCAACGGGTTGGCGATCCCGCCTGTCCAGAAGCTGTTCCAGATCTGGTCGACCTGGTTGCGGATGTCGCCGGTGAGCATGCACGTGTCCTGATACGCCCGGCTTTATTGGCTGACTCTCGACGGATTCCCTGATCGGCGGTGATATGATTCGCTGTGCTCTGCATGCGATTCGCGGAGGTCACCATGGCGGCGGCAATCAAGATCACCCGAGACGAGCTGGATCCGGCCGGGCTGCGCCGGGCGGCGCGCCGGGCAGGCAGTGTTGCGGCGTCTCGGCGGATGCTTGCCTTGGCGCTGGTCCTGGAAGGCACGTCGCGCAGCGAGGCTGCGCAGGCGGCGGGGATGGACCGGCAGACGCTGCGCGATTGGGTGCACCGCTACAACGAGGAGGGTTTGGCCGGGCTTACCGACCGGCACGGCGAGTTCGGGCCGAAGCGGTTCCTCTCGCCCGAGCAGGAAGCCTGCGTGGCCGAGTGGGTCCGCACCGGGCCTGATCTGGCCGGGCACGGCGTGGTGCGCTGGCGCCGGGCCGACCTCGCGCGTGCGATCGAGGCCAGGTTCGGCGTCGTGCTCGCCGAGCGCAGCATCAGCACCGTGCTGCGCCGGCTTGGCTTCAGGCGGCTGGTCGTGCGGCCCCGCCATCCCGGGCAGGACGCGGCGGCGCAGGCGTCTTTCAGGCCGGCTTTGCGGGCCTCGTAGAGGCAGTCCTGCCGGAGCACGCCCGCGGCAAGCCGCTGGAAATCTGGTGGGAGGACGAGGCCCGCATCGGCCAGCAGGGCACGCTGACCCGGGTGTGGGCCGAGCGAGGCTCGCGTCCCTCGGCACCACGCGACCAGCGCTACAACTGGGCGTATCTGTTCGGAGCGATCTGTCCGGCGCGTGGCCTCGGCGCTGCCCTGGTGCTGCCGACTGCCGACGCCGCCATGATGACCCTGCACCTGGCCGGGATCAGCGCTGCCGTGACACCTGGCGCCCACGCCGTGCTCATCCTGGACGGCGCCGGATGGCACCATAGCGGCGGCAAGTTGCGCGTGCCCGGCAACATCAGCCTGCTGCACCTGCCGCCCTACAGCCCCGAGCTGAACCCCGTCGAGAACGTCTGGGCCACCCTGCGCGGCAACGCGCTCAGCAATCGGGTCTTCGACACCTACGACGACATCGTCGACGCATGCTGCACTGCCTGGAACTGGTTCACCGCACAGCCGGAGCGCGTCACCTCACTCGGAGCCAGAACATGGGCATGTGTCAGTCAATAAAGCCGGGCGTATGAGTTCGATCTTTGACACCGTACCAGACGCACGCCGCGATCCAAACCGGCCACGCCAGCTATGTCCGCTATCTGCAGCCTGCCGCTCCAAACTGGCCGGTCCGCTATCGGCCAATCGGTCAGGCGAGTGTCGAAATCTGGTGGAAAGCTGACAGTCTGCTTCGGAGCGGATTCCGGTGGAAGTGGAGACAAGACAGTTGTCCAGTCCGGCCAGGGCTGACGACCCAGGATGTCGGTGCGGCCGCGCCTGCGCCCTGTTGACAGGCTGATCCGCTCCTGCATGAATGATCATTCATTCGCAGTGGAGGCCATGCCGATGTTCGGAACGCGTCGATCCGAACGCCTCGACGGCCAGACAGCCCTCGTGACCGGTGCCTCGAGCGGGATCGGCGCCGATCTCGCCCGCGTCCTCGCGCGCCGTGGCGCCTCCGTCATCCTCGTGGCGCGTCGCGCCGAGGCGCTGGAGCGCCTGGCGGCCGAGATCGGCTCCGGCCAGGCTGTCGTGCGGTCCGTCGACCTCGCCGACGGGGATGCGCGCCTCGCCCTGCAGCCCGATCTCGCGGGCGTGGACATCCTCGTCAACAACGCCGGCTTCGGCCTCTACGGACCGTTCGCCGAATCCGACTGGGACGGCGTCCGCCGGATGCAGGAGGTCGACGTCGTCGCGCTGATGCACCTGACGCATCTGGCGCTGCCCGGCATGCTGTCGCGTCGCCGGGGCCGGGTGCTGAACGTTGCGTCCATCGCCGGCTTCCAGCCGACGCCGCTCTACGCCGCCTACGGCGCCGGCAAGGCACAGGTCGTCTCCTTCGGGATGGGCCTCAACCACGAGATGCGCGGCTCCGGCGTCACCTGTACCACCCTGTGCCCGGGCGTCACCGCGACCGAATTCTTCGACGTCGCCCGCCAGCCGATGAACCGGTTCCAGCGCAGGAGCGTCATGTCGAGCCAGGCCGTCGCCGAGATCGGCGTCCAGGCCTGCCTCGCCGGCCGCCCCGTCGCGGTAGCCGGCCGGCTGAACGCGCTCACCGCAAGTCTCGGACGGCTGCTTCCGCTCCCGCTTTCCACGCGGATCGCCGGCGCGGCGATGGCATCCGATTGACGGCGCCTGCCGATCCGCCGCCCGACCGCAGGGACGCGATCATGGGCGCGTCCCTCGCCCTGTTCGCCGAGCGCGGCTTCCACGGCACCCGGGTGCCGGAGATCGCCGGGCGCGCCGGCGTCGCGGTGGGCACGATCTACCGCTACTTCCCGACGAAAGAGGCGCTCGTCAACGCGGTCTACCGCGACCGCAAGCAGGCGTTCGCGGCCGCCATGGCCCTCGCCGTCGACCCTGCCGCGGCACCGCGCGACCAGGCCGATGCCCTTTGGCGCGCCTCAGTCGGCTGGGCGCAGGCCAACAGCGCCGCGTTCCGCTTCCTGGAGCTGCACCACCACGCCGACTACCTCGACGCCGAGAGCCGCGCCGCGACCGAGCAGACCCAGGCGGTCCTCCGGGCCCAGCTCGACGACGCGCGCCAGGCCGGTGCCATCCGCAGTGACCTGTCGCTTGACGTCCTGGTCGCCCTGCTGTCCGGCGCCCTGGCCGGCTTCGTCCGCGACGCCGACGCCAGCGGATTCGGGACGGATCGAGGCACGATCGACGCCGCAGGCGCCGCGGTCTGGCGGCTCGTCGCGCGCTAGGTTTTTAAAGACGATGGTTCACGTCGTGCGTCCCGCGTCCACATCGCGAGCCAGATCATGCGGTCTTGCATCTGGACGACCGCTTTGGGTCGGAAGCTGCCGCCTACCTTGTGGCGGCAAAGGTCCGCTAACCCTGCCCGAGCGCTCCAAAGCCGACAGTCTGCAATCGGCTACTCGGAGCAAGAGCGACCGTCGTGCGGTCGAAAACAGAAGCTGGAGACCCTCGATCCGTAGGCCAGGCTTCATTTGTTCACCAAATCGGTGCCGGGAAATGAGTCGATCGGTGTCGGCCCGCCGAGCTTCAAGGCGGCGGCGATTTCGTTGCGTAGCCAGATGGCGGCCGGATCCCGGTCGACGCGGCGGGACCAGAGAAGCGTGATCGGGGCGGTCGCCAACGACAGCGGGACGGGAGAGACGACGAGACCGAAACGCGGCGCATGACTGCGTGCGAGTTGGGCGGGCAAGGTCGCGAGAATCGGGGCTGCCTCGGCGACCGCGAGGATGGATAGGAAGTCCGAACTGGCGACCACGGTATCGAGCATTGCGCCGGCGCGTTTCAACGCGTCGGCGATGCATCCCTGCAGTTCGTCGCGCAAGGTCGTGACGACATGCGGGGTTGACAGGTAGGCGGCCTTGTCGACCGGAACCGTAAGCGGCAAGAGGAGTGGATTAAAGCAGCAGGCCAGCGCCGGCTCGAACAGGGTGAGCGCGCCGTGACGCTCGCCGCCGCCGCCGTAGCCGCCGACCGCGCAATCGAGGACGCCATCGTCGAGAAAGCGATGGACGTCATCGACGTCGCAGTGCCGGCCGATCACCCGGATGCGTGGCGCGTCCGCCCGTAACCGTGCGGCCAGGGCCGGCATGACCAGCACTTCCATCTCGCTGCAGAAGCCCAAGCGGAACGTTCGCTCTTCCGATAGCGGGTCGAAACGCATCCCGGACCGAACCGCCTCCTGGACCTCGCGCAGCGCCGCTCGGATCCGCGGCGCGAGTTCGAGCGCCCGCGGGGTCGCTCGCATGTCGGTGCCGACGCGCACGAACAGCGCATCGTCGAGGAGCATCCGCAGCGTTGACAGGCTGTGGCTCATCGCCGGCTGGCGCACCTTCAACCGCGTCGCCGCTCGCGTGACGCTGCCCTCCTCCACCAGCGCGTCGAACGCGACGAGCAGGTTCAGGTCGAACGATCGTAGATCGAAGTGGTCGATGGACTGCATTGGGCGGATCGATTGGAAGAATGGAATAACAGCTCCTAGATCAAGCCCATCGAAGCTTCAAGGAGATATCCGTGCTCCGCGCCCCCGACCCCACCGACCGGCTGGCTGCCGGCTATGCCAAGCGCTTCCGTGTCGGCGCCGCGACGATCACCCGCATCGACGAACTGCGCTGGGACGATGCAACTCCGGCGAAACTCTACCCGAACTGGTCGTCGTCGGTGCTCGAGGCGCATGCCGTGGACATCACCGCCGGGTCGTTTGATCCGAAGGGCGGCACGCTCACGCAGAGCATCCACGCCTGGCTCGTCGAGCTACCAGGGCGTATCGTGCTGATCGACACGGCGACGGGAAACGACAAGCTGATCCCGCAGGCGCCGAAGCTCGACCGGCTCGACACGCCCTGGCTCGCCCGGCTGGAAGCGGCCGGCGTCACGCCCGACCAGGTCGATCGCGTGTTGCTCACGCATATCCATGCCGACCATGTCGGCTGGAACACGCGGCGGGACGACGACGGCAACTGGGCCCCGATGTTCCGCAACGCCCAGCACCTGATGTCGCGCATCGAGCAGCGCTACAACGCGGATCTCTTCGCCGGACAGCCGGCGCCTGAACTCCCGCCGGCCTCGCTCGGTCCGCGCGATCACACGCCGACGCCGGGAATTTACCTGGACAGCGTCGCGCCGGTGATCGCGGCCGGCCTCGCCGAGTTCGTCGACGTGAACGGTGCGGAGGTCGGCGATGGCTTCTCCTTCCACCCGACCCCTGGGCACAGCGTGGATCACGCCTCGATCCGGCTACGCTCGCAGGGAGAAGAGGCCTGGTTCGTGGGGGACACCCTGCACCATCCGTTGCAGGTCTATCGTCCGGAGCTGCGCTCAGTCTTCTGCGAGTTCCCCGAGGCTGCCGAACGCTCGCGCCGGGCCATGCTCGAACGAGCCGCCGAAAGCGGGGCGCTTTGCCTGACTACCCATTTCGCCGAGAGCTCGGCCGGTCGTGTGACCTGGCGAGAG
>JAABUU010003586.1_pt1 | contig 19574 bp, 24 predicted proteins | sample 5559301 | NCBI WGS metagenome assembly JAABUU01 (sample SAMN10711884, study PRJNA513360) | rock metagenome | isolation source: Antarctica rocks | place: Antarctica: Victoria Land, Richard Nunatak white | reverse complement strand
GCCGGCGCCTCAGTAAGGACTACGAACGGCTCCCGGCAACGGGCGAGGCACTCATTTACATCACCATGTCGCGGATCATGCTCCGTCGTCTGGCTCGCTCATGACCCTTTTCAGACAGTTTCTAGGTAGAGGTGCCACGCGCCTCATCCCACTTAGGTCTGAATAGGCCTGGAACGATATATGAGGGAGTTGCTTGAGGCGGAGGAGGTATGACGTCTATGCGGTTAACGAAAGGCCGGGCCGCCGGGTTGCATGCAGCCGCCGAGGCCCCACACATGAGTGATCGGTTGAATCTATAATGATGACTCACACGCCACGCGGGACACGCATCGATAATCGATAGGCACATTATCTCAAACCCCAATTGTTCGTTCTCGGGGAGAATCGACCCGGCTGTTCTCTGACAGTCGGGTTGATCTATTTCTTTACTTTCAAGTGGTACGTAACATACAAACAGCGCCAGACACTTCCTGGTGAGCACGACCAGGACGAACGGGCCGTGAAGTCTGTAATCGGTTTGCATACGACCAACCAGGAGTTACTGTGATGGAACCGGATGATCGTGACGCGGCGAAACGTCAACCAAAGGACGATCCGACATCGGCCGACGAAGCCAAGGACGATCCGACATCGGCGGACGAAGCCAAGGATGAGCAAGAGAAGCAGCTGGCGGAAGGAACCGAAAATCCAGGCTGAGAGGACCGACTCTCCTGTCGACTAACCTGGCGCTCCGTGCCAACTGGCAAGTCGAAGGCGTGACCTTCCAAACGACAAGAAAGAATCGCCGACAAATGTATAAAAACAACCTGGGATGGCAATGCGGACGCAACCTGTCCAATTCACGGGTCACACAGAGATCACGGCAATTCGAGCTCAAAAGGTGCAGGAACTCTTGTATTGGGAGTAGAGATGGCTAACGAACTTCGGGTGACCCTGGAAATCGGACCGAAAGGCAAGAAGGTGGTGGCGGTGGCGCCGGATTGGCCCGGTCTGGAGCGCGGTGCGAAGACCGGGGAGGTCGCGATTGAACGGTTACAATCCTACCTTCCACGCTATGCAACGGTGGCGAAGCTGGCCGGGATGGCTGCAATGTATCCGGCCACTACCACCGTCGACGTGGTCGAGCAATATCCGGGCGTGGGATCAACCGACTTTTGGGGCATCTCTTTCGCGTTTTCGGGGATCGATAGGCAAGACATGTCGAGCGCTGAATTGGGACGTGAACTGACCTTGATGCAGGCGTGCTGGGCGTTTTTCGACGATGTGCGTGTGCGCGTGTCTGCTGAGATGCAGAAGGGGCCGCGAGGCGGAGGGCGTGATCGGGACCGAATTGTTCTTCATGTCTGCGCCACTGAACAGGAGTGGGCGAAGAAGCTCGGAATGGGCACCAAACAGGGTGAGAGGATCACTGATGCCAATGGGCTGAAAGCGTACCGCGACGCGTACTGCACGGCAATTCGGGCGTTCCATTCTGAGGGCAAAATGGCCCGAACCTGGCCGCTTCGGTACCTGATTCGGCACACCGCGTATCACACGCTGGATCATGCCTGGGAAATGGAAGACAAAGACCTGGCTGTCGGGGTCAGGTAGAGCGCCGCAAACGCCCACTACTCATCGCTCGTATCGCCTGGTGCCCGCTCCCTGTCGACCAGATTAGGCGACGCCCGTCACGGATCGGTCTTGCCAGTAGTGGCAAGTACCTTGTCGGCCGGTCCCTGCCCCGACTGTGGCGCCCGTTGTGTGCCCTGCCACTACGGGTTCTACTGCCTGTCTCATGACGAGCCGGAGTATCCGGACGAGGCATTTAGCTTTCCGCTAGCTAGCCCGGCCGCACCCGTCCACCTTCGAGGACCAGCACCTGATCGGCGCGGTGGAGCGCGGCGGGCCGGTGTGATACCACCAGGAAGGTTTGGTTGCGATCGCGTGCGAAGAGGCGTGCCCACAGCTCCGCTTCAGTCTCGGCGTCGAGCGCAGACGAAAGGTCGTCAAACACCACCAGCTGGGCCTCTCGGAGGAACATGCGAGCCGCCGCTGCCCGCTGGACCTGGCCGCCGGAGAGCTTCACGCCCCGTGGGCCCACACGGTTGTCGAGACCGTCTTCAAACTGCGCGATGTCGGGCTCCAGGACGGCGGCATGAACGGCACGCTCCAGGGCTTCATCGTTAGCGGACCAGCCCAGCAGAAGATTGTCGCGCAGCGTCTCGCTGAATAGCCGCGGTACCTGCGGCGTGTACGCACAGCGCGGCGGTACCAGAAACGAGGCAGGATCATCGACGACGCACCCGTTCCAGCGAATCTGACCGCAATCACGCGGTAGCAACCCCAACAACACCTGGAGCAGAGTGGTCTTCCCCGCGCCGATGCGGCCTGTCACGACCGTGAGCGATCCGCGCTCCAGCGTGAAGGAAACATCGCTGATACCATGCTCGACACCGGCATGCTTGTACGTCAGTCCCTCAACGTCGAACCGCTGCAACCGGTCGGCTCCTCGAAGGGCATGCGGAACGAGCGTGGATGAAGTTGGGGGCTGGACGTCCGACAGATAGACCGGCGCCCGCGCCACGAGGGTCGAGCGCGGTTGGCTCGGCGTGATGGCCTGCATCCGTCCCATGGACACCTCGATCCGTTTGAAATCACCGATCACACGGCCGATCTCGGAAGGATACCAGCCGAGTGCATCAAGGAACACGGCGAACAGCGCCAAGTCACCGACGTTGAACGTGCCCGATCGAATCGCCCCTGCGCCGAGGAGAAGCACAACCCCGGTTCCCAGGCTTCCAAGGTTGGTGTTCAGCGCGTCGAGCACGCTGCCAAAGACAGCATCCCGCACCTCCGCTGCCCGGCGGGAATCCCCGAGGTGGTTCAGCCGGCCGATGGCGTGAGGCGTGGCCCCGGCAACCTTGAGCGCGAGCTGAGCGCTCATCACGTCGCCGAGAAATCCGGTGACGGTGCCGCTGGCTGCCCGCGCGGCGGTGCGATAGCTCATAATCCTCGCTTCCAGTAGCTCTGTTACGAAGGAGCAGAGCAACAGTGGAACGAAGAGTGCCAGTGTAATCGCGGGGCTGATCCGCCACATCAGGATCGCCGCGCCACCGGCGAAGAGCGACCGTCCGATCAGATCGGAAAGGGCGTCGAGCATGTCTGCGACGATTTGGGGGTCATCACGGAAGCGGCTGACGATCTCGCCGGAGGAAACCGGCAGCCCGTCGCGGCCGAAGCCGCGAAGGATGGAAGCGAACAGATTGGCGCGCATGAGCACGATAGCCTTCTGCTGGAGCGGGCTCCATGGGTTCCGCAGGAGCGGGCTGGCGACGGCTTCACCCACCAGAATGGCGACGAGGATTCCAATGGCACTCCAGGCAGCGAGGTTGTGGTGTCCGGCCGCGACCGCATCGAAGAAGCGCTGCGCGGCAAGGCCGAGACCGATGGGCACACAGAAGTAGATCAGGATGGCGAAAAGCGTGTTGAGCACGAAGTAGCGCAAGCTGAACCGGATCAAGCGGAGAACCACTGATACCCCGCTCATGCCAGTGCCTCCGCCATGCCGGCCCGCAATAGTCGCGCGAAGCGCGAGTCGGGATCCCGCGCCAGGTCGGTCCGGGGTCCACACTCGACCACACGGCCGCTTTCGAGAATCGCGATACTGTCAGCCCGTTTGACCGTCGTGAGGCGATGCGCGATGATGACGCCGGTGCGCCCTTCCAGGAGGCGGGACACCGCCCGTTCAAGAAGTCGCTCCGTGGACGGGTCGATGCGGGAGTATGCTTCATCGAGAATGACGACCCCAGGATCCTTGAGAAATACCCTGGCCAGAGCAATGAGCTGAGCCTCGCCCGCGGAAACACCCCGTCCACCGGGCCCTATGAGCGTGTCGAGGCCGGCGTCGAAAGATTCCAGCCAGTCGGAGAGCTCGAGGAGATCGAAAACGTCCCGGAGGACCTCGTCGGTGACGCCGGCATCGAACAGGGCGACATTGTCGCGGAGCGTGCCCCCGAAGAGGTGTGTGTCCTGCGTCACCAGCCCAACCCGCTCGCGGAGATCATCAAGCCGCACCTCTCGGATGTCCGTTCCGCCCAGACGGACGGTTCCGCGCGCCGGATCGTGCAGGCGAAACAGCAGTCGTGAGATCGTCGTCTTGCCGGATCCTGTTCGGCCGAGCAGGCCGAGAACCTCACCGGGCTCGACGCGAAGCGACACACCGGTCAGGATGGGTAACGACTGGTAGGCGAACGAGACCGCCTCCAGATGGACCGACATCGCGCCCTCGGGAAGAGCCAGGCCCCCCGGACCATCGGTCACCTCCGCCTTTGTGTTGAATAGCTCGCGCACACGAACGATGCCACCTGTAGCCTGCTGCAGGCTATTCATCTGGGTAGTGAGGCGCTCCAGCGGCAGTCGCAGCATACTGGTATAGCGAAAGATAACGTACACGGCTCCCAGCGTCATCGCGCCCGTGCCGTGAAGGCCCGCGCTCAGGGCCAGCGCAGCACCCATGCCCAGGGCGAAGATCACGCCCACTCCGCCGTTGAAAACCGATCCCGCCATGGCCGACGCGTTGAAGCTATGAAAACGCGCGGCCAGCCTTTCGTGGAGCCGTCCCATCACGTATGCGTCGGCGCCGCTGGTTTTAATGTCAGGCAGCCCGGCAAGTCTCTCCTCGACGAAGCCGCTCAGGTCACCGGCGGCCTGGCGCGCCGCTCCCGCGCGACGGGCGACGAAGCCACCGCTGCGGATCATGAAGATCAGTGCAACAAGGGTAAAGGCCGTCAGTGTGGCTCCGATACGCCAGTCGATCGTGAAGAGCAGGATAAGCACGCCCACCAGAAACACGCCGCTGCCTAGCACCTGGACGACGAAGCGCGCGAAGAAATCGGCGATGGCCGACACGTCGCCGTCGATCCGCTCGATCAATTCTCCGGGGCTGTGGTCGGCGTGGAACTGCCCGTCCAGCCCGAGGACATGGCGGGTGAGATCGGCACGGAGCGCGTTTGTGGTGCGCCACCCAAGTTCCTCCGCGACGCGGGTCTCACATACCGCCGCCGCTTGCGTGAGCAGGGCGACCACCAGGAAAACCACAGCGAGCCACACGAGCCGGCGGAGTGGCTCGCCTGCCTGGGCGTGATCGATGAAAAGCTTGACGATCTGCGGATTGGCGAGCTGGAGGCCGATGCCGGCCAGCAGCAGGAGGACGAGCAAAGCGGCGCGTGGCCACTCCGGTCGTAGATATGTAGCGAGCAGGGCGCGATCGAACATGGGCAACTGGGACTCCTTGAATGCAGCACAAATGGTGTCGGTGGAAGGAGTGCTGCAGGCTGCCGTCCCAGGAGAGCCGGGTGATTCACCAGATCACGCATAGTACGAAGGAAGGACCTGTGACCCGGAAACCATCGCCGGGGAGGTCGATCGCCGCGTGAGTCGTACGGAGTCGGCTCTGCCCCATCGCAAGGCGAATGCAGAGCCGGCGAGTGTGGCTCTAGTGAAGCTCCGCCGGAACGGGAACCTGCAGGAAGCCAGTAGCCATGATAGAACCTCCCGTCGCTGTTTTCTGCCCCGTATTGTAAACGCTTTTCTGCCGGTTGCACCAGCGACTCGGCGGCTCTGGCGGCGAGTGCCAGGCTGACCACGAAGTCGTCGTGGCCCTCTGCTTCCGGGACCGACCATGCCATATGGCGAGCGCCCACCTCAACCCTGTCTCCCTCGGGTGTGGTTCGCACGCCGGGAGCTCTTGTCAAGAGATGTGGAAATTCTTCCAGGCAAGGCGGCTGATCTACGCGGCGACGTCCTCCTGAGTGGGCTGATCGAGGTGTAACTTGCCGTCCACGAAGCTGTGGCCGGCGCGCAGCAGGCTGAGCTGGTTGGGCGCGTTGATGCTGCGCCAGTTCATTGACAGCCGACAGACGAGCTTGAACACCAGGTAGAGCGCGTTCTCTCGGACCCGCATGCGCTTGGTGCCGTTGGTGCGGAGCTTCACGCCGTCGAAGATCGATTCGATCGGGTTCGACGTCTTCAGGTGCATCCAGTGCTCTTCGGGGAAGTCGTAGAACGCCACCATGGCGTCCCAGTCGCGCTCGAGGCAGTCCGCGGCGTTCGCCTGGCCCTGCGCCCGCAGCTGCGCACAGTACTCGTCACGGAGCCTCTTGCACTCGGCACGGCTGGTGGCTGCGTACATGGCGCTCAGCGCCGCGCGGCCCTCCTTCTGGAGACGCTTGGGCAGCTTGTCGAGGACGTTCAACCGCTTGTGGTTCCAGCAGCGCTGATGCACGGTCGCGGGGAACACCTCGTCAAGCGCGTTCCAGAAGCCGAGCGCTCCGTCGCCGACGGCGACCAAAGGCGCCTCGGTCACGCCACGATCGCAGACCTCGTCTGCGTGCTCATGTGTAATCGGTGCTGTCGCACCGGGAAGGACGTCGCCGCTGCGCGGCGCCGAGGGTGACCGGCTGGAGGAGACCTGATGGTCTCCACCAGCACCCCGGCGAGACGAACCCAGCCGCCCGCGTGTGCGACCGCGCCAGCGGCAAGGGCGGCGCGCACTGGGAGTACACCCGCGGTCGCGCAGTACGCCCGTTGGAACTAGAACACGAACCAGCCGGAGCGGGCCGGGACGTCGGTCATCCGTTCAACTTGACACAATTCCCTTGACACGCTTCCCGAACGCGGCACCATCACTTTACATGACAGTTATCGTGTTGACGGAATGACCATTATTGGCACTCGCGAAAAGTGCCTTGTCAAGGGTTCTGACGCTGCCAGAACCACCGCCGGCGGGGGCGCTCCACGGGCTCGGCGACGACCTCATCGCCGGACGTGAGGAGCTTCAATCCCGCGGCCTGGGCGTGGAGGAGCTGCTGCTGCTGCTGCGCACGGAGAAGCCCAGCGCGCTCATCTGCGGCGCGTTGCGCCTGCTCTCGCCAGGCGTCCGCCTGCTCGACGGCGCGGTCCCGCTCCTGCGACGCCTGCGACAGCATCTCCCGCAGATGCGCCAGTTCCACCGCACGTGCTGAGGCACCGTTGCTGCTCTCCGTGACGCCCTCCGGCACCCCGTCGAGGGACACGACCATCCGGCCGCGCTCATCATGCGTGGCCTGCAACTCCCCGCGCTGCACCCTGCGACGATTTCCGCGCTTGCAACGCGTGCTCCCTGTCTGCGCACATCGGCCTCGATCCCAGTCGGCCCCTCTTCGTCTGCGTACCACGTCTGACGGTCAAAGTCGCGCCAGTACGTAAAGAAGACGTCGACTCCGCAGGCTGCAAAGGCCCGACAAACCGCAGCGCCAATGCTCTTGCGTCGACTTGTGCCGGTTACGAGAGCGACCTTCCCTCGCAGCCCTCGCCAGAGCTCCGGGGCTCTCCCGCAAAGTTGATGATTTTCAAGATACAGGCCCAACAGGTGGGATCGGAGCTAGGCTTAAGAGCCCACCCGTGGTGGCTCGCACCTCGCTTTCATCGAAAGTGCGGGAGAGCCAGCTCCGGGTACACATACCTGCTGCATCCGTGGCAAATCAAGCAGGTGTCGCGGGCATCAGCCGCCGCACTGGCAGATCTCAGGGGCCCACCCGATAGGCACGGTACGCCCTGGCCAAGAGGGCCAGGGCGTAAATTGCGCTGCGTTCCATCTGCTGTAACATCCTTTCCCCCAGCACAGGTGCTGGGGCTACGTTACGGCACCGGCTCCCTGGCCTACTTCCTGGCGTTTACAGGTGACAATTCCATAATGTGATGTGAGCCAAGGTATTGGGCAACGATTCGCTCGCGGGAAGTTTGGACCACAGGAGCATCCATGAGGCGTGGCTTCGCGGTTTCATTGTTTTTCGTGCTCCTGGGTGCCCTGTGGCTCTCCTCTTCGTTTCACAGCCAGGCACAGGTTAAGAGCATCCAGTCGACGGTGCAGGCTCAGATGACAGTGGTGTCTGGCCCCACTCCGACGCCGACCTCCGCGGGACGGTAGCGATGGCGCACGCTCGGAGGGGCGGCGGCGGATGAGCAAGGTCACCAGTCTGTCGTTGGGTGTGCTGACGGCCCTGGGCGGATTCGTGGACATGGGTGAGCTTGTGACGTGTTCGCAGGCAGGGGCGACGTTCCAGTTTTCTTTGCTGTGGACCGTGGCCGTGGGCGTTCTGGGGATCATGGTGTTCACGGAGATGACGGGGCGGGTGGCCATCGCCTCGGGCCGGGGGCTGTACGACGTTATTCGGGAACGGCTGGGCTTTCGCCTCGGCGTCATATCTCTCGCAATGGTAACGCTGGTGAATGTGCTGACGATTGTGATCGAAATCTGCGGGATGGCTTTGGTCTTTGAGATCATTCTTCACGTCTCGTACCTGTGGTTCGTCCCACTTATGGCCGCGCTGGTCATTGTGGTTCTCTGGTACGCGTCATTCACGTTCGTCGAGAACAGCGCCTCCATGCTTGGACTGACGATCCTCGTGTTTGTGGTGGCGGCCGTGGCGCTGAAACCCGATTGGGGCTCGGTGGGCAGTCAACTCTTTCTGCCATCGATACCACCCGGGTCCAAGCTGGCGCTGTACGGATTCTCGGCAGTTGGTCTGCTGGGCGCGTTTATGACCCCGTACGAGGTGTATTTCTATTCCTCGGGAGCAATCGAGGAGAAATGGACAGGCGATGATTTCATCACGAACCGGACAACTACGGTTCTCGGCTACCTGCTGGGCTCGACGATCGTCATCAGCATGATGGTGGTGGCAGCGATGGTGTACTTCCCGCATGGGGTTCAGCCACAGACATTCGAAAACGTGCCGGTCCCAATCGAACTCGCGTTGGGCGGTGTAGGTCTGGTCTTCTTCGTTTGCGGCGCGTTTGCGACCACGGCGGGTGCCGCGTTCGAATCGACATTAAGCACCGCGTACACCGTGTGCCAGTTCTTTGGATGGGACTGGGGGCAGGACCACGAGCCCAAAGACGCGCCGCTGTTCTCGGCATCGTTTCTGATCGCGATCCTGGGTGCCCTGATGGTTGCCTTTACGGGCATAAACCCGGTCAAGTTGACGATTTACACGACCGCGCTGGCGGGCTTCTCCCTCCCGTTTACCTTCATTCCGCTGTTGTTGGTTGCCAATGACAAGAGATACATGGGTGAGCAGGCAAACGGAAAGTTGTCGAACATGGCCGCCATCTTCTTTCTCGTGATTCTGTGCACCGTCACCATCGCTACCCTTCCGCTCTTCATCCTCTCAGGATTTGGTGGAGGCTGACATGTTTCTTGACCACGACATCATGGACCGCGAGATTGTCGACCGGGACGGCCATAAGGCGGGCAAAGTCGATGTGCTGCTCCTTGAGTTGCGCGGAGAACAACCGCCGATTGTCCTCGGCATCGAGACGAGCAACGGTGCCCTGGCCCGACGGATGCATCCATGGGCTGAGAGAGTATGGGGATGGTTTCGCATAGGCCTCCAGGGAGAAGCGGGCAGGAATGGCCCGAAATTCATCGAGTGGAAGAGCATCACGTATATCGATGTGGTGGTACATGCTGATATCGATCGCACGGCCGATGGCTTTCAAGACACGGAACGAGCGGTCTGGGTCCGCTGGATAGAACCCCTGGCGAGGATATCGAGGAAACAAACGTGAGCGAGAACTCGCGAATTCGAGCCGACGAGCTTATTGGGCGTAGGGTGGTCACCATATCGGGAAAACGTATCGGCCATGTCCACGATTTGCGAGCCGAGCGCATCGGCAATCAACTGTGCGTCACGGCGTTGATGGTGGGTCCTCGTGCGTGGTTGGTGAAGCTGGGTGTTTCCCGTGGCCTCGGACGGGAGGTTGTCTGGGAGAATATCGTGGAGCTTGGTGCTACGATTCGCGTCCGAGGCGACGGCAAGAAGATGGATGTATGACGGCGATTTTGCAGTACGTCATATTGAGCATGACTACGATGTCCGCGGTGGCATTTGGGGTGTACTTGGTCGCGATGCACAGGCTTCCGGTGAAGGCACGGCCAAAGGTGCCGGTTCTCGATCGATTCGGCATTGAGATCGGCACATTCGAGAACCCGGGCTTTAGTGAGACCGAGGACGAACACGAGTAGGGCTTGCGTCCCTCGAATGCCGAGCGGCGGCTCCCGTTTGCTGTGCGCGCTCTCCTGGCGAGACGCCGAAGAGGACGACGGGGCGCAGCAGCTCGTAGGCGATCTGCTCCGGCCAATCGAGGAGAAGTCGGAACTGCTGCTAATCGTCGTTGGGGACAACGCGTTGGCGTTTTGGGCCGGGCATGCCTAAGTCGGCCGCCGAACCGATAACCAGAGCGTGCGCACGAACTCCACGACCTGACCCATGCGTAGCAGGCTCTCGCGCAGGTCCGCTGGGCGAGAGCCTGGGTGCCCGAGGATGTCCTCAACGATCGCCCTGAAGTCCGATAAACCGAGCGGGAGATTGTCCACCGCCGCGAGCGAGCGCTTCTCATTGATAAGATAACGCTCGTTGAGGGCAAACAGCACTCGCACCAGGCATGAGACAGAGCGGAACAGACATCCGACCACGTAGGGCACATCACCGCGATCTGCCGACGACTGGCCCGTTTCAAGCGCGAACTCAGCTTCCCAGAGGAACCGATCGGCAATGGTGCGTTTCAGGACCTCGGGATAAGGAGTGGTCAGCCCTTTGAGGGCAATGATTGTATTCTGTGGATCGTACAACGGGAGACATGTATTGATCTCCCCCATGTACATGAAACTGGTGAAGCCAAAGGGATGCCCGGGCTGATAGTGCACCGCCACGTGCCCATGACGGCTCTCCTCGATGCTCTGAGTGACTCGTGTTAGGTCCCGATAGAGCCAGTCGACGTTTACCCTGTCGATCCGCAGCCATGCGCCACCGTTGATCCAGGGTCCCCATTCACCGAACTCGGTGACAGCGTCCCCTCTCCGCCGATCATCCAGTCGACTGGCTACGGCGCGAAGTGCGTCGAGCGACGGTGGTTCGTCAGGACGGTAATAGATGCCAAGATCAACATCGGAGGCCAGGTTGGCCTGGCCGCGGGCCACCGAGCCACCGAGCACAATAGCAATCACCCCATCCACCAGGGACAACTCCCCGGCAACGCGGTGAGCCACGTCTCAAAGTCCGCGCGTGGCATATGTAAAAATCGGTTTAAGAGTGGACAGTTCGGGCCGAAAAGCCGGGATAAAAGTGATACAGGAGCGGCTGCCGTAGTAGATAGACCCAGTCAGATGGCTGGGAGGAAGGATGTTACGGCAGATGGAACGCAGCCGGGTACCCTCTGGGTGTCACTTGATGGCCAAACGAGGCACGAGTATCCGGGCGATCGCCGAGGAGCTTGGACACAGCCCGACGACGGTCAGCCGGGTGTTACGGGAGCCGATGGACCGGGAACCGAAGAAACGGGAGCGCCACTCCCAGGTTGATCCCTATCGGGAGCAGATCAAGCGATGGCTGGAGGAAGGGTTGCCGGTGGTACGGATGCTGGAGTTGGTACGGCGTGAATCCGAGCAGCCCTATACCGGGAGCCGGAGCCAGTTTGGCGAGATGGTCCGCCGTATCCGGCAGGAACGGGACCAGGAGTTGGCAGCACGGGAGGTGCCAATCCGCTTTGAGGGGTTGCCAGGGGAGTACCTACAAGTGGACTGGGGAGAGATCCGACGCTTCCCGTTTACCCAGCAGTCACCCGTGACGCGGTACTTCCTGGCCTGTCGTCTGAAGTATAGTCGCTGGAGTTGGGTTATCTGGACGCATGACATGCGGCAGGAGACGCTCATCCGGGGGCTCGTCGACTGCTTCCTGGCTTTGGGCTTTGTGCCCTGGGTGCTGGTCTTCGACAACATGAAGACCGTCACCAGCGGCCGAGATACCAGCAATCAGCCCCTCTGGACGCCGGCGTTGCTCCAGCTCGCCGCCGAGTTCAGCTTCCATCCCCAGGTCTGCGATCCGAGAGCCGGGAACCAGAAGGGCAGCGTGGAGTCGTTGGTCAAATGGGTGAAAGGGAACTTCCTCCCCGGTCGCATCTTCACCGATGATCTCGATCTCGCAGCACACACACGCGAGTGGCTGACGATGGCCAACACCCGCGTGTCATCCGCCACCGGCATCCCACCACTTGATCGCGTGGGTGAGGAAGTGAGCACGGGCGGTATTCTGCCCTCCACCGCAGCTGATTACGGGCTCCTGGTTCCAGGTCAGGTTGCCGCCGATGCGACGGTTGCTGCCCTCGGCAACCGCTACTCGGTCCCCGTGGCTCATGTCGGTGCACCGGTCGTCGTCCGGCTCCATCGAGACCGGGTCCGTATCTTCCGGGATACCGCGTTGCTTGCCGATCATGCGCGAGCACCAGATGGCGGACGAGAGCGCATCATCAATCCGGCGACACCCAAGCGGCTTCGCCGCGGGGTACCCGGCCCCGCTCTTCGAGCGCAAGCCCCGCGCCCAAGCGATGCTCTATCGCGATGTGCTCCTGCGGCTGGGCGGCCCGGCTCTCACCTTCCTCTCGATGCTCTCACAGCGGCATCGTGCCCGGCTGCGTGAGGAGATTCTGGCTGTCTACGCCCTCTACGAGCAGTACGGTGCGGACGCGCTGCGGGCTGCAATGGTCCGTGCGGTGGAAGCCGGGACCTACGGGGCCGACGCTCTCACGCTGCTCCTGGCGGCCCCGTCCTCCCCACTGCCAGTCCTGGTCCTTCCCGGCGTGCCGTGCCAGGAGGAGGTTGATCGTGCCCTCGGGATCTACGAGGCCTGGGTGCAGATCGACGTGGCGCAGGAGGTGGGGATATGAGTGCCGACCTTGCCGCGCTGCTGACCCAGGTCCAGCTCACCGGTGCCGCGGCCGTCCTCCCCGCCTGGCTCGATCGGGCCGCGAGCGAGGAGCTGAGCTATGCTGACTTCCTCCAGGGGCTCCTCGAGGAGGAACTCACTGCGCGTACCACAGCCGGCACCCAGCGGCGCTTGCGTGCTGCCGCCTTCCCCTTTGCCGCGGGGTACCCGCTTGCGGGTCATCGAGCAGTTCGACTTCCGCTTCCGTCCCGAGCTCAAACGGCAGGTGGTGCTCCGCTACCTGGACCCCACCTTCGTGGAGCAGGCCGGGACGTTGACCCTGATCGGACCACCGGGATTGGGCAAGACAATGTTGGCGATTTGCGTCGCCACCAAGCAGGTGCAGCTGGGCGCCACGGCCCGCTTCATCACCGCCCAGTCCCTGGCCCATCAGGTGACCCGCACCATTACCACCCTCGGCCGGCAACGGTTGCTCAAGCCGCTCCTCACCTGCGACGTGCTCGTTCTGGATGAGCTGGGCTATCTCCCTGCCGGCGCCGCCTTCGGGCCTGCCTTGTACGAGATCATCGCCGGTCGCTACGAACGCCGGCCGACGATTATCACCTCCAATAAAAGTCTGACTGATTGGGCGCAGATCGTCCAGGACGTTTCGTTAGCGGCGGCGCTGGTCGATCGCCTCTTGCACCATGGACAGGTGTTTTACCTGAAAGGTCCCTCGTGGCGGACCAAAGATCATCCCCTGCCATCGCAGACAGCAGACCCGCCACAGCCGGTCGCTGCCCCGGCAGCAGCGGAGGCAACACCATGATCCGGGCATCCAGCAGCATCCAGAAGGCTGCCAGTGGTTGGCCCCCCGTCGCCCCTAAAAACCTGCGACTGTGCCCGTCGGTTGGTGCCTCCGTCAAACAGAAGGGCCGCCGTGTGGCGGCCCCCCGTCGATCCATCAATGGAACCTGCGAGAAACCACCAACGGACAGGATCAGCCTAGCACGATGGCCTCAAAGCTGGTCGTGCCAGTACCGGTACCAATTGAGGCAGCCGCCGAACGTGTACCGCTTTTATCCCGGCAGACTGTCCATTTGCAAACCGGCGCTTACACCCGTACCAGACTGAGCCGATTGACCTGTGCCATACGGGAGATGGATGCATCGAAGGTTCGAGACGGCAGGTCCCGAAGTGCCGCCTGTTCTTGTTCCCAGGCTGCTGCTCGTCGTTCCCGCTCGCGCTCGCACCAGGTGAGCAGATGGGCATTGAGCGCCTCCCAGGAGGCAAAAGCGGGAACCGGTACCAGAGCATTGCGTCGCACATAGCCCACCAGGTTCTCCACCGCCCCCTTCTCGTGCCCTTCGGCCGGGCGACAGAACAGGCTATCGACCAGGTAGTGGGCGCGGAGCTGACTGAAGTGGGTATGCTCAACCCGGTTCGGCCCGGCCAGAACCCGCACCACGGCCGTCTTGGGATTATCGTAGAGACATTCGCGGGGTACACCGCCCAGCCAGGTGAAGGCACGAACATGCCCTTCCAGGAACGCTTCCAACTTCTCGGTAGGTGCGGCCCAGGCAAACGGGACGGCACTGGCTCGCATCCGCAGACAGAAGAGATGCGCGACCTCCCGGCGGCGGGCGATCTCGACCACTGCCTGACCCCAATCAATCTGGGCTTGCTGTCCCCAATCAGCGGTGAGTGGAATGAAGACTTCTGGGTGTTGGTCACGGAGCTGTGCCACCAGGCGACGAACCGTCGCTTCATGGCCGGTGAACCCATACTCCTCCACCAGCCGGTCGTAGATCCGCTTGGCGGTGTGTCGTTGTTTGACTGGTGCTTCCTGGTCCTGCTTGAGCCAGCCAGCGATCACCGCACGGTACGGGTCCATCACCGGGCTGGGACGCTCATGGTGGCGCTGGTAGCGGGGCAGTTCGGTGCTCTCCAGTGCTTTGCGCACTGTTTGCCGGGCAACACCCAACTGGCGGCTGATCTTGCGGATCGACCAGCCATCGACCAGGTGCTTCTTGCGGATAAACTCAATCTCGACCATCTTGCGCATTGTCCTTTCCCTCTGTCGCCGAAGTTTCGTCGCTTAAGCGTACAGAGTGGGCATGTCAAGGTGGTCAACTTTTCGCTGCGCGTTGCCCCCTCAGGTGGTCAACTTTTACGTTAGCGAACACAAAGGTAGGTCGTCCAATGCTCGTGCAAGAGGATATGGCCTCCAACAGCCAACCAGGCGCACGCTTCCAGCTCGTCATGTACTCCGGGCCTATCGAGGTGGATTGGAACATCGGACCTGTTTCTCTGGCAGAGCGGCCCCTCTCCTTCCAGATGCTCGTGGAGCGTACCAGGATACCGATCATGCGTCCGGCGCCTCTCGCCCCGAATGAACGCCGTGCCCAGGCGCAGCGTTATCTCACCTTCTTCTGGGCGATGGCTCCAATCGCTATCAAGTTCTGTGGCCGTGGGGACACACGTCGAGCAGTACTCCAGATCGATTTGCTAACCACCGCCTATATTGCGCTATGGCGTCTTGTCGGGCAACCAGCGGGACCGAACCCAGTTCTCCATTCAACGAACTGGGTACTTGAGTCGGAACTTGATGCCCAGATTCCACAGATTGGCCCAACGATAACACCAGAGAGCGCCCTTGTCGCCATCGACCAGCATTGTCAGGAAGTGCAGGCTCTGCATAGTCCTCTGAAGGATTTAGGAGCAGTGGTCTCGAACCAGGTTCCAATGGAAGTTACGAGGCTACAAGAGGTCGCCAGGGAGGCCCTACGTCGGGGTGGGATTCAACGACGTGCGTATCGCTAAAGAGCGCCCCGCCCTTCGGTCCATGAAGAAATCGTCGTTTCTTGAGACGATGGGGTTCAGAATCTCGGGGACGTTTTTATGCGTAAACCGACGTCTCAATAAGCCGTTCCATAATCAGTATCTTATTTTCTCCGCTAGCTATGAGTACGCGAGACAGAATGCTGGCGTCGATTTGGCTAGGCATAGCGAGGTGTTCTCCCTGGTCGAAGGAGACGCCCTCTTAGGGTCTACGATTTCGACGGCGTTCCTTTGCCTGTCGAGCGCGCTTGCGAAGATGCTTTAGATCGTGCAGGTTTTTCAATCGAGCTGTCTCCTGTTTCTCTTTGCTGAAGTCGCGCTTCCTCCAGGCCCTGGCTCTCTCCTGCTCAAGCTCTTGGCGTATTCTCTTCTCCTGCTCGAGTTGCCTCTCAGCAGCTTCCGCGCGTGCGTGCGCTGCATCGACTGCTTGGCGTGCGAGCGTTGAGACAAAAAACGGCTTTTGTAAGTCGGGTAGCTGTTCGAAAGCTTCATCGAGTTTTGGAGAGTACGCAACCTCGGTTTCCTTCAAATACATGTCTCGCTCGGCAGCGAACGAGGCCTTCGCGGTATCAATCAACGGCCCAAAGAAGCGAGTATATCGCTGATTGTCCATGACCTCAACGCCTCCATAATACTCAAGCATGCATTGTTGCAAGAGCCCCGGATCAGGCATTTCCCCCGGTAAAGCAGCCAGATACCTATACAGCGCCTCCGGAACCCAGGTGGTGACGTCGGTTCCTGGTCCTGCTCGATCTAGTACGCGACTGCGCGACACGAAATATGTTTTCCCGTATGGACCGCCATGCATGTGATACTTGCCCTGCCGGAGGCCCTGTATCATCTGTAAAACTTCCGCTTCGGCTCCTACTTGTCGGTCACTCCGAAAGATGCCGCGGTCAATACGATCGGCCTTGATGAGCACCTGGAGTTGTTCAACCTCAGCCCAGTCGTTCTGCTCAAATCCTTCAAGTCCAGCTAGTTCAATCGATTCGACTCCGACAGCCTTCAATCGAGCCTTTATTGCGCTTCGAGTGGGTCCCTCTGGAAAGGCAAGCTGGAGGTAATCCTCAAACGTGCCCACACGCCCATCTGCGGCAAGACGAATATAGCCGTCGACAAAGAGGTTCCGTTTGTAACCGTCCTCGGCCATGGCTAACACCAAAAACTCAGTGGAATTCGGGTCAAAGTTGCTAGCATTCTCCATTGCCCACTTAAGGTGCGTCCACGTCTCATCTAATAAACTGTCGGTCGTGCACATGCCCGTGTGGAGCGTATGGAGGCGTCTGAAAAGATCTGCTGAGTAGGCATTGTCACGCGAGCCAACAGCTATCAGCGGGAGGAGCACGCTTGAGTCGAAGAACCAAGCTGTAGTTCCGAAGAGATCTCGCCGAACTCTAGTGCATGCCGGATCCAGGCCAGCTAGGTGGAACAGAAAGTAGCCTTGTGATATCGCTTCTAGATAGTTGCGCTGATGCTCTGACGGCGAGATCAGAAACTTATCGGCCGCCTCGATGAATGCCTCGCGTAGTGCACCGACGGGGAAATTCTTGGCTGCAGCAATTACCGCGTCAAAGATGTCGCTTAGTTCATCCGACCGGATTGACCGATCCATGAAAATCGCGTTGGCGATAGCTAAGCCGCGTCTTCGAAAGGCATCCACGATCGTACCCTTGAGCGCGTCAACCGCCGCCGCCCTGTCCACATCAGAGATCGCTGGGCATACAGCAGTTAGATCGGAAGCAAAATCATCATAGGCCCAGCGCTCTTCTTGCCGCCGCAACGCCTCGATTCCGTCGATCTCTTCGCGACCATCTGGAGTGAGAAAGTATCGGTCGTTTGTAACATCGACCAAGTGGCGTTCCATCAATTCACGGAGTACTTCTCCGACTACTTCGGCGACTTCATTGGTGCTTGCAAGGTCACTCACGGGTCTGCGGGTTGTAATAGCACTGACCGACAGACCCGTGTCTCCATGAGTTAGGAGCGCAGCAAGTACCAGTGGGCCAAGGTATGCAGTAGCTGGGGCTTCCTGCAATCGACGGAGAGCTAACAACCTTCGATAGATAAGAAGCGATGCGGCTGCCTCGGACTCATCCTTCGTCTGGGAGCGTAGCGCTACCATGATGACTTGCTCTCTCGGGGCAATAACCCGGTCAAGCCGGCGCAACACCTGGCGCAATCCGCCGTGTGTGCCATCAGAGTTGTCGTAACCAATCACGACGATGTTTGAGGACTCCCGCCATTCACGCTCCTGGCCCAAGGTCATCTGAGGAGCTATCCAGAAGATCGGCCTTTCTAGAGTTGCTGCCTTTTGGACTTCGCCCATGATGAAGGCAATGTGCGGATCGTAGAGGCTATGCCCGACGACCAGAACCCGATAGTGCTGGAAAATCGACTGCACTTTTTCACGCAGAAACGCATATTCGTCCCCGTGCGCGATGTCGTCGTAGTCGCGGGATGTAAGGATCATGCCTTGTGGATGGTCGAGATCACCGTGAAGCTTTACGATGAGATTCATCTGATCCGGAGTGATAGCACGGAAGTGATAGTCACTGTCCTGCTCCTCCTTGTAGCGCAGCAAGGTCCCGGCGAGGGTATACACCGTCGTCTCCACCGGACGAATCCGACTGCTGGACGGGAGCGACCCGGGCGTGTTCAGGGCATCCAGCCGGGCAATCGCCGTGGGGAAGTGGTAGTTCAAATTGATCGACCGGGCGCCGGCGTCGGTGCCGGTTTTCACACTCCAGCGCTCGACCCCACAGGCCTGACCGGTGCGATACACCACCGCTTCGTTTTCGTGCTCCTCGGCGCGCGAGCCGGCCGTGACCCCGGTCAGCCGAACGGCACCGATCAGCGCCAGGACCAGCGCGAGGAGTACCACAATAACCATCATCCAGAGCCGCCGTGGTCGCTGCATGTCTGTATGCCTCCGAGGTCACTGCCTCTTCCATTGTGTGGCCTGATACACGCTCAGTCAATCGCCTTGGAGACGGTAGTGGCCAGGCGCCAGGCGCAGCTGTACCGGGCGGCAAACACGGCTGGCCGCGGCATGGTGATGTTCAAGGGGCGCCAGCAGGACACAGCGCTCGCCAACCTCGAGGATGATGCGGAGCTCCCGCCGGTCATCCTGGTCCGCACTGACCCACAGAAACTGGCCGGCCTCAAGGGGAACGGTAGACGCCGACCGGGCGACTGGCGCAAAGATCAGCCACTCCGCGCCGCGTGGCGCTCTCATTCCAAGCCGCAGCGTCAACGCGGGTATCACCATCAGCACGCATCACGCTCCCAGGCTGTCTGCACCGTGCTTGCGTTGTGCGATTTCAACCATAGCATTGAGGGAGGGAGCGCACTCCGGCATGCTCTCAATCCAGGACGAGGGATAGATGGAGAAACCCATGCGGCAATCATTTCAGGGTACAGGTGCAAGTGTGACGTGCATCCTGCTGCTGACCAACACGAGCGGCGCCACGGTCCTGAAGGGCTTCGTGATGCTCGTCCTGCTCCTGTTGGTGGGTCGTACCGCACACGCCCTGGGACCGTTCGTAGATGAGACCGGTCGGTTACTGCGGGATTGCGTGGTCTACCTCAGACAAGGGCTTCGGTGCCTCTTTGGCCGGCAACAGCCACGATCATCTGGACGCTAATCGTCGGGAAGGTAGGACTGAAGAGGAGACACGAGAGGTACTACAGTTGCGGCCTTGGAATGCGCTCGAATCCTATCGAATACTATCTTGACAATATTTCTATTTGCGCTACACTCTCCTCCATATGCCGCGAGGGGAGCGTGAACGACCAGCATCATCACCGGAGCAGGAAGACAGGCTACAAACAGCGCTGCAGACACTTGAGGCGGGAATTGACTCAATTCTCAGCAGTGAGGGCTTTGTCGCCTAGAAACTGTCTGAAAAGGGTCATGAGCGAGCCAGACGACGGAGCATGATCCGCGACATGGTGATGTAAATGAGTGCCTCGCCCGTTGCCGGGAGCCGTTCGTAGTCCTTACTGAGGCGCCGG
>JAABUU010003583.1_pt1 | contig 19577 bp, 28 predicted proteins | sample 5559301 | NCBI WGS metagenome assembly JAABUU01 (sample SAMN10711884, study PRJNA513360) | rock metagenome | isolation source: Antarctica rocks | place: Antarctica: Victoria Land, Richard Nunatak white | reverse complement strand
GTCTCTTCCACTGTTTGCTCCGAAGAAAAGCGACCGGCGTTTCCGCTGGTCGCAGGTGATGTGTGATGTTTCTCTGCGCGCTTCAAGCCCGCTCGCTCGGTGTCGATAACTGAACGTTACGGGCGCGCCAAAGGACCCGCGCTCAAAAGCCGTGCGTGCCGGCGTCGCCATCACGCGCTCGCTCCCGGAGCGCCGGCGGTGCGAAGCCGCTCGCGACTCTTCCAGAAGTCCACGGCATGCGCGTGCGAGCGGCGCGTCGTTTCGAGCAGCGCGATCTGCTGCCCCAAGGCACCTGCCGCGCCCTCCGCGTCGGTACTCTGCTTTGAAAGCGCCTGAGCATCGGCGTAGCGGCGCGCCTGAGTCGCATCGTGCCAATCACGCTGCAGGTCGCCGACGTGCTGCTGCGCGGTCTGGTGCCGTTCACGAAGTTCGGTGAGCTGCTGATCCGTCCGCGCGAGCATGCGCGCTGATTGTTGCCATTGCGTCTCGCCACCAGGCGGCACGGTATCGAGGTCTTCTTGCGTCTTGGTTTTCAACTTGTGGTCCTCACTTGAAAAAGGGAACCGTCGCGTGGGAGTTCATCAGTCCACGCGACGGCTTCGCCGCGACTTGGAGCCCGCGAGGCCGCCGCGACGAAAGAAAGAGGCACCGCATTAAGCGATGCCTTCGGCGGCAAAGAGATTTGCGTGCGCGCGCTTGATCTTTGCTCGCTGGTCGCGAAGCTGTAACGCTTCTTCGAGCAGCATCGCGCGATGTCTCAGGATTCCATCCCGCGCGTTCTCGGCTGCATCGAGCGCGTCCATCCGAGGGATACTGCGCGACGATCCGCACCTCGCCGAGCCCGACGAGCACGGCTTCCAGCTCGCCGACGCGCGCGATCGCGTCGCGAACATCCGACGTCGGCGTCTCGCCGGCAATTAGCGACCGCGCGGCGACGCGGGCGTCTGCGCGGAGCGCCGCGCGAGCCGCCGTCAATTCAGCTTCCACGCTCGCGAATGCGGCGTCGACGCGAGCAACGTCGGGAACCGCCGAAACCTCGTCTTCGCGCTCGACGTCGAGCGTCGTCTGGGGCGCGATCATGGCACCCGGCCTTGCAAGGCGATCGCGCAGTCGATATTCAGCCGCGCACGTTGGGTGTGCTCTTCCGCAAGCCTGAGGTGTAGCTCCGCCAGTTCAGCGCGCTTCGCGTCGAGCGAGAGGTCTTGCGTCATGCGGCCGTCTCTATGACTCGCTCGATCTCAGCCACCCGCTTCTCCATCGCGCCGTCTGCAACGATGCGAGCCCCGGCCGCCGCGATTCCCATGAGAAGCCGTGAGCGCGTCGCCGCGTCGAGCGATGGATCGCGCGCGGCCCCAACCGCCTCGACGAGCAGCGTTTGGCATCCGGCGACCGTCGTCACGTCGCAAGTCGGATCCGAATCGGAAAGCATTGTTATCCCCGTTGCTCCTCGCGCTGCGCGACGGGTGCGCAGGCGCTGCATTGATCCACGGGCTGAGGCCCGGTGCATCGCTTCGTCGCTATACGGCATCACTGAGCTCCGACCTCAGTTCCGCGAGCACTTCATCGCACGATCGTGGTGGGTCGCTGAACATGCGCTTGAGGATTTCGTGCGCGAACTTTGAAAGTTCGTGGTCGAATCCCGGAGTTGGCCGCGCGGCACTGTGAAGCGGCTCGTCGGCCCCTTGGCGCCGCTGCAGGGCGTTCTCAACGGCCTCGATACGCTGCAGGATGTTCACGCGACGCCCCGCTCCCGCAGCCACACGGCCGCCTTCGGATCGCTTTGGGCGGCTCTTCGGATACTTCGCACGCTCGCCGACACCATCTCGGTGCGTGCACGCTCGACGCCCGCCGCGAAGGCAGCGTCCGCCTCACACCAAGCGGCGAACTCGCGTAGCGTTATGCCGGCAGCGACCGCTGCGGGATATGCGTTCATGCCGAGCCGTATCGCTTGAAGAATGCGTTCGCGCGTCGCGGGGCTGCGTTCAGTCGTCGTCACGCCGCAGTCTCCGCGAGGTCTTGCTCGTGCAGCATCAGACTTGGCCCGCCGGCCCTGCGCGTCGTGCTCGATCACTCCAGTCATGCCGCGGATTCTCTCAGGGGCGTTTCAGGGCTCCGCTGGAGCGGCTTCGCCAAGCTCAGGAGCCGCGTCGAGGCCGCAAGCCTCGTAGGGTAGTCCAGGACGTGCTCAATCGTCCCGTTTACTTGTACCGCGCGCGTCGCGCGGGTCGCGATGCTCCAAACGTTCTCGAGTAGCAGCAGCAACAAGTTAACATCCTCGCCGGTCTCGCGATCTTTTGCGGCGAGTGTCTGCCCCATGATCTCGAAGGTCGCCGCCACCTTCGGCACTCGAAGACTCTCGTGGACGCTCTGGATCGAGCAGCCTTCGGCCTCCGCGATGGTCGCCAGAGACTGTCCTTTGAGTCGCGCGGTGACGCGACGGACTTGCGCCGACGTCAGGGTCGCGATGCGGTGCGCGACTTCTTCTCTGAGCGTATCTGCGTCGATCGTCGTCACGCCGCAGTCTCCGCTGGGCGGTTCGAATTTACCGACTCGATCCGCGCTTGCGCTGGATACCTCGGCCGCGTGTGGTCGCCGAGCGCCCCGACGACGGCCTCAGCGACTCGCCCGACGACCCTCGGATCGAGGCGCATACCTTCGGCGCTGATTCGAAGGGTGACGGCGGGCGAAGCGCTCGAGCGATTCATGGATCAAGCGTAGCACCCTCGATGTCCGACTTTGGGAATGGAACGCGGCGACGTCGCCGTTTGGGGGGCCGAGCTTCTTCGCGAAGCACTTCTGCGACCTGAGCGTCACACAGAACGCCCCACACTGAACCGATAGGCCCGCGGTCGACGCAGAAATCTAGCGCCGCCTCCTCGATCTCAAGCTGAACTCTGACGCATTGCCGGCGCCGACGTTTCTGACGGCGGTCCCGGCATGTGTCGGAACAAAACGACGATCGTGCGCGAACTGCCGGAATCGGCAGCGTGCATTCAAAGCAGTCGCGGCTCCTGGGAGGCGCGTCGTCCGGTACGCCTGATAACTTACACACAGCGGTATCGCTGGACGCATCGCTCACTCGCACGTCTCCTAGTCCGGACGTCCCTCTTCGAGCGCAGCCAGAAGCACGTCGAACCCGGGGTCGATGCGCGTCGGGGCCTCGATGCCCAGAATCTTGTCGATTCTCGTTCTCGCCGCGATCGCCACGTCGAGCGAACGGTCACTGAACCCGCCTTTGCCAGCCGCTAGCAGGGCATCGAGACGGTCACTTTGCGCGATTGCCCGGCCGATGATGGACTCGTAGAAAGCGACCGCGCGGATGCGTTCGTTCTCGCGGCGTTCGCCGAGCTCTTCGGCGCGGCGATCCTGCTCGCGGCGCAGGTCGGATGCGACCGTATCCTTATCGATGCCGAGCTCGGCGCCGATCTCCCGCACGCTCTTGCCCTGCGTTACGGAAAGCATGAACGCGCGCTCTTGCCGCTCGAGCTGCGCGGGCGTCCGGGGCCGCTCCGCCGGCTTCACGAGCGTTCCGCTCGCGCGCGCACGCGTGGGTGTCCCCGTTTGTCGGTGCGTCTTTATCACATCAAAACTCCTCATGCTGCGTCGCCGCGGACGTTGGCGCTTCGGTTGCGCGCGGCGCTCTCGCGCCCAACGGCGTCGCGAAGCCGCTCGAGCCGCTCGACGCGAACCCGGAGGCGCTCGTCGACCGGCACGCGCCGAAAGAGCACCGCTGCCCAGATGCTCGCGATCTCGCTCTCGGTGAGGCCCACAAAGACCAACGCGTACCGCTGCGCGATCTCGGCGATGGTCACGAAGCCACCCCCGAACGCAGCGCGTCGAGCGCGTCGCCGAGGGTCGGGAAGCTCTCGCACCGGTCGTCGCCGATATGCCAGCGCCAGCGACGCCCGACGCAGCGGACCACGAGCGGATAGAAGCCCGGCGGCAACGGGTGCGCGGTCATCTCCGCGAGCGCGGCGCGCACGGACTTCTTCGCTCCGCCGACTTCCGCGATGATGTGCGGCAAGCCGGAATCGACCGGCGCGAGCGCGATGATGTCGCCGGCGAGGCAGTGTTCAATGCGACGGCTGCCGCGACGCTGGCCGCTGGCCGAGACACGAGCGCAACGATAACCGTGCTGCGAAAGCGAGCTCAGGACGCTTCCGACGCGGCTCGCGCCCAGGGCTGCGCTACTCAAAACGCTCCGCAAACCGTATCAGGTGATACGGTCACTGATACGGTTGGCATGCTGCTCACCGCGCGTCCTCCGTCGAGCGGTCCGCGGCCGCTTGGACGATCGCAGTCGCTTCAATCAGCGCCACAGCATCCGGATTGCTCGTCCGTTCCCATGTCCGCGCAGGCGGTTCACCGTGAAGCGACCACGGTATGCCGCAAGCGATGCAAACGCCGCGCTCACAAATGGCTGCCTCGGATGCAACGTCCAACGCGACGAAGATATGTGTCGTGGCGGCTGGCGACTTCAGCTCGCGAAAGAAAGCCAAAATCTCAGGCTTCCGAGCGACGACGCGCTCGCGAAGCGCGCGAGGCATCGGTGGCCGAACGATAAGCGTCTCGCCTTCGAGAGCTACGGTGTGGCCGCGGCGCGCAATTTCCCGAATGATCTCGGCTGCGTTCACACCCGGTCCTCGGGTACGGTTTCCGCTTCGTCGGCTCGTTCGTCGATTGGGACCGACGAATCGGGCGCCTCGGATTCGTCGGCGGATTCGTCCGTATTCGTAGGTCCGCTCTTAGGGGCCCCGACGAATACGGACGAACCGAACGGACGCATTTCCGGTTCGTCGTTTGGTTCGTCGGAGGCGACCGACGAATCGGGCCGCATTTCGGTCTGCTCGGAGGCGAGACCGTAGTGAGTGTTCTTTCCGGTGCCGATCGTAATAACGCGAGCGGAATCCTTGGTCGCGGTTCGGACGCGGTCGGCCCCCCAACCAAGTCGAAGTTGCAGCGCCTTGCGACTCATTCCGCCAGTAACGCCGACGAGAACGCGCTCGAGCAAAACGTGGTCCGCCGTACGCTCGACCACCACTCCCGTAACCTCGTCGACTTTGCCATCGTAGGTGAACGAAACACGGTCAGCCGAGAACGCGACCTTCGCAACGAACGGTGCGAACGGTTCGGCCTCGCTCATCTTCTTGCAGATGACCTTCACCAGAGCCGTACTCGGGTCGTCGGATGGCAGCCGAATCGCCTGCCACATCATCCGTGCGGCAGCTTCTTTCTGGATCGAGCCGTAATAGTCACCGTGCGACTCGCCTTCTCGGGCCCGGCGAGGGTGGTCGACGATGATACCGTTGCAGTCGTACTGCTGATACAGACTTCGAAGGTCGCGAAGGAAGCGCCGCATCGTCTCCGATTGGTCCTCGCCTCGGCGGCTCTGATAACAGTCCGAAAGGCAGTCGATGACGACGAACGATTTGGGATGCTGCTCAACCGTTTCGCGTAGCGCGGCCGCATCATATCCATCGGGCGACGTGATATAGAGCGACTTCACGTTCGGCGCAACCACAACGACGCGCCGACGAAATGCTCGGGCGCCAGCGTCGAAATTCACATAAATTGCGGTGGGACGCTTACGAACAGCGAATTGACCCAGGAACGCTTCGCCTGTCACGACGCACCGAGCAGCGTGCAAAGCGAGGAACGACTTCAGAGATCCAGGAGGGCTGAAAAATAGGACCGGGCCATCGTCCTTCGTGAGGAGCGTATCGATGTCAAACTCGATAGGCTCGACGCCTCTTGCCGATATGTCGGCGGCCGATTCCAACGTCCAAGTATCTCGCGTCTTGATCTGGCCGTTAGCGAGGCCTTCATAAAGACGTTCCTCGACCATCATGCGGCTTTCCGTGTAGCGGTAGCGCGCCGAGATGCCGCGTCGATCGCACGAAGGTCGGACGCAGCGCGCCGTTCTGCGGCTTCGAGCGCTGCAATGCCGGCGCGCCCAAGTCGCGCGCATTGGTCAACGGAATGGATTGCAGGCGAGCCGGTCGTGATGATCCACGCTTCGAACCACGCGCGTTCGAGCAGCAGCGGCCACAATTTATCGCGTTCGCGGCCGCCGGCGAATGAGTCTGACACGCGACGCTGCACTGGCGAAAGCGAGACGCCGAGGCGCACAGCGACGACATGCCGGATCGCAATGATGTCCGCATGTACGAGCCGCTCGCCATCGTCGATGCGGCGCTCCTTGCGGTATTGGCATTCCTCGGCTCGCAACGCGAAGCGTATGTCCTCGCTCGACCGCGCTCGGCGCGGTGTGGCAGCCCAACTTGCGTGCTCGCGCGGCGGCATGAGGTCCCGCATCTTAAGCCCGAGCGACGCGACGACGTCGGCCGGCTCGCAGCCGCCGAAACATCGTAGCAGCACGCGCCCATCGCGACCGTTGCCGATCGAGAGTGTCGCGGATTGGGAACCGTGGCTCGGACATGGTGCGCGCCAACCGCGGCTACAGGGACGTGCGCCGATACGCGCGGCGAACTCACCCGACGTCACGCGCCGTCCGTATCGAGTTGCGCGAGTGAACACTGGTCGTCGGTAGAGTTTGATCGGGCGCGGCTACCGTTCAAGACGCGGCGTTCTCGTCGAGGTAGTCGAGGACGGCCTGACGGCTGACGATCATTCGGCCGTTGTTCGGTAGCCTCCGATAGGCCAGCGCACCAGATTTTAAGATGCCGTAGACCGTCGACGTATCGAGTCCGAGTAGGGTCGCGACTTCCCGCGGTTTGTATGCGAGTCGACCGTCTATGTTACCGATAACGGTCTTCGGCTTATTCAGCCGTGGGCTCTGGGCTTTCGGCGTGGCCCGTTGAGGGCGTTTCTTGGGCGGCATGGAAAGTATGTAACATGGGCAGCAAGGAATGCTGACGCCGCGCTGGCATCATGGCCGTTAGCTCAGTTCGGCGCCTCCAGAACCGCGAGGCACAGCGTCGGAGTCGCGCGCGAAAAGCCGAGCTGCAAGTCACTAAACGGCCCGTAGGCAAGTCACAACCCGCTTTTTCGGACTGGTTTGCAGCCGTGGTTCTGAGCAGTCACTTTAAATGCTTGTTGCAAGTCGGACCTAGCAATTCTTGGAGCTACGTCCTGGCCGAAAACATTGAAGAGGGAGCCGATCCGGCGCACCTTCGGCGCATCGCTAACGGTGAGCGGGTTCCGAAACCGCGAATGACTTACGAAATAGGCGAGGGATTGCGTACAGCGGGACTTCCCTGGTGTTCGGGCCTTCTGTCACTCTACAATCACCCATCGTATCGTGTCGACTGCTATGCCGTCCTCGACATTCTTTCGGCAGATCGCCAAGCAGCGCAATGGGCTTTCATCTGGAACGCGGGCGCCTACATTATGGCCCACTACCTTCAGTGGGATATGCTGGTACGACGACATGAACGCTTGCGGTCTCTGGCCAAAAATTTAGGGCTACCCGATGAGGATCTTCGTTTCGTAGTAACCGAGATCGCGAAATATCAGGTGAGTCTTCCTCACCTCGCCGACTGGATGACGATGGCGACACGCGCACTGTCTGAGCATACTCCGAAGGCTTGGAAGCGATACAACCGCGAGGGCATCGTTCAGGCAAATGGACTGTTTGGTGCATTATATGTGATGTCCACCGATGTTCGCTTTCAGCGCATAGAGCCAACGATAAGGACCACGCTGCAACGCGATTTGCTAAGCGGTATGGACGCAGCACGGGCTAACGCCTTGCTGCACGCCGACGCAGCCGCTTACGGCCTCCCTGAGTCCTCACTTGTGACACTGCTAGCCAAGACTGATGAGTTGGAAGAGGGGCTGACCAAGTATGAAGCGTGGATGGCGCAGCGTGGCGCGTAGGCAGCCTTTATCTGGACGCCAGGCGCGCTTGATCTTTGTCTACTAAACGACGAGCCAAGAAGCCCCGCGCGCCGAAAGGCCGCGGTAGCGTCTTTCAACGCGATGGCCGGTGGGCCGGCGTCGTCGAGCTTCCGCATGACTCTAAGACCGGAAAGCGGCGGCGCGCATGGGTGTATGGCAAGTCGGCGCGCGAGGTCGCGCTCAAGATGGACGACGCGCGCAGCGGCGACGCGCGGCGATCGCGCTCCGGAGACGATGCCGAGCGCGTCGCTGACTACCTCGATCGCTGGCTCACCGATGTCGTCGCCGCGAACCTGCGACCTGCGACCGCGCACGGTTACGCCGGCATCGTGTCGCGACACATCGTTCCCGAGATCGGCGGCTTGCGGCTTCGTAACCTAACGCCCTCGGCAGTTCAGGCATTCTATGCGCGACTGCGCGCCGCCGGTGTCGGTTCACGGACGCTACAGAAGGTCCACGCGGTGCTTCACCGTGCGCTTGCGACCGCCGCGAAGACGGGGCTTCTTCCCTCGAATCCCGCCGCGCTCGATCGCGACGTCCCCAAGTATCACGCGCCCGAGCGCGACCCCCTCACGTCCGACGACTGCACGCGGCTGCTTCGCGCCGTGCGCGGCGATCGGCTCGAAGCGCTCTACGTCCTGGCGCTCAGCACCGGTGCGCGGCAGGGCGAACTGTTCGCGCTCCGCTGGTCCGATGTCGATCTCGATGCCGGCACTCTGACGATCCGTCGTTCACTGCACGACGTCGACGCAAAGGGCGGCCTCGCGCTTGGCCCGACGAAGACGCGCGCGAGTCGACGACGATTTGCGCTGCCTTCGCTCGCCATTGAGGCGCTCAAACAGCATCGTGAGCGAGCCGAGCACGTCGGGCGCGATCACCTTGTCTTCGCAACCCTGAACGGTGAGCCGCTGCGCCGGCAGAACTTCCTCCGGCGCGACTTCTACCCGCTCCTCGAGCGCGCCGGCTTGCCGAAGATCCATTTCCACGACCTCCGCCACACGGCGGCGACGCAGCTTGCGGCGCTCGGCGTGCCGGTCGTCGTCGTCGCGTCACTGCTTGGCCACGTCGATCCGACGATCACGCTGCGGACGTATCAGCACGCCTTCGAAGGGGCGGCCGGCGATGCCGCGCAGCGGCTCGGCGACGCGCTCGAAAAGCGCCTGGAAAAGCGATAGGCTGCGATTTAGGCTGCAGACGCATTCTGGTGCGTACCGGCGCCAGGCATCAAAAGCCCCGCGAATCCTTACGATGCGGGGCTTTGCCGATTATGCCGAGAGCGAGAATCGAACTCGCGACACCAGGTTTTTCAGACCTGTGCTCTACCGACTGAGCTATCTCGGCGTGCTCGGGAGGTGGGACTTGCGCGCGTATTCACCTTGGTAAGTCGATTCCCTACAAGCCAGATTCGTAGAGGAATGCTCCTCAAGAGAGTGTCCGTAGCACTGCATCCACGTTGCGCGTAAGGTCCCGCGGAGCCGGCATGGCCGGGCGTCCGACGTAAACGATCGCGACGATGCGATCGGAACTTGCAAGCCCCAAGTGTTCGTCGATGTGCTCGTCGTACGCCATGCTTCCCGTACGCCACATTGCCCCGAAACCGCGCGCGTGCTCAGCAAGCCATGAATTCTGAACCGCAGCTGACGTCGCCGCGAAGTTCTCGACCGCAACGACGGGGTCGGCGACGGTTCGGTGACGTTATGATTCGGCGCGGAGATCGCCGCTGCCGCGAGTTCGCGCGCATCGTCGATTTCGCCGTCGACCGTCCCGATGTCTGCGCATGGTCGCGCGTTCGATGACCGCGTCCCTGCGGCAAGTACGACGAACCTCCCCGCAAGCGAGGAGGTCCGTGCAATCTGGCGACGTTGATGGGGCTCGAACCCACGACCTCCGCCGTGACAGGGCGGCGCTCTAACCAACTGAGCTACAACGCCAAGGTTTGGTGGGCACGGTTGGGATTGAACCAACGACCCCCCGCGTGTGAAGCGGATGCTCTCCCACTGAGCTACGCGCCCTTTCGAGAGCCCACCGTGCCCGGCGCTCACGCAGTATACCGCGTAGGGTCCGGGCCCTCCCTCCGCGTAAGCGAAAGCGTGCGAGGTTTGCTCGTCGCGTTCGCGCTACTCTATTTGCTCGCTACCGCTTCGGCCGGCCCTTACGCAGCCGAACCCGCAGCCGATTCTTTTGTACGCGCGCACCGTGCTGTCCCGACGCACTCGCCTCGGGCTCAGGCCGCCTTCGATGACGGCCTGACGCTCTTGTACGCATTCAATCCCGAGCAGGCGCGCGGGTCATTCGAAACCGCAGCCGCCGCGGATCCGAGCCTCGCGATGGCATGGTGGGGCGTCGCAATGTCATATGGAATGAACATCAATACGGCGTACGATGCCGCCCAAGCGCGGCACGGCCACGCTGCGATCGCGAAAGCGCGCGCGTTGGAAAGCGGCGCCGTTCCCGCCGAGCGCACGTTGATCGCCGCGGCGACGCAGCGATTCTCCTACGACCGCCCGAGTGACGGCGACCGATCGGCGCAGGCGTACCGCGACGCGATGGCCCAAGCGGCCACGGCTCTTCCTGACGATGACGACGTACAGACGCTCGCCGCCGAAGCGGAGATGGACGTCCACCCATGGTCGTACTTCAACGCGGACGGAACGCCGACTCACGGAACGCAAGAGCTGATCGCGCGGCTCGAACGCGTTCTCACGCGTAATCCCGGCCACATCGGCGCAAACCACTTCCTCATTCACGCGCTCGAAGAATCGCCACGTCCTCAAGAAGCGCTTGGAGCCGCGAACCGCCTCCGCGACGATTCCTTCGAACCGGCAGCCGAACATCTCGCGCACATGCCGGCACATGCCTTCATGCGCGTCGGCGACTACGAAGCTGCCGGTGCAGCGAATGCGCGCGCCCTCGACCTCTACCGCGTTTATCTCGCGGGCGACCCGGCCGGACATGCCGACTACTTCGATCACGATTGCGCCTTCGGCGTCGACGCCTTCATGATGTCGGGCGACTATGAGCGGGCCCGCGCGATCGCGGCCGGCTGCGCACGCGGCGGCAGCGTCGGTATGCTGCCGATCGTTCAGCTGCGCTTTCGCCGATGGGAGGCGCTTGCGGTGGACGGCGCAAGCACCGATCTGAGCGCCGGGATGCTTGCGGCGCACGGCGGGCGTCTCGATCAAGCGCGCAAGCATCTCGCGAATCTGCGAAAGTCCGACGGCGATGCCGCCGGCATCCAAGCCGATCTGATCGAAGCGCGCATCGCGCAGGCGGCGGGCGATCATGAAGGTGAGATCGCGAGCCTGCTGCGCGCCGTCGAACTCGAGGACCGGTCCGGCTATTCCGAACCGCCCGCGTTTTGGTATCCCGTACGCGAAACGCTCGGCGCCGCGTATTTTCGCGCGGGCCGCTATGCAGAGGCAGAACGCACCTTTCGCGCAGATCTCGTACGCAATCCGAAGAACCCTCGCTCGCTGTTCGGCCTCGCGCAGACTTTGGTACGCGAAGGGCGGTTCGATGACGCACGCGACGTCCGCGCGCGCTTCATCGCGGCGTGGAAGACGCCCGAACTTCCGGATATCAACGAGATGTGATGCAACGCGCCCATGAATTCGGCGACCGCGCCGTCGCGCATCTGTATTGCGGTGACGTATCTTGCCAACGCTCTGGAAACTTGACGACACAGCGAATCGAAAGCGGCGTCCACGCGACGCGTGCGGCAGGGTGGCCTCTAGGAGACGCGAACAGGAACGGCGGGGGCGCGTAGCTCAGGGGGAGAGCGCTACATTGACACTGTAGAGGTCATAGGTTCGAAACCTATCGTGCCCATCATCGAAGGCCGGCTGCGCAGATGACGAAGTTGACGTACGGTTCATACCTCCGCGTCGACGATTTGCTCACGCTGCAACGGCTGCAAAGCGACCCGCCGCAGCACGATGAGCTACTGTTCATCATCATCCATCAAGTCTACGAGTTGTGGTTTCGGCAAGTGCTGCACGAACTCGAAGCGGTCATGCGCAGTCTCGCCGCCGACGAGCTGCTTCGTAGCGCGAAACACTTCAAGCGCATCCATGCCATTCAGCGGCTCCTCGACCAGCAAGTCGATGTCTTGGAAACGATGACGCCTCAGGAGTTCAACGCTTTTCGCAGGCGACTCGAACCGGCGAGCGGCTTTCAATCGGCGCAATTCCGTGAGATCGAGTTTCTGTGCGGCGCCGAACGTTCGAGCGACCACGCGTTCCTCGAGCCGACGGCCGAAGAGCGTGGCCGGCTCGAGCACAGGCTCGCCGAACCGAGCTTGTACGACGTACTCAAAGCGGTGCTGCGCCGTCGGGGCTTTGCCGTCGAAACGTCCGAAGCGTTGATCGCCTCGTATAAAGCAATTTACGAACACCTCGAAACCTATTACGATCTCTACTTGCTGCTCGAAGACTTCATCGAGTTCGACGAACGCTTTCTGCTCTGGCGCGGGCGCCACGTGCGCATGGTCGAACGCATGATCGGCATGAAGCCTGGCACCGGCGGGTCGCTCGGCGTCAACTACCTCGAAAAAACGCTTTCCAAAAAGTTCTTTCCCGAACTATGGGCCGTACGAACGGAACTGGGCGCTCCATCCTAAGCGGCGACCTGCGAGAGTTCCGCAAACTCTAAATCGGTAAGGTCGATTGCGACCGCCCCGAGATTCTCATCGAGGTGCGCGAGCGACGACGTACCGGGAATCGGTGCGATGACCGGTGAGCGCTTGAGCAGCCATGCCAGCGCAATCTGCGCGGTGGTTGCATTGCGGCGCTGCGCGACGTCCGCGAGTGCACCGCGCGCCTTCGCGAGCGACCCCGCTTCAATCGGAAAGTACGGAAGGAACGCAAGCCCGTCATGCGCGCACGCATCCAGGACATCTTCGCTCTGGCGCGCGCCGAGGTTGTAGCGGTTCTGCACCGACACGACCGGCACGATCTCGCGCGCCTGCCGAAGCTGATCCACTGAAACGTTGGACAACCCGACGTGCGCGATCTTTCCCGCGTCAAGCAACTCTTTGAGGGCACCGATCGAGTCCGCGAACGGCACCTTCGGATCGGGGGAATGCAGTTGGTACAGATCGATTCGATCTAGCCGCAGCCGTCGCAAACTCTCCTCGCAGGCCTCTTTGAGGTGCGCGGGCCGGCCGTCGGGTTTCCAACGGCCGTCGGGCCGCGTGCTGCCGCCCTTGGTCGCGATAAGGATCTCGGCCGGGTACGGGTACAGCGCCGAAGCAATCTGTTCTTCGCTTACGCCGGGACCGTACGCGTCGGCGGTATCGATCAATTGCACGCCCGCATCGACGGCGTGCCGCAGCACGGCGAGCGCTGCCGCCGGGTCGCGAGGCGGCCCCATGACGTTGGGCCCGCACAGCCGCATCGCGCCGAATCCCAGGCGTCGTACCATTCGATCGCCGAGCGTCACCGTCTCATCCATACTGCGGTTCGTACCCAAGGATGCCGCCGACCGACGCCGCGCTGCTCGCCCTCTGGTGACGCCAGGGCCGCCGATCGCCGATACCCTCATCATGGATCAGCACGTCGTCGCCGCTCTCGGCGTAGGGCTCAGCGTTTTCGTTCTTCTCTTCATCCTGGGAACGAGCGCGAAAGTAGCCGCCCCCATTCGCGACGTTGTGCGCGCGGCCTTCGCGGCCGCAGCGCTCGGGTGCGTCGCGTGCGCGGTCGCGTTTCTTTGGACCGCCGGAACCGCTACGGACTATCTCCGCGATCCGAGTTGCGGGTTCGGGAAGCCGCATCCGGCGCACGGCGGCCATTGCCGCAGCGAAACCGCGCAAATCATCGGCACGTCCATGCGCTTCGAACGCACATCGCGCGATGGACGGCCGCGCCCCTTCACCGCACCGCCGCTGCTCTACGACGTCACGGTGGCGTTACGACACGAACGCCGCACGATTCGCTTGGCGGCAGTGCTTCCCACCCGTGTCTTTTCACGCGCAGCCGCCGGTCGCGACCGATTCGCCACCGTCTTACTATACCGCGGGACGATCGTCGCCATCCGGGATGCCGCAGGCAGCGCGAATACTTTCGATCATCCGGTCGAACGTCATCGCGACGCGGCTTGGCTGGCACTGGGCTGTCTCGCGCTCGCCGCCGCATGTGCCGCGTATTTGCGATTGGCGCCGAAGGTGACGCAGCCCGAGCGCCGCCACGTGCCGCGTGTTGCTTCGGGCGCCTGAACGCTCCGCTGCATCACACCGTCCGCCGCAGTAGCGGACTCGCCGCGAGACCGTTGAGCACGAACTGAACCGCGAGCGCCGCGAGGATGATGCCGAGGAGCCGCGTCACCACGTGAATGCCCGTCGTTCCGATTAACCGGTGCACGAACGTCGCCGAACGCATGCACAACCACGTCGCAGCCAAGGCCGCTGCAAAGGCGAGCACGACGACCGCGATTCGCATGCCGTCACCGCGCGTGAGACCGCCTAATAGTATCACGGTCGCAATCGTACCGGGTCCGGCAATCATCGGCACGGCGAGCGGAAATACGGCGGGATTTTCGGTTTCCTCCGCAGCGCGGCGCTCCTCGTCGGTCGCTTTGGCTCCCGTGCGGCGTGCGAAGAGCATATCGAAGGCAATCAAAAAGAGCAGAATGCCGCCGGCAATCGTGAATGCCGGCAGGGTAATGCCGAGATACATCAAGAGCGGGCGGCCGATGACTCCCATCACGAGGATGATCGCCGCCGCAACGATCACCGCGAGATCGACGATACGCTGCCGTCGCTCCGGCGTCGAAGCCGTCGCAACCAGCGTCAGCGGGATCATGCCGACGGGATCGATGATCGTGAAAGCCGCCGCGAACGCAGTCGCCGCGAAGCGCAGGTCTAGCAAGGCCGTCGACAAACGCAATCGCGAGAAAGGATACAACGCATGCCGTCAACTCCCACGAAAGTCGTTCCCCTCATTAGTTCGGGGACGCCGGGTCCCCTCGGCGCCGTCCATCTGCCTCGCTTGTGGACGAAGCTCACGCTCTTTAGCGCGGGGTTACTCCCCGAAGGCTACGATTACTGCGGGCAAGGCTTCGATCAGATGACGATCGACGCACTCGGGCTTGACCGCGACCGGGTCATCGCGTTCGTGAAAGAGCGCAAGCCGACATACGTGCAATTCGAGCAATACGTCACCGATCAAAACGGCGGTTCGCTTGCGAGAGCGGCGATCGAAAAGCACAATGCGGCGATCACCGGCTACGATCACTCTGATGATCTTGGGACAACGATGCGTGCTGCCTCGGGTGTGAAGTCGGATTCCGTCAAGGACGCCGTGACGCTCAACACGCTCGAAGATTTGGACGAGTTGCACGCGGAAGTGGCCTCCTGACCTTCCGTCAAATGCCGGCGCGGATCAGCATCAGAGCGGCATGAAAGGAGTCGAGCGGTTCTTCGAGCGAGCGCTCTGGAACAGCAGGCTCATCGTAATCGTCGCCGTCGTGGCAAGCCTCGTCGTCGCGCTCGTGATGTTCTACATCGCGACGGCCGACTCGGTGTTTCTAGTCGCCGAAGCGCGCCACTACGTCGATCCGGGCTTGACCACGGCTGCGCGACAACATCTTCACCTCGCCACGGTCGCGCGCGTCGCTGAAATCGTCGACGGCTATCTGTTCGCGACGATCATGATCATCTTTGCACTGGGATTGTACGAACTCTTCATCGGCAAGATTGAAGCCGCGGAACGCTCGCCGACGACGGCGCGCTTGCTGCAAATCGACAATATCGACGATCTCAAAGAACGCTTGGCCAAAGTCGTGTTTCTGATTTTGATCGTGCGCTATTTCGAGTTTGCGCTCGAAGCACCGATTGCAAGCGCACTCGATCTGCTGTATCTAGCAATCGGCATCGCCCTGATCGCCCTATCGCTTTTTCTTACACGCTCACCGGCGCATAAGGGCGGACGCCAGGACTGAGAAACCGTTCGAACGAATCGTCTTTCCGTCGAAGTTTTCGGGCCTTTCGTTGCTAGGCGGCCGAAAATGCAGCGTATGGAAGGCGGGAACGGGTGGGTGTCGCGTACGACGCGATTGTTATTGGAGGCGGCCACAACGGCCTGGTTACGGCTTGCTACCTAGCGCGCGCAAAGTGGAAAGTGCTCGTCCTCGAGCGGCGGTACATCGTGGGCGGCGCATGTGTGACCGAAGAGAACATCTTTCCGGGCTGCAAAGTATCGACAGCCGCGTACGTCAACAGTCTGTTCCGCCCTGAAATCATTCGCGATCTGCAGCTTCGGAGCTATGGCTTCGAAGTGGTGGAGCGCAACCCCGCGTCTTTTTCGCCCTTTGAAGATGGCCGGTATCTGCTGCTTGGCACCGGCGGCCCCGCAGACCGCGAGGAGATCGCGAAGTTCAGCGCGCGAGACGCCGCCGCGTACGCCGGATATGAGGCGATGCTCGAGCGCATCGCGTCGGTAATCGAACCGACCTTGACGCAGATACCGCCGAACGTGCTGCATCCTTCGATTACGGATCTGCTCGCGATGGGCAAACTCGGCCTGAGCTTGCGAAACCTAGGACCGTCGATGGGCGAGGCGCTCGAGGTGCTGACCGGTTCCGCTCGTCAGATACTCGACCGGTGGTTCAAATCCGAAGAGCTCAAAGCGACGCTTGCGACCGATGCCATCATCGGTGCATTTGCGGCGCCCTCCATGCCGGGGACGGCCTACGTTCTGTTCCACCACGTCATGGGCGAAACCAACGGCAAGCGCGGCGTGTGGAGCTATGTGCGCGGCGGCATGGGGGGTCTGACGCAAGCGCTTGCGAAAGCGGCGACCGCACTGGGCGTTGATATTCGCACTGAAGCGGAAGTCGCGCGCATCGATGTTAAGGACGGCGCCGCAATCGGCGTCACACTCACCGACGGCCGCGAGTTTCGCGCGCGGCGGGTCGCCAGCAACGTCGACTGCCGGTTGACCTTCGAGAAGTTCTTGGATCCTCGAACTCTGCCCGACGATTTCGTCGCCGAGATCCGGCGCATCGACTACAGCAGTGCATCGGCGAAGATCAACGTCGCGCTCGCCGCCTTGCCGAATTTCACGGCGTATCCCGGCCGGCGAGCCGGACCCCAGCATCGCGGAACGATCCATCTGTGTCCCTCGCAAGACTACATCGAGCGCGCCTTCGACGAAGCGAAGTACGGCCGCTTCTCAGCGGAGCCGGTCGTCGAGTGCACGATACCGTCGGCCGTCGATTCCACCGTTGCGCCGCCCGACAAACACCTGATGTCGATGTTCACTCAATACGCGCCATATCAGCTCAAGGACGGCACCTGGGACGACGCTACGAAAAAAGCCTATGCCGACCGCTGCTTCGATGTGGTCGAGCGTTATGCACCGGGTTTCAAGAGTTCGATCATCGACTGCCAGATACTCACGCCGCCCGACTTGGAAGCCACCTTCAATCTCACCGGCGGCAACATCTTTCAAGGTTCAATGGGGTTGAACAAACTGTTCATGTTCCGTCCGGCGCCAGGCTACGCGGGCTATCGCATGCCCGTGAAAAATCTCTTTCTGTGCGGTGCGGCCGCCCATCCCGGCGGCGGCGTCATGGGTGCACCCGGCTGGAACGCCGCTCGCATGATGCTCAAAGCGAAGTAGGGATTCGACGCCGCCTAGCGGCAGGCGCTGGGGCCGCGTGTGCACCAATTCTCCGGCACCGACGTCCGTTCGTCAGAAAGAGCCGGAATTTCGTTTGGAAGCGAACCTCGACGATACCGACGTGCGCCTTCTCGACGCGCTGCAACGGGACGCCCGCTCGACGCTCGCCGAACTGGGCAGCGCGATCGACCTGAAGCCGCCCGCAGTGCACGAGCGTTTACGCCGGCTCGAGCAGCGCGGTTACATCGCGGGGTATGCGGCCCGACTGGACACGCGAAAGCTTGGCTTAGGGCTGATCGCTTTCGTCAGCGCATATATGACACCCGATGTGAACTACGATGCGTTCTACTTGGCCATCGCGCGCTTACCGGAAGTTCTGGAAGTTCACAGCGTCGCCGCCGAGGAATCATTCATCCTTAAAGTGATTACCCGCTCGACGGGCCATCTCGACGACTTTCTCGCGCGGCTCAAAGCGCTCGCCGGTGTAGCGCGCACGAAGACTACGATCGTTCTGGCCACGCCCTTCGAACGTCACGGCATGCCGCTTGCCGAACTGATCGGCCGGTGAGCGCGGCGCCCGCTGGTGCAGCTGAGCGCGTTCCCAAGCTTGCCCGCAAACTGGGAATCTTCGATGCGACCCTGATCGTTATGGGCGGCGTGATCGGCGCGGGCATCTTTCGCGCCCCATCGGTCGTCGCGGCGCGCACCCACGGCGCGACGGCGATTCTCCTGGCGTGGCTATTCGGTGGTCTGATCGCGATGATCGGCGCCTTCGTGTTCGCGGAGCTCGCCTGGCGCCGGCCTTCGAGCGGCGGGTTATACGGATATCTGCGCGACGCCTATCATCCGGTCGTTGCCTTTATGTACGGCTGGACCGCGCTGTTGATCAGTCAAAGCGGCGGCATGGCGGCCGCCGCCATAACGTTCGGCGCTTACGTTGCACCAGCATCGAGTCCGAGTGCGGCCGCGCTGTGGGGCGTCGCGGCCATCGTGATACTGACGGTCATCAACTGCCTCGGCGTGCGCGAAGGCGGAACTGCGCAGAACCTGCTGATGATCCTCAAAGCTGCCGTAATCTTGGCGCTCATCGCAGCGGGAACGTTCGTCGCACCGGCGACGACTGCTACCGCGCTCTCCGGCGGCATCATTTCTACGCCGGCGCCCGGGCTACTGATCGCGTTCGGAGCCGCGATGATCCCGGTGCTCTACGCGTACGATGGCTTTCAGACCGCCGCCTTCGTCGACGGCGAACTAAAAGACCCTAAACGTACGCTTCCGTTCGGACTGGTTTGGGGAATCGCAGCCGTCGTCGCACTCTACGTCGGAGTGACCCTCGTCGGTCTGCGCGTTCTCGGTTCTCATGGGCTTGCAGCCACGGCAACACCCGCTTCGGATATCATGCGGCTCGCGCTCGGCCCTACCGGTGCGCGGATCATTGCGCTCGGCATCGCGCTTTCCACGCTCGGCTTCTTGAGCAACCAAATCCTGACGTCGCCGCGCATTTATTACGCGATGGCCGAAGACCGCATCTTCTTCAAGCAATTGGCCTTGGTGCATCCCCGTTCGCGCGTGCCCCTCGTTGCAATCGTCGTTCAAAGCGTCGTTGCAATCGTGATCGCGCTATCGGGCCGCTACGACCAGATACTCAACTACGTCACGTCAATCGACTTCGTCTTCCTGGGTCTGGCTGCCGGAGCCGTGATCATCTTCCGCCGGCGCGCTCGCAGTGGGAGCGCGCACGGGATCCGAATTCCGGGCCACCCATGGACGACGATCTTCTTCATCGTCGTGAGCTTTGCCGTCGTCGTCAGTACCTACATCGCTTTTCCGGGCGACTCGCTGATCGGACTTGCAATCCTATTGCTCGGCGCGCCCGTTTATTTAATCTGGAAGCGACCGAGAGTGCACGCACGATCGTCCGAGCGGTAACACCCTCTAGTGTCCCGATTCGGAAGTTCGCACCATACTCTCGCTCGTCTTTTCGTTCGGCTCGTCGTTGCTCGTCACTCAAATGACTCGTCATTCCGCGCTCCTCGCGCCTCGATCCGAACGAAAATCCTTCGCGATCTTATGGCGCGAACTTCCGAATCGGGACACTAG
>JAABUU010003582.1_pt1 | contig 19583 bp, 17 predicted proteins | sample 5559301 | NCBI WGS metagenome assembly JAABUU01 (sample SAMN10711884, study PRJNA513360) | rock metagenome | isolation source: Antarctica rocks | place: Antarctica: Victoria Land, Richard Nunatak white | reverse complement strand
GCTCAGCCCTTCATCTTGAGTTCGCCTTCGCTGGCGTGTGGGACCGCCCAGCAGTTGCAGGTCGCTGCAACGGCGGGTGGCGGCAAGTGGCACAGCACAGGAGCGGAGCGTCATCCGTGTCTGCGGTTAGGGTCTAGCATTACACACTGCCGCGACAGCCTCTAGATCCTCGACGGGCTCCTCGAGCAGCAGGCTCCTTCACTCCCGGGACCACATGACGGACACTGCGGCTACTTCAACCTGTTCCGGCTGCTGGGCTCCAGTTCAGCCCCCGCCTCGCCGGCATCGACTCCGCTCGGTTCTGTCGCACAGCCACACCCGTGACTATCGGCCTTGGGAGCCCATAACGCACTCTCGTGCAGCGTTACTACTCAGACTCCAGGTACCTCGGGAACCTTAGGTACCTCTAGAGGCGGAACCGAGCGCCCTCGTCCCGCAGCATCCGCCATGGCGGCATCCATGCGACTCTTACCGCGTTACAAGCATCGGGAATCTTGATCCGCTTCTTGCCGAATGGGGCCGGCTCCTCGTGAGTCACCACCGTGTGGCCGAGCGATAGCGCTTGGCTGACTAGGAAATAGTCTCCCGCCGCCAAGAACTGGGCCGCAGCGCCCTGGTCGTACTGGGCCGACCCTACCGCCCACCGGCTCACCCGCTGCAGCGAAGGCTGGTCGCTGCCCTGGGGATTAAGAGCGAACGTCGCGGGCTGAGCGGCCATCCAGGTAGCGAGCTCGTCGGCGCCATCTACCACCTCGTCTCGACACGCCTCGACCGTGAACACCCGTCCCGCCTGATGCGCTTGCACCAGCCAGTCCCACCATGCTGGCACGATGTCGAAGCCATAGTGACGGTTCTTGGCCTGGATAAACACATCGGAGTCAAGTAGGTACATCACGCAACCCCGAGGCGGTGACCAAGTTCCTCGAAGGCCGAGAACTTCTTCGACCCGAGGAGCCGGAAGGCGTCTCGGTGCGATGTGCGTCCTTCTAGCGTGTCCGAGATAAGGGCGCGGGCGAAGCGCTTGCTCACTCGAACCGGCGTGGTGTTGTAGAAACTGCCCCCCGAGCCCCGCTCCACCGCCAGCTCGAGCACCCGCTCCAGTTCTCGGCTGTACGCATCGCGGTAGCTCCGGCGGTCCATAAGACCGGCGTCGGCAATGCGCCTCAGGATCACTAGGGTGCTGACCTTGTAGAACTTAGCCAGCCGGTCGAGTTCGGCTGTCATGTCTACCTCGGGCTGGTAGGCGTCCCGGATCGACGACAGCGGCACCAACAGCTCCGCCGCCACCCCATTGCACCAGCGCTCAGTGCGGTTGCTGTCGTCGAGTTGGCCGAGGTCAGACCGAGACACCGCAGACTCCCCTAGGCTCAAATGACACAGCTCATGAGCCAGGGTGAAGACCTGGGCCGCCTTGGTGTCGCTGCCATTGACGAATACGACCGGCGCCAGGTCGTCGACGAGCGCAAAGCCCCGGAACTCGTCAGGGTTGAGGGGCCGATGGGTGTTACTACCGACCACACCGCTGGTCATGACCAAGATTCCAGCGCCCTCGGCATGCTCCCGCAGCCCGTCGAACGCTTGGCTCCAGTTCGAGAACTCGACCCGACGATCGAGGCCGAAGCCAAGCTCGTCTCGCAGGGCCTCGGCCGCCTGCTCGACCGGATTGTTGAGGCTCTGGCTTCCCACCAGCTCGACCGGCTCGCCGCCGTTCGCCTGGGCGTAATCCCGGTACCACTCCTGGCGTTGCTGGCATGCATAGATAGTGTCGAGGAGGTTGGGCGTCGGCGTGTGGACCGCCTTATCGCCGAATGTGCGGAAGTCCGGTATCGGCAGTTCCTCGTGCGGCGGCTCGGTGAGGAAGAAAAAGCCAACCGGGGTGTAGGTCGCCCGACCAAAGTCCTCCAGCTGGCGCATGGTCGGTTGGGTCGTCCCAGCTTCCCAGGCAGCAACCGGAAACTTCCTGAGGTCCTCAGGGGGCCGCCCCGACCTCTCCCTTGCCCACTGGAGCATCTGAGGAGCGACAGCGACTCGACTTGCCATAGCGCTGCGCTCCTCCCTGTCTAGTCCCGGCTTGGTCCGGCCCCGAAGTTACTGGGCTGGCCACACCTTGCTGAACGCCGCGCCGACGCCGTCACCCGTTTCCGCGGCGCTTTTCGATTATCGGAGCCGGCCACGGGCTGGGAAGGGCTCGCCACCGTTGTGCTTTGCCTTGGCTACGTTGAGCCACGCCCGCACCGCTTCATCGAGCAACTCCCCCAGCTGCACCCGAGGCCGGCCGTGCTCAGACAAGAACCACACCGCATCTCGCATCTCAGCCGCCAACGATCGAGCCACCTTCACGTGGTCTCGCTGCTCAGGGGCCTTCTTAGTGGCCGAGGTGTCTGCGGTTCCTGAGACGTCTGAGGTGCCCGAGGTTCCTGAGGTATCGGCGGTTCCTGAGGTGCCCCAGGTTCCTGGGGTGCCCAAGGTATCGGCGGTTCCTGAAGTATCTGGGATATCTGGGGTATCTGGGGTATCTGGGGTGCCCCAGGTTCCTGAGGTTCCCGAGATATCTGCGGATGCCGAGATGTCTGAGGCACCTGCGGTGCCCGAGGTACCTGCGGTATCCAAAGTCTCTGCGGGTCCTGAGGTGCCCGAGGTATCTGCAGTATCCGAGGTGACCGAGGTACCTCGGGAACCTGGGTCTGTCAGGTCGTCGAGCACGCTGAGGGAGGGGCGCTGATACCCGTTACCGCCGCCCAGACGACTAAGGCGAGCACTAGGCGACATTGCTGACCTTCCGGTCCCGGAGCTCGGCGAGGACGCTGCGATAGTCCAAGTCGCCCTTACCGCCAGGGTCGTAGACGGCCATTGGTTGGCGCGCGGCGGGTGCTTCCCGGAAGCGCATGTCGTCTCGGACGTAGCTCTGGAGCAGGTCCCCGTCGGGGAAGTCAACCCGCAGCTGCTCGCCAACCTCCCGGGCTAGCACGCTGGTGTGGCCGCCGTACGTCCTGACCTGGGTCAACAGCACGCCAGATATAACCAGCTTGGCGTTTAGTCGGGCCTGAACCTTGGCGATCGTGTCTTTGACCTTAGGAACCTCGTCGAGCTCCATTGCGCCGGCTGGAACCGGGACCAGCACGTCGGTCGCCGCCGTAAGCGCCATAATCGTGATCGGGCCGAGGTCACCTGGGGCATCAAGAATCACCCAGTCTCTGGGGCTGATCTTGGCCAGAGCCTCACGCAGTAGATACTGACTGCCCGGCTCCGAGGTCACTCGGTCGTGCTGGACAGCGACACTTGCCGGGACCAGCTCGAGGCGCTCCACGCCGGTCGGGACTACGATCGAGTCGACGCTTATCTCGCCGAGGAGCGCCCCGACCAGTGCGTCGTTGTCGGGGGAGTGGCCAAACCACTGCGTGGCCGAACCTTGCTTGTCCATATCGACGAGCAGCACACGCTGACCGTCGAGAGCAGCAGTGGCCGCCAAGTTGACAGCCGTCGTGGTCTTACCTGTGCCGCCCTTGGGGTTAACGATCGCCGTCACTCGCAAGTTCGTCCTCCGCTCTCGAACGGCCGAAGGTTACTGCGGTACCGGAGGTACCTAAGGGACCCAAACAGCGCCGGTGTGTCGTGCTCTGTGTGCCGCGGAGAAGGCGCCGAGGACGGCGACCGCGAGGTGCCTGGGCGTCTAGCGCCGCGGCTTCACCAAGGTCACGAACTCCGCCGGGTGTCTCGCGTGCAGCAGGCCCGCGACATCGTCGCCGACTACCCACTCTTGGGACCTGCTGGTGGTAGGCGCACCCGAGCCAGACAACCGTCGACGGCGACGGGCTACGCCGGCTGGACCCGGCGGCCTACAGATTAGGTGGGGGAGTGCAAGTGGTTAACCGGCACCGTCTTCGGCGGCCGACCGCTCAGGCCTTCCACAGCCGGGGGCACGCCGCCGGCCGGCTGCTGCTGCTCACCGGGGACTTGGCCGCCTACTCCTCGGCCCGCCGCGCCGGGTCGCCTGCCACGTTCAAGCAGCTGTTCCCGGGCGGGAGCTGGGCGGCGTGGGTGCCGCTGTCGGTGCACCTGTATGACGACGGCGCCGAAACCCGCCCGGACTGAGCCCCGACAGGCGTCCCGAGCCGTTCCGTGCGGCCACACAACGCTGGTAACCCAGGACTGTCTGCCAGCACCGGAGGCGGTCACGCCGCCTCCCGCCGCCAGACAGTGGTGGGCGGGCGGAGCTGACGTGGTTGGTTCACGGCCCGGGTGGTCAACACCCGGCGGGCGGCAGCAAAGTCGGCGCGGCCGTCGCCCCGGCGGGGATGCGCCGGCCAGGCAGGAGGAGTGTCGGGGTCTAGTACGACCAGCTGGCCCAGGCCGGGACGCCGGCTGGCCGCAGTGCGGCGGGGGGCGTGCATCCAGGTGAGCTCGTCGTTCCACCAGGCGAAAGCCTCACGCTCTAGGGCGTAGCGCCGGGCCCGATCAGCCAGCCGACCGGCGACTCCCAGCCGGACAGCAGCCGAATCGCGCCGATCGGCTCGAACCACAGACCACCCTTTGCAGGTGCGTCGGACCAGGCGGGCGGCTCGAAGTAGCCCAAGTCGAATACCCGTGTCCTCCGAAGATGTGCCCAGTTGATATGCGAGCTGGGTGGTGCTGGCAGGTTGTGTGGTGAGGATGGCGTAGAGCTGGCCAGTGGCATGACCCAAGCCGCCGACGGGAGTGAAAGTGTCGTGGGCTGCGGCTGCCAGCCTGGTGCGCAGCGCATCAAGCCACCGGTCTCGTTCGGCGCTACCGGTTCCAGGGGGGCGCGGGGCCGCTTGTGACCGGCTTGCTACGTGTGACGTTGTGGACAACTGCTCGTTCAAGATCCACGACGCGCCGCGGGGTCCCTCAGCCGGGGCATGGCGGGTGACCCAGCCGTCCCTTGCCAGGCGCAGCAGGGCGGTGCGGGCCGTCTCCCGGCCGATCCCGCAGACCAGCCCCAGGCGGCGGATGTCGGCCTCCACCACCGGGCTCACCGCGTGCAGCACCAGCACGCACAGCGCGTCGAGCACCCGGCGGTCTGCCGGGCCGCCCGGGCCGGCCCACCTGCCCGCGGCGGCGTCGGCGCGGGTCTGGGTGGCCTCGACCAAGTCGACGAGGGCGGCGGCGCGGGGCTCGAACGTCGGATCCTCGAGGGTGCTGGCGCGGGGGTGGGCGGCGACCCAGCGCACCGCCCGGTCCCACTGGCGGGCCAGCACCGCCCGGGACTCGACCGGGCCGCGGACCCGGCGCGGGACACCGGGTCCCTGGCCCTGGGAGCGGACGTGCTCCAGGCCGGGGGAGTGGGCCACCAGCACAGCGACGTCGGCGCAGCGCCACCGGGCAGCTGCCGCGCCGTTGAGCACCCGGCACAGCACCCTGTTGGCGTCCATCGCGGCGGCGTCTACCTGCAGGGCCTGGACGCTGCCAGCCGGCAGCTGCCGGCGGACCCCCGGCAGGTAGAGCCGACCCGCCCGGTCGGACGGCAGCGGGGCGCCCGGGTCGGCGAGCTGGGCGAGCGGGTCGGGCCTCTGGCCCGCGGCCAAGGAGGCCACCAGGCCGGCTACGTCGGCGGCGGTCACCGTCGGAGCAGCGAGGGCGGCCGGGTCCCCGGCCAGCACCCGCGAGCTCCCTCCGGCCCGATGCGGCGCCCCCGGGGGGCGCACGCAGCCGGTGACTGGGTTGGCAAGCGGGGCGATGTCCAGGCTGGGCAGCCGAGCCCGGACGAGCCGGGCCAGCGTGTCGACGGTGCCGGGGTCGACGGCTTCGGCGAGGGCAAGCCACACGTGCCGGCCGTCGGACGGCCCGGAGCGGGTTAGCAGGTGGGGGAGCCTAGCGTTCTCGAGCCAGCCGCAGAAGGTCGCGGCGTCGGCGGGGGGGTCGCCCTTAGCGGCGTCGAAGTCGAACGCCAGCAGCCGGAAGCTGCCGGTCTGGTCGGTCAGGTACACCGCCCACGGCGCATCCGGCCGGGCGCCGGCCACCCGCGCCCGGCGGGTGTAGGTGTTCACCACCGTGCCGTAGGCGTCGACGTCGGCCACCCGCACCAGCGGGCGGGGGCTCACCGCACGGGTCAGCTCCCACGCCGCCGAGCGGGACAGGGGACGGCCGGGACCGGCCGCCTGGCCGGTCACCGCCGCAGGCGGCGCCGGCTACGCGCAGGACTCAGCTGCAGGTCACGACACGCGAGAACCCATTGGCTCGGGACATGCGTGACCCGCCAGTCGGCGGGGGGTATGGTTCCTCCTGAGGTACTCGACGAAGCCCTGCACCCAGTCCAGCTGCCAAACTGACTTTGGGGTGTGGGGCTTCGTTATGTCCCGGGCCAGCCGAATGGTCGCCCGTCAGCCAACCGCTAGGCGGTCAGCTTCATCTGATCGGCGGGCTTAGGTGTTGCCATCGGCGGAAGCCCGAAATGGGCTGCGACGATATTGGCGATGACGTCGCCCCAAGCGATGTCGAGCAGCTCCGCTTCAGTACGAACGGCTTCCGCGGCAGCGGGCGACAATCGGGACATCATCCGCACGCGCTCACCTTTACTGGGTCGACCACCGCCCTGGTTAACGCGATTCGCCATGCCGCGCAATCTGGCACACCAGTCACCGAAACTGGCGCAGCTGGATCGGCGTGTCGCGATCCGGCCGATAGACGCCCGTCAGGGCGGTTGGGGAAGCAGCCGTCATTGCTGGTCCTACAGGACTACTTGACGCAGTGTCTTCACGGCGGGGAGCCGTCGCTCCCAGCCTGACGCTGCCTGTGAAGAGCGGACTACGTCGTTGTAGGCGTCGTTGCCTCTGGTGGGTTCGACGCGGACGACGGAGCCGCGCGCATCAAGCGAGTGGCGGGACTTCGCGAGAGAGAGAGAGGATGCCGCGGTCAGCCGAGGCCGAGGCCGCGCCGGATGCGTGCCGATCGGCGTTCGTCGAGGCGGCGGAACAGTCGGGGGCCGAGCATGATGAGGAGCTCGCCGGTTGCGACGGCGAGCAGTGCGAGGCCGGCCAGGGCCGAGTTGTGTAGGCGTAGGGAGGCGACGCCGATCAGCAGGCCGCCGATGAACAGCACTCCACCAAGGGGGACGGCCCGTTGGGCGGCCGGGCGTTGGCCCCATTGGGCGCCGATGCGTAGCTGGCGCCAGCAGAAGGCGAGCATGGCGAGGAACGCGAGCAGGGTGAACAGGACGCCGGCGACGGCGGGCATGGGGTACTCCTGACGGGGGCTACTCGTAGCCCGGCGGTGGGGTGAAGGGCCGTGGTCCGCGGTTGCGGTACGGGACGGGTGGTTCGTCGGGGGAGCGGACGTGGTTCTCGCGCAGGGGCGCGACGGGCGCGCCGCGTTGCTGGCGTTGCCGGCGGGCGTTGAGGTAGGCGGTGATGACGTGTCCGGGCTTGACGTGCAGCGCGGCGGCGAGCTGGTCGGCCATGGCGGGGGTGAGCCCGAGCTCGCCGCGTTCGATGGCGCTGTAGTTGCGGTCGTTGATCGCGATGCTGCCGGCGATGTCGGCCTGGTTGAGGCTGGCGCGCACGCGCAGGTCGGCGAGGGTGACCTGCGCCGGGTCGACGGGGGTTAGCAGGTCGACCGGGTCGACGTCGAGAGCGGCGGCCAGGCGCTGGATGGTCTTGACCGACGGTTGGGCGTGGCCGCGCTCGTAGGTGGACAGCTGGGGGCCGGTGGCGCCGATCAGCTCGGCGAGCTCGGTCTGGGTGAGGTCGGCGCGGACCCGGGTCAGGCGCAGCCTGATCGGGTCGATGGTGTAGCCGCGTGCCATGCCCTGCCGATCGCCAGACGGTCCGGGGATTACTCCAAACGGGTGAACCGTGACGACAGCCTGCCGCATGGCGGTGGGGTGCAGCAGCACCCGCCCCGGGTGTGGCGCGCCGGGGTGCATCAACGTCCTGCCAGCGCCGCCGGCCGGGTCGCGCCGGACGGGGTGCCCCACAACGGTCCGATGTGGATGACGGCCCCGGTGTGGGGGGCGTCGAGCATTTGCCCGCCGCCGAGGTAGATCGCGACGTGGCCGGGGGCGGCTGCGGTGCCGTCGCTGGGGAAGTAGATCAGGTCACCGGGCTGGATCGAGCTGACCGGTACCTGCGGGCCGTAGGCGAACTGCTGCTCTGAGCTGCGGGGCAGGGACACGCCGGCCGCGGCGTAGGCGGCTTGGGTGAGCCCGGAGCAGTCGTACAGCGGACCGGCGCCGCCCCACTCATAGGGCAGGCCGAGCTTGGTCTGGGCGAACTCAATGGCCTTGGCGGCGACCGGGTCGTTGGCGGCGACCAGGCCGGCGGGAGCCGCGGCGCCAGCGACGGGCGGCGGTCCGGCGAGTTTGTTGGCCAGCGCTTCGATGGCCTGGACGTAGGCCTGGGTCTCGGGGTAGGGCGGGACACCGCCGGCGGTGAGCACGGCTCCGGGTCCGGCGTTGTAGGCCGCGAGCATCAGGCCGACCTTGTCCCCGGCCGGCACGGAGGCGACCTGGCCGGACAGGGCGCAGTCGTAGCGCGCCAGCGCCATGATCGCATCCGGCGGGTCGCGGGGGTCGGCGGTGCCGTCGCCGTTCTCGTCGCGTCCGTAGCCGGGCCAGGTGCCGGGCATGAACTGCGCGAGGCCTTGCGCGCCTGCCGGGGAGACGGCGGTGGGGTCCCAGCCGGATTCGACCTGCAGCTGGGCGGCGCCCAGCGACGGGGTCAGGACCGGGCAGCTGCCGGCGGCTTTGGCGACCCAGGGGGCGTACGCCGCGGGGACCGCGCCGGGCGCCAGTCCGCCGCCGACGCCGCCAGCAGCGGCAGCGGGGTTGGTCCCGGCGGCTGACAGCAGCACGACCAGCGCGAGCAGCGAAGCGACGACGAGCGCGGACACGCCGGTGACGAGCTTGGCCATGGTCCTCGCCTTTAGAAGGGCAGCAGCTGGTCGATGCGCCAGCCGGCTGGGGTCGCGCTGACCTGCATCGCCTGGGCGAGGGTCTGCGCGTGGTGCAGCCTGGCCCCGGTGGTGGTGACTGTGTAGGTGATGCGGACCTCGACGTGCTGCGTTGTGGGCGCCGGCGCGCCTTCGGGCACCGCGATTTTGTCGACGTGGACGCTGGTCACCGCGCCGGCGGCTACCAGCTGCTGCCAATGCGCGGTACTGGTGCGGGTCTGCGGGTTTTCGATCTGGGCGTAGACCCCGTCGGTGACGTAGCGGCGGGTCCGGGTGTTCGCGTCGTGCAGCCCCTGGTCGTGTCCGGGCCGGGCGTCGTGGGTGTTCAGCGCGGTGACGTAGCCGGCGGCGGTCCGGGCCGGGGCGGCCGGCACCGGGGGCGCGGGCGGGGTCGGCGATGCTGGGTTCGACCCGGCGCCGGGCGAGCCGGTCGGTGGCGGGGGCGCCTGCGGGGAGTCAGCCGGCTGGGGCGCTGCGGTGAGTCGGCTGTGTCCACAGCCGGTGGTCAGCGCGGCGCACAACAGCGCGGTCAGCCCAGCCGTGGCGGGACTGGCGTGCGGCCGGTTCATGGGCGTCCCTCCTGGGGCTTGGGCTGGAGGTGCGTGCCGCCTCCGGCTGCGGACAGCCGCTCCGGTTCTACAGTTCGCAGCAGATAATGCTTGCAGTTCTGTCTAGCGTATTGCTACGTTCTCGTCCAGGTCGAGTCGCCTCACCCGCCACCTGGAGGTAGCCGTGCACGACGGACTGCAGCCCGTTTCGCTCCTGACCGACCCGCAGGCCGGTGAACCGCACGGCGACGGCTCCTCGGTGCGCACCGCCCCCGACCCGGCGGTTATCCGGTCACCGGCTCCGCCCGCCCCGCCCCACCGTCGTGGACGCCGAGCCGAACCGGCCGGGTCCGCGCCGGTCCAGGCGAGCGCATCCGCCTTCGCCCCACGCCCCCCGGCGCTTCCGCCCGACCGGCAGACCTCGCCACCCGCCGAACCCGAGCAGGCGCCACCGGCTGGACGGCTGTCGGTGGACGACCTGACCGCCGAGCGGCTGCTCCGCGGCCGGCGTCCGGCGCCGGCGACGGGCTGGCGCCGCACGGTGTTCTACGTCAGCTTCGGGTGGGTCAACCTGGGCGAAAGCCCCGCCGAGCTGCGCCGCCGCGAGCTGCTGGCCCGGGCGCAGGCACCCATCGCGGGCAGCCGCCGCGTCGCCGTGCTGTCCGCCAAGGGCGGGGTCGGCAAGACCTCGACCGCTATCGGGCTGGGCGCGACAGCAGCCAGTGTCCGGGGGGACCGCGTCATCGCCGTCGACGCCAACCCCGACCTGGGCACCCTGGGGGAGCGGGTGCGCCGCCAGAGCACCGCGACGGTGCGCGACCTGCTGCGCGACGCAGCCCGCATCCAGCGCTACCCCGACGTCCGCAGCTACACCAGCCAGGCCGACTCACGCCTGGAGGTGCTGGCCGCCGACCGCGACCCCGCCCTGTCCGAGGCGTTCAGCGAAGACGACTACCGCCAGGTCGTGGACCTTCTGGGACGCTTCTACAACCTCATCGTCACCGACTGCGGAACCGGGCTGCTGCACTCGGCGATGGCCGGGGTGCTCGGCGTCGTCGACCAGGTCGTGCTCGTAGCCGCCCCCGCCGTCGACGGCGCCCGCTCAGCCGCCGCCACCCTGGACTGGCTCGACGCGCACGGCCGCTCGGACCTGGTAAGTGCCGCCGTCGTCGTGGTGTCCACCGTCCGCCGCGGCGGCGACGTCGACGTCGACCGCGTCCTCGAGCACTTCGCCGGCCGTTGCCGCACCGTGCTGCAGGTCCCGTTCGACCCGCACCTGGCCACCGGCGCCGAGTTCGACCTCGACGCGCTGCGGCCCGCCACCCGCCAGGCCTACCTCGAGTTGACCGCCGCCGTCGCCGACGGCTTCACCGCCCAGTGCGGCCGATGAGCCCGCTGCTGGTCGCCGGGTCCTACGCCGCCAGCGTCGCCGCCCCGGCCGCCCTGCTGAGCGTCGGCGTCCGCTGGGCCGCGGCCCGCCGGGCCTGCGTCTTCGGCCGCTACCGGCCCCCGGGGCGCCAACGCCGCCCCGCGGACGCCGTGGCCGACGACGGCGGCCGGACAGGCGCCGACCTGGGCACCCCCCACCTTCCCGACACCCGTCCGGTCGCCGCGGCCGGGCCCCGCACCCACAACCGCCTGGGAGGCACCACATGACCACTTCGCTGCTGGCCGCCGCGCACCGCGGCGGGGTAGTGCTGGCCGACGTCACCATCAACCCCAACGGCGGCGGCGCCCCCGGCGGCCAGCAGCTCGGGCAGATCATCAACTACATCGCGTTCTACGCCCTGCTCGCCTGCGCGGCAGGGTTCCTGGCCTCCTCCATCGTCTGGGCACTCGGTTCGCGGACCGGCAACTACGGCGCCGCCCAAGGCGGCAAGACCGGAGTGATCACAACGGTCGGGGTCGCGTTCCTGGTCGGCGCCGCCGCCGCGATCATCAACTTCTTCTTCCACATCGGCCAGTCCGTTCACTAGCCACCCCGCCACCAGGGCGCCTGCGCCGCATCCACCCACGGCAGGTGGCTCGTCCCGCGGCGGGACAAACACCCCCCGGGAGAAACCACAGATGACTCACCGCCTGCGCCGGGCGGCGACCGTGCTGCTGCTCACAGTCCTCGCCGCGCTGAGCCTGGGCGCGGTCCCGGCGTCGGCGGCGCCGCTGACCCGGCCGGCAGCGCCGGCCCAGGTGCGGGTGGTGGCGCTGCCCTGCTGGCTCAACCCCGTCTGCACAGCGTCGCAGTCGGTCCTGGACACCGTCGCGCAGAAGTTCACCGACGGCGCCAAGGAAATGCTCAACGACCTGGCCGGTGCCATCGACACCGCAACCCAGGTCGACCTCGGTGAGGCGTTCTTCACCCAGAACTACGCGGTCATGCTCGCGGTGTCCGCGCCGATCGTGCTGCTGCTGTTCCTGGTCGACCTCGCCGGCGCGGCACTTCGCCGCCGCAACCCGCTGCGCTCACTCGTCGGGGTCTTCCAGGCCGTCTTCGGCGCGGCGTTGGCTGTCACCTTCGCCGAACTCGCGCTGGGCGCCACCGACGCGCTCAGCTCCTACGTGCTGCACCAGGGGATGGGCGGCTCCGCCCACCAGCTCTCCGACGTCATCGTCGCCGGGCTGCTCACCGGCAGCAGCTCCGGGCTGCTGCTGATCCTGTCCTTCTTCACGATGATCGCCGCTCTGTTCGTGTGGCTGATCCTCGTACTGCGCAAGTTCGCGATCTACTCAGTCGCCGTCTTCGCCCCCATCGCCTTCGCCGGACAGGCGTGGGCCGGGACCACACGCATGGCCAAGAGGTGGGCCGAAGCGCTCATCGCGCTGATCCTGTCCAAGTTCGCCATCAGCGTCCTGTTCGCCGTAGCGGTCTCCGCGATCGGCACCAGCAAGAGCGTCGCCACGGTCATCGGCGGCCTCGTCATGCTGATCATGGCGTTGTTCTCACCTTGGCTGTGCCTCAAGCTCGTCCACTTCGTCGAGGTCCACGTCGCCGGCGAAATGCTCGCCAGCATGAAAAGCGGGGCGATGGCCCCCGCCAACACCGCGGCTGCGGGCATGACCCGAGCCCAACAGGCCCAGTCGCTGCTGGGCGGCTGGCGAGTCCGGCCCACAAACGACGTTTCAGGAGCCAGCCCAACGACGCCGGGAGCGGCAACCGGTGGTGACCCGTCCGTCTCTGGCGAGGGGGCGGCCACGCCCTCCACCGCCGCGACGGCCGACGAGCAGGGCAGCACGGCATCTTCTGCCTCGCGTCCGTCTACGGGGGTCGGAGACGTCGAGAGCGCGCCTGCGGTTGCTAGTTCTGGCGCCACTTCTTCACCAAGCGCTACAGGCAGCGGTGCGCCAAAGGCTGCTGGGGCTGGCGGGGCGCTGGTCGCCGACGAGGCGGCAGCCCAAGCCCAGAAGGCGACCGACCATAGCGTGCAGACCGCCCAGAACAACTCCACCGCGACCGGTGCGGGTTCGGAGCCGGAGGCGTCGGGAGTCGCGCCGATCGCCGCGGCCTCAGCCGGGACACCGAAAGCTGTTGGGGCCCTGGGTCATGGTGGCCGTGCCATTTCAGGTGTTGACAACGTCCAACCGTCAGCAGATCCCGCCAGTGCTGGATTCGCGGGGCCGGTCACCGGGGCGCCAGGAGGCCCGCCGCCGGCCACTGCGGTCGGGGCGGACACCGCAGCGCCGGAAGGGCAGCCCATAACGGCACCTCAGGCGATGCCGCCAGCTGGCCCCCTTACTGGTCGTTCAGCGGGTCGCTTGCCGGCGCCTCCTGACAGTGCAAAGCCTCCTGCTGTCGCTCCGTCCACTCATCCGAAGCTTGACCGGGAGTCCTGATGACCGTTGAGAGTGACGTTCCGACCTACCGTTTCGGCCCTCGGGAGACTGCGGGAGTGATGCTCGGCTTGCGCGCCGGGCAGCTGGCTTTGCTGGCGGTGGGGCTGCTGACGGTGCTGGTGGGGCTGCAGTACGGCACCGCCGGTTTTGCGGTGAGCCTCGTGCCGGCGCTGCTGCTGGCGGTGGTGGCGTTCTTACCCTTCGCTGGGCGCCAGCTCGACCAGTGGGTGCCGATCGGGCTGGCGCACGTGTTTCGCCGGGTCAACGGGCAGCTCGCTTTCCGCAGCGGCCCTGCGGCGCTCGGCGAGCGTGGCCAGGTTCCCGAGCTCGACCTGCCGGGCCGTCTGCACCCGCTGCGGTTGCTGGCGATGCCGGCGGGCGGCGCGGTGATCGCGGTGGTGAAGGACCCGGGGCGCAAGACCTACACCGCGGTGCTGGCGTGCCGCGGACAGTCCTTCGCGTTGCTGGAGTCCGGGGCGCAGACCCGCCGGGTGTGGGCGTGGGGCTCGCTGCTGGCCGCGCTGTGCCAGGAGAACGGCAAGATCGTGCGGCTGGCGTGGCAGGAGCGGGCCATCCCCGACTCCGGGGACGCGATGGAACGCTGGTGGGCCGGCCGCGGCGTCGACGACGGCTCCCCGGCGGCTGAGGCGTACAAGCAGCTGCTGGCCCAGGCCGGCCCGGTCGCGCAGGTCCACGAGACCTACCTGACGGTGACGCTGTCGGCCAAGGCCGCCGCCCGGCAGATCAAGCAGGCCGGCGGCGGCGAGGCCGGCGCGTTCACCGTCCTGCTCCGCGAGCTGCGGGCGATCGAGGACGGCTTGGCCCAGGCCGAGGTCGAGGTCGCAGGCTGGCTCCCGCCGCGCCGGCTGGCCCAGGTGGTGCGCAGCGCGTACGACCCGGCGGGCGCCGCCGGTATCGACCGCCGCGGTGGCCATCACGGCGGCCTTGACGCCGGGGTCGAGCCGGCGGTGGCGGGACCGATGGCGGCCAAGGCCGAGTGGGACCACTACCGCACCGACTCGGCGTTGCACGCGACCTACTGGGTCGCGGAGTGGCCCCGGATGAACGTGCACGCCGGGTTCCTCACCCCGCTGCTGCTGGGCTCGGGGGTGCGCCGCACCATGACCGTCATCGCCGAGCCGCTCTCGCCGTCCAAGGCGCACCGCGAGGTGCGTAAGGCCAAGGTCAACCGGGCCGCCGACGACGAGGCCCGCCGGAAGATCAGGCAGACCAAGACCCAGCGCAGCGAACGTGAGGACGAGGAGGTCCACGCCCGCGAGGCGGAGCTGGTCAACGGCCACGGCGACTACCGCTTCCTCGGGATGATCGCCGTCTCCGCGCCGACCCGGGCCGAGCTCGAGGACGCCTGCGGCTCGGTCGAGCAGGCCGCTGCCAAGAGCCTGCTGGAGATCCGCCGGCTGTACGGGGAGCAGGACGAGGCCTTCGGCATCGCCGCCCTGCCCCTGGGCCGGGGACTCAAGTGAACCCGCAGACCCGCCAACCCCACTCCGATGCAGGAGGACCTGTGAACCTCGTGACGACAGCCGCCCCGCCCGCCAGTCCTAGCGCGCTCGTGGGTGTGGTGGTGGGGCGCGGCAAGTCCGGCCTGATCCGGCCGGTGACTGCGCCCCTGGCCGGCATCCCAGCGCCAGTTGGCACGCTCAGGCTGGACTACGCCCGGCTCGTCTGGTTCAACCCCTGGGCCCTCGGCCCGGGCGAGACCGGGTCGCGCGGCGGTGGCGGCCACCGGTGAGCAGCCTCGCAGCCGGCGGCAAGGACCGGCACAGCAAGGCTCAGGCTCGCGCCAAATGGCAGGTCAAGGTCAAGCAGGCCGCCAAAGCCGACCACCGGGCCGCAGCCCGGGCGGAGTACGAGGCCCGCAGGGCCGAGTCGCGTCCCCGCGCCGGCGCCAGCCGCCCGCAGGCGGGCCGGGTGCCGCGCCGCATCTGGCTGCCGCACCACCGCGGTACCTCAGCCCGGCTGCAGGGGCTGTACCCGTTCATCGCCGAGTCCGGGCTGGGCCCGTCCGGGGTCTACGTCGGGCAGGACCGCACCAGCCGCAGCAGCTTCGCGTTCTCCCCGTGGGAGCTCTACCAGCTGGGGGTCATCACCAACCCCAACGTGCTGCTCGCCGGGGTCATCGGCCGGGGAAAGAGCTCGCTGGCCAAGACGCTGCTGTTCCGCTCGGCGGCGTTCGGGGTGCGCTCCTACGTCCCGGGCGACCCCAAGGGGGAGTACACCAAGCTGGCCCGCACGATGGGCTGCGAACCGGTGGCCCTGGGCCGCGGCCTGTCCGCACGGCTCAACCCGCTGGACGCCGGGGCTCGGCCCCCCGTGGAGGTCGGCAGCGCCGCCGAGATCGGCTGGCTCACCACGGTGCGCAACCGCCGGCTGCTGCTGCTCGCCGCGCTGCCCGAGACGCTGCTGGCGCGCCGGCTCACCCCGATCGAGTACACCGGCCTGGAGCTGGCGCTGGACCACGTCACCGGCCAGCTCTACGGCACCGACCCGGCCCGGCTGGCGAACCCGACGCTGAACGACGTGCTGGGCGCGCTGCGCGACCCCGACGACGCCGCCGCCCGCGACGCCGGCATCGACTCGGGCGTGCTGCGTGAGGGCACCCGGGATCTGGCGCTGACCTTGCGCCGGCTGGTCAAGGGCGACCTGGCCGGGTTGTTCGACGGCCAGACCAGCGTCCCGATCGACTTCGACCAGCCGATCACGGTGCTGAACTTGGAGCGGATCCAGGCCGACGACACCGTCCTGTCGCTGATCATGACCTGCTCGTCGGCGTGGATGGAGTCGGCGCTGTCCGACCCCGGCGGCGGCCAGCGCTACCTGGTCTACGACGAGGCGTGGCGGCTCATGCGCCACCTCGGCCTGGTCCGCCGCATGCAGGAGCAGTTCAAGCTCTCCCGCGCCTGGGGCCTGTCCAACATCGTGATCATGCACCGGCTCTCGGACCTGCGGGCTGTCGGCGAGGCCGGCAGCGAAGCCGTCGCGCTCGCCGAGGGCCTGCTCGCGGACTGCTCCACCCGCATCGTCTACCAGCAGGAAGCCGACCAGGTGGAGCGCACCCGCAGCGCGCTGGGCCTGACCGACGTCGAGGCCGGCCTGCTTCCGATGCTCGGCCGCGGCATCGGGCTGTGGAAGATCGGGCGCCGCGGCTTCGTCGTGGAGCACGTCATCGGCGGCGCCGAGTGGGACCTGATCAACACCGACAGCCGAATGGTCCACCCCGCAGCCGCCGGCTGACCCGGGCTGTTCCCCGCCCTGTCCAACCCCGCCCGTGAGGTGACGCGTCCATGAGCTACCCCAGCACCCGGCCCGCCCGCCCCGGCGGCCCGGGCGACGACCGGGGCTTCACCCTGTTCGTCGGCGCCCTTGCCGCGGTGCTGGCCCTGTCCGGGCTGCTGTGGGCGGCCGGCCAGCTGTCCGGCCTGATCACCGGCGCCGGCTGGCCGGCGTCCACCGCCGGGCAGGCTCCGACTATCGCCGCCGGTGTCCTGGCCCGCCATCCCGGGAACCCGGCTGCGGCCTGGCCGCAAGCCGCCCGGAGCGCGGTCGCCGGACCGGGCTGGGTGTGGGGACTGGCCGCGGTGCTGCTTGCGGCAGCCACCGTGGCTGGCTACGCCGCTCTGCACGGCTGGCGGCGAGTCGCCGGCGGCCGCGACCGCGGCCCGGGTCGCCGGCCGGGCATGGCCAGTGGCAGCGACGTCGGCCGGCACCTGTCGGCGCGGGCCGTCCAGGCGCGTGCCGGCGCCGTGCGGCCCTCGCTGTCCGGCAGCAGACGCCCCGCCCCGCACCTGGTCGCGTTGCGGCTGGGCCGCGACGCCCTGACCCGCCAGCCGGTCTGGGGCAGCGTCGAGGACAGCTACATCGTGCTCGGACCGCCCCGCGCCGGCAAAGGGGTGCACCTGGTCATCCCGCTGACGCTGGACGCCCCGGGAGCGGCGATCGTCACCTCCACCCGCCCGGACGTCTTGCGCGCCACCTGGGCGGCGCGCGGCGAGCACGGCCCCGCCGCGCTGTTCGACCCCCAGGACCTGTCCGGGCAGGGCAACAGCCTGCGCTGGTCACCGGTGCGGGGCTGCGCCGAGCCGCTCACCGCCATCCTGCGCGCCCGGGCACTGGTCGCTGGCGCCAAGCTCGACGCCGGCAACGTCACCGGCGGCGACTTTTGGAAGAGCACCGCCGAGGCTGTCGTGCGCTGCTACCTGCACGCCGCCGCGCTCGGTGGGCGCGGCGTCACCGAGGTGCTGCGCTGGGTCGCCAACCCCGCCGACACCACGCCGGTGGAGCTGCTGCGGCGTTCCACCGGCGCCGCTGCCGGCTGGGCCGAGGAGCTCGCCGCCCAGGCCGACGCCGACACCCGGCACCGCGACAACGTGTGGGCCGGGGTGCGGCGCGCTTTTGACTGCCTGGCCGACCCGCGGGTACTCGCGGCCTGCTCCCCAGGTGCCGGGGAAGACTTCGACCCCGACGCGTTCCTCGACGGCGACGGCACCCTGTACCTGCTCGGGTCGGCAGCCGCCCAACTGTCCGTCGCCCCGCTGATCACCGCCCTAGTCGAGGACGTCGTCGAGGCCGCCCGCCGCCGCGCCGCCCGGGCGCCGGGGGGCCGGCTGGACCCGCCGCTGGCGTTGATGCTGGACGAGGCAGCCAACATCGCCCCGCTGCCGTCGCTGCCCTCGCTGCTGTCCGACGGCGGCGGCACCGGGCTGACCACAGTGGCGGTGCTGCAGTCCCTGGCCCAGGCCCGGGCCCGCTGGGGCGCCGAACAGGCCCGCGCGATGTGGGACGCCGCCACGGTCAAGGTGGTACTCGGCGGCCTGGCCGACATCGACGACCTCGACGACATCTCCCGCCTGGCCGGGGAGTACGACGAGACCACCACCAGCCGTACCAGTTCGACGACGGGCGGGTCGCGCTCGACCAGCCTGCGCCGCGCCCGCGTCCTGCCCGTGGAGGAGCTGCGGACCCTGCCGTTCGGCTCGGCGCTGCTGCTGCACCGCACCCTGCGCCCGGTCCGCCTGAAGATGACCCCGTGGTGGAAACGCCCCGACGCCAAGCAGATCACCACCGGCATCGCCTCCGCCGAAGCCGGCGACCCGGCCGGGTCCGGCGCCTGCTGACTGCCGCGGCATCACTCGGCCGAGCGGTAGTTGCCCAGCGCTTGTGTGGCTGCAACAATTCTGACTTCCGATAAGAGAACCGTATCGGAAGCTAGAGTGCTGGAATGACCAGCGACTGGGCCGACGCCGTCGTCACGCCCGCCGGGGCCTACCGGCCGTTCCTGCCGTTCGCCGCCTGGCACGACGCGACAGTGCCGGAGCATGACTGGGCTGAGCTGACCGACCAGCTGAACGCCGCGCGACGACACGCCGACGCTGCCGGGTCGCGCTCGGTGCTGGACCGGGCGCTGGCCGAGGCCGCCTTCGACACCGGCGCCATCGAGGGGCTCTACGACACCGACCGCGGCGTGACCGAGACCATCGCTGCCGCTGCCGATGTGCTCGCCGAGGCCGAGGCGCAGCGCGGCCCGGAGGTGCGGCGGACCTTCGCCGCCCAGCTGGAGGGCTACCAGCATCTACTCGATGCCGTCACCCAGGCGGTGCCGGTCAGCGAGGTGTGGCTGCGCGGCCTGCATGAACGGCTGACCGCAGGCCAGGACACCTATCCGGTGCGCACCGCCGTCGGGGTCCAGCACCAGCCGCTGCCGCACGGCGAGTACAAGACGGCGCAGAACAGCGTCCGGCTGCCCGGCGGCGACCGGCACGAGTACGCCCCGGTCGCAGACACCCCGGCCGAGATGCACCGGTTGGTCGAGCAGCTGCGCGGGGACCGGTTCGCGCAGGCACACTCGGTGCTGCAGGCGGCCTACGCCCACCATGCGCTGACGGTCGTGCACCCGTTCGCCGACGGCAACGGCCGGATGGCTCGCGCGCTGGCCTCGCTCTTCCTGCTGCGCGACGCCGGAATCCCCCTGCTGGTCTACGCCGACCAGCGAGCTGATTACTACCCGGCCCTGCAGGCGGCCGACGGCGGCCGGGTGCAGCCGCTCGTCGACTTCGTCGCCGACCGGGGTCTGGACCTGCTCGCCCTGATGACCGAGTGGCTTCGCGCGGCCGGCCGGCGCAGCGTTGCCGAGCGGGTCGCCGAGCTCGACGCGGCCCTGCGCTCGCACGGCGGCCTGGGTCACGCCGAGGTGGAGACCGCGGGGCGTCGGGCGCTGCTGCGAGCCCAGCAGACGGTGAACCGGCAGATCGAAGACCAGCTCAAACCGCCGTGGCGGGCGGTGCC
>JAABUU010003578.1_pt1 | contig 19596 bp, 27 predicted proteins | sample 5559301 | NCBI WGS metagenome assembly JAABUU01 (sample SAMN10711884, study PRJNA513360) | rock metagenome | isolation source: Antarctica rocks | place: Antarctica: Victoria Land, Richard Nunatak white | reverse complement strand
TACGACATTTCCCGCCATGCACCGGCAGATCCTCACCTGGTTGTTTCAGGATCTGGTCCTTTGGCTGATCGAGACCGATCAGGTCACCGCCTTCCGGCCACGACGGAACTAACAAAGTAGTACTAGGAGAGACAGACATAAACCGTTATCGCGGCGACTCGTTTTTTCGCCGCGATAACGGTTACCGGCAAGGGGATGGACGACACGTATGATGGAGTTATGAAAGCGAGAATTTCCGCGACTGAGCTGGGTCGGGACCTGGCGGCGATCTTGGATCGGGTCCGCCGCCAACGTTATTCGTTCCTGATCGAACAGGACGGCGAGGCCGTTGCCACGCTGGAACCCGTGGGAGCAGCACACGTCGCTACCTGGCGCACACTGACCGAGGAGCTCCGTGGCTGGTCGATCGGAGACGTCGACTTTGCGGCCGACCTGGAAGAAGTCCAACGAAACCAGCCGGACATGCCGGCCACCGCGTGGCCCAGCTGATCGACACCAGCGTCTTCATCGCGCTCGAGCGGCAACAGCTCAATCTTGATTTACTGGCACGCCTGTTTCCCACTGAGCGAATCGCCCTCGCCGCGATCACCGCCAGTGAATTACTCGCCGGCGTCTACTACGCCGATACAGAAGCACGGCGACATCGCCGGCAAACATTTGTGGAGCGGATCCTGACCACGCTTCCCGTCATCCCCTTTGATGTGCCCGTTGCCCGTGTCTACGCTCAGCTCCTGGTGGATCTGCGGAAATCAGGGCAGACCATAGGAGCGCACGATCTGCAGATCGCGGCCACTGCTCTCTCCGGTGGCTTCGAGGTCGCCACTCACAATGTGCGAGACTTCGGCCGCGTCCCGGGTCTCGGCGTTCGTCAGATCGAACTCAGCACGTGACCACCTCACACTAGAAACAGATGGCCGGCTTCTCTCCTACGCGATCCCCATCGATGGAGGAAGCACCACGCGGCTCCCGAGAGGGCCGGGATGGCGGTCGTCCCCAGCACTGCCCTGGCCGCAACGAACTGCAGCACGCTCAACCCGGCCTGGTCCGCCAACTCCTCCTGAGTGAAATGGGCGGACAGCCGAAAGCGCCGCAACAGTGCGGCAAAGCTATCGACCCGCGAGCGGTTGACGCCGGCTGACATGTGCATACATGCTACCACACTGGGGAATGCGTGGGTATTGCGTGGGTATTGCGTGTGGGATCGACCGGCGCAACGGGTCACACTACACCTAGTGAGCTCAATCAAGGGGGACCAACGATTACCGATACAGCACGAGTCCGCGGGAACACTTTGGGAACATCGCCCTGATACGATACGCGGTAAGAACGCAAAGAGACTGTTTGAGAGGACGCGCGAACCGTGGGATGCCGAGACGCACGGGGTAAATGCTGGCCACCTGTCCCGTGCCGAGCAACTGGTGAGCCCGACCCACGGCGCATCGAGTTGGGGGAAGGTATCTCGCAGCACGAGATACACGGGGAGATGGGGGAATGACACCAAACGCATGGACGTGTCCAGCGGCGACCGGCGAGTTGCCGTGCTTGCCTGATACCGTCACGCCGGGATGGCGTGCTTACTCATTCCAGCTCCATAGTGGCTCCAGGAGGAAACCATGAGCATCGGAACACGTTCTGCCACCGTCCGTCGAGTTGCACTGCTGCCGGCAGTGCTGATCGTGAGCGCGTGGGCTATCCCGACCGCGCCGGCGGCAGCCAGCCATCTGCCCGCACATCATGCTCGGCTCGGCGCCAGCCGGCCGCTCGCCATGTCGCATGCCCGGCAGGGGCTCAGCCTCTCGCAGTTACCAACGTCTCTGGCAGCCACCGTCCGCCACACCCTGGCTCGCCAGCAACAGGCCGACTACCGCATCCTGGCACAGAGTGGTCGCTATCTGGCTGCCAGCCCTGGCCAGCACCTGCAGACCGTCTTCACCCCCGCCGGGCCTCGTCTGTCGGGCAAGGGCTGGACCTGAGGCATGCGGTTGGTGGGCCTGGGTCGCAGCCAGATGGCGCCGGTTGCCAGGGGTCAGATGGTTGCCCAGGGCAGTCAGTTGACGTATCGACGTGGGAGCCTGACCGAGTGGTATCGCAACAGCCCGTCTGGACTGGAGCAGGGATTCACCCTGGGGGCACGACCAGCGGGTTCGAGTCGAGAGGCCATCACGCTGCATCTGGGGCTCTCTGGGAACTTACGGGCCTAGCTGGAACGTGGAGGAGGGACGGTCGACCTCTCGCTGCCGGATGGGCAGCGTGTGCTGCGCTACGGGGGACTGACTGTGCATGATGCCGTGGGTCGGAGCTTGCCGGCGCACCTTGAACTGACCGGGCAGCAACTCCGGCTGGTGGTCCAGGACCGGGGCGCCCGCTATCCGATCCAGATCGATCCATATGCCTATCAGACCGAGCTCGACCTGGCGACCGCCGGTGACGAACTTGGCTTCTCGGTTGCCCTGAGCAGCGATGGGAACACCGCTCTCCTCGGGGCGTTTGGCAGGACGGTCAATGGGGTGTACCACGCTGGGGCAGGAGAGGTCTTCATCCAGGGCTTGAGCCAAACCGGCGTCAGCAATGGCACGCAGGCCAGCGCCTCGGTGGGTGGCACCGACCCCAACACGCCGGGCAGCTACACCGCGACCGCCTTTGGCGCCTCCGGCTCGGTCACGGTGGCGACCTATCCAAGCAACCCAACGTCGGCGAAGGCGCCACCCAACGGAACCAACTACTTCGACGTCAAGGCCTCCACGCCGAACAGCTTCACCTCCGTGTCCATCGTCGACTGCAACCTGGCAGCCGGCAACACCCTCTACTGGTTCGACGGGACCACCTGGAAGGTCGCCACTCCCCAGCGTCCGAATACGCCCAGTGCGGGCTGTATTACGCTGACGGTCAGCAGCACGTCCTCCCCGACGCTGAGCTAACTCACCGGCACCCCGTTCGCCTCCGGCGCCGCTGCCGCTCCCACCGCGGCCCGCGTCTCGGCGGCGCATGCCAGCAGGCAGGCGGGGGTCCTGACCCTGACCTGGCGCCTGGCCCACGCCCGCAACGTCGTGGGATTCAACCTGTACGCCGGCGCCCTGCGGCTCAATGCCCACCTCATTCCGGTGCACCGTTCAGCGTCGTACGCCTTCCACACTCGCTGGAGCGGCGCCGGCCCCTACACCCTGCACCTGATCCTGCGCAACGGCGCGAGCATCAGCCTGCCTATCCGGTAATAGCGGCAGCCGCCGGGTCCCGTCTCTCGAAGGGACAGCGTGTCGGATAGTGGCTAATCACGAGAGAAAACCCAACCAGCACATGCACGACACTCATCACCACAGCACAGAAGGGAGCGACGTTTGCGGAGACTGTACGACGCGCAGAGCGCATCACCGTCCGATACAAGGTCACATTGAAGAAGTCACGCGGCAAGAAGATAGTCCAGCGATTATCAAGAAAGAAAGGACCGGCAGAGACATGAAACGAGGAATAACTGCAGCAGTGGGATTGCTGCTCGGATGTCTGCTTCCCGCCTCAACTGCGAGTGCAGCCGGAGGCGCCACGCTCCATACGGCGGCATGGCCAAGCGCGGAGACCACACACCTACCGACCGTCGGTGTACGGTCTTTTGCACCGGCGGCCGCTGACCGGCGTGCAAGCGATGCTCCGGCGCGGCAGACCGCGGACAGTCTTCGCCTCCCGGACAGCGCCTTCGCGCCGGCGCCACCGCCGTTCAAAACCAATCAGGTCGCCGACAACGCCACTGCTCATGCCCACAGTGAGGATGCTAACCACACAAAAAGCTTCGACGCTCTGGGCCGCACCACCGGATGGTATACGGATGCGTACTGGACAGCGCCCGATGGCGGCGTCGTGGACATGAATTATCTGGCGAGTGTTTTTCCCAGTGCGGCTGCAGCCACGGCAGCGGTGGAAGACTCCCGGAGCTATATCGGGACGGGACAGCGAGCGCCGAGGGCCTGCACGAGCGTCGTCGGATTCACGTATCCGACAGAGTGTCTTCTCTTTGAGGGCGTCAACACCGCTACTGTTCCTGCCGAGCTTGTCTATCGCACCTTTGCCATCGGCAATTGCACGGCTGAAATCGAGATGCTTGGCCCCAAAGCAACAATCGATGCCAATCAAGGGGCACTGAATGGTCCCACCGGAGAGTTTACCACCGTCAGCCATGCGGCCGTCTCGGCGCTCACGGCGGCCTGTAGCGCCGCCCCAGCCGTAGCACAGCAGCCCACGCTCTCTATCAACGGGATCGGCCTCTACCACAAGGTGAAGGGCAAGGTGAAGCTGACGTCGGTACTGAAACTCAAGGAAGGCGGCTTGTTCGTGGCGACGTACGTGGCGACCAATGCCACGGGCCTAACCCCCTCAGCCGTGATCGACTTCATCAAGGCTGGAAAGACCCTGGCCCATGCGGACATGAAACCGGACACGCTGAGCGATCGAACGCCCTACTTTTATTCGGCGGGCACGTTTGTTAAAAAGAAGTTTGTCGGGCATCTCACTGCCAGAGTAACGATCACCATCGGCACAGTAACCAACGTTCGGTCCATCCAGTTCACGGTAAAGAAGCGCAAGTAATTCACACGACGTGGGGGGCCGTGCTTTAGCGAGCTCAGGCCCCCACGTCAACGGTCAAGATGGTAGCTACGGCCAGATCGAGGTCGTCCGGCCCCGCTAGGACGCTCCCAAGCGGCCATGGGCTCGATGTCCATGGCCGCACTGGGCCTGGTAGCGCCCTCCTCCATCAGCAGTGGCCCGAGTAGTTCTCACGTTCTCTGACCTGTGTCGAGTATCCCTTCCCTTCTCTGACGCCGTGCCCCTCGCGGGAAAAGTTCATGTGCGCGACAGAGAACGGCAATCTTTGATTGCTAGTCTCGAATCAGACATATGACACGGATGGAGAGAGCAGATGAGACGACTGGCAGCGTTCATGGTGGTGGCGTCGGTGGTACTGGCGCTGGTCGCTGGTCTCGGCTACAGCGAGGCGAGCAATCCGTATAGTTCGGCCAAGGACCCGGCGCTGGCCGCCGGCAGCGGCATTCACAAGATCAAGCATGTGGTCATTATCATGCAGGAGAATCGCTCCTTCGACACCTACTTCGGCACCTACCCGCACGCCGACGGCATACCGATGAAAAACGGGCAGCCGGTGGCGTGTGTGCCGGACCCGCGTTCGACCAGCTGCGTGCGCCCCTATCTCGACCATCACGACCTCAACGGCGGCGGACCGCATGTCGCCGCCGCCGCCAGCGGGGACATTAACGGCGGCGCCATGGATGGCTTCGTCAACGTCGCTCTGGCCGGGAAGAAGGGGTGCGCCGACCCGGCGAATCCGGTGTGCGTCAATAAAACGACCGGAACTGTGCCGGATGTCATGGCCTACCACAGCAAGTCCGACATACCCAACTACTGGACATACGCCAACAATTTCGTGCTACAGGATCACATGTTCGAGCCGGTGGCGTCCTGGAGTTTCCCGCAGCATCTCTTTATGGTCTCTGGATGGAGTGCGAAATGCGCCTCCACCGACCCCATGAGCTGCGCCGACGCCATCCAGAGCCCGATGCAGCGGAGCGCCAAGAACCCCACGCCCTTCGCCTGGACCGACATCACGTCGCTGCTGCAGCAGCACGGTGTCAGCTGGGGCTACTATCTGGACCACGGCGCCGGGACCCAGGGTTTCGGCGGCAGTGGCGTTCCGCTGATCTGGAACACCCTACCTGGCTCGGTCGATGTCCACCAGGACAACCAGCTCGACAACGTCCAGAACCTGGCCAACTTCTACCAAGCGGCCAATGCGGGCAGCTTACCCAATGTCTCGTGGGTCATTCCAGACATCGCGGATAGCGAGCACCCGCCGGCACTGGTGAGCCAGGGGCAGGCCTACGTCACCACGCTCATCAACACCATCATGCGCAGCAAGGACTGGAACAGCACCGCGATCTTTCTGACCTGGGACGACTGGGGCGGCTTCTACGACCACGTGGTACCGCCGGCCGTCGATACCCTGGGCTATGGACTGCGGGTTCCCGCCATGGTCATCAGCCCCTATGCCCGAAAAGGCTATATCGATCACCAGACGCTGAGCCATGACGCCTACCTCAAGTTCATCGAGGACGACTTTATGAGCGGGCAGCGCCTCGATCCGAAGACCGACGGCCGGCCCGACTCCCGATCGGTCGTCCGGGAGAACCTGAAGACCTTGGGCAATCTGATAAAGGACTTCGACTTTACCCAGAAGCCACGCACGCCAATGCTGCTCCCACCTGGCCCCATCACCACCCTGATCGAACCGACCCAGGGCCAGGGTGCCGGCGCCGGCACGAGCAAGCCTCAGGTCGGGCGGCTGATCGCCAGCGGCCAGCTGACCGCGCTGACGGGGTCTGCGCTGAGCGTGACCACCGCAACTGGAGCGGTCCAACTGCAGCTTGCCCCAATCGTGCGGTACCACCCCCTGGATCGAGCCGCGGCCGAGGCCGGGTTGAAGATCGGCGACTATGTGGCCGGCTACGGTCGAGGCCCGAAGCGAGTGCGCGAGCTGGTGTATGCCACGGCGCCCTTCAGCGCGACGCCGGCGCCGCCTGTGGTCCGATCCTGAGATTGGTGGGAGGCCGGCATCACTGAATAGCAACCGTGATACCCTGCCCCAGCGAGTGGCACGCCGGGGCGGGGTATCACAATCAGCCGGTGGCAACCATCGACTACCGGTCACCGAGATAATGGAGAGTTCCTTTGGCTCTTGCTAATGCGACAAGACTGCTGAATACTACCGCTACGAGATTCTGACGTACCTGTCAGACGTGCCTATACTGGTGGAAGGAAGGTATGCTGTGCCCGTGATCACAATCGTTGAAGCCTACATCTTTGCCGCCCTTGGGCATGCGCTGGTGGACTCACTCGAGGATGGAACGCTGGTCGCAACTATTCCCGAGCTTCCCGGGGTCATTGCCTATAGCGCCGACACGCATGAATGCGCACGCGAGCTGTATTGCTTGCTTGAGGATACCGTGAGAACCTGGCTGGCGAATGGCTACCTTGTGCCGATTATTGACGAAATAGATCTCAACCTGGACAAGAGCCAGGTCCTCGCTTCGTACCATTCGCGTCCTGAAGTGCTCCAACCCAGCGGAGAGTTCTATGAGGACGAGGTTGAATTGGACCGAGCGTTCGAGGCGCGACGGAAGACCGCGTAGCGCTGCCTACGGCTCGCCATAGATCCGATGTGACCCGATCCTACGCCAGATCACGTGACACTTTCCCGGTCGTTGGGGCGCCCCGAACTCCCAAGTGCACCGACCGTCCCCTGCCCACGCAAACTCCATATATCTCTTCGTGAAGATCAGCCTACCCAGCTCCCCGCAGGTGTGCGTCCAGAATATGCCCCAACCGGAGCGCCGCGGCGATCGGCTTTCCGCCGATCTGCTCGACGTTCACCCGGCCGGTATAGTGGCCTCGGCGAAAAATGATGGCAACCGCGCCCAGATAGGGAGACGCCACGATGTAGGCGCTGGCTTGATCGCCCAGCCCAACGAGTCGCAGCACCGTACTGTGCGGCGGCGGCGGATTGAGCCGTTTCAGCACGCCGAACTGCCAGCGCGCTCCAGCCAGTGAGCGGTAGCGCCCAATCGAATCGGTCACGGATATCACCCCCCGGCTAGCGCCGCGACGAAAGCTCGAGGAATAGCCATCGATGCGATAGCGGCGCACCGTCGCCGTGGGTACATGTTCCCCCATCGATACCTCCGCGTCGGTGACCGAGGTCCCCGTCATTCGGAAGGTCGCCCCCGTCACGGTATGGACCTCGGCGGCCGAAAGGACCAGCGCCTGCGCGGTCGCGGCACGAGCGGCGTGGGCCACGGGCGCCGCGTTTGCACCCGTGCCGTGCATGGTCAGGCAGCCGGCGCCGGCCAGCAGCAAGCTTCTTGCCAGTGTGGATCCCGGATGGGATCGGAATACGTTCATGCGATTCTCCAGATGCGGGGGAATGAATGGTCCTGGCTCGCGCAGTCGCAAGATCCATGCTCGGGCCGGACACCGTGAGCGTACCACGAGTGGACGCTGTGGCACGCCTGTTCAGTCCAGCGCCAGAGGGAAGCGTTCATCGCCGAACACCGCCGCGACTTCCATCGTCCCGCCCAGTGCTTGGATGTAGGACCGTAGGGTGGAAAGTTCGACATTGCCGGCATGCTCAACCGAGGAGATAGTCGGCTGCGTGATCCCGAGCGCCTCCGCCAGTTCGGTCTGTGTCATATGATGGTGCTTGCGGAGTTCACCGAGCGTATATTCGATAATTTCGGCGATGGCCTCCCGGCGGTGCCGCTCGATGTTGGCCCGACGTGCCGGGTCGCTCATAGCCTCTCGAGCTAGGTCCTCGAAATTGTGGAGTTTCATGGGATCCGTCCCTCCTTGCGTAGATTGCTGAGATAGCTCGCATACAGTGCATCGGCTGCCGGAATTGCGATCCGGTACCACTCTTGCCACTGGCCCGTCTTGTCTCCGCCGAGGAGAATAATTGCTCGCCTCAACGGATCGAAGATGAACAGCACGCGAAGCGACCCGCTCTTGCTCAACCGCAACTCCTTCATGTTTTGGTACGCCGATCCCTTCACCGTGTCCACTACTGGTCGCCCGAGGTTCGGCCCGTGCTGTTGCAGCAGAGTAACCCGCGCAAAGAAAGCGTCCCGCTGGTCTTTCGATAGCGCGTCTAACCATGCCTGCACTTCGTCGGTGTAGAGGACTTGCCAGTTCACGGTGCTATATTATAGCCCTGGATCTATGGCTTGCTGCGTCACTGCCACCGAAATCGCCGGGCGCCAATAGCCATCACCACTACGGTCCAGAGTAGTAGCACAGGAATGTCCTGACCGGGCTTTGCCCGGGCTGGCGGTTTTTTTGTAAGGAGACTCTCTGCCGGATGTGGCTCGTATGCCGGCTCAACGGGCGTGGCATGTCACTCTGGTGTCAATTCATGACCGAGGCTATCGCGTGGTGGCTGATCCGGCTGACTACACGCGGTAAGCTTGATCAGCGCCGTGTTGCGCTCGTTCATGCGTGTGGTGCGTGATGCGGAATGCATTTGGCTTGGGTCGCTCTTTGTCTACTCGGGCGAGCGTCCGGTCGCGGGCAAGCACGGCTTTCAATTGGACTGTTACCCCGACTGCATCTGCCGCGTTATGAACTATGGACGGACTCGCGATGAGTCCGTGGGGAGCCCATAGGCGAGGAGGAACATGAAGCAGCACGCTGCCCCCGATAACAAGCGGGTACTTGCAGCCGTAGTGGCAGCATTCTGTCTCCTAGTCGGCAGGCCGGCGCACGCTCAACCCGCGAAGAGCAGCGCCACGTGTGCTCACCGCCCGCTCACGCTCTCTTCCTGGACGATTCCGCAATCACGGCCTTCGTTGGGTTGGTGGCCGCTGGCAGTGAGTGGCGAACGGGTGGTAATGGTCCATGAGCGAACCTATCAGCCAGTCGGGCCTGAGCCGATCACGATGGCGCTAGCGGTCGCCGGTTCACCTCAGTTCCGCCCGATCAAGCCCGGCGCCTACCCGCCTTTCGGCGTCCTTCAGCGCTGGCAGCGTTACCGATATCATGCCCTCTCCAGCGGGAGTGTCATAGAACTCGTTGTGCGTGACGGACTGGTTGCCTGGGATGGCGGCATGGCAGATCTGGTCGGTGGAGGCTCGACCAGTCTGCCCATGCGTGCCATCCAGCTTTCCGGCGGTCATGCCCTGGTGTTACAGAGGAATCCACTCGAGCCCTACATACTCCGACAGGTTCTACATCGCTGTTCGACATAGAGGTCAAACCCGGCCAGAACGTCCAGCAGATGGTGTATGGGTTCACGTGAAGCGCTACACCGCTCATACTACCTCCTTGAATGTGTCAAGGTACTCATGGGGCGTGAGATGGACGAGGGAGTGATGTGGCCGGACGGTGTTGTAGGTATCCTGGTAGAAGCAGATCGCATTGACTTTCATCAGCGGGTCGGGCACACTGATGCCATGATCGAGCGTCAGTTCACCGAGGACCGTCTCGCCGCCCTGTATGACCTGTTCTACCCGCCGAAGCCACGCGACGACTTCAACTTCTACCTACCACTGATCATGACCGCGCGGGCCGTGCTCGACGTGGGGTGCGGGACGGGCGCATTGTTGCACTGGGCGCGGGAGGCCGGTCATACCGGGCGGCTGTGCGGGCTCGACCCGGCCGGCGGCATGCTCAACCAGGCGCGCGGGCGCTCGGACATCGAGTGGGTTCTCGGCGACCTTTCGTCGGTCGGTTGGGATCGGGAGTTCGATCTGGTGGTCATGACCGGTCATGCCTTCCAGGAGTTTGTTGAGGACGACGAGATACGCGCCGCGCTCGCCACGATCCGATCGGCCCTGATCCAGGGTGGACACTTCGCGTTTGAGACGCGCAACCCGCTGGTCCGCGCCTGGGAACACTGGGCAACGGAGTACACCGCCGAGGTGACCGATGCCGGCGGCGCCATCGTGCGGTGCGCGTACCAGGTAGAGACGCCGGTTGAGGGGGGCATTGTTCGTAGCATCAGCACGTTCAGCAGTCCCGAGTGGGACCGTCCGCAGGTGAGCCGAGGTGCGCTCCGGTTCCTGGATGCGGATATGCTGGCCGCGTTTCTCTCGGGTGCCGGCCTGGCGATCGAGGAGCAGTTCGGGGACTGGACCCGGCGCTCCCTGACCGCCGTCAGCCCGGAGATCATCACCATCGCACGGAAGGGGTAATCAGCTCGCTTTCCGCAGCGCCCAGGCCCTGGTCCGTTCCACCGTCTCTCTCTGTGACCGCGATCCCTCCTGCTGCGTGGTCACCGGGTCGGATGGATCACCGCATCGTCCTTGCCTTCATCCACCAGCAGCTGGAGGACGCTGTCTGTGTCCACGACGGTGGCAAACTCCCGGTGAAGACTGGCCAGGGAGAGGCCATGCACATCTTCCGCCCGATAGAGAATGCCGTCCGGCCCCGTCCGGTCGAAGGTTGCCGTCGCATCGCTCACCAGATAGGTCTGGAAGCCAAGGTCGCCGGCCATGCGGGCCGTGGTCGAGACGCAATGGTCGGTGGTCAGGCCGGTGATGATCACGGTATCGATCCCCTGGACCCGGAGGTGCTCTTCCAGGTCGGTACCGACGAAGGCGTTGTTGACGTGCTTCTGGATCACAGGCTCGTCTCCCTGGGGCCGCACTATATCCTTGATTTCGACGCCGGGCTGGCCGGGCCGGTAGGGCGAATCCGGCTTGCGGGAAAGATGCTGCACGTGGACGATGGGGCGGTTGGCCCGCCGCCAGGCCGCGAGCAAGCGAGAGATGTGTGCCTCTGCCTCCGGATTGTTGCGTCGTCCGTTGGCTGGATCATCGTTCCCCTGCTGCACATCAATGATGATCAGCGCTGCGTCCCGCGGTAGGGTATGCACCGATAACCTCCGTGTTTAGATGCCCCAAGTATAGAACCACGGTTTCGCCCACGCACAGAGTAAGATAGACAAGCGAAGCGATTATTGTGGTGTGGGAGCACAGCCGTGGAGCGAGCGAGCACTGCCTCCTTCGGGCGCGAGGGCCTTGCGTACATCGTAGTGACCTATGGTGTCCATCCGGAAGAGGGTGGGGAGTTCGGCGCTGAGTATCTCGACCTCGGAATACGGACCTGTGGGGATTCAGTGGGTGAGGCTGAATGCGATTAGCGCTCGGCGTCGCTGCTGACTACGCCAACACTACTGTCGATGGGAAGTTAAACATCCTCGGCGTCTTTACCGAGGTAAATCTCGCTCAGTTACCCGGCGCGCTTCAGCACATGTTCCTCGTTCTGTCGTTTGAGGTAGAACCGGAGGAATTTGGTCAGGTGATTCCGCTCCAGGTGGCGTTATTGGATGAGCAAAGGGATGAGGTCGCAACGTTGGAAGGAGGAATTGTGATTCCTCGCGAGCATACACGTGCAGGATCCGCCACTCTTAATCAGATTATCGGTTTGGGTGGGACGGAGTTTCAGCGCCCTGGCCGACATGAGTTTATCATTGACGCAGCCGGAGAACAGCTCGGAGCTGTGGTTATTCATGTGAATGTCGTTGAAGGAGGGCAGGATGGCGATTAAACCTGCCGCTTCATGGGATGGCTCCCTGAACATCAGGCAGGGGAATGGCCGCATAACCCGCGCGTGGTCCCAGGTGGCGTCTTCTCGCGCTGCTGCGGCTAAGCCCACTGAAGGATTCGCACCAGCTGTGCTAGAAGCGGACCTGGAAGTTCTCTACGATCTCGCACTCGCGAACATCGTCGGTCCGAGTTTGGAACAAGCAGAAGTGGATTTTAGGACGGGCCAGACCTTTACTCTTGACGAGTGGTTAGAGGATAGCGACGAAGACGCGTAACTCGTGCGTGAGATTGCGTTCACCCGTGCGGCCAAACAAGACCGCAAGAGCATTCCACCCGAGCGAAGAGGGGAGATCGGCGCTCATCTTGAGCGCCTGGCGAGGGGCGAACGCGAGAACCTGGATATTGAGCCGATACAGGCTCTTAAGAAGGAATGGAGCCGACTCCGGGTCGGCTCATACAGAGTGGTGTTCCGGGAAAGGGACCAGACTATCGAGGTCGCCCGGGTAGTCAGTCGCCAAGAACTAGAGGATGCTATCCGCCGGATGCAGCGCTAGCCGTCGTATCTTAGGCCATGTGTCGCGTCCGTGTCGTCTTCCTGGCGGTCATCAGATTGTAACGCTGCTTGGACCTCAACGAGACGGCGCCGGAGTATCCTTAAAGACACACACGGGGGAGAGAGTAGTGGGAGACTTTTCGCTGGTTCATCGGGTTCAGCCGGCGCGGGTCGGGGCGGCGCCGCATCCGGGGTTGCTGCTGCTGCATGGCCTGGGCAGTAATGAGGACGATCTGATGGGGTTGGCCCCGCAGGTGGATTCGCGGGTCACGGTGGTGTCGGCGCGGGCGCCGCTGTCGCACGGGTACCGCGGCTTCTCGTGGTATGAGTTCCAGCGTGACGGACCCGGGCTGGGCAGCAGCAGCATCGAAGCGGCCTTTGATCTGCTGCGGGCCTTGCTCGATGAGATCATCGAGGCCTATACGCTCGATCCGTCCCGGATGTACGTGGGCGGCTTCAGTCAAGGCGCAGCCATGGCGGGCGCCCTGGCCCTGCTCGAACCGTCCCGCGTGGCCGGCGGCATCATGATCAGCGGCTATCTCCCACCCGAGGGGAACCGGCCCTATCCGGCAGAGCGGCCGCCCGGCCGGCCGTTCTTCCAGGCGCATGGCACGGCCGATACCGTCGTGCCCCTGGAATACGCCCATCTCTCACGTGATCTGCTCAAGCGGCTCGGCGTGAACCTCACCTATGGTGAGTATCCGGTGGCACACTCGGTCAGTATGCCGGAAATGCTGGACCTCTCACGCTGGCTGGGCGGCGTGCTCGACGCCGGTGAGCGTGGTTCAGCTGGTGAAATCCTCCGTTAACCAGGTCTGGCCGTCCTGTACATACACACCCAGACCCACGTGATGGAAGGTCGCGTTCATCAGGTTGAGGTAATGGGCGTGCTGCTCCCATGTGCCGAGCGAGCAGGAGCCAGGGCAGGGTCCTTCGGCGAGCATCATCCGATTGAGCGTGGGCAGAGCATCACCCGGCTCGCCCCAAGCCACGCCCACGTTCTCTCCGCTCATCAGATGGTTGACGCAGATGTCGGCTGGAAACTCGTCGTGCGAGATCGCGTTTAGCGTCGCCATGTGCTTCGAGTGCTGCGTGCTGCAGCGCGATTGCCGGCGGTTCAGCGTCAGTGGGGCCAGCCGGAGCGTGGCCCGATCGCCGTTAATCGATGCCAGCAGGCTGAGCACGCTGGCGTGCAGCGCGCTGGCCGCCGGTGAACTGGTGGTGCGCGGCAAGAGCTGCGCGGTCGACGGCGCAGGGGAACGCATCAGGCGGTTCGCTTCATGGCCGGTTGAGCCGGAGGCTGCGGCGGTGCGGGGCAACGAGAAGAGGGAGAGTCCTAGCGCCAGGACCGGGATCAGATGAGTGCGGCTCATGACTGTGCCTTTCGCGTTCAGACGTGCCCGATTGTGCCTCTCCCCGCAGGAGACGCGCAACGTCAAACTGCCCTAAACTACCCCTTTTGGAGTAGGTCGGAGGTCCCGAAGTGCCGCACATTGACCATTTTGGCCTCTTTTCGTACGCGATTCCTGGCACGCTTTGTGCTTTACATATGGTCAGGCACGGTTGTATGCCTGCCACGATACAGGAGGTCTTTAGAAAGGGGAATGATTATGGAGAGTACTCCGACCACGCTCCCCCCGAGTTCCGGGGACAGTGACAGCGGGAGTCCCATCACCGATCAGGTGAAACAGGGCTCGCAACAGGCACTGCAGCAGACCCAGCAGACCGCCGGCCAGGTTGCCGGCCAGGCCAAAGATCAGGCTCGTTCCATGTTCGAGACCCAGAAGGGGCAGGTTACCGATCAGGTATCGAAGATCTCGCAAGCACTCCGTCAGAGTGGCGAGAACTTGCAGGCTCAGAATGTGGGACCGGCTGCTACCGTGTTGAACACGGCAGCCGACCGGCTGGACGGCTTCTCCAGCTATATTCAGGGACACAATGCCGACCAGTTGGTGCAGGAGGCTGGGGGCTTTGCTCGGCGCAACAGCGCTGTCTTTTTGGGTGGCGCCTTCACCCTGGGCCTGGTGGCTGCGCGCTTCCTGAAGAGTTCCGTACCGAGTTCGGGTTCCAGCGGCAGCCGGTATGGCGGCCAGCAGTACAGCGGGCAGCAGTATGGCGGGCAGCAGTACGGCAGACAGTACGGGACCGATGCGAATGACTATGGCTACCAGAGCCAGGGCACCTATAGCTCGGGCGCGGCGCCGACTCAGTACGATGATCTATCCGGTCCGGGGACCACACCCGACGATCTTTCGGCGGGCATGGCGGGCCACGGCGCCGATTTCATGACTGATGATCCAACGGTCGAAGTAGAGTCGGGAGTGAGGACCACCGATGGCACATCAAGTCGATCACGCTAAAGACGAGCGTCCCCCTACTGGAGGCGAGGCCTCCCTGGGCGAGCTATTCGCCGACTTGAGTCGCGAGACATCCACGCTGGTTCGCCAGGAAGTGGAGCTGGCCAAAACCGAGATGAGCCACAAGGCTGCTCGCATGGGCAAGGACGTGGGATTTATGGCGGCGGGCGGAGCGGTCGCATACGCCGGCCTGCTGGCCCTGATCGCGACGGTCATTATCGCGCTTGGTCAGCTCGGGGTCTACTGGTGGCTCTCGGCCCTCCTGGTGGGGCTGGCGGTTGCCGGCCTGGGTGCGTACCTGGTCTTCAGTGGCCTGAATCATCTCAAACGTGAAAATCTCGCTCCCAAAGAGACCATTGCCACCTTGCAGGAGGATGCCACATGGGCAAAGCAGCAGACCAGCTAGACCCGCGCGACGCGGTCGAGGAAGACGCCTATGCGCGCGACCTCGACACCCAGCCGGTGGGTTTGACCGAAGCCGGCGGCTATCCCGCCGGCCTGGCCACCGGACAGCCGTACAGCGAGGGGAATCCCGAGTTGTACAGCGAGGAGGTTGCCACCGGCGTCACCTACAGCGAGTTCGATAGCGACACGGATATCGCGCCCGAGGACGACGACGAAGATATCCAGAAGACCAGGGCGCAGATCGAGGATACTCGTTCGCAGTTGAGCATCACCATCGATGCGATTCAAGAGAAACTGAGCCCCGAGAACCTGGCCCAGCAGGCCAAGGACACGGTTCGCGAGGCGACCATTGGAAAGGCGCAGGACATGGTAAGTAACGCCACTGATACTGCCAAAGACGCGGTATCGAACGCCGGCGACACGGCGATGGACGCGGTGTCCAACGCCGGTGACACCGTCAAGGGCATGGGCTCCGGTATCGTCGAGACGATTCGCCAGAATCCGGTGCCCGCCGCACTGGCCGGCATTGGTCTCGGCTGGCTCTACCTGAGCAATCGAAAATCGAGCAGTTCATCCTCAAACACCGGCGGCTCTGGGTATGGGCAGGGATACACCAGCCAGGGATATTACGACGCTGGGTATGTTCCGACTGGCGACTATCAGAGCGACCAGCGCACCGATTATCAGACCCCGTATGCGGGCGGTCAGCGCAGCGACTATCCGACCGGTTATGGGAGCCGGCAGGGCTATGGCGGGTCCGGCGGTCAGGGTTCGGGGATCAGCGGCGCCGTCGGCCAGGCGCAGGATACGGTCAGCAACGTGGCCGGCCAGGCGAGCGACAAGGTCGGCGATGTAGCCGGCCAGGTGCAGGATACCGTGGGCAATGTGGCCGGCCAGGTACAGGACCAGGCGGGTCAGCTGGCTCACCAGGCGCAGTACGGCGCGCAACGAGCCCAGAGCGGGCTGCAGCAGATGCTGCAGAGCACGCCACTCGCGGTCGGTGCGATCGCCCTGGCCACCGGTCTCGCCGTGGGCCTGGCCATCCCGGAAACCGATAAAGAGAACCAATTGATGGGTGAGCAGCGCGATCAGTTGGTGCACCAAGCGCAGCACACCGTCACAGACAAGGCGCAGGCCGTTCAAGCGGTCGCCCAGCAAGCTGTTGGCGCCGCGAAGGATGCCGCTAAGGACGCGGCCGGCGAGCAAGGATTGACGTCGTCTTCCTAACCCCAGAGCAACTCTGCGTGCCACACTCTCCGCGACGTGGCACGCAAGTTGCACTCTCTGCGTTTCAGGTGTAGAGGGTCACACGACCCAAACCCGGATACGGGACGATTGTAAAAGGAGCAGGATGTGAATACTACAGGAACTCAGGATCCGGCACAGATGTTCGGCTGTGACGTCATGGACTCGGACGGCCACAAGATTGGCAGTGTCGACAATGTATGGGTTGATGATGCCACCAGTGCGCTCGAGTTCGTGGGCGTCAAGATGGGCTTCCTGATGGGCAAGACACACATCATTCCCACCGCCGACGCCCAGATTGCCGATGGCACGATCACTGTGCCCTACAATCACGATTTGATCAAGGATGCTCCCAGTTACGGCGGCGACGACGAGTTGAGTAACGAGCAGGAGCAGCAGGTCTACAGTTACTACGGGATCCAGCGCTCCGACGCGGCGAGTCCCACCGGCCTGGGCGGCGGTACCACCGATACCTCCCAGACCGACACCACCGACCGCACCTATGACACGACCCGTACCGACCGCGACCTCGACACCGCCGGCACCAACCGCGACACCACTGGCTTCGCGGCTCAGAATGACCAGGCAGGTGTGGTCCTCAGCGAGGAAGAACTGCAGGTCGGCAAGCGTGAGGTCGAGTCTGGCCGGGTTCGACTGCGCAAGGTGGTTCGAACCGAGCATCAGGAAGTGCCTGTCGAGCTCCGCCGCGAAGAGGTCACCATCGAGCGTGTCTCCGCTGACAATGCCGACGTTCCCGGCGATGCCTTCAGTGAGCAAGAGATCGAGGTTCCGGTGACGCGCGAAGAAGCGGTCGTCGGCAAGACATCGCAGGTGACCGGCGAGGTTCGCTTGAACAAGGAAGTCACCACCGAGACCCAAACCGTCGGCGGCGATGTACGCCGCGAAGACGTGGAGACCGAGGGGCTTGACGACACGGCGGCCAATCGCACCTCGCAGTACGCCACCGAGACCACGCGAACCACGCAAACCGACGATACGATGGGCAATCGCACCAGCGACACCATGCAAACCGACGACACCCTGGGCAATCGCACCACCGACACCACGCGTCGGGACGATACCAGACGATAAGCAGCCAGGTCGGTATCCTACGCGAATACCGTCGATGACCACAGGGGGAGGGCCATCCGGCTCTCCCCCTCTTGCATTCGAGGAGACAGGCAGTGGCGAGAAAGATAGACGATCAGGGCGACGGTGCGGCTGCGAGCCAGGAGGAACAGCCAGCCGGAGCCGGACGAACCGAGCAGGACCAGCAAGCGGACGATCCCACCATCATCCGTACCACGCGACCGATCGAGCCACTCGTGGCGGAGGCGCCGGTGGTATCGGTGCGGAGCACTGCCGGCATACGAGCCGAGCGCGCCCGTTTCCTGCGCGAGCATTACGGTGGCTTCTTTTGGGGGAGCGATCTGATGGGTTTCGCGGTCGCTACCTTTTTCACGATTCTCTTCCTGGGCGTGGTCGGCGCTATCGTCGGCGCGGTAGGGTATCAGATGGGCGCCCCCGTGCCCAAGATCGGCGGCACAGTCTCGAACACCACTCAGAATCTGGGAATTGGCGCCCTGGTCGGCTCACTGATTGCGCTCTTTCTGGCCTACTATCTGGGGGGCTACACGGCAGGCCGCATGGCTCGCTATAGCGGCGCCAAGAACGGCTTTGGGGTGGTCATCTGGACCATCATCGCGGCCATCATCCTGGGCATCGCCGGCAGCGCCCTCGGCACTCGCTTTAACGTTGCCAATCAGGTTCACCTCAATATCAATACTCAGACGCTGACCACGGCCGGCGCCATCTCGCTGGCGGTAACGCTGCTGGTGATGATCGTGGCTGCCGTGCTGGGCGGAACCGTCGGCGAGCGATACCATCGGGCGGTCGACCGTGAGGCAGGAGTAACGCAGTAATGGACGACTACGACGGCGCGCAGGTCATCGACGCGGGCGGCGACCACATCGGCACCGTGGACCACACCTACGTGGATGACAACGAAACACCCCGCTTCATCGAGGTCAAGATGGGCGGCTTGCTACCCAAACACCGGCTCGTCCCCGTCGATCAAGCAGAAATGACCGATGATGGGCTTCGTGTGCCCTACGTCAAGGACATGATCGAGGAGTCGCCGCATATCGGTCGCAACGACAGCCTGGAGGGCGATACGCTGGAAGGCGTTCGCTCCTACTACGCCAGCGGCGACGGCATCGAGGATACCGCGCCAGACGAAGCACCCGGTCGCCAGGAAGTCGTCCGCCAGGACGCCGTCACCGAGGAGATTCCAGCGGTCGCGCCGATTGCCGAGAGCAGCAACCAGGCAGCGGCATCTCCAGCTCGCTCTGAGAGCACCAACCAGGCGGCGTCGCCTCCGGTTATCACCGAGAGCAGCGGCGACCACGACGCTGATTCACCCATGGTCTCCGGGCAAATCCGAGACCTGGGCGATGTCATCGAAGTGCCCGTGATGGAAGAGATACTGGTCAAAAAGACCGTCGTCAAAGAGGTGCTTCGCATTAAAAAGAGCGAGCTGACCGAGACCCAGATGGTTAGCGGCGACATTCGCCGCGAGGACGTGGAAGTGGTGTCCAGCGAAGGCGTGCCTGTTCGTGGCAACGTGGAGACGACCACCGAGCAGGCCGTCTAGCAGCACTGGCCCCCCCTCCCCCCGGCGGCCCCCCGGCCCCCTCGCGGGGGGGAGGGGGAGGTCTTGAGAGAAGATGTTTCCTGTAAATGCACTTCGTCCGGGGCGTGGGGTGAGTTCTTTAGCGAAACTGTTTCCCATAGAAGCTCCCCTCCCCCCTGGAGGGTTCATGAGAGGACAGTTTCACACCGCACAGTTCCAGTCAGGATGGGTAGAATCGATCTTCAGATCGTCCGGTGGAGGCGCCGCGCGCAAGCGCCGGTGCCGGCCCGTCCCACCGCAGTACCG
>JAABUU010003574.1_pt1 | contig 19613 bp, 13 predicted proteins | sample 5559301 | NCBI WGS metagenome assembly JAABUU01 (sample SAMN10711884, study PRJNA513360) | rock metagenome | isolation source: Antarctica rocks | place: Antarctica: Victoria Land, Richard Nunatak white | reverse complement strand
CCTCTGCAACCAGGTGATCGAGACGATGACGCCTCCGGGCGTTGAGCAGAGGCCCGTGGCGGTCGAGGCCGAATCCGAGGCCGAAGTGATCGAGACGATGACGCCTCCGGGCGTTGAGCAGCGGGCAGAGGCTGGAACGGGACGATGACGACCAACCGTGATCGAGACGATGACGCCTCCGGGCGTTGAGCAGAGATCGTTCAAAGTGGGCTCCCAGCTCGCTCGATCGTGATCGAGACGGTGACGCCTCCGGGCGTTGAGCAGTAATGGCCGCCGTTGGCGCCATCCCGGAAGCGGACGTGATCGAGACGATGACGCCTCCGGGCGTTGAGCAGTGGACAAGGCGGACAAGTCGGGGGTCGGGGCCGAGTGATCGAGACGATGACGCCTCCGGGCGTTGAGCAGTTCTTGGCGATCGGGAATCGGCTGTCGTGACACCGTGATCGAGACGATGACGCCTCCGGGCGTTGAGCAGACCTGGTCCGGCCTGCCAGCAGCCGGCTCGCCCGGGTGATCGAGACGATGACGCCTCCGGGCGTTGAGCAGGATCCCAACGGAAACTTCTTGGCCAGCAAGGTAGAGTGATCGAGACGATGACGCCTCCGGGCGTTGAGCAGTCTCCAGCCGCGGCGATCCGCTCCCCGTCGAATCGGGTGATCGAGACGATGACGCCTCCGGGCGTTGAGCAGACGATGGACCTCGCCGAAGTCTCCCGCCGCCTGGAGTGATCGAGACGATGACGCCTCCGGGCGTTGAGCAGCTTCCGGCAGGTGGCACGTCGCGATCGTGGCCGAATTGTGATCGAGACGATGACGCCTCCGGGCGTTGAGCAGCGGTGTCGATGCCACGGCCTTTCCCGTCCACTCCGGGTGATCGAGACGATGACGCCTCCGGGCGTTGAGCAGATGGACGGTTCCCAGAAGTGCGGATTGAAGGCGTTGTGATCGAGACGATGACGCCTCCGGGCGTTGAGCAGCTCGGTTCTTTCGTCCCTCTCGGCCCATGCCGCCGCGGTGATCGAGACGATGACGCCTCCGGGCGTTGAGCAGACGACGACGCCGCCGGACGCGCCCTCCAGGGCCTCCGCCGTGATCGAGACGATGACGCCTCCGGGCGTTGAGCAGCGTGTTCTGCGACTCGACCGTCGATTCGGTGGACGGTGATCGAGACGATGACGCCTCCGGGCGTTGAGCAGTCGGCGATGGCCTGGGCCTCCTGCAGCGCGCTGGGTGATCGAGACGATGACGCCTCCGGGCGTTGAGCAGAAGGCAACCAGCACGGGCGAGGCGCGGAAGCTGATGTGATCGAGACGATGACGCCTCCGGGCGTTGAGCAGACGATCGACCAGAGGGCGTCGTACAGGATCGCGTCGTGATCGAGACGATGACGCCTCCGGGCGTTGAGCAGATGAACGACCGGACCGAGGATATCGGGGCTTCGGTGTGATCGAGACGATGACGCCTCCGGGCGTTGAGCAGCAAGAGACGCTCGGTCGGATTTGCAACCTTCTGCTGTGATCGAGACGATGACGCCTTCGGGCGTTGAGCAGGCATCGTCGCGGGTCATGCCCTCGGCGGCGATCCGTGTGATCGAGACGATGACGCCTTCGGGCGTTGAGCAGTTCAAGTTGGCCGTCGAGACGCAAACCGTGGCAAAGTGATCGAGACGATGACGCCTTCGGGCGTTGAGCAGAGGTGGGCCACGTTGAATTCTACAATCTGGCGAATGTGATCGAGACGATGACGCCTTCGGGCGTTGAGCAGAATCTCGCGAGGGTTCAGGGCGGCCCGGGGCATTACGTGATCGAGACGATGACGCCTTCGGGCGCTGAGCAGGGGTTAATGTGGCGACAACGTGATCCGGTAACTCGGTGATCGAGACGATGACGCCTTCGGGCGTTGAGCAGGTGCTTCCCGGCGTCGTGGTGGGGATCTACACCCCGTGTTCGAGACGATGACGCCTTCGGGCGTTGAGCAGTTCCTGCGGTCCGGCCGGCACCCGAGGGCTTCGAGCGTGATCGAGACGATGACGCCTTCGGGCGTTGAGCAGCTGGTGAATCCCAGGAACCGGCTCGCGTGGCTGCATGTGATCGAGACGATGACGCCTTCGGGCGTTGAGCAGTTCATCCGCAGCACCACCGCCACGATCAGGCCGAGGTGATCGAGACGATGACGCCTTCGGGCGTTGAGCAGCCCAACCATGCCGTCTCGGCCTGGGACGCGATCTGCGTGATCGAGACGATGACGCCTTCGGGCGTTGAGCAGAGCCGCTCCCAGGCCGAGACGCCGGCCCTGGTGGGTGATCGAGACGATGACGCCTTCGGGCGTTGAGCAGGTTGACCCCGGCGCGATTCCCCCCGAGCTGAGGGCGTGATCGAGACGATGACGCCTTCGGGCGTTGAGCAGGTGACCCCGCCGGTGACCCGGAGGGTGACGTCGCGTGATCGAGACGATGACGCCTTCGGGCGTTGAGCAGGTGGAACCTAACCCGGGCCCCGGCGATTCACGGTCGTGATCGAGACGATGACGCCTTCGGGCGTTGAGCAGACGAAGCTCTCGTTGTGGCGGACCTCGACGTCGGCGTGATCGAGACGATGACGCCTTCGGGCGTTGAGCAGACCATCTGGGTGACGACCCCGGGCCGGATCATCGGCGGCGACCGGGACGGCTCCCGCCCGAGGGCGCGCACCGGGGGGATGACCCCCTCGGTCGGGGCGGTGAAGTGCAGGATCGCCTGCACCTGGCCCTTGACCCCGCCGGGTGATGTGCAGTAACCTCTGCATGTCGCCCGACGAGAGGGACCCATGCCTCGATTCACGACGGGGGAGCTGAAGGTCATGCGGCTCCTCTGGGAGCACGGCGAGCTGAAGCCCGCCGACTTGCAGGGCCTGTTCCCCGAGCCGATCAAGAACCCCGCGCTCCGGTCGTACCTGACGACCCTGGTCGAGAAGGGGCACGTCACCCGCCGGAGGGTCGGCCGGGCCTATCACTACAAGGCGACGACCCGGCCGAGGTCGGCGTTCCGGACCATGCTCGGCGAGCTGGTCGACGCCTATTGCGGCGGATCGGCGCGCGAGCTGGTGATGAACATCATCAAGGCGGAGCGGCTGAGCGAGGCCGAGCTGCTCGAACTGAAGCGGCTCGCCGACGAGGGCCGCAAGGCCTCTCCCGCCGCCGAAGGGGGGCGACCATGAATCCCGACTCGATCGCGTCGGCGATGCTCGTGAGGCTGGCGGAGTCGCCGGTCGCCGTCGTCCTGGTCGCCAAATGGACCGCGCTGCTGGGCCTGGCCTGGATGGCTCACCGGGCCCTGGCGGGCCGGAATCCGAGGTGGCGGGTCATGCTCTGGAGGGGGGCGATCGCGGGGGTGGGCCTGGTCGTGGCCCTCTCGTGCGTCCCGCCGGTCGTCCGATGGCCCGTCGCCCCCGATGTCCGACCGATCGCCGTCGCCCTCCCCTGGCCGCCGGTTCCGGTCGTCGCTTCCCGGTCGATTCCCCTCGTCGCGGCCGTGCCGGAGGTCCCTATCGAGCCGGATCGACCGGCCCGATTCGCCTCGGACCCGCCGGTGATGGCGCCCGGGCCGGTCGCCCCGGCCGATCGCGTGGCGACTGGTCGGCCGTGGGAGTTCGGGCCCTGGCTGGTGATGGCCTGGGCGATCGGCTCGATCGCGCTGGCGGCGAGGCTGTTCCTGGCGGCCCGGCGGTTGTCGGCGATCGTCCGGCGGTCGTCCGAGGCTCCAGAGGGGGTTGTCCGGGAGTTCCTGGATGTGGCAGGGCGGCTGGGCGGAACCCGGGGCGTGATCGTCCGACGGTCATCGGAGGTGAATACTCCGTGCCTGGCCGGGGTCTTCCGGCCGGTCCTCCTGCTGCCCGACCTCCCGGACGGGGCCTTCGGGCGGGCCGACCTCCGGGCGATCCTCGCCCACGAGCTGGCCCATGCCCGGGGTCACGACCTGGCCTGGAACCTCGGGGCCCACCTGGCCTCGATCGGCCTCTGGTTCCACCCGCTCGCCTGGCGGATCCGCGATGCCCACGCATCGGCCTGCGACGCCGTCTGCGATGCCGTGGCCGCCGACCAGCTCGGCGACGTGAAATCCTATTCCCGGACGCTCGCCCGGCTCGCCTTGAATGTCGAGGGGCCTCCGCCGGCCACGGGCCTGGCGATGGCCCGATCGTCCGACGTCGGCCGCCGGATCAGGGCCCTCGATCGCCATCTTTTCCGCACCCCACCGCCCCGGAGACTCGTCATGGCCGCGTCGTCGCTCGCAAGCCTGATGGCCGTGCTCATCGGAGGGCTGGCCATCACCCGCGCCGAACCTTCAACGGCCTCGCCGGAGGACCCGGAGAAGCCGGCCGCCGCCCGGGCCGAGGCCCCGAAACCCGGGGGGAGGATGGAGATCACGGCCGCCCAGGCCGCCACCGGCGGGCCGCTCGAAGGGGTCTCGATCTTCTTCCAGGGCCGATTCGACGGCAAGATGCGGCAAGGGACGGTCGTCACCGGCAAGGACGGCAAGGCCGTCGTCGAGTGGCCCGCCGCCTCGAAGGTCGAATATCTCAAGCTGTTCACGACCAAGGCGAAGTTCGTCCCGATCTACAAGGACTGGAGAGACGACAAGCGACCGATCGAGCTGCCGGGATCGCTGGAGTTACGATATGAGGCGGGGACGACGATCGGCGGGATCGTGAAGGACGAGGCCGGCAGGCCGATCGCCGGGGCCAAGGTGAGCGTCTCGGCGCCGGTCAAGGAAAAGGATAATTTCCAGCACTGGCTCGGGTTCCCGAAGACCGACGCCGAGGGGCGATGGCGGCTCGACGAGGCGCCGGGCGTCCTGGCCGGGGTCAGCGTCCGGGTCGAGCATCCCGACTACCGGCCGGGCTGGGCCGAGGCGTCGCGGGATCTGGATGCCGTGTCCGTGCTCAAGAAGGGATTGTCGGTGACGGGACGCATCCTCGACCTCGAAGGCAAGCCGATCGCCGGGGCCTCGGCGGTCATCGGCCACGACGTCTGGGGCTCGGACCCGCCGACCGCCAGGGCGGACGCCTCGGGCGTCTTCACCTTGAATAACTGCCCGGAGGGGCCGTCGGTGGTGACGGTCCAGGCCCCCGGGTTCGCACCCGAACTCCGAGACGTCCGGGTCGGCGACGGGAGCGAGCCGATCGAGTTCCGGCTCGGCCCGTCGGCGACGCTCCGGATCCGGGTCGTCGACCGCGACGGGAAGCCGGTCGTCGGGGCCTTCTTCGCGGCCGACACCTGGCGCGGGCATCGCTCGATCCAGTTCCGGGCCAACACCGACGCCGAAGGGCGGATCGTCTGGAAGGACGCCCCGAAGGACGTGGTCCTCTGCGACATGGGGACTGCCGGCTTGATGGCCCGTCGCCGGGTCCCGCTGACGGCCTCGGACTCCGAGCAGGCCATCACGCTCGACCCGGAACTCGTCATCTCGGGCCGGGTGACCGAGGCGTCGACGGGCAAGCCGATCCCGGAGTTCCGGATCGTCATGGGGAATCGTTTCGAGGGCCAGGAGCGGATCTACTGGTATCGCGGCGAGGGCTCGATGTATGCCGATGGCAAGTACACGTTCAGGCTGACCGAGCCGAGCGCCGCGTACTTCGTCCGGGTGGAGGCGATCGGCTATCGGCCGGTCGACTCCCGGGCGATCCGGTCGGACGAGGGGCGGCAGTCGATCGACTTCGCCCTGGATCGGACCGACGCGCTGTCCGGTATCGTCCTCGCGCCCGACGGTCGGCCGGCGGCCGGTGTCGAGGTCGCGATGGCGACCCGCGAGACCTCCGTCTCGCTCAGCATGGGCGGCTTCGGGCGGAACAACAACGTCCCGATCGTGAAGACCGGGGCGGACGGCCGGTTCGCGTTCGCCCCGCCGGGCGACAAGTTCCTCCTGGTGGCGCTGGGCGACGCCGGGTTCGCCGACGCCCCGTCGGACGAGTTCGCGAAGACGGGCCAGGTGGCCCTCCGGCCCTGGGGGCGGATCGAGGGGCGGGTGAAGATCGGCCGGAAGCCCTGGGCGGGACAGCCGGTCTCATTCCAGCCGACCCGCCCCGATCGGTCGGGCGGGATCTACGTCTTCGATTATGGTTATAACACCCGGACCGACGAGCAGGGCCGGTTCGCGTTCGACCGCGCCGTCCCCGGGCCGGGGATCGTCTCCCGGGTGGTTGTCACCGAGTTCGCCGGGGGGAGCAGCCAGCATATGCCCTGCTGGTCGGAGGCCGTCGAGGTCAAGGCCGGAGAGCCCGTCTCGGTGACGATCGGCGGCAAGGGGCGGGCAGTGGTCGGCCGGGTCGTCCTCGACGGGACGCCGGACGCGCCGGTCGACTGGCGGCAGAACGAGCCGGCGACGATCAATCTCCCCCGCTCCGAGTGGGGCACGGGCCAGCAGGCTTACCGTCGATACGCCGCGAACATCGACAAGGAAGGCCGGTTCCGGATCGAGGACGTCCCGCCCGGAAAGTTCGAGCTGACCGTCCCGGTGAACGCCGTGCCCGACCCCAGGAGCTGCGGCTCCGGGACCGCGATCGGCCGGGCGATCCGACCCGTCACCGTGCCCGACGGGCCGGGCGACGACCCGGTCGACCTCGGCGAGTTCACGGCCACCCTGTTCGAGACCCTCCGGGTCGGCGACCTGGCGCCCGACTTCACCGCCCGACGGCTCGACGGCGGGTCGCTCAAGCTCCGCGACCTCCGGGGCAAGCTGGTCCTCCTCGACTTCTGGGCGACGTGGTGCGGCCCCTGCCTGGCCGAGATGCCCGCCATCCAGGGGATCCGCGAGTCCTTCAAGGACGACCCCCGATTCGTCCTCGTCGCCCTCTCGTGCGACCAGTCGCCCGAGATCGCCGCCGAGTATGTCCGGAAGAACGGCCTGGGCGGGACGCAGGCCTTCGCCGGGAGCCTGCAAGCCGGGGTCGCCTCGGGTTACAAGGTCCGGGCGATCCCGTCGACGTTCCTCGTCGGCCCCGACGGCCGGATCCTCGCCAGGAACCTCCGGGGGGACGACCTCAAGCGGGCCGTCCGCGCCGCCCTCGACAACGCCGCCTCATTCTCCGCCGCCCGGGAGGCGACCCGACCGACCCGGTTCCCGGTCAAGCGGTTCGACGCCGGGAAGCCGGCCGGATCGCCGGTCGGGGAGCCGTCGGTGATCGTCCTCGACGACTCCGACGCGGATTTCCAGGCCGACCGCCCCCATCGGGATGGGCTCCGGATCCTGACCGATTCCGGCCAGGAGATCGCCGCGACGAAAGGTTTCAACACCTGTCAATCGGTCGGCGGGATTCATGGCGTCGCGGTCGACCCGGCCCGAGGGCGTATCTACCTCTCCGAACAGGCGGCCAATCGGATCGTCGCGCTCGACCTCGGGGGGCGGAAGATCTGGCAGATCGAAGGGATCGAGGCCGGCGCCCTGGCGGTCGACCCCAGGACGGGGAACGTCTGGTGTACCGTCGGGAAGAACCTCGCCGAGGGCGAGACGGTCGTCCTCGACGCCGACGGGGCCGAGGTCGACAGCTTCCCCGTCCGGGGGATCGACATCGCGTATGACCCGAAGACCGACGCCTTCTGGCTGGTCGGCTACGGGGTCGTCAAGCTCGGCCGCGACGGCAAGGAGCTGTTCCGCAAGCCGAAGGAGGGCTGGGCCTGCGTCTCGATCGCGGCCGACCCGAACGATGGGAGCGTCTGGATCGTCGAGCGGTCGCATCCCGACGAGGCCAGGAGCGAGAACCGGCTCTGGCACCTCGACGCGTCCGGGGAATTGCGCAAGGTCTGGTCGCTCGGCGAGAAGCACGTCTTCGGCGTGGCCTTCAGCCAGAAGGCCGGCATCGCCTGGGTCGCCTGCCTCGGATCCGACCTCCTCCGGTTCACTTCGGGCGGCCTGGAACTCCCCCCGTTGCCGATCCCGGCCCGGTCGATCGCCGTCGGCCAAGCCAACGGCCAGGTCTGGGCGGCGACCGAGACCGAACTCGTTCGGATCGGGCAAGACGGCCGGATCGAAGCCCGATCGCCCCTCGAAAAGCCGAGCGGCCAGTCGTGGCTGGCGGCGTTTTGAGGGGATTTCTACCCGGACCGGGGTCCCGGCTGGTCGTCCCCGACAGGGCTGTCCCGATAACCCGCAATCCGAGCAACCATGGCGGACCCCCATAGCTCGGCGGTGCCCCCGGACTCGATGTCCGGCCTTGGCGGGGAATTTTAAGCAACGAAGCTTGATCCCCAAGTAATACCGGTAATGACCCCCGAGGCGCATGACGAATCAAAACTCAAGTCATCTTCGGTGCCTCAATAGTGCCTCCATGTGGCACAATACCCTGCCATACGGTTTCCCGACCGTCCTGCACACAGAAGCGACGCAAGTCGATTCCCAGGCCTACGTTTTGGTTTCAATCTATTTGCCATGAATGACTTGCGGTTCGGGCTTGAAGTAGATTCGAATCCTAGATCCCCAGCTATCTTAAGTACAAATCTGAATACCTCCGAAGTTAGAGGCTATCCGCAAACATTTCCTTGATCTGGGAATGAGTTATGGTTGATGGGTGAGAAATCTCCGGAGATTTTCCCGGCATCGGCATCGTATCCCGTCCCCCTTATCGACCATCACTCATGGACCATCAACCATTTCCGATCTCGGATAATCTCTTAGAGTTGATTTGATCGGTAGTGACTGCCACCCCGGTTTCCGGCGCATCGACTTCAAGATCAATGAAGGCTCACATCAAATAAACTCTCGGACTCGCCGTCATCTCGGCTTCCCGGAGATGAACCGTACGACTTCCGCCCGCGTTGCATCTCCACGGACTTCGGGGACCTGGAATGGGCGTGGGTCCAGCTCCCCTTCGATCCGGAGCGACTGAAACCCCGCTTCCAGGCCGCGGAGGGTCAGCTTCCCGCTTCCGTCCGTGCGAAAGGCCGATGGCCAGAGCGAGGCCAGGGGACCATCCGGCCGGTCGAGGGTGAGCGTCCGGCCCGAGACGGGCAGGCCCTGCCCGTCCACGACCTCTACGACGACCGTCACGCCGGGCTCGGGGATGTCCAGGGCGAGGTCGGGGGTGGCCTTCCCCTGCTCGACGCGCAGCTCCAGGCTCTTGGATAGCCAGATCCCATCACGGGCGGCCTGAACCCGATACCGGCCGGGCGTGAGCCCTTGCAGATCGAAGCGGCCGTTGGACTGCACCGAGGCCCCCCGGCTCAGGGTGGCGTCGAGCACGCCTCGGCCCTGATGTGCCGCGACTACGCGGACCCGGGCATTCCGGCCGTCGATCGGCTGGCCGCCGAGGGTGACTCTCCCCGCCGCGGCCTGTGGCCCCGGCAAGACGATCCGGATGGGCTGGGCCAATTCGAACTCCACCAAGGCCGCTCCGACGAGGCCCGGGAGCCAGACCACCGCCTTCGGCTTCTCGGCGGGCTCGCCGTCGCCCCGAGCCGGGCCACCTCCCGGGATCCACCGCCCGCGCCAGGTGAGGTTCCCCGCCGCGTCGGACACGCCCGAGGCCACCGGCTGATCCTGGCCCGGGGCGAACAACAACGCCCGGGCCGCGAACGCGGGCGCCTGGCCGCCGGGCAACCGGACCATCCCGACCGCCCCGAACGGGGCGGCCCCCTCCTGGCTCAGGCCGCCCATCCCCAGCATCACCTTCCCCGACCGGCCCGAGGTGGATGGGGCCAGCCCCCCGACCGGCTCGACCGGGCGGAGATCCAGCCGGGCGACGCCGTCCGGCACGTCCACCTCGTAGATCCCGACCGTCGGCCAGGGCCCGGCTTCCCTCCGCCGCATGACCTTGAGCGTGTGTCTCCCCGCCGGCACCGGGCCAAGAGTGAACCGGCCCGTCTCGGGGTCGAGCCGCCAGGGGGTCGGGAACCAGGGGCGGTCGGTGTCGATGGCGAATGGATAGTCCGATGCCTTCAGACCCGCGGGAGGATGGATCGTCCCCCGGACATAGCCGACCGGACGGGCCTGGAACTCGGCGAACGCCTCGGCCCCGGCCTCGACCTTCGCCGACAGGTCGGTGGCCGCCACCCCGCCCTTCAGGGCGTCGTCCTCCTCCGGATAGCGCCCCGAGGGGCCGAGGTCGAACGGGGGCCTGGACCCTTCCACGACGCCCCGGACCTCGTACTCCCCGCCGGGGAGGTCGGGGAAGCGGACTTCGCCCCGCGCGTCGGTCGTGCCGGCGGACTGGACCCCGGTGGGGTCCGCGCCAGCGCCATTGACGATCATCACCGTCCCCCGGGCCGGCCGGCCCGCGACGTCCAGCAGGCGGACCCGCAGCGACCCTCGGTCATGCCGGATCCCTTGGAGCAGCACCGGCTCCTCCAGCGCAAGCGCCGGCGAGACCGGCAGGAGCGCCTCGGCCTGATAGTAAGGCTCCTCGGTCACCGGGGAGGATTTCATGGGCGAGTCAAGGAAACGCAGATCCACGGCCCAGAGCCCCGGCGACCCGAAGGTGTGGGTGCCGACCCCTTGCGCGTCCAGCTTGAGGGACGTCGATGAGCTGGGGCTCCGGAGGCCGTACGAGATCGAGACGTTCTGGTCGGCCACCGACGCGCCGTCCGGGCGAATCACCCGGAATCGGACCGTGTCGGGCTGCGGGTGGATGGCGACGGAAAACTCGACCTCCTGGTCAGCGGCCACGCCGACGTTCTCGGCGACGCCGAGTGGCGGTCCCGAGGATTGGGGCCACTGGAAGAAGTGAGGACCCAACGGGTCAGGGCCATCGTTGACGAGGATCCGATAGGTCCCGGGGAAGAGGTTCGCGAACCGGGCCACGCCGTCGGCCTCGGCGCGGGAACTCGGCTGGAACCGCGTATCGAGCTCGCCGCCGAGCGGGCTCTCCCGCGCCCATTGCGTGAGCCCCGCCACGCCGTCGGATTGCAGACTGACCCAGGCGCCGGGCAGCGGCTTGCCGTCCCGGACCGCCGTCACCTTCTCGGCGGTGGGCGGGATGCGGGTGGCGGGCGTGAGCCTGTCGGGCAGGGGCAGGACGATCCCGGCCCCCCCCAACGCCTCGGGGATGCCGCCGCGATCCGAGCCGACGACCGGGACGCCGTTGACCATCGCCTCGATGGCCACCAGTGCCTGGTTCTCCCACCAGAGCGAGGGCAGCAGGCAGACCCGGGTGAGGCCCCAGAAGTCGCGCGGGTCGGGCGTCTGGGACATCAGGAAGACGTTGGCGTGTGGCCGCAGGTCGATGCCGCAGGCGAGCAGGGTGGCCTCGGAGCCGCGGCTCTCGACCACCAGGAGGGGGATGTCGGGCCGGCTCCGGCCCAGCTCGTCGGCGATCCGGGCGAAGGCGTGGACGCCCTTCTCCGGCGAGTAGTTGACGAAGGTCACGAACCTCGGCTCGCGGGGGACGGCGCGGGCGCGTCCCTGGTCGAGGTGACGAGGACGTCGGGCCGGAATCGCCGGCGGGTCGCCTCGAAGAGTCGGAGGAGCTCGGCGGCCTCGAACGGGTCGGGGTGGGCAAGCCGACGGAGCGGCCTTCGCGAGACGGTGAGGGGGACGCCGCCGACACTGGCCCGGAGGTGGGCGGGATCGCTCGTGTCGATCCCCCCCGCTCCGATAGCTCAGGAGTCCCCTCCGATTCCTTGGAAGGCGATGCCGCGAGTGGCCAGTACCTCGGCGGGGTCGGCCCCCCCGCCCCCGTCGATGACGACCCCCGAGAGGGCCTCGACGGGCGTCCCCCAGGCGGCGAGGCTCCCCGCGAGCGTCCGATGGGCGACGGCGGCGCCGTTGGAGTCGTCGAGGTAGAAGGATCGCGAACAGAAGAGGAGACGGCGCGCCGAGGTCATCCTCCTGCCCGCGAATTCAGGGATGATCCGGAGGGCATGCACGCCTCCATGATGCGCGGGTCGGTCGAGGCACCTGGCTCGGACCGCCATTGTCAACACTACCTAATCATAGGAACAATGGATACCACCGAATAGGTTCAGCCCACCCCAAGTCGGGCACGCGATAAGTCTTCTTGGACGTCATTTCGTAGTCAAAAAAAGAATCTTTACACAGATGTGATTTAATATCTTCTCGGATAGCATTAATGTGTTCGTATTTTTCAAATAGATCTTCTATTTTCTGGCAAACTGGTCGTGTCCCAGGTAACTAGCGATGGGGCTGCTCTCGTCGTAAACTACGAAAGCCGGGTGGTTTGCTGACGTCTCTTCGGACCCCTGAGACAGGATCCTGCCATGGACGATCTGACAAGCTTCTGCTGCTTCAATACCGCCTGCAAGGACTACGGACTACGAGCCGGCGGCAATCTCACCGTCGCCTATCGTTACGGCACCCAGAAACAGTACCGGGTTCTCCTCTGCCACACCTGCAAGGGGCGGTCCTCCGAGCGGAAGAACACCCCCCTGTATCGCTCGCACCTGCCCGAGGAGAAGGCCGTCTCACTCCTGGAGCACCTGAACGAGGGGTGCGGTGTCCGCCAGACCGGGCGGCTCGTGAAGGTGCACCGCGATACGGTCATGAGATACGGCCGCCTGGCCGGTAAACACGCCCACGACGCCCACGAGGAACTCGTGGCTTTTTCCCCCTCGGACCCGCGAGGCCCAGTTCGATGAGAAGTGGTCGATGGTGTACAAGAAGCAGGAGCATTGTGATCCCGATGATCCGGCCGACACGCACCGGGGGGACTACTGGGACCACATCGCCTACGACCCCGAACACCGCCTGGTCGTCTGCGTCGTGCCCGGGGCGCGTGTGGGCGAGAGCGTCGAGGCCGTGGTCGGGGACTTCAAGAAGCGGACCGAGAGTCGGCCGATGAACCTGATGACCAGCGACGAGCACCGGCCGTACAAGGACGCGATCCTCCAGGCGTACGGGGTCCAGGCGAGGACCACCCCGAGCGGCCGAGCGGTGTACGCGCCGTACAAGGTGGCCCCGCCGTCGCTGTGCTACGCTGTGGTCCACAAGGTCCGGCGGCTGGGGCGGGTGGTCGAGGTGGTCATCCGGCTGATCTTCGGGACCGCGGCCCTGCTGGCGGAGGCGTTCTCGGCTTCGCGAGTCAGCAAGGCAGTCAACGTGTCGTTTCTGGAGCGGCAGCACCTGACCGACCGGCACCGCAACGCGCGGAAGCGGCGGAAGACGTATTGCTTGAGCAAGGACTGGGAATCGCACGAGGCGGCGACGTACTTTACTCTTTATAGCTACAATTTTTGTTGGGTAGTGCGGACGCTCCGCACCCAATCCCCGGACGAGACCTGGCAGAAGCGTACTCCGGCGATGGCGGCGGGACTGACCGATCATGCCTGGTCACTCGCGGAGTGGTTGAGGTTTCCGACCGTGAAACGTGAAGAATAGCGAACGCTAGTTGCCTGGGACACGACCTGAATCCTGTTGAGGTTTCCGACCGTGAAACGTGAAGAATAGCGAACGCTAGTTGCCTGGGACACGACCTGAATCCTCGATGAATTCAAATGGATACGTCAGGTCGTCCACGATGGTCTTGATGGATCTACAGCTCTTCCGAACCCGGGCGAAGTTCTCAAAGGCATCCTTCTCCCCCGACAAGAAGAGCTGGAACCGATCGATGTTCGCGAGGTCGGACACGAGCCAGGCCGAGAGGTCCAGGGGGCGGAGTCGGCAGTTGACGAGTCCTTCGTGAATCCGGGTGCTGTACAGAAGCTGTCGAACAGTGGCCATCAGTTGATCGAAGTAGGCCAGCAGGATGTCCCGGAAGCGGAGGACCCGGGCTTCGAGTTTAGGTCGAGTGGCCGGCGGGAACAGCTCCCCGAGCAACTCGTAGTTGTCGAATGGTTCACGCTCCCAATAGTGTAGGGACATCGTGCGACACGTCTTGATCTTCGGGCTCGTGGAGAGTGAGTACCGCTCGTCGGCGGCGTCCAGGAACTCGTTCAGGGACCGATTGGTCGCATCCACCTCGGACCAGGCGGCCGTAAGACCCTGTTCGCTCGGGAAGAGGCATCGCATGTACCACTCGCAAATCTCCTCGTCGAGCTCCCACCGGGCGGCGTTGAGTTCCTCGTAAATCGCGGCGTAGTTCTCGAAGTTGATCAGGTCTGCGGCGTTGCTGGCTGACAGGGTCTGGGTCGTCATCGTGTCCTCCGGGATGCTCCAGAACTGGGTTGGTTCGGCGTCGTGTCCGTAACTGATTGGCATCCGTACATAGACTTCTACCCGCCAGAAGGAATGCTCACTGGCTGGCGAGAAGGCGGGGGCGCATCGCGCCGGAAAGCCCCAGGTCAAGTGGCGGGGTCGGTAAGCCCTTGCTGCCGATCGCACCGTTCAATGCGAGCCTGACAGCGATGCGACTCGGACGCGAACCCAGGCCATCTGGGTCTCATGAACGACGCCTTGGTCGTCAGGGTGCGGTGATGGCGCGAGAGGGATTGGCCTGATGGTTCCGAAGTGAAGAGGGGTGAGTTCGGAGCCCGAACCCGGACCTCGATCCCACTCCGGTCTCCCGGGACCTCGAATTCGTTGAAACTTCTTGTGGTTGGAATGAACACCCCGTATTGGTCGCCGGATCGTGGTCGTGCCGGACATGGTTGGGCTTTCGAGAAGTGATCGCCGCCGAGTCAGTCCCAGACGTGAGATGTCTCGGGGATCGCGAAGGACAGGCTGTCGTGGCCGAGCCGGAACTCGCGATAGTGCACGCAGAAGGTGTCGCGCTCCTCTTCGCCGAATGAGAATTCCCGATCGGGCGGCGCAAGGCCGGAGAACTTGACGAAATCAGGGTTGTCGTGATCGTCATCGTCGTCGTTCGGCATCGTGCCGGAATCCTTCGAGGGGATCTCACCTCTGTTGTCGTGCAGGCCCGGGAAATAGCGATCGAGCCAGGTCGGGCTTGGCGAGCCGATGAACTTCGCACCGTCCCAGGAGAGGTTGGATCCATCCGGGCAGGCTCGCCGGATCGTCAGGATATCGTCGGGGGCGGAGGGGTCGAAGCCGCCGGCGGAGGTCAGGGCGAGGGGGGTCGCGGGCGACCAGTCCATCAGGTGCAACACGCCGGGGGGCAGGTGGACGTCGAGCGTCGGCGCGTCGGGGTCGGTCCGCTGCAGGCGGAATTCGAGGTACGAGCAACCCAGGGAAACGATCACGCTTTCGCGCTGGTCGAAGAGGTCGCGGAGGAGCCAGGTCCGGTCGGGCTCGATGAAGATCGGCGCCCCGGGCCCGGGGATGTACTCCAGCGGGAAGAAGGTCTCGATCCACTCCGGGGGACAGGGCCATTCGATGTCCGGGCCGTCCGGGCCGTCCGGGAAGTGCCTGGCGTAGGGGTTGTCCTTGCGTTGATAGTGGTCGTGTCTCAGCTTGATCGAGGGCTCGTCGCGGGTTGTCCGACGGACGACCAGCCCGCCCTCGCGGGTGACGCGGTCCAGGTCGATCGGCTCGAAGGTGATCCGGTCGCCGGTGCGCAAGCCGAGCCGGTCCAGGAGAGTGTGGTCGATCTGGATCCGGAGGGGGTCGTCAGGGGAATCCGACCAGCGGCACAGGCACAGGGCGACCGTACTCTCCGGGTCCGAGAGGGGGAGGATTTCGCGGGAATGCTGCGGGGATCTTGAGGCCATCTTTCGGTCTTCCTCGGGGTTCTGTTTGGTGAGAATGTCGCTGGGCTTCAAAGGTTCAGGTGCGCGGGGCCTCGGGAGTGGATCGAGTCGCCGGGCGGCGGTGAGCGCTTTTCCTTGCGGGCGGTTCGGGACCAAGCAACTCGTCGGCCATCTGATTCCAGGTACGGGGGAGGACGTGGTCGCCGTCGATGATCATCAGGCCACTGAAGGCCATCTGCCTGGCCAGGTGGCCGGCCGAGAGGACTTCCAGACGCTGTTCGGCCGACAGGGTTGACCGGGGCAGGTCGGACAGGTTGAAAGAAGGGGCTTCGGAATCGGCCCGGTCGATCTCGACGAGGGCGACCCGACGACCGTGGGCCGAGACGGCGCGGGCCTCCCGCCTCAGGGAGATAGATTGCCTGACCTCCTTCAGCCATTGGGACCGAGCGTGGCGGGCGGCGCGGAAGAACTCGGCCGAGACTGTGCGTGAGCTGACGGTGAAGCACGGATTGAGGAACCAGGCACCGTTGGAGGTCAGGTTGCCGAGCAGACTGAGGTGAGCCTCCGTCTCATCCAGCAGGTCGGCGCTGGAGTCCCAATTGGGGTGGTGCGTCGCCACCACGACCAGCCCGAAAGGGTCCCGCAGGGTTGGCGTCAGCCGGACGAGGATGTCAGGGTTTAAGGAAGCGGGACGAGGCCGTTCGCCGTCCCTGGCCCGTGTCGGTCTATGACTCAGGAGAGGCTTAGGCATGGGCTTGTCCCCCGAGCCCGGCCCCGTCGCGGTCTTGACCGGGTGGAGAATCTGTGGGGACGAGGGTCGGGATCGACCCGGATGAGGAGGGGGTCACCGCCTGGTCAAGACTCGATCCGGCCGACGCCCCAGGTGAGGGGGACGCACCGGGCCCAGCGGCGTGGCCGAGACCATCCAACTGATCGCGGCCAGGGCGATGGCCGGGTGCCGGTTCCGTCGCCGTTTGAGCCGCACCAAGTCCGAGGGCAGCACCAGGATCGCCCTGCGGGTCCTGGCCGAACCGATGGCCGGGCGACATTTCCGGTCTGGGCTGCGGTAATGGGAAACCCGAGACGGGGTCGAGCGGGGTGGCCCGGTTGAGCACTTTGAGAACGAATTCGTTCAGAGTGCACATCGACAGGCCGGCGTACGCAACTAGCCGGAAATGTAGTGTACATGGCGTCAGGACGCGGATGTTGCGGTACCCGGACGGCGTGCCGTTGGTCCGGGGGGGTGGCCCTTCGGGGCCTCCGATCGATCTTGCGACGGGGATGCTCATCGTCGATAACCTCTGGAGTGAGTGGTGGGACGGTCATCTTGCTTGAGGGAAAACTCTCCTTGCATCTCCTCTTGATAAAATGACCTGGATTCTATGGTCCCTGACTTGATTCCTAATTCCTTCGTCTGATTCTTTCGTCTTCGTCTGATTCTTTCGTCTATGTCGTCTTCGTCTAATTCTTTCGTCTTCGTCTGTTGTTGAAACCGAGGTTGTTCTTCAAACTTCCCCTGCTTCATTTCCTTCTTCTTAAACTTGTTCTAATGCTTCTTCTTCTGGTCGATTGGTGTGGTCGGTCAGGACCACGCTCGGCGGATGGGTGGGGCCGCGAGCATCCCCGAAAGCTTCATAGGAAGGATGTCCGGATCGTCGAACATGTCCCCGGGCGAACGAGTGATATTCCGAGACTTCTCGCTGAACACCACCTCGATCTCATGCGGCACAACTTGATTGTTGTCTGGTCAGGGCTTGCGATTTGCCGCTACTGGCCCGATCTGGAATCTCGGCCTCGGGCTTCTCCGCCGGAGCCCATCCCCGCCAGATCTCGTCCAGCGTCAACACCACGAAACGCACCAGCGTCCGCCGACCTCGCCATTTGTACCGCACCTTCTCCAGGAACCGGAACATCCGGTTGGTCCGCTCGACATGGTTATTCGTTCGCACTCGCCGACTGATCGGATTGGCCAGGTAAGCCATCAGCTTGGCGAACTTCTCATCGCCCAGTTGGTTCATCGCCTTGACCAACTCGGGGACAGCCAGGAACGCCGGATCACGCACCAGGGCCGACCGCCGGCAACTCGCCTGGTGCCAGTCCTTGGGCGTGTCGAAGACCCAGTAGATTCGGTCGGCGAACCGCCGGAGCGTCGCCAACGCGGGCAGGTACTCCAGCATCCGCTTCAAGTCGCCACGTTCCTCTTCGGTGAGATTCTCCCGCCGCTTCACGATGAGGTGACGGTGCTTGAACACGAAGTGCGCCTTCTCCTTGACCGTCAGGCCGCGACGCTTCGCGGCGGCCTTGGCCTTGGCCCCCTTGCGGCCTCGCTTCTTCTTGCGCCCGGCCTGGCCACGCCGGGTCATCGCCGTGCGCATCCGACGCACGGCGTCGAGGATCAGCTTGTTGATGTCCTTGATGACGTGAAACACGCACAGTTGATGGGCCGCGTCGGGCCACAGTTCGGCCAGGACGCTCGGGTACAAGTTCGAGCCGTCAGTGACCACGACCGCCGGAGCCAAGCCCCACGTCTTGAGGTTTCCCAGGAACCGCCGCATGTGATCCCGATCGTTGGCCCCGACCAGGGCGAAGGCCACCGGCAGGTCGCTCAAGGGGTCGGTGGCCAGCAGCAGGGTGAAGCGTCCGAGGTGCAACTCATCGACGCAGAGCGTGCCGCTGAAGTGCTCCAGGACCTCGCGGCGATGCGCGGCCAGGTCGAGTTGGGCGACCCGATCGCGGAGCACGTCATAGACGAACCCCGAGGACAGGTCGAGGAGGAACTCTCGCTCGAGCGACCCGAGGGTGCGTTCGACGCTCATGCCGTCCTTGAGGATGCGATCGAGGACGAGGTCGCGGACCTTGTTGTCATAGGCGGCCCTGGGGAGGACCTCCTCGTGGGTGTTGCGAAAGGTTTTCGAGCACCCACATCGGGCGGCGTACTCACCGGAGGTGATCTCGAGATAGGCGATGGCCTTGTAGGCGACGGTCCGGACCGTTCGGGTGACGGTCCGCTTCCGCCGACCTCGCTTGCCGCATTTGGGGCATGGGGCTTTCTTGGGGGCGCATTGGACCGGTATAACGATCGGTGTGGGTGCTTCGGTGCCCATGGCCTGCATCTCCGGTGCTGAGGTTGGTTAGTACCCTCATTCACCGGGATGCAGGCCCTATCTTTCAAGAGCAAAACGACTTGAAGCCACCGCTCGGCTGGTGGTATTTAGCGAGAAGACTCCAGAAATCGATACCGTTACCATTCTCCGATTCGATCTGCCCCAGTTTGACCTGCAATTGCTCGATCAACCGTCTCATCGCTTCCGCCGCTTCACTCGTCGAGCGGTAAGACGAGCCGAGGGGGTGGGTCAGGACGGTCAACTCCGACTGCACGGGGCGGCATGTGACAATCCTGAACGAACAAGGCTCAACGCATCGGTCGTTGCTGAGCGACTTTTCGAGGATGGATCGCCCCGCTACTTTGGACGCCGTGTTCTTTCGTTCCCGCTCGTAGAGCTTGGCCACGGACCAGAGTTGGTCAAGGTCGTGGCCTTTGACCTGAACAAACTCGACTTCATGTCCGCCTTGTCCGTCCAAGATCAGGGTGATGTCGTCCTGAGTCTCGCACCAGACCTGCACCAGCCGAGACTCCCCGATCATGTCGAGGCAGAAACCAGCCGCCACATGATCCTGGAGACCGAAGCCCTGCCTTGCCTCGACCCCTCCGCTTTCCAGGGGGGACAAGTCGTGAATCGAGCCTCGGCGTGAAGTGGAAGACAAGGCAACCTCCCTGACACAGCGTGGCAAACCTGGACCCAGAAACCGCTCTTGCCGGTCCAGTTTCGCCAAACTCCTCGCGCACCTATTCCCATGGACAAAAACCTACTCTGAACGCAGGAATAGGTCAGGCAACGAGTTTGCGGGACTTTCTTCCTCTATCCGATCTTGAATTCCTTCGAAACCTCGGAGAGCCGGGCGTTGATTTTCGCGACCACGTCATCCGGCGGGCGCTTAGGGGACGTCCAAGAACAAATCCGTCTTCCCTGCATTTTGCTACACTCTTCTCCTCAGGACTGATCATGGGTGGAGGGAGCCGAGGAAATGCTGGAGCCGACCGTCTATCAC
>JAABUU010003573.1_pt1 | contig 19614 bp, 14 predicted proteins | sample 5559301 | NCBI WGS metagenome assembly JAABUU01 (sample SAMN10711884, study PRJNA513360) | rock metagenome | isolation source: Antarctica rocks | place: Antarctica: Victoria Land, Richard Nunatak white | reverse complement strand
CCTGTATCGAGGAGTGCCCTGTCGACTGCATCTACGAGGGCAAGCGGTCGCTCTACATCCACCCCGACGAGTGCGTGGACTGCGGCGCCTGCGAGCCGGTCTGCCCCGTCGAGGCCATCTTCTACGAAGACGACACGCCGGCGCAGTGGAAGGACTACTACCGGGCGAACGTGGACTTCTTCACCGAGACGACCACGATCGGCAGCCCCGGCGGCGCCAGCAAGGTCGGCCCCATCGACGTCGACCACCCCGTGGTGATGGCGGTACCTGTGGGCAAGAACACCGAGGGCCAGTAGCCCGGTGGCCGGACCCGGGCCGGTGGGATGGGCCCGACGCGCGCAGCTGCCCGAGTTCCCCTGGGACCGCCTCGCCCCGTACGCCGACGTGGCGCGGCGTCATCCGGATGGCATCGTCGACCTGTCCATCGGCACGCCGGTAGACCCGACTCCCGCCCTGGTCCAGGAGGCGCTGAGCGCCGCGGCCGACGCGCCCGGTTACCCCCTGACGACCGGAACCCCCGCCCTTCGGGCCGCCCTGGTCCGCTGGTCAACCGACCGGCTCGGCGCCGTCGTGGACGAGCGGCACGTCGTCCCGAGCATCGGCAGCAAGGAGCTGGTCTCACTCCTGCCGTCGCTGCTCGGCCTGCCGCCCGGCACCCAGGTGTTGCTGCCACGCCTGGCCTACCCGACGTACGACGTGGGGGTGCGGCTCGCGGGCTGCGTGCCCGTGCCGACCGACGACCCGATGGCGCACGACCCGGGTGAGGTGGGTCTGGTCTGGCTCAACTCGCCGAGCAATCCGACCGGCCAGGTGCTCGCGCCGGATCGGCTGCGGGAGATCGTCGCGTGGGCGCGCAGCCACAGCGTGCTGGTCGCCAGCGATGAGTGCTACCTGGAGATGGGGTGGGAGGCCGAGCCGGTCAGCGTCCTGCACCCCAGCGTCTCGGCCGGTTCGACCGACGGGGTGCTGGCCCTGCACTCGCTGTCCAAGCGCAGCAACCTGGCCGGCTACCGCGCCGGCTTCGCGGTCGGGGACGCCCGGGCGGTCGCCGCCGTCATCGAGGCGCGCAAGCACATCGGTCTGCTCGTCCCGGTACCGGTCCAGGCGGCGCTCGTCGCAGCGCTCGGCGACGAGGTGCACGTCATCGAGCAGAAGCAGCGTTACCGCCGCCGCCGTACGGTGCTGCGGGCCGCCGTCGTGGCGGCCGGCTTCACCGTGACGCACAGCGAGGCCGGGCTGTACCTGTGGGCGACCCGAGGCGAGAGCTGCTGGGCGAGCGTCGAGGCGCTGGCCGACATCGGCGTGCTCGTCGCTCCGGGCGCGTTCTACGGGGCCGACGGCGCCGGGCACGTGCGCTTCGCCCTGACCGCCACCGATGAGCGGATCGCCGCTGCCGCAGAACGTCTCGTTGCGCTGGCGTGAGCTGGTTGACGCCGAACGTCAAGGTGCTCAGCGGCGTGAGCCTGCTGCAGGACGCGGCCAGCGAGTTGCTGTATCCGGTGCTGCCGCTGTTCCTGGTCGGGACGCTCGGCGCTCCCGTGGCGACCGTCGGCATCGTGGAGGGGGTCGCTGAGGGCTCGGCGGCCTTCACCAAGCTGCTCGCCGGCCGGCTCTCCGACGGGCGGGCGAAAAAGCCGCTCATCGCCCTGGGCTACGGCCTGGCAGCGCTGGGCAAGCTGATCGTGGCGCTCGCCGGGATCTGGCCCGTCGTGCTCGCCGGGCGGGCCGTCGACCGGCTCGGCAAGGGGGTCCGCGGCACCCCGCGGGACGCGCTGCTCATGGTCGACGTGGACCCCGCCGTACGAGGCAAGGTCTTCGGGTTCCACCGGGCCGCGGACACCGCAGGCGCGGTCATCGGGCCGCTCGCCGGGCTCGGGCTGTACGAACTGCTCGGCCACCGCCTGCGCCCGCTGCTGCTCGTCGCGGTCGTGCCGGCCGTGCTCTCGGTCCTGCTGGTCCGGGCCGTCCGGGAGGGCCCCGCTCCGGTCCGCCGTACGGCTGCCACGACGTCCGACCCGCTGCCCGGCCGGCTGCGGCTGCTGGTCGGGGTGCTGACCCTGTTCGCGCTGGTCAACTTCCCGGACGCGCTGCTGCTGCTGCGCGCCAGCGAGCTTGGCCTCGGCACGGCCGGGGTGATCGCCGCCTACGTCGTCTACAACCTGGTGTACGCGGCGCTGAGCTACCCGGCCGGGTCGCTGTCCGACCGCTTCCCCCGGCACCTGGTCTTCGCCGCCGGGCTGGTGTTCTTCGCCTGCGGCTACATCGGTCTGGCGTTTGCTCCGAGCGCCGGCTGGGTCTTCGTGATCCTCCCCGTGTACGGCGGGTTCGCTGCCTGCACCGACGGAGTCGGCAAGGCCTGGGTCTCCTCGTTGGCACCGGTCGGCCGGCAGGGGTCGGCGCAGGGGATCTACCAGGGGCTGACGGGCGTCGGCATCCTGGCCGCCGGCATCTGGGCCGGCTTCGCCTGGCACGGCGACGGCCGACTCCCACTACTGGTGTCCGGCGCCGTCGGGGCCGTATTGGCGGTGGGGCTGGTCGCCGTGGGTGGCCGGCTGTCGCGATCCGCACCGCAGTCGGTCGCCTGATGCCGGTGTCGCTGCCCGTCCCGCTGCCGGCCCGGATCGCCGCGAGCGCTCTGCGTCGGCCGGAGAACTATGCATACGGTGACCATCCCGACCAGGTCGCCGACCTGCACCTGCCACCCGGTCGCGGCCCGCACCCGGTCGTCGTCGTGCTGCACGGCGGCCACTGGCGCACTGGATTCGGCAAGCTGGTGACCAGGCCGATCTCGCTCGACCTCACCCGGCGAGGTTGGGCTGCATGGAATGTCGAGTACCGCCGCCTCGGCGGTGGCGGTGGCTGGCCGATGACCTTCCAGGATGTCGCCGACAGCATCGACCGGTTGGCTGCGCTGGCTGATCGGCGCCTAGACCTGACCCGGGTCACCCTGCTGGGGCATTCGGCCGGCGCTCACCTGGCACTGTGGGCCGCTGACCGCGCCACCGCCCCGTCGAACGCAGTCGGCGGGTCGCCGCTGGTGCTGCCGACACGAGTGGTGGCGCTGGCCCCGGTCACGGATCTGGCCAGCGCGGGTCGCGCGGCTCGCCAGTTGGTTGGCGGATCGCCGGACGAGTTCCCCGAGCGGTGGGCCGACACCGATCCTGTCCGCCGGCCCCCGCCGCCGATACCGACTCTGATCGTGCACGGGGAGAACGACCAGACGATCGACGTCCAACGCTCACGCCGGTACGTCGCCGACTGCCTGGTGGCCGGGGGCGACATGGGCCTGGCCACCCCTCCAGGCGACGGGCACCGCTACCCGATCGATCCGTCGAGCGCATCGTGGGCCGCCGTCCGGGCGTGGCTCTGAGGCCCGCTACCGCCGGCCGGCGGCGTCAGCCGCCGAGCAGGCCACCCAATCCGCCGCCGCCCCCACCGCCGCCGAGCTTGCCGAGCAACTCCTGCGGGTTGACGCCGAACTTCTGCAACAGGTCGGCGTGCTGGTCGGTGTCGACCTTGTCGGGGAGCTCGGACTGCGCCTGGTCGGCCTGACCGCTGTCGCCCCGCTTCTTGATCAGGTCAATGATCATCTGCTTGTCGATCTGCATCGTGTCTCCTGCCGTCGAGGTTCGGACACCGTCCTTGTGCCCGCTGTGCGCCTCGTGACCCGCAACGGGCCTGATCGGCGCTGAGGGTCGGGTGGACCGTCGACGGAATCTAGACGGCGCAGTTGTAGACCAGGGGCAGCGAGCCGTCATTGCGGCGCAGGACGAGGAAGCGCTCGACGGCCAGGCGCTTGGCCTCGGCCAGCGGCACCCACTGCTCGGCCGACGGGTGCGGGGCCAGGAGCATGTCGGGACTCGTCTCCAGGTCGGCGCCGGCCGGGTGCCAGTGCACGCCGTCCGCGGTGACGGCGACCTCCGGGACGGTGTTGGTGTCCTCGATGACCGCGCCCTCGGTGGAGAACCCCCGGGCCACCAGCGGGCGTACGGCGAAGTCCTTGCCGGTGATGCCCATGCCGGCCAGCAGCTCGCGCAGCGGCTCGACCTCGTGGGTGTTCTCGGGCGTCGAGGTCATGCCGACGCGTACGGGCAGGCCGAGGCTCTTGGCCAGGACCAGCCCGTCCATCGCCTTCTGCCAGGAGCCGCGCCCGCGATTGCGGTCGTGCCCCTCGGCGGATGCGGCGTCGATCGAGGTCTGCAGGACGAGGCGCTCGCGTCCGGACAGCCGCTTGAGCTGCTCGAGCCGCCAGCCCTGGTAGAGCATTCCGTTGGTGAGCAGCACGACGTCGAGCCGCTCGGTGGCGTACAGCACCATCTCCACGATGTCGGGCTCGAGGAACGGTTCGCCGCCCGTCAGGTAGATCTCGGTGAAGCCCTCGACCACCGCTTCGTCGACGAGCATCTTCACGCGTTCCAGCCCGAGCGAGCGCTTGCGGGCCAGCGGGCTCGAGGCCACCGAGCAGTACGAGCACGCCAGGTTGCAGTGGAAGTTGGTGTACATCCACAGGCGTGGCGGGAACAGCGCTGAGCCGAACAGCGGGACGACCGGCAGGCCGTCGTCGACGACCTCGGGCGCGTCCGCCCAGGACACGGCCTCCTGGTCGAAGGTGTCGGGCAGGGCCGAGCGGTAGAGCTGGTACTTGCCGCGTGAGCGCTCCTGCGGGGGAACGACCTCCAGACACGTTGTCCACCAGCCGGTCTCGACGGTCTCCACGAAGGCCTCGGGCAGGCCGACAGCGCGCATGGAGGCGGCCTGCGCCGCCCAGTCGTAGGCCAGTGGGACGAGCTCCGCGGTCGCCGCGCCGTCGACCAGGTCCACCAGGGCGTACCAGACCTCGGTACGGCCGTCGTTGGCCGGCCGGCCGAGCACACCGACGTTGACGACGAGGGTCTCGCCGACCTGCCGGGTCCAGGGCAGGCCTGAGTGCGTGCACATGATGAGATCCGCGCCGGACTCCTGGACCTTGAGCAGGTGGTTCGCCTCGTCGAGCGACTCCCACCAGAAGTCGTTGAGTGCCAGCGTCGAGCCGTGCACCAGGTGCACGTCCACGCCGCCCGTGGTGAACCGCCGCTCGGTCGGGAGCGTCGTCATCCACTGCGCGTAGGTGCGGTCGGTGTGCGCGAGGGTGTAGTCGTACATCAGCTGGGCGAACTCGTTGTCGCGTGGATCGGTGTAGCCGCAGCCGCAGTCGGTGTCCCCGCGGCCGATGGCTACGTCGTAGTTGCCGGCCACGACGGTGATGTCGTTGTCCAGAAGCAGCGGCCAGACGGGGTCGGGTTCGGCGCCGTACCCACCGAGGTCACCCAGGCAGTACAGATGCTCGGCCCCCCGCGCGCGGGCGTCGGCGACGAAGGCCCGCAGGGCGTAAGGGTTGGAGTACACACCCCCGCAGACGGCGATCCGGGTCATGCAGGCTGCCTCCGGGCATCGGGTGCATCGGCGGTATCAACGTACCTGAGTAGACCGGGCGATCCCCCGCGGTGGTGGAGTGAACGGGTGGACCTCGACGACTGCCCAGGTGACCCGGTTGTCCTGGAGACCTGGCTGGGGGCGCCGGCCCGGTCCTACCGTCGCCGGCCCGCGACCGTCCTGCACGTGCTGGACCGAGCGGTGCAGCGCTGGGGTGAGCGGATCGCCTTCGTCGACGGCGACCACGAGGAGTCCTACGCCGCGTTCGCCGATCGCATCGAGCGGGCGGCGCGCTCGCTGCTGGGTCGGGGGCTCGTCCCTGGGGATGCGGTCGCGGTCGCCTCCGGCAACACCTTGGAGCTCGCGACCCTGCTGTTCGCCTGCGCCCGGGCGGGTCTGGTGATGGTGGGGCTCAACACGCGCTTGGTGCCGGCGCAGTGGGACTACATGGTCGAGCACAGCCGCGCCCTGCTGCGCCTGGCGGCTCCCGGGTTCGACCTGGAGGGCGCGGAGGACCTCGGCGCGGCGCTGGTGACGGCCGCGCCCACCGCCTGGACCTGTCCGTCACCCGACCCCGCCTCGACGTACGCCGTGGTCTACACCTCGGGAACCACCGGACGCCCCAAGGCGTCACAGGTGGTGCACCGGGCCTCGGTGCACTCCGGCATGAGCTACCAGCGGGTGCTGCAGCTCGGGCCGCACGACGTCACCGCAGTGCTGTTCCCGATGTACTACATCTCCGCCATGCACGCGCACGTCCTGCCGGCGATGCTGGCCGGCGCGACCTGCGTGCTCGTCGACACCACGAGCCCCACCGCGTACGTCGACGTGCTGCGCGTGCGGGCCGTGACGTGGGCGTACGCCGTGCCGTCCTGGTGGCGGCTGTGCCTGCGCGTGCCGGGCTTCGCGGAGCTGCCCGCGCTGACCAGGCTGGCGGCGGGAGGTGCGCCGTTCCCGGCCGACCTCCTGGGCGCGCTCCGGGGCGCCCTGCCCGCGGTGCGGCTGTACGACGTGTACGGCCTGTCCGAGACGCACTCGCCCGGCTGCATCCTCACCGACTCGCAGTTCACCGGTCACGCAGGCACTGTCGGGCGGCCGCTGGACTGCATGGAGGCTGTCGTCCGGTCCGACGACGGCCTCGACCTACCGCCGGGGGAACCGGGGGAGCTGTGGCTGCGCGGGTCGCTGGTGACGACCGGGTACCGGCACGACCCGGCCGCGACGGCCGCTGCAATCGTCGACGGATGGTTCGACACGGGCGACATCGCGCGGATCTGTGAGCACGGTTTCGTGCGGATCCTGGACCGCAGCAAGGACATGATCAACCGCGGCGGCACGAAGATCTTCTCGGCCGAGGTCGAGGAGCTGCTGAGGCAGCACCCGGCCGTCGAGGACGCGGCCGTCATCGGGGTGCCGGACACCCTGGCCGGCGAGGCGGTGGCGGCGTATCTGGTCGTGAACGCGCCGCTGACCGCGACCGAGGTCCGCGCCTGGGTGCGCACCCGGATGGCCGACTACGCAGCGCCCAAGCGGGTGGAGTTCCTGGACGCGCTGCCGCGCAACGCCGTCGGCAAGACCGACAAACCCTCGCTGCGCGCCCGCCACTCCTAGCCGGTCAGCCGGGGCGCCGGACCGAGCTCGCGCCGATCCGCAGGGTCGCGGGGAGCACCAGACGCTGCGGCGGGAAGTCCTCACCCTGGATCCGGCGCAGCAGCAGCCCGGCAGCGCGCCGGCCCATGTCGTAGGCCGGTTGCGACACGACGCTCATGCGGCCGCGTAGCGGATCGGCCCAGGGCACGTCGTCGAAACCGACAACTGCGACGTCCTGCGGGAAACGCAGCTCGGCGTCGGCGAGGGCCCCGACGGCGCCGAGCGTCATCAGGTTGTTGGCGATGAACAGCCCGTCCGGCGGTTCACGCCGGCGCATGAGACCCAGCGTCGCCTCGTACCCGCCGTCGATCCGGAAGCCGCCGTCGACGACCAGGTCGATGTCCATCGGGACGGCCCCCTGACGGAGGGCATCGCGGTAGCCGGCGTGCCGGTCGTTGCTCGTGGTGGTCCCGGCCAGCCCTCCGATCAGCCCGATGCGGCGGCAGCCTTGCGCGAGCAGGTGCGCGACCGCGTCCCGGGATGCGGCCCGGTTGTTCACGGTCACGCTGTCGACGGCGGCTGTGCGTAGGCGTCGGTCGACGGCGATCACGGGGATGCCACGATCAAGGAGCAGCTCGACCCGCGTGTCGGTCTCCGATGCCGGGCACATGATCACACCGGCCATCCGCTCGGCGGCCGCGACCTCGATGTAGCGGGCCTCCTTGGCCAGGTCCTCGTCCGCGTTGGCCAGGACCACCGAATACCCGGCGGCCTGCGCGGCGTCCTCGACGCCGCGGACCATGGCGGTGAAGAACGGGTTGGTGACGTCGGCAATGACCATCTCGATGACCGTTGTCGCCCGCATCCGCAGGCTGCGGGCGAGCCCGTTCGGGCGGTAGCCGAGCTGCTGCGCGGCGGCGTGCACCCGACCGGTCAGGATGGCGTCAACGGTGGCGTGTCCGTTGAGCACGCGGGACACGGTCGCCTTCGAGACACCTGCGGCGGAAGCGACATCCCGGATCGTCGAGTGCACGTTGTCCTTCGGGGAGGAATCGAGTTCGCGACCCTACCGTGCAGGTGGCGGCGGCAACCTTGACAAGTCCCAAGCCTCACCCTACGTTCCCAGAAACCGATTTCTGAGAGTACCGGGAGTGGCAGGGAGCCAGGTAGCCGACCACGGTTCAGTGGCTCCGTGCAGTAGCTCGCAACGCAGATCTAGGAGCAGCAGCATGCAGGAGTCCCGCCAGCGTCCTTGTGGTATCCACGTCCGCCCCACCCGCTCGATCGCAGCGGTCACAGCGCTGGGCCTTGGCCTGCTCGGTGCACCGCTGATCGGTGCCGCGCAGGCTGCCCCTGGGAGCCCCACCGCACCGGCCGCGTCGCAGCACGCAGGACACCAGACGCCCGACGGCACCAACGGCAAGGGCGCGATCGGGTGGGACACCTACCGCCAGCTCAACCGGTTGCCCGACCTCACGCGCGGGGTGCAGACCAAGCAGTTCTCCAGCTTCGACCGGGCCGGCGGCAACGGCGACTTCAACCGGTGCCTGGGTCGGCAGGCAGGCGGCGGATGCACGCTCGCCCAGCACAGCGGGCCGGGTGAGATCGACTCGATCTGGGCGACGGACTTCTACCAGGGGCAGTCCGGCAAGGTGAACAACGCAGGAAACCTGCACGTCGTCCTGGACGGACGTACCGTCATCGACGCGCCGTTCCAGGACGTGGTGGACGGCAAGCTCGGGGCGCCGTTCGTGTTCCCGCTGGTGGCCAACGCGGAGCAGTCCTCCGGCGGCGTGGACGTCCTGACGCCGATGACCTACCGGTCCTCGATGCTGGTCTACACCGACCATGACCCGAACTACTACCACGTCACCTACCGGAGCTTCGCCGACGCGATCGGGGTCCCCTCCTTCGATCCCGCGGACAAGGCACTGGACGTGATCGCCAAGCTGAAGGCGGCGGGCACCGCCGATCCGAAGCCGGCGCAGCCGGGAGCCTCCACGACGCGACGGGCATTCCGGCTCGCCCCGAGGCAGAGCACCCAGCTGTCGGCCGGGACCGGCCCTGGTTCGATCTCCGCGTTGCAGGTGCACCTGCCGCAACTGGTCGGCCCGCCGCCGCCGAACACGGTCACCGACGACGGCCGGGCCTTCGGCCGGGACGCGAACGCCTACAGCCAGTTCACGGTGAAGATCGACCCGAAAAACCAGGGGGTCCAGTTGACCCGCCGGCTCGACGCGGCGATCGGCCACCAACGGGCGAGCATCCTGGTCGACAATCACCCGGTCGCCGAGTGGGCGCCGCTGCTGGCCCAGCCCGGCTGCAACTGGGAGAACCAGACGGTCGCTCTGCCTCCCGCATCCACCGCCGGGAAGTCCACCATCACGATCCGCAACCAGTTCGTCTCCTCGGACAACGACTACAACGAGTTCACCTACTGGGTCGACTCACGCGTCGGCGCGGCCCTGGTGCGCAGCGACACCGTTGATGTCGGCACAGAGCACATCAGCAGCGAGACCGCGCACGCGTACTCGATCAGCGAGCAGACCTTCGCGGGCACCCGCACCTTCTGCTACCCCCCTGACACCCAGAACGAGCCCGCGGTGCTCGCCTCCAACGACGTGCTGCAGCACGCCCGGCTCAGGATCAGCTTCGACGGGCAGCGCACCGTGGACGCGCCGCTCGGTGAGTTCTTCGGCGCGGGCCTGGGACTGGCCAACGTGCGGGCGCTGATGCACGGCATCAACCCCGACACCCGCACGCTGTCGGCTTGGTGGCCGATGCCGTTCCGGCACGACGCCAAGGTCGAGCTCTACAACGGCTCGAAGCAGGCGATCACCTCGGGAGACGTGAGCGTGACCTCAGCCCGCTCCCGGCCGGAAGCGGCAGCGCTCGGTCCGGCCGGGAACGACGGGTACTTCCGGGCCACCTCCGCCGGCGGCCCGACCACGCCCGGCAAGGACCACCTGTTCCTGCACACCGCCAGCCAGGGCAAGTTCGTGGGCGTCACCCACACGATGGCGGGGCCGGCCAGCCGCGTGTACCTCGAGGGCGACGAGCGGGTGTACCTGGACGGCTCGCGAACCCCGCAGATCCACGGCACCGGGACCGAGGACTTTTACGAGGGCGGCTGGTACTTCGACCGCGGGACGTTCACCGCCCCGGTCAACGGTGAGCCGGTTCACCAGGGCGCCGGCTTCGGTTGCCCGGCCGACACCGACTGCACCGGCACCTACCGTTCGATGCTGACCGATGCGGTCCCGTTCGCCTCCGCCATGACGTTCGGTATCGAGCACGGCCCGGTCGATGACGTCCAGGCGAACTACGCATCCACCGCCTACTGGTACGGCCGGGACGCGGTCGCGCAGAACAGCTCGGACATCTTGGAGGTGGGCAACGCGGCGAGCGAGCAGGCCCACGGCTACACCGCCGCCACCCCCGGGACCGTGAGCACGCTGACCTCGACCTACGAAGGCAACAACGCCGTCCCGGAGCCGGTGACGCACACGCTGCGGGCGACCGGGACGCCGCTGACCTTCCGGCTGGCGGTGAACAAGCACAACCAGGGCGTACTGGTGCGGCGGATGTCGGACCAGGCGATCCCCGGCCAGTCGGCCACCGTCACCGTGAACGGCCGACCGGCAGGCACCTGGTCGGAGCCGTTGAACAACACCGACCACCGGTGGCTGGACGACACCTTCCAACTGCCGGCAGCCCTTACCGCGGGCAAGCGCAGCATCACGATCGGGCTGGCCCCCACCGCGGGCTCGCCGCCCTGGACGGCCGCCCGCTACACCTCCCTGTCGCAGGTGCGCTCGTTCACCGACCGGCGGGCCCCGTCCCAGGTCACCGGTCTGACAGCGACTGGCGACCGGTCCAACGCCATCACGTTGTCGTGGAACCCGTCGACGGACAACGTGGGCGTGGACCACTACGACGTCTACGGATCGATGCGCCCGACCTTCGCCACCGGCCCTGCCACCCTGCTCGGCGAGGCGACGGGGACCTCCTTCACCCACTCGGCCGGGCTGCATCAGACCTGGTACTACCGGGTGGTTGCCGTCGATGGGGCCGGCAATGCCGGCGCGCCGTCCGCGCAGGCATCGGCCACGAGCGGTGACACCCTCCGGCTGGAAGCCGAGTCGCTGCTTCCGCCGTTGTCGGCCACAGCCCCGGCCGTCGCCCAGGGCAACTGCTGCGGGATCAACTGGTCGGCCGGCGCGCAGCTGTGGCTCCAGGGGGCCAAGCCCGGCGACCAGGTGAGCGTTGCCTTCTCGGTGCCGAACACCGGCACGTACGACCTGTCCGTCGTCCAGACCAAGGCCCGGGACTACGGCATCAACACATTGGCGGTCGATGGCAAGTCGGTCGGCTCGGCCTTCGACGCCTACAACACGCCGAACGTCGCGGTGACAGCACCGATCGATGAGGGACAGGTCGCGCTGACATCCGGTCGGCACACGCTGAAGCTCACCGTCACCGGGAAGAACCCGGCCGCTGTGGGCTACTCCGCCGGGCTGGACTACCTCAGCCTTCGGCTGGTCGGCTGACCGGTGGTTGAAGCTGGCGCGGCGGCGCCACCGACGGCCGAGGCGGATCGGCCCGTGGTGCTGTCCATGCGCGACATCGCCAAGACGTTCTCCGGCGTACGGGCGCTCGACGGCGTGACGCTGACCGTGCACGAGGGTGAGGTCGCGGCCCTGCTGGGTGAGAACGGCGCCGGCAAGTCGACCCTGATGAACGTTCTGGCCGGGGTGTTCGCCGACTACGACGGCCAGATCGACCTGGCCGGGAAACCCGCCTCCATCCACTCGCCCCGAGATGCCCAGCAGCTCGGGATCGGGATGATCCACCAGGAGCTCAACCTCGTCCCGGAGTTGTCGATCGCCGACAACATCTTCCTCGGACGGGAGCTGCGGACCGCCCGAGGTGCACTCGACCGGGGCCGCATGGATGCGCGTGCCCGTGAGCTGCTCGCCGGTGTCGGCCTGCGACTCGGTCCGCGGCGTCTGGTCCGGCAGTGCCGAATCGCCGAGCAGCAGCTCATCGAGGTTGCCAAGGCGCTGTCGCTCAATGTCTCGATCCTGGTGATGGACGAGCCGACGTCCAGCCTGGCCGACGCCGAGGTGCAGCGCTTGTTCACCGTGATCCGCCAGCTCGCCGACCGCGGGGTCGCGGTCGTCTACATCTCCCACCGGCTGGAGGAACTCGAACAGATTGCCGACTCGGTCACCGTGCTCCGCGACGGCGCGTTCGTGGGCCGCCGCGACATGGCTGGCACCAGCCGGTCCGAGCTCATCGCGATGATGGTCGGCCGCCCGCTCACCGAGCTGTTTCCGCGGCCGCAGGCCGAATCCAGCGACGGCCAGGAACGGCTGCGGGTGGAGCACCTGGACGTCGACGGCGACCCGCGAGCCGGCCGGGCGAGCCTGCACGACATCGGTCTCACCGTGCGGGCGGGGCAGATCGTCGGGCTGGCCGGGCTGATGGGGGCCGGCCGCAGCGAAGTCCTCGAAACGGTGTTTGGAGCGCAGCCCCGGCACGCGGTGCACGGCCGGCTCTGGCTGGATGGCCGCCGGTACCAGCCCCGCTCGCCGAGGCACGCCATCGGCAACAAGATCGCCTTGGTGGCCGAGGACCGCAAGGCGCAGAGCCTGGTACTCGGCAACACCGTGCGTTTCAATGCGAGCCTGTCGGCACTGGACCGGTTCCGGCGGTGGGGGCTGGTCGACGGACGACGGGAACGTGCAGCGGTGGCCGAGATCGTGCGCAGCCTGCGCGTGAAGACGCCCGGGATCGACAGCACGGTCGCCGACCTTTCCGGCGGCAACCAGCAGAAGGTCGTGCTCGCCAAGTGCCTGCTCACCCGCCCTTCGTTGATCCTCATGGATGAGCCCACCAGAGGGATCGACGTGGGCGCGAAGGCCGAGATTTATGAGCTGATGACCGAACTGGCCGCGCAGGGGGCCGCGATCCTCATGGCCTCCTCCGAACTACCCGAGCTGCTAGCCATGTGCGACCGGATCCTGGTGCTCTGCGAAGGCCGGGTCACCGGTGAGTTCCATCGAGGCCAGGCCACCCAGGAAACCATCCTGGCTGCCGCCATGGCCCGCCGGGCCGTACTCGACATCGACGCTGGCTCCGCTTCGACCGCCCTCGAACAGGGGCTGAGCCGATGAGCAGCGGCACCAAGGAACCTGCGGCCACACCGGCCACACCGGTCACGTCGGCTCCGGAGGATGCGCCGACGCCCGAGGGCGGCCCGGCGAGATCGCGCGGGCTGAGCCCCGAGCGGCTGCGGGCCGGGGCATCGGTGCTCGGCTCGTTACAGGGCTACGTCGGGCTCGTCCTGGTGATCGCCTTCGGGATCCTGTCCCAGGGACAGGTCTTCTGGAACCAGCAGAACCTCACCAACGCCGTCGGAGCTTTCTCCTCCCGGGGCATCCTGGCGGTCGGCGAGACGCTGGTCATCCTCACCGCCGGGATCGACCTGTCCGTCGGTTCGCTGCTCGGCATCGGCTCGACCGTCGCCGCGCTGCTGCTGGCGCGGCACAACCTCAGCCCGCTGGAGATCGTCCCTATCTGCATGCTGGTCGGCGCGCTGTTCGGCTTCTGCAACGGGGCGGGCACCGCACGGCTGCGGGTGCAGTCCTTTGTCATGACGCTGGCGATGCTCAACATTGCCCGCGGCATTGACCGGGAAATCAGCGGAAACGTCAGCATCGGCACCCAGATTGCTACCGCCAGCGGAAGTCTCACCCACAACTCCGAGGTGTTCCAGAGTCTCGGGACGCCGGGGCACAAGCTGTTCACCGGTGTGGCACTGCCGATCGTGGGTCGGGGTGGCATCTACTACCCGGTGTTGGCCCTCATCGTCGTGGTCATCATCTTCCAGCTCGTCCTGTCCAAGTCCAGGTTCGGCCGGCACGTCTACGCGGTCGGTGGCAACGAGACTGCCGCGCGGCTGTCCGGCGTGAATGTCACCCGCGTCAAGATCGCGGTTTTCACCCTGGCTGGGCTGCTCGCCGGTTTTGCCGGCCCGATCGACGCCGCCTACAGCGCCTCCGCCGACCCGCTGGCGGGGACCTCCTTCGAGCTCGATGCGATCGCGGCTGTCGTGATCGGCGGCGCCAGCCTGGCCGGGGGCAAGGGCACCGTGGTCGGCACGTTCGTGGGCGCCCTGATCCTGACGATGCTGGACAACGTGCTCGGACTCAATGCCGTCAGTGACAACGCGCAATTGATCGTCAAGGGGCTCATCGTCGTCGCGGCAGTCGTGATTCAGCGTCCCGACTTCTTCCGCGGCGCCGTCTCCAGCGGCCGCCGGCTGGTCGCCCCGGGCCGGCCCAGCACCTCCCACCTCGACAAGGAGCCAGTCCAATGATTCTCCGGCGGTCAGTACCCGCACCAGTACCAGCACCAGGAGGAACCATGCAGTTCGCACACCACCATCGGCTCGCCCTTCCCGCGCTGGTGGCCATGACGGCCCTGGCGACCGGGTGTGCGTCCAGCGCCCCTGCCGGCAACGCGTCAGGCAGCTCCGGCAGCGGCTCCAGCGCCCCGGGCGCCGGCGCGAGCAAGCAGTTCGTGGTCGGGTACTCGCAGTCCAACAACGCCGAGCCCTACCGGGCCCAGCTCAACATCCAGCTGCAGTACTACATCAAGCAGCACCCGAACCTGAAGCTGCTGCCGATCAAGGATGCCCACCAGGACAGCACCACGCAGGTCAGCCAGGTCCAGCAGCTCATCACCCAGAAGGTGAACGCGCTCATCGTCTCCCCGAACGAAGCAGCCCCGCTCACCGCCGCCGTACAGCAGGCCTGCACCGCCCACATCCCGGTCATCATCTTGGACCGGACCGTGAACACCGGCTGCTACACGGCCTTCATCGGCGGCGACAACGTCCAAGCGGGCAAGCAGGCAGGTGAGCTCGCGGTGAAGCTGCTCCCGCAGGGCGGCAGCGTCGTGGAGCTGCAGGGCATCTTGTCCAATCAGCCGCAGATCGACCGGGACAAGGGCTTCCGGCAGGCGGTGGCCGCCAACCCGGGCATCAAGATCCTGGACCACCGTGAGGCCAAGTGGCTCAAGGACGACGCCACCCGCATCACCAACCAGTTCCTGAGCCAGTACAAAAAGATCGACCTGGTGTACGCCGAGAACGACCCGATGGCGCTGGGCGCCTATCTCGCGGCCAGCTCCGTGGGGCGGGCCAAGCAGATGAAGTTCATCGGTACCGATGGTCTGGCCATTCCCGACGGTGGGATCAGGTCGGTCCAGCAGGGACAGCTGACCGGCACGTTCATCTACCCCACCTGCGCCAAGCAGGCCGCGGACGCGGTGGCGAAGATTGCGGCCGGGCAGCCCGTGGACAAGCAGCAGACCCTCGACATCACCCCCGTGACGCCACAGAACGCCGCAGCGCTCTACCAGCAGAACGACTTCTCCAACAAGAGCTGACGAGCGATCCCCGAACCGGTCGGACCGCGAAGTGCGGCCGGCCGGCCGGGGGGGTCGGGGCGCCGAGCTGTCAGACCTGTACGTCACCGCACAGGTGCACAGCCAACCCGAGCTCGGTGAACATCGCGGCCTTGGCGAGCAAAGCCTTGTCGGCCGTCACGGAATCGGGTGCGTAAACCACGGTGACGTGGTTCGCCTTGTGGCGCGCCATCAACTGGTCGCGGTCCACGCCGTGCAGGACCGCATGCATGAGCGGCCACTGCGGCGTAGTCGCGTCCAGCCGCCGCTGCGTCTCCTCGGCGGGCAGCTCCACGACCGTCCCGCGCCCCAGGTCCACGTGCAGCACGTTGTCCATAATGAACACCCTGGACCACACGATCTCGCCCGGCTTCGAGATGCCACTCAGGGTGCCCCCGCCGAGCGGGAAGAACATAGGCGGCTGGCGCATGCTCCAGGACGAGGCGTACCCGCCGTTGTGCGAGGCGGGCACCGAGCCGGAGATCTGGAAGGCCCAGACGAAGTCCTCGCCGAACTGCTCTCCCCATCGGATGTCGTGCAGCGTCGTGGCCGGGTCCAGACCCATGGCGTTCCAAATGCGGTTGGTGATGAGGGAGTCAACCGCGACGCCCTCATCGACCTCGTTGAAGTGCGGCAGCGCCACACCGGCGTACAACTCGCGAGATCCGTCACGGCTGCGCACCGGGGGGCGCTGCACGTTGTTCAGCAGCCCCTCCGCGAGATCGCTGGCCGGGACGCTGTCCTTGAGGCCCTGTTGGTACTGAATGCCCACCGCGTCCAAGCCGAAGTCGTCGGCGATCCGTAGCGCGGCGCAGTACATCTTCAGCTGGCTGAGCAGCTGCTGATCGGTGAGCTCGGTAGCCTCGTCGCTCCCGGTGTGGAAGGTCATCCCCGCCCCGTCCAGCCACTGCCGGGCGGACTGTGCCTGCTCGTCGCCGATTTGGTGCATCTCCGCGACGAGTGCGCTCTGGGAGAGGCGCTCCTTGTAGATGCCGAGCGGGTTTAGCAGCTCGTCGTCGATGATGGCGTTGTACATGCCCATGCAGCCCTCGTCGAAGACGCCGACGATGGCTTTCTGGGAGCGAAGCTGGCGAGCAAGCGCGACCCCGAGCTCCACCTCGGGTCCAGCGGCGAGCACCGGCAGGTCACGCACGTGAGACTGGTCGTGCTCCAGCCCCCCGGTCTCCAGCCAGGTCTTGAGACCGGTGATCGCCCAGTCGTCGGTGAAGTCCTCGCTCCACAGCGACGAGTAGCCCACGTTGGCCTTGGTCAGGCTGGCGCCCAGGTTGAGCATTCCGACCAGGCCGGGAAAGCGTCCGTTCCAGTTGGCCACGAGCAGGATCGGGCCGTGGTGGCTGCGCAGGCCCGCGAGCAGATGATGGCTGTACTGCCAGACCGCCTCTGCCACGATCAACGGGGCATCCGGCGGGATTTGCCGAAAGACCTCGATGCCGGCGCGTTGGCCGTCGATGAAGCCATGGCCCTTCACCGGATCCACGTCGTGAGCCCGCTGGACCTGCCAGCCCAGGGAGCTCACCGCCCGGCTGAGGTCGGCTTCGAGCTCCTGCTGAGTCGGCCAGCACGTCACGTTGGCGCTGTCGCGGAGGTCGCCATTTGCCACCACGTAGACGACACCCGGCACCGCTTCCAGAGGCTTTGCCTCCACCGGCAGGAAGTAGTTGGCCATAGGGAACACCTTCGTCAGCGCCTCGCCCAGGTCCGCGCGGGTCAGCAGCCAGGGGACACCCCCGCGGAGCAGCAGGATGCGCGGCCGAACATGTCAGAAATCGATTCCTCAGTCAAGGCTCACGCCGCTGACCTACCGATGTCGCTCACGAGCACGACCGTCTCTCCGTCGTCAGCCCAGGGTCGTGCGGGTCGCGGCAGGGGAACCCCCAGGGACGTCATCGAGCTCGTAGCGCCAACCGCCGGTGACCTTCTTGTTGCTGATCACCTGAGTCCTGCTGTTCGTTGCGGTGCTGACAAAGCCCCCGACGGCCGCGGCATGCACCAGAATCTCCACCCGGGCCCACCGGCCGACGATCGAGCCGGGCGTGGGCACGGTTAGCACGCGGTCGTTGACCAGGCCCTGGACCCGGTAGGTCAGGCGCAGGTGCTCGTCGCGGGACGCCTGCATGCCGCTGACCCGCAGGCCGTAGCCGGCCCGGAAGCTACTTCGCAGCATCTGGTCGCCCGACGGCAGCACCTGCACCGCGATGAGGTCGAGCAGGGTGCCGTTGACGACAGGCCGGCCGGTGGTTCGTCCAGCAACCGCCCCTGTGTGTAGGACGTCAGGGGCTTGGTCGTACTCAGTTGCACGTCCTGCTCGATGGTCGTCGGCGCACCGGCGACGGTCACGATCAGGCTGGTGCTCCCGCGCTGCGAACCAGCGACACCGCAGGAACTAACCAGGGAAACTGCAAGGATCGCCAGCAGCAGGCCCGGTCACGCCGACGCCATCCCGCGGGACAGCGTCGACCCGCGGCCCTAGCCACGAGCACCGCCACCAGGTCCAGGGCGCCCGCGGTGCCGCTGTGTCCGCCGGCGGACAACAGTCAGACCGATGAGCGTGGCCCAGCGCGCCGGCGGCGGGGCGCTGACGATCCAGGGCCGCACCACGTTCAGCAGCAGCAGGGCCAGGAAGGAGTACAGGATCAAGAAGGTGTCGGCGGAGGCTAGGCCGCACCGCAGCAGGTCGGTCGCCGTCCCCGTCGGACTCGACGTCAGCGCGCGGGCGGCGCGCGCTCATGTGGCGTGCAGCGAGGCCAGGATGCGGCTCATGAGCGGTTCGTCGAAGTCCGCTGCCGGTGCTACGAACTCAATGTTGAGCACGACCTTCGAGGGGGTCAGCACGAACACCGTCCACGAGCGGATCGGCGTCCCCTTCAGCGTGCGGGTGTTGCGCACGATATCGGCCTGCACCGCTCCGGACACGACCAGCGGGGCGGCCGGTTCCAGCTTGCGGTCCGGGTGGACGATCCCGTACGCGGTCATCGCGTCGGCGTATGCCTGCTTGTCGGCGTTGTTCGTGCGTCCCACTAGCACGGCCTGCTCGAACCCGCCGTGTCCCCTGGGTCCGATGAAGTTGTTGTAGATGCCGTACTGCCCGGTGCCTTCCAGGTAGGTCCAGGTCGTCGGATAGCGCAGGGTGAACGCCGGGTCGGTCTGCTTGGTCATGCTCACCCCTGTGGCTGTGCCTGCGGCGCTTGGTGGCGCCGCGCCGGTGTGGCCCGAGGCGGAGCACCCGCTGAGCAGGAGGGCGAGCAAGAGCACGAGCACTCCGGATACGCGGCGTCGCGCCCGGTTCAGGACGAGCATTGCACCGACGATGGGAGACACCTTCTCCTACCGCCCACAGCCTGCCCAGGGCCCACGGACCCGCTCACGGACTTAGGCGCATGTTCAGGACCAGCCGTTCTCGGTGAGGTAGCGGCCGTTGCGGAGGCGGATGCGTTGCTTGCCTTCGTGTAGGTCGCGGTGCAGGACGTCGCAGACCAAGACGGTGTCGGTCAGGCTGGTGACGCCGTCGTCGGTGTAGCGCCGGACGTGGTGTGGGACCAGCTCGGTGGTGGGGTCGGTGCCGCTGCGGCAGCAGCCGATCCCGGCGCACTGGTTGCGGTGTTCGATGGCTGCGGCTCGGCGTTCCAGCGCGGTGAGGGTGCGGCCGAGGTGGATTGCTCGTAGGGCTTGGCCGCCGCGGTTCAGGACGTAGCCGGTGACCCGGCTGTCACACCACCAGCGGTGCAGCATGCTGCGCGGGATCATCGCGCCGCTGTCGGCGGTGGCGGGGCGGGCGCCGGGTTGGCCTTGGATCAGGTCTGAGCTGAGGGTGACGTTGACCTGCACCGGGGTTTTCTGGCTGGTGCCGCCTAGGCCGTGCTGGAGGTAGCGGCCCAGCAGGGCGTCCAGCGCGTCGTGCATCCGCCGGCGGCGCGACCGCGGCCAGGCCCGCGGGCCGTCCTGGGTCCCGCCCGCGCTACCGGACTGGTCCGGGCCGCCGGTCGCTGTCGGCACGTTGTCGGGGTCCCACGGGTTGATGCCGTGGGCCCGTAGGTCGGTGGCGGCGGCGGTGTCCAGTGGGTTGGCTGGGTCACGGCCGAGCTCCGAGCGCAATGCGGTGATCAGCCGTTCACCGCA
>JAABUU010003571.1_pt1 | contig 19624 bp, 13 predicted proteins | sample 5559301 | NCBI WGS metagenome assembly JAABUU01 (sample SAMN10711884, study PRJNA513360) | rock metagenome | isolation source: Antarctica rocks | place: Antarctica: Victoria Land, Richard Nunatak white | reverse complement strand
AGAAGGCCGAGGACGTCGACGGCGAGGGCGCCCAGATCCTCACCGACCTCGACGCGGTCGGCAACACCACGAAGGCCATCACCAAGGGCATCGCCATCGCCACGGCGGTGCTAGCGGCGACGGCCCTCTTCGGGTCGTTCACCGACGCCTGGAGGTCGGCGGTCTCCGCGCTCGTGGCCGGCAACCAGGTCACCCAGGAGCCCTCGGCCTTCTCCCAGGCCACGCTGTCCACGGACATCGTCAGCCCCAACGTGCTCGTCGGAGCACTGCTCGGGGCGGCCGTCGTCTTCCTCTTCTCCGGCCTGGCGATCAATGCGGTGACTCGTGCTGCGGGCGCCATCGTCTTCGAGGTTCGTCGCCAGTTCCGCGACCACCCCGGGATCATGGACTACACCGAGAAGCCGGACTACGCCCGCGTCGTCGACATCTGCACCAAGGACTCGCTGCGCGAGCTGACCACGCCAGGTCTGCTGGCGGCGCTGACCCCGGTGGTCGTCGGCTTCGGGCTGGGGATCGGCGCCCTTGCCGGCTTCCTCGCCGGCGCGATCTCCACGGGCTGCCTCATGGCGGTGTTCCTCGCCAACTCCGGTGGGTCGTGGGACAACGCGAAGAAGATCGTCGAGGACGGCCACCACGGCGGCAAGGGCTCGGATGCGCACGCTGCAACGGTCATCGGCGACACTGTCGGTGACCCGTTCAAGGACACCGCCGGCCCGGCGATCAACCCCCTCATCAAGGTGATGAACCTTGTCTCGGTGCTCATCGCGCCGGCGATCATCTCGGTGACCTTCACGACTGGCACGAGCCCGATCGTGCGTTACGGGATCGCCATCGTCGCGCTGCTCATCATCGCCGCCGCCGTCACCGTCTCGAAGTCCCGCGACATCGCCATCGGCGGAGACGAGAACGACGAACCGGCCGAGGGCGAGCTCCCGGTGGCCCTGCCCGCGCAGGGTCCAGAGTCTGTCGTCGGCGGTCCTGGCGGCGAGCGACCGGTCGGCGACCGCCGCGACCGGGTCGAGCTGGGAAAGGGTGACGACCCGGTCGACGACCCCGAGCGGACGAGCGTCTGACGCCGTCTGGCAGGTCCATTACCGCAACGAGGGGCCGCCCGGTGTGGGCGGCCCCTCGGTCTGGTGGCGGGACGTGGCAGGCGCGGTGCGGGAGCTGGGCAACGGCGCCGGGGCAGATGCGGTGCGGGAGCCGCGTCCGGTGACGAGCACGTGGCAGCGAGCACCCGGCATACCCTCGTGCCGGTGAGGGACACTCCCGTCGTCGACACCGCGCTCCTTGCGGCCCTGCGCGCCGACCTCGCCGCAGCGGACTTCACCCTCGACGCCGTGGCGGCGAGCCTCGGACCCGTCGCCGTGGCCGAGCTTCGCCGCGAGCAGGGGCTTCCGGCCGACCTTGCGACGCGGGACCGCCGTGACCCGCTCTCTGTCCTTCTCCGGTTGTTCACGCTGGGTCGTCCGGTCGCCGCCCACGAGCTGGACACCGTCCTGCCGACGCTCGGCACCGACGGCCTGCTACGGCTACGGCTGGCGACGCGGGAGGGTCGGAGTGTCCGGGCGACCTGCGACCTGCGGCCCCCACGCCGACGAGTCCCACGAATGGTGACGTTGGCCGCGTGGACGGTCCGTCGGGGTGTTGAGCGCGCCCTCGACCTGGGGACGGGGTGCGGCGTGCAGGCGCTGCACCTCGCAAGCCACAGCCGCACTCTCGTCGCGACGGACGTGTCCCAGCGCGCCCTCGACTATGCGCGGTTCAACGCGGCTCTGGCCGGGCTCGAGCTCGGCCTGCGCCGCGGCAGCCTCCTCGAACCCGTGGCCGGTGAGCGGTTCGACCTCATCGTCAGCAACCCGCCGTTCGTCATCACGCCACGGGTCGAGGGGGTGCCGCTCTTCGAGTACCGCGACGGTGGCCTCGTCGGTGACGGCATTGTCGAGCGGCTCGTCCGCTCGGTCGGTGACCACCTCTCGCAGGGGGGTGTCGCCCAGTTCTTGGGCAACTGGGAGATCAGGGCCGGCGCCACCTGGCGGGACCGGTGGGGGAAGTGGCTCACCGGCACCGGGCTCGACGCCTGGGTCATCCAGCGGGAGGTCCAGGACCCCGCGGAGTACGCCGAGCTGTGGGCTCGCGACGGCGGTAGCCATGGCGGCACCGAGGGTTTCGAGCAGCTGTATGCCGCATGGCTCGCGGACTTCGCGGCGCGCGACGTCGTGGGGATCGGCTTCGGGGTGGTCGCCCTCCAGCGGCCGACGTCCGACCGCCTGCCGTGGGTGGACCTCGTGGAAGCCACCGGCCCGGTCGCCCCGGCGATGGGCGGCCCGGGTGGCCGCGGCGGCATGGCCGGCATGGGCGGCACGGTCGACGCCGGGCTGGCGGCTCGCACCTGGCTGGCCGAGCAGGGGGAGGCGGGACTGCTCGACACCGCCTGGCGGTGCGCCGCGGACGTGACGGAGGAGCGGCATACCAAGCCTGGCACTGAGAACCCCGACGTCATTCTCGTCCGGCAGGGAGGCGGCCTGCGAAGGTCGATCCCGGTCGACACCGTCATCGCCGGGCTGGTCAGCGTCTGTGACGGGTCGCTCACGGCCCGTCAGGCGTTCGAGGCCATCGCGGGCCTGCTCGAGCTGGAGGCGGGTGCCGTGATCGCCTCCGCGCTGCCGACCCTGCGCGCCCTCGTCGCCGACGGCCTCCTCGTCCGCGACTGACCTCCGCACTGCGTCCGGCAACTGGGCGGTTACAGCGACCGTGGTGCCGGACGCAACCGCGTCTCCTGAATCCGGCCGCAGACGCCGCCCCCACTGCGTCCGGCAACGGGGTGGTTACAGCGACCGTGGTGCCGGACGCAACCGGGCGCCTGCTGGGGGTCACCGGCCCGAGGGCCAGGTCTCCTGTTCTCCGCCGGTGGGGTGGGTGCCCGGAAGCGGGGCCAGCGCCCGGGTCTGGTCGAACCAGCACGAGGCGTCGTACCGGCGGCCCAACACCGTCGGGACGTAGTTGCCCCACCGCTCGGCGCGCGGCCGGTAGACGACCCCGATCGCCCGATGGTCGCGCCACTCGGAGAGCCAGTCGGGAGTTCGGAGGGAAAGACGAACAAGGCCGTGGGTGTCTCGATGCTGTCGTGCAGCAGTGCCTCGATGCTGCCCCTTCGCGCCCCAGGGACAGTCGTGACCTGCGCCGGGTCTCCCCAGGCGTCGGCCGCGACCACGCTGCTGGAGTGGGTGCCGAAACCGACCAGGACCACGCCGTCCGCGCCGTGGCGCTCGCGGACCAGCTGACCGACGTTGACGAGTCCGGCCTCGGGCATGTCGGTGAAGCGGGCGTCGCCGACGTGGGTGTTGTGCTCGCAGACGACCGCTTTCACCGGAGCCCCGCCGCCGGCCTCGCCGTGGTGGGCGACGAGCCGGTCCAGCGTGTCGGCCATGTGGTGGTCGCGGACGTTTCAGGACGCCGGTCCGCCGGCCACCAGCGCCCGGTAGTAGGCCTCCGCCCCAGCGGCGACGAGAGCGTTCTGCTCCGCGTTGAACCGCGCGTCCGGGGATGCGTCACCGCGGCCAGCGACCCGCCGCAGGTCGGTGAGCATCTCCAGCACCGGTCTCTCACAGCTGTTCGGGACGAGCCGGGTCGCGCGGGCGTAGGCCTGCGGGTCTTCGGCGTAGGGCTCGAAGCACCGGAATGCCGCCAGCGCGGACTCGACGTGGGCGGGCTCGTGCTCGCGCAGGTAGCCGAGGATCCCCCGCAGTGAGTCCCACAAACTGTAGACGTCGAGGCCATGGAAGCCGACCCGCTGCGATGCTGTGCGCTCGGCGTTGTGCTTTCGAAGCCAGCGGGTGAACGTCACCACCTCCTCGTTGGCCCACATCCACGTCGGCCACCGGTCGAAGCCGCGGAGCACGTTCGCCGGGTCCTGGGGTGCGTCGGGTGCACCGATGACCGAACGGTTCAGCTGGTAACAGTCCGGCCAGTCAGCCTCGACGGCGACGAACCCGAAACCCTTCTCGGTGACGAGTCGTCTGGTGATCGCCGCCCGCCAGGAGTAGAACTCGTGCGTGCCGTGGGAGGCCTCGCCGAGCAGCACGAACCGGGCATCGCCGATCCGCTCGATCAGCGGGTCCAGGTCAGAGCCGTCGTGCAGCGGCGCTGCCAGACGTTGGACCTGCTCGAACACGTCACTCATTCGGCAGCGTCCGGGTCGGAGCCGTGCGCAGCGGCGTTGCTCACGGGAACCTCCTCGTGCGGCCCGGATACCTCGACGGTCCTCGGCGCTCACCGCCACGCTCAGTGTGCCCGCACGGATGTCAGTCAGACGGGATCAGCGGACTCGCCCGGCTCGCGGGGCCTTCCCGTCCGCGGCTAAACCCCACAGCTGCGTCGGGCAACGCGGTGGTTGCAGCGACCAGGGTGCCGGACCCGAGCTGCCCTACGGCGCAGCGACCGAGGTGCCGGACGCAAGCGGTCTTTGGACAAGCGGTCTTTGGACCTCCCACGGCCTCCGGCCGTCGCGTACGTTGTAACGACCATCGGCAGGGAAAACGGGGACACGGTGAGCGACGAGCACGGCAGAGACGCGGACTCGAGCGAGTTTCTGCAACAGTTCCGGACACTGATCGAGCGGTTGCTGCGCGATCTCCCCCCGGAGGGGAATGCGGGACCGCTGCTGCTCGACGTGCTCGAGGAGCACCTGGAGGTCGCGCCAGACCTTCTTGCCGTGGTCACCGAACCGGTGCCCGAGCACCGGCTCGTCGACGCCGACATCGCGCTCGCGGAGGTGGCCGAACGGGACCGGGCGCATCGACTCGTCGGGCTCGGCGGCGGCGACATGCGCCACCACATGAGCTTCAGCGATCTCCTGCAGCACGCTCGGACCCACCAGCGGATACCGATGGGCCAGGTCGACTACCTCCAGTGCGCGACCGGTCCGGGGCCGGACGACCAGCGCAACGTCGTCGCTCTCGGCATGCGCCTCTTCAGCCATGATGGGCATCCTGTCGCCGTCCGGCAGACCGCAGCGCGACCCCAGTTCGGGCGGCGCGAGGGCGGGCTGGACGTCCTCGCCCCCGACCGGGCCGTTGCCGAGGCGCTGCTGGCGGAGGTCCGCGCGCTGATGGACGAGCGGAGCGTCTTCAGAGGTCAGGTCATCACATTCTCCGGCGACGCCTACGGCCGGGGCCTCGCCGGCGTGACCTTCCTCGAGCGGCCGACGGTGACCGAGCGTGACCTCATCCTCCCGGACGGCCTCCTTGACCGGGTCCGCAGCCACGTTCTCGGCATCGCGGCCCAGCGCGACCGCCTCCGCGTCCATGGCCAGCACCTCAAGCGCGGGGTTCTGCTCTACGGCCCACCTGGCACGGGCAAGACCCACACGATGCGCTACGTCCTGAGCGCCAGCCCCGGCACCACGGCAGTCCTGCTCAGCGGCAGCTCGTTGCAGCACATCCACTCCGCGGCCAAGGTCGCCCGGGCCCACGAACCGGCGATCGTCGTCCTCGAGGACTGTGATCTCATCGCCGACGACCGCTCCATCGGCATGGGCGGCCCCAAACCCCTTCTGTTCGAGGTCCTCGACGCCCTGGACGGCCTCGACGCCGACGCCGACGTCGCCTTCCTCCTGACGACGAACCAGGTCGGTGACCTCGAACGCGCGTTGTCGCAGCGCCCGGGCCGCGTCGACCTTGCCGTCGAGATCCCGCTGCCCGAATGCAACGCTCGTCTCGAGCTGCTCCGCCTCTACGCAAAGGGTCTCTTCACCGAGGACGGGATGGCCGCGGCGGCCGAACGGTGCGAGGGGACGACGGCGTCGTTCGCCAAGGAGCTCGTCCGCAGAGCCGTACTCCGAGCACCATGGCAGCGTCCGAACCCACCGACGAGCACCTGAGCGGTGCTCTTGACGACCTGCTCTCCGACACCGAGTCCTTGACCCGGACCCTGCTTGGCGTCGACCCCCAGGAGGGCGGCTCCGCCATGGGCCGGCCCCTCGGCCCCACAGCGCCCCGGGCGCGCGTGGGAGCACATCGAGCGTGAGCTTCGGCGTCGTTCGCCCGCGCTGAGGTGCGAGCTGCCCTGCCGTCGCTGACGAAAGTCGGTTAACCCTCACCCGGGTCGAGGGCGCACAGTAGGTCAAGGTGCCTACGGGAGTCCAGATATGCGAGGTTGTGAGTGAGCACTCACTCAGTTACTCTGTCGTTGTGCCACCACGTGCCAGAGCTCTTCCACCGATCGAGCGTCGAGCCGCCCTCGTGCACTCCGCCCTCGGCCTGATCCGCGAGCGTGGGGCGGTGCCGAGCACCAAGGAGATCGCGGAGGCATCAGGGGTCGCCGAGGGCACGATCTTCCGGGCCTTCGACACCAAGGACGAGCTCATCGACGAGGTCATCGCGATGACCATGTGTCCCGCCCCGCTGATCCGTCAGCTGCATGGGGTCGACGCCGATCTCCCGCTGCGCGACCGGCTCGTCGCGATGGTGACGATCCTGCAGCAGCGCTTCGCGGAGATCTTCGACCTCATGGTCGGTCTTCGGCTGTCCGCACCACCGGCTGCGGCGATGACGGGCCACCACGGGTGCACGCCGGAGGGCGGGCACGTCCCGGACGCCGTCGCAGGCGAGCAGCAGCGGTGCTCCGTGCGATCCCGGCACACCGACAGCGACCAGAGTCGGGCGCTCGAGACGGTGACCTCCATCATCGAGCCGGACGCCGACCTGCTGACCTGTTCCCCCAGCGAGCTTGCCCGCTACCTGCGGTTGCTCACCTTCTCGGGCAGCCACCGCCTCATGGCCGAGGGTGACCCCCTCAGCCCGGAGTCCATCGTCGACATCGTCCTCAGCGGCGTCCTCGACCCACAGCCGGCCGCCCGACGGCGGGCGGCCGGCATACGCACCTCGCGAGGAGCCGGCATACGCACCTCGCGAGGAGCCGGCATACGCACCTCGCCGGCGACCAGCACCGGCACCGCCCGCACCAGAAAGGCTGACTGATGTTGTTGCGGATCGTTCGCACCCACCTGGCTCCCTACAAAGCCCAGCTGACGCTCATCCTGCTCCTCCAGCTCGCAGGGACGATCGCGTCGCTCTACCTGCCCAGCCAGAACGCCGACATCATTGACCGGGGCGTCGCCCGGGGCGACACCGGCTACATCTTCCACACCGGCGGGTGGATGCTCGCCGTCAGCCTGGTCCAGATCGTCGCCACCGTCGCGGCCGTCTACCTCGGCGCGCGGGTCTCGATGAGCCTCGGACGCGACCTGCGCGGGGCGATCTTCCACCGGGTCGGCGAGTTCTCGGCCCAAGAGGTGTCGCGGTTCGGTGCGCCGACCCTGATCTCGCGCAACACCAACGACGTGACCCAGGTCCAGATGGTCGTCTTCATGGCCCTGGCGCTGATGGTCTCGGCGCCGATCAGCATGGTCGGCGGCATCTTCATGGCACTCAAGCAGGATGTCGGGCTCTCGTGGCTCGTCGTCGTGGCGGTGCCCCTCCTGGCGTTGGCGGTCTACCTCGTGATCCGCAGGATGATCCCGCAGTTCCGCACCATGCAGACGTCGATCGACAGCGTCAACCGGATCATGCGCGAGCAGATCACCGGCATCCGGGTCGTCCGCGCATTCGTCCGGGAGGGCTTCGAGAAGGAGCGCTTCGCCGCCGCCAACACGACGCTGACCGGCACCGCCCTCGCCGTCGGGCGGTTGCAGGCCCTGATCTTCCCCATCGTCATGATCATCCTCAACGCCTCCACCGTCGGCGTCCTGTGGTTCGGCGCGAGCCGGGTCAGCAGCGGCGCCATGGAGATCGGCTCGCTCACCGCCTTCATGGCCTATCTCATCCAGATCCTCATCGCCGTGATGATGGCGACGTTCATGTCGATGATGATTCCCCGGGCCTCGGTGTCGGCCGACCGGATCGGCGAGGTCCTCGACACGAAGTCATCGGTGGCCGAGCCGACCCACCCGGTCGGGCTGCTGTCGCCGGTCTCCGAGGTCGTCTTCGACAAGGTGGACTTCCACTACCCCGGAGCGGCGGTGCCGGTACTCAGCCACGTGTCATTCACCGCCCGGCCCGGTCAGACCACCGCGATCATCGGCAGCACCGGCGCCGGCAAGACGACGCTGGTCAACCTCGTTCCGCGACTGTTCGACGTCACCGGGGGTTCGCTCACCGTGGGCGGGGTCGACGTACGCGAGGCCGGCCTCGAGGCCCTGTGGTCCCGCATCGGGCTCGTCCCGCAGCGGCCCTACCTGTTCACCGGCACGGTCGCCAGCAACCTGCGCTACGGCAACCCGCAGGCGAGCGACGAGCAGCTCTGGGAGGCGCTGCGGATCGCCCAGGCACAGGACTTCGTCGAGCGGATGGCCGAAGGGCTGGAGTCACCGATCGCCCAGGGCGGCACCAACGTCTCGGGGGGCCAGCGCCAGCGGCTCGCCATCGCACGGGCCCTCGTCCGCCAGCCGCAGGTCTTCCTCTTCGACGACTCGTTCTCGGCGCTCGATCTGACGACGGACGCCCGGGTGCGGGCCGCCCTGCGGCCGGTCACCAGGGACGCGACGGTGGTCATCGTCGCGCAGCGGGTGTCGACCATCATCGACGCCGACCACATCGTCGTCCTCGACGACGGCCGGGTCGTCGGCCAGGGGCGGCACGACGAGCTGCTCGAGACGTGTGGGACCTACCGGGAGATCGTCGAGTCGCAGCGTTCCGCACAGGAGGCGACAGTATGAGCGAGGAAGGCGTCAAGAGCGCTGAGGAGAAGGCAGCCGATGCCCGGCGCGGCCCCGGCGGGTCGGCTCTGGCCCGGCGCGGACCGATGTCGATGGGTATGCCGGGTGAGAAGTCGCGCAGTTTCGGCCCGTCGGCGAAGCGCCTCATGGGGCGGCTTCGGCCGGAGCGCGCCCCCGTCCTGCTCGTCGTCGTCCTCTCCGTGGCGAGCGTGGTGCTCAGCGCGGTCGGGCCGAAGATCCTCGGGCACGCGACGAACCTCATCTTCGAGGGCTTCTTCGGCTCGCGGCTGCCCGCGGGGGCGAGCAAGGAAGCCGTGATCGCCGGGCTCCGGAGCAGCGGCCAGGGCCAGCTCGCCGACCTGCTCTCCGGGATGGACGTCGTCCCGGGAGTGGGTATCGACTTCACCGCGCTCGGGCACGTCCTGCTCCTGGTCATGGGGCTCTACGTCGTGGCGGCGTTCCTCCAGTGGCTCGCGGGCTGGCTCCTGGCGTCCGTCGTCCAGCGCACGGTGTTCAGGCTGCGCTCCGACGTGGAGGCCAAGCTCAACCGGCTGCCGTTGCCCTACTTCGACGGACAGCCGCGTGGTGAGCTGCTCAGCCGGGTCACCAACGACGTGGACAACGTCCAGATGAGCCTACAGCAGACGTTGAGCCAGCTGCTCACCTCGCTGCTCACGGTCGTCGCCATGGTGGCGATGATGTTCAGCATCTCGTGGGTGCTCGCCCTCATCGCCCTCGTGACGATCCCGATCTCCATGTTTCTCACGCAGAGGATCGCCAAGCGCTCCCAGAAGCTCTTCGTCCAGCAGTGGCAGCACACCGGGCAGCTCAACGGCATCATCGAGGAGACCTTCACCGGACACGGCCTCGTCAAGGTCTTCGGCCGACAGAAGGAGTCGCAGCAGGCGTTCGAGGCCAAGAACGACGACCTCTACCAGGCCGCGTTCGGCGCCCAGTTCATCAGCGGCATCATCATGCCGGCGATGATGTTCATCGGGAACCTCAACTACGTCGTCATCGCCGCCCTCGGTGGTCTGCGGGTCGCCAACGGCACGATGACGCTCGGTGACGTCCAGGCGTTCATCCAGTACTCCCGCCAGTTCACCCAGCCGCTGACGCAGGTCGCGTCGATGGCCAACCTCCTCCAGTCCGGTGTTGCCTCGGCGGAGCGGGTGTTCGAGGTCCTTGACGCGCCCGAGCAGCAGCGGGAGCCGGCAGCGCCGCTGCGGATCAGGGACTCGCGCGGCCGGGTGCAGTTCGAGCACGTGGCCTTCTCCTACACGCTGGACAAGCCGCTCATCGAGGACCTGGACCTCGTCGTGGAGCCCGGTCAGACGGTCGCCATCGTCGGCCCGACCGGCGCCGGCAAGACGACCCTCGTCAACCTCGTCCTGCGCTTCTACGAGCTCAACTCGGGCCGGATCACCCTCGACGGCGTGGACATCACCGAGATGACGCGGCACGACCTGCGCTCCCGCATCGGCATGGTGCTCCAGGACACCTGGCTCTTCGCCGGCACGATCCGCGACAACATCGCCTACGCCAGACCGGACGCGACGCAGGAGGAGGTCATGGAGGCGGCCACGGCCACCTACGTCGACCGGTTCGTACACTCCCTGCCGGACGGCTACGACACGGTGCTCGACGCCGAGGCCGGCAACATCAGTGCCGGTGAGAAGCAGCTGATCACCATCGCGCGGGCCTTCCTCGCCGCTCCGGAGCTGCTGATCCTCGACGAGGCGACGAGTTCGGTCGACACCCGCACCGAGCTGTTGGTGCAGCACGCCATGGCCGCCCTGCGCAGCGACCGAACGAGCTTCGTCATCGCCCACCGGCTCTCGACGATCCGGGACGCCGACGTCATTCTCGTCATGGAGGACGGCCAGATCGTCGAAAAGGGCTCGCACGCAGAGCTGCTCGACCGCGACGGGGCCTACGCCCGGCTCTATGCGTCCCAGTTCAGCGGTGCCGCAACGGATCTCGACGGGGAAGGCGCGCCAGCACCCGGGGGCCCGGTCATGGCCGGGGCGCCGATGGCAAAGCGTCCCTGACCACATTCGGATGCGGGGATGCCAGCGTCAAGGCGCGGTATGCCGGTTGAATCGCCCGCGTCCCTCACTCAGCACAGCTCGCGTCACTCAGCGCACGGTATGCCGTGCGCTGAGTGACCGTAGCTGTGCTGAGTCCGGCGGTGGTCGCCACCCGGCATACGCGCCGGGCGAGGGCGCGGTCAGCGAGGCGTCAGGTCGCCCACCTGCTCGGCGTACCGAGCATTCCCGACGTGGTCGGCGACCTCGCGCAACGTCCATGTGTCTCCGCGTGGCCGGTCCCACCCGGTCGGCCCGGCCGCCAGCAGCCGGAGGGTCGTCGACAGTCGGGTCAGCCGTTCGGTGGCCTCGACGAGGTCAGCCTCGGTGAACCGGGCCCAGTCGACGTCGACCGTGACGAGGCTGGCGTGCCAGCCGTCCGGGCGGGTCGGCACTCCGGCCAGCTGTGCCTCCACCTCGGCGAGGTGGTCGATGAGGTGGTCGGCGTAGCGGCGAACCGCCTTGTGCGGCGTGTAGATCCGGTCGCCGTCCTCGCTCACGTGGGAGCGTCCGTCCCAGGCGATCCACGTCGTGGCGAGCTCGAGGAAGCGTGCGGTCGCCCGTTCGATGGTCGTCCCGGGATCGTCGTCGCCGAGATCGGCGGTCGCGGTGCTGGTGCTTGCCGTGTCGTCTTTGGTGGTCGGGCAGCCGCGGGCTGAACGTCACCGACTCCGGTCGGCAGGCGCTGCAGACGACGTTCGGCACGAGCCTCGATGCGGAGTTCGACTCGGTCGCCTGGCCCGTACGCCAGCGCGAAGGGCGGTTTCTCAAAACCATCGGGACGAACGACGGGACCGAACGTCCGGGATGCGCCTCGCCAAGCGTGAGCAGCCGCCTCGCTCCCGTTCCTCGTCACGGCATACCGCACGCCAACCCGAGGTATGCCGGGTCGCCGCCACCCGGCATACCCTGCGCTGTTTGCGCCGGACGGCCGGCGACTGGCGAACCCTTGTCTTGACTCATTCCAGATCTTCTGGTGGAGTGAGCGGCGTGACGACACCCGTTCAGCAGCGCCTGCGCGCCGCCGGTCTGCGCGTCACCGCGCCGCGTGAGGCGGTGCTGCAGGTGCTCGAGAACGGTCAGGGCGGGGGCGAGCACCTCCCCGTGGCCACCATCGCGGAGCGCGCCCGGAGAGCCCTGGGCTCGCTGTCCACCCAGGCGGTGTACGACTGCCTCGAGGTGCTCACCGCAGCCGGTCTGGCCCGGCGGATCGAGCCGGCGGGACATCCGGCGCGCTACGAGGCCCGGGTGGGGGACAACCATCACCACCTGGTCTGTCGCAGCTGCGGGGAGACCGCGGACGTCGACTGCGTCGTCGGCCCAGCACCCTGCCTCAGCGTTGCCGTGCCCGCCGGCTTCGTCGTCGACGAGGCCGAGGTGACCTTCTGGGGCCACTGCTCGAGCTGCCGGAGCGCGCCGCCTGCACCTGGGACCACTCCCGACCACCCACCCGCCACGCACACCGCATCCATCGAGAGGAACGCGTCATGACCGACGTCACCAGCCAACCCAGCAAGCCCGCCGAGCAGGACCGGGCCCTCCTGACCAACCGTCAGGGGCATCCGGTCCATGACAACCAGAACCAGCGCACCGTCGGCCCCCGGGGCCCGGCGACGCTGGAGAACTACCAGTTCCTGGAGAAGATCAGCCACTTCGACCGGGAGCGGATCCCGGAGCGGGTCGTCCACGCCCGCGGCGCCACCGCGTTCGGCTACTTCGAGGCCTACGGCAGGTGCGGGGAGCAGTCGATCGCGCAGCTGACCCGGGCAGGCCTCTTCCAGGAGGAGGGCAAGCGCACGGACGTCGCCGTCCGCTTCTCGACGGTCGCCGGTGGTCGGGACTCGTCCGAGGTCGCCCGCGACCCGCGGGGCTTCGCGGTGAAGTTCTACACCGAGGAGGGCAACTGGGACCTTGTCGGCAACAACCTCGGCGTCTTCTTCATCCGCGACGCGATCAAGTTCCCCGACTTCATCCACTCCCAGAAGCCGGACCCCGTCACGTTCGAGCGCCAGGACCCCAACCGCGTCTTCGACTTCATCAGCCAGAGCCCCGAAGCCCTGCACATGATCACCCTCGTCTTCAGCCCGCGCGGCATCCCGGCGAGCTACCGCACCCAGCAGGGGTTCGGCGTCAACACCTACAAGTGGGTCAACGCCCGGGGCGAGACCACGCTCGTGAAGTACCACTGGCTGCCCAAGCAGGGCGTCGCGTCCCTGACCGCAGAGGAGGCGGCAGAGATCCAGGGGACCGACCTCGGCTCGCACACCCGCGACCTCTACGACGCCTTTGCCCGCGGCGACTACCCCGAGTGGGAGCTGTGCGTGCAGCTGATGGAGGACCACGAGCACCCCGAGCTGGACTTCGACCCCCTCGACGACACCAAGGTCTGGCCGGAGGAGAGCTTCCCGCTGCACGCCATCGGCCGGATGGTGCTCGACCGGGCGCCGGAGAACATCTTCGCGGAGAACGAGCAGATCGCCTTCGGCACCGGCGTCCTCGTCGACGGCCTGGACTTCTCCGACGACAAGATGCTCGTCGGCCGGACCTTCTCTTACAGCGACACCCAGCGCCACCGGGTGGGGCCCAACTACCTGCAGCTGCCGGTCAACTCGCCCAAGAACGCCCGGGTGGCCACCAACCAGCGCGACGGCCAGATGGCGTATGCCGTGGACCTGGGGGAGCGTCAGAACCCGCACGTCAACTATGAGCCGTCGATCCTGGGCGGGCTGCGCGAGGCGGACTATCCTGCTCACGACGACCAGGGGCCGGGGATCACCGGGCGCCTCACCCGCAAGCGCATCGCGCGGACCAACGACTACCAGCAGGCCGGCGAGCGTTACCTCCTCTCGCAGTCGTGGGAGAAGGACGACCTCGTCGCGAACCTCGTCGGTGCGCTGGGCCAGTGCGACCGACCGATCCAGGAGCGCATGGTGTGGCACTTCCTGCTGTGCGAGGACGAGCTCGGCCAGCGGGTGGGTGACGGTCTGGGCATCAGTGCCGATGACGTCCGGCACCTCGAGCCGCTGGCCACCCACGCCCTGGGCGAGGAGGAGCAGCAGCGGCTGGCCAACCTCGGCAAGAACGGGCCGCGGGACGTCACCGGCCGGACGATGACCCACTGCGTGCCCAACGAACGGGCCACGGCTCCCACGTCCTGAATGCGGGTGCGACAGGCCCTCCGCGTATGCCGGGTGGGCCTGTCGCGCCGGCGGCGAGCCCGGGGAGGCCGAGCGACGCGTCAACCAGTGGCCGGCCTCCCGGGAGTCCTGACACCCTCGGGTTCGGGGCCCTCGGAGTCTGCGTCCACCCCTGGGGACGCGGACTCGGCCTCCACCGACGGGGCCCGGACCTTCGGCATGAGGAGGGCGGCCAGGACGGTGAGCACCCCGGCGACGAGGACGGCGAGGAACACCGCGGCCGCCCCGGAGGTCACCGCCTTGGGGTCCGACTCGCCACCGCTCGAGGCGATGATGGCGTTGGCGACGGCACCGAAGACGGCGATGCCGACCGCGCTGCCGATCGAGCGGGCAAACATGTTGGTGCCGGTCACGACGCCGCGCTGGTCCCACTCGACGCTGGCCTGGGCGGCGATGAGGCTCGGGCTCGCGACGAGCCCCATTCCCAGACCCATGACGAAGCAGCTCACGGCGACGAGAGCCAGGGTCGGCCGGTGGGCGAACACCGCAAGCAGCCCGGAGCCGACCACGGCGAGGGACATCCCGGTGAGCACCGTCGGCCGGAAGCCGTACCGCAGGTAGAGCAGCCGCCCCGAGAAGGCCGCCGCGAGCGGCCAGCCGATGGTCAGCGCCGCCAGGGCGAGACCGGCCACGATCGGTGGCGAGCCGAGGGAGCTCTCGAGGTAGGTCGGGACGTAGGAGGTCAGCCCGATGAGCATCGCGCCGACCCCCAGCGAGAGCATGCTCGTCGTGAACAGCAACCGCCGGCTGAGGACCCAGAGCGGCAGCACCGGCTCGGCGGCTCGGCGCTCGACGACGACGAACGCGACGAGCAGGGCCGCTCCGGCGGCAAAGATCGAGACACTCGTCGGCGAGCTCCATGCCCACCCCTGCCCGCCCTGCAGGATGCCGAGGACGATGAGCGTCATGGAGGCGGTCAGCAGGACGGCCCCGGCGTAGTCGACCTCGTGGCGGCGCCGCTCGATCGTCTCGGAGAAGTTCCGGACGAGGAGGAGTCCGGCCAGCAGGCAGAGTGGCACGTTGACGAAGAAGATCCAGCGCCAAGCGTGCAGCTGGGAGAAGATCCCACCCAGCGTCGGTCCCACGACCGCGGAGATCCCCCACACGCTCGCGAGGTAGCCCTGGGCCCGCGCCCGCTCGGCGACCGTGTAGATGTCGCCGGCGATGGTGATCGCCATGGGCTGCACGGCGCCGGCACCGATGCCCTGGATCGCGCGGAAGGCGATGAGGGCCGGCATGCTCCAGGCGAACCCGCAGAGGACCGAGCCGGTCATGAAGAGGCCGACACCGAGCAGGATCAGCGGCTTGCGGCCCACGGTGTCGGCGAGCTTGGCGTAGACCGGCACCGTGACCGCCTGGGCGAGCAGGTAGACGGAGAACAGCCATGGGAACAGCGAGAAGCCGCCCAGGTCCTTGACGATGGAGGGCACGGCCGTCGCGAGGATGGTCGCGTCGATGGCGATCAGACCGGTCGAGACCATGAGCGCGACGAGGATCGGGCCCCGCTCCGACCGCAGTCCCACGCCGGTGTCAGCCACGCTTCTCCTTCCGGGCCCGCGGTGCGCACGCCACTGAGGGCTCAAGACCCGGTGGACGCGGATCATTCCCGGTCGTGGACAGGCGGGTTCAGCCCAGCTGCCAGGACCGCTTCGACAGGCCGAACCAGAAGCCGTCGATGACGCTCCGGCTCTCGATCCCCGTCGAGGCGTACGCCGCGCCGAGCGCGACGAACAGCGGGGCGAAGTGCTCGGTCCGCGGGTGGGCCAGGTGGGCGGCCGGCGCCTTGTCGAGGAAGTCGAGGAGGGCGTCGACGTCTTGGTGCTCCATCGCCTCCCTGGCCCAGGCGTCGAACTCCCTGGACCACCCCGGGGCAGCGTGGTCGGTGCCGAGTGAAGGGTTGAAGGCGCGCAGGTTGTGCGTCGTGAAGCCGGAGCCGACGATGAGGGTGCCCTGCTCGCGCAACGGCGCCAGCTTCTGGCCCATGGCGAACAGGGAGCGCGGGTCGAGCGAGGGCATCGACAGCTGGAGCACCGGCACGTCGGCCTCGGGGAACATCTCCACGAGCGGCACATAGGCGCCGTGGTCCAGCCCCCGCGACTCGTCGCGGTGGACCGCCGTGCCCGCCCCGGAGACGAGCCCGGTGACGTCGTCGGCGAGCTGAGGTGCACCCGGGGCGGCATACGTGACGTCGTGGAAGCGCTGCGGGAAGCCCCAGAAGTCGTAGACCAGTGGAGCTCCCGTCGTCGAGGAGAGCGTCAGCGGCGCCTCCTCCCAGTGCGCCGAGACGATGAGCACGGCGGTCGGTCGGGGCAGCGCTGCGGACCACGCGGCGAGCTCGCCGGTCCAGGTCACGTCGTCAGCCAGCGGTGGGGCGCCGTGGCTGAGGTAGAGCACCGGTGTGGTGGCCATCTGAGCAGCGTAGTTCCTTGTAGTGCAATGTTCAACCACTTATCGGACGGGGCACCGTTGCAGCCGATCCGCGCAGGAGGCGTTACGGTGGCCCACGCGACCCACGTCCGAGCAGCGACGATTCCGCTGCACGTGGGGCCGGAAAGACTTGAGGTATGCCGTGGCCGCAGGTAAGGGGCGCAAGCTCGTCATCGTCGAGTCGCCCGCCAAGGCGAAGACGATCGCCGGTTACCTCGGGGGCGACTTCGACGTCGAGGCCTCGGTCGGTCACATCCGTGACCTGCCGAACCCGTCGGAGCTGCCCGCCGAGATGAAGAAGGGCCCGTTCGGCAAGTTCGCCATCGACGTTGACAACGGCTTCGAGGCCTACTACGTCGTCGACGCGGACAAGCGGAAGAAGGTCGCCGAGCTCAAGCGGCTGCTCAAGGACGCCGACGAGCTCTACCTCGCCACGGACGAGGACCGCGAGGGGGAGGCCATCGCCTGGCACCTCCTGGAGACCCTGAAGCCCCGGGTGCCGGTCAGGCGGATGGTGTTCCACGAGATCACCCGCGAGGCGATCCAGCGCGCCGTCGCGGACACCCGTGAGCTCGACACGCGGCTCGTCGACGCCCAGGAGACGAGACGGATCCTCGACCGGCTCTACGGCTATGAGGTCTCGCCCGTGCTCTGGCGCAAGGTCCGGCAGGGGCTGTCCGCCGGCCGGGTCCAGTCGGTGGCGACGCGGATGGTCGTCGAGCGCGAGCGTGAGCGGATGGCGTTCGTCCGGGCGGGCTACTGGGACGTCGAGGGCGACTTCACGACCCGGACGAGCTCGGGTGGGACCAACGCGGACGACACCTTCACCGCCCGGCTCAGCGCCGTGGACGGCGACCGGGTCGCGACGGGCCGCGACTTCACGGACAGCGGCGAGCTCAAGGCCAGGTCGGTCGTCCACCTCGACGAGGGCCGTGCGACCGCGATCGCCGAGGCCGTGCGGCACGCACCGGTCCGCGTCACCAACGTCCAGGACAAGCCCTACACCCGCAGGCCGGCCGCGCCGTTCACGACCTCGACCCTGCAGCAGGAGGGCTCGCGCAAGCTGCGGCTCAGCTCGAAGAACGCGATGCGGGTCGCTCAGCGGCTCTACGAGAACGGCTACATCACCTACATGCGCACCGACTCGGTGACCCTCTCCGATTCGGCGGTCACCGCGGCGCGCAGCCAGGCGCGGGACCTCTACGGCGCCGAGTACGTGCCGCAGGAGCCGCGCCGCTACACCGCCAAGGTCAAGAACGCCCAGGAGGCGCACGAGGCCATCCGCCCCGCCGGCGACCGCTTCCGCACCCCGGCCCAGGTCGCCGGGCAGCTGCGCGGCGACGAGTACGCGCTCTACGAGCTGATCTGGAAGCGCACGATCGCCTCGCAGATGGCTGATGCCCGGGGCTCTACGGCCACGGTCCGGCTGACGTCCGACCTCGAGGCGATCCAGGAGCGCGCAGGTGCGCGTTCGGCCGAGTTCACCGCCAGCGGCACGGTCATCACCTTCCGCGGGTTCCTCGCGGCATACGAGGAGGGCCGCGACGAGCAGGCGACCAAGCGGCGCAAGGAGGTCGCCGAGGAGGAGCGCCGGCTGCCGAGGCTCGGCGAGGGAGTGGCGCTCGCGGTGCTCCGCGTCGACCCCGACGGCCACGAGACCGTCCCCCCGCCGCGCTACACCGAGGCGACGCTCGTCAAGTCGATGGAGGAGAAGGGGATCGGCCGTCCCTCGACGTATGCCGCGACGGTCGGCACGATCCAGGACCGCGGCTATGTCGGCACGCGGGGCAACGCCCTCGTGCCGACCTGGCTGGCCTTCGCGGTGACCCGCCTGCTCGAGGAGCACTTCTCCAAGCTCGTCGACTACGACTTCACTGCCTCGATGGAGGAGGACCTCGACCGGATCGCCAACGGCGACGAGCAGCGGGTCGCCTGGCTGCAGCGGTTCTACTTCGGCGACGAGGCGACGTCGGTCACCGGGCTGAGCGAGCTCGTCCAGGATCTCGGGGAGATCGACGCCCGGGAGATCTCGACGATCCCACTGGGCGACGGCATGGTCGTCCGGGTCGGGCGCTACGGGCCCTATGTCGAGGAGGTCACCGACGGAGGCTCCGCCCCCGTGCCCCCCCGGGACGGCCAGGACGCCACGGAAGCCACGGGCACTACGGACGACGCCGGCGCGCCGGCAGGCTCACCGAGCGACGCGACGCCGCGTCGGGCGACGATCACCGACGACATCGCCCCGGACGAGATGACTCCCGCGAAGGCCCGCGAGCTGTTGGAGGCGGCCGCCGACGACGGCCGCCTCCTCGGCCAGCACCCGGAGTCGGGGCTGGACATCGTCGCCAGGGCCGGCCGCTACGGGCCCTACGTCTCCGAGGTGCTGCCGGACGACGCTCCGACCGACCCCGGCGCGACGAAGTCCCGTGCGAAGGCCAAGGTCAAACCGCGTACCGCGTCCCTGTTCAAGGACATGGACCTCGTCACGCTCGAGCTGGACACCGCCGTCCGGCTCCTGTCGCTGCCCCGCGTCGTCGGGACGACGACCAAGGAGGACGGGACGACGGTCGAGGTCACCGCGCAGAACGGTCGCTACGGGCCCTACCTCAAGAAGGGCACCGACTCACGCTCGCTCACCACCGAGCAGCAGCTTTTCGACATCACGCTCGAGGAGGCGCTGGCGATCTATGCCCAGCCCAAGCAGCGGGGACGGGCCGCCGCCGCCCCCCTCAAGGAGCTCGGCGACGACCCGGTTTCCGGCAAGCCGACCGTGGTCAAGGACGGCCGGTTCGGCGCCTACGTCACGGACGGTGAGACCAACGCCACCCTGCGCCGCGACGACGACCCGGAGACAGTCACGCCGGAACGCGGCTTCGAGCTGCTCGCCGAGAAGCGCGCCAAGGGCCCGACGACGCGCAAGCGCGCGGTCAAGAAGACGGCGAAGAAGGCGACGAAGAAGGCGACGGGCACGACGGGCACGAAGAGCACGACGAAGACGGCGAAGAAGGTCTGACGCATGGCGCAGTCGCCGGAGAAGCCGCAGGCCCCGGAGAGGCGGCCGACGCGGGAGCAGCCGGACAGGATGCAGACCATGGTGCGTCCTGGAAGCTGGATCAGGCCAGCGGGTGTGAGTCCCGTCCCGGTAGGTACCGGAGCGCCGGGTAGCAGGCCCCGGTTCGTTGGAGAGATCTTGCGGG
>JAABUU010003569.1_pt1 | contig 19627 bp, 19 predicted proteins | sample 5559301 | NCBI WGS metagenome assembly JAABUU01 (sample SAMN10711884, study PRJNA513360) | rock metagenome | isolation source: Antarctica rocks | place: Antarctica: Victoria Land, Richard Nunatak white | reverse complement strand
ATCGAACGATACCCAAGTCGACTGCAGTCAACCTCGACGCGTGAGATCCACTAGATAGGCAGATAGCACAAGTACCCATTATCCTTTCAACATTAGTTAGTTTACAGAACAACAGTGATGGCAACAGCAAGATAGTAATGAAGATGAGATCAGTATGCATTAATTGCTTGTAGTTATGCAGTGTATGGCAGTCTAGGCAGCCTCAGTCACCTATAAATCAATTAATCAATCAATCAATTAATCAATCACAGCTGTGCTGTGCGTGAAGCTTTGCAGCAATAAGGTACAAAGTACTGTAAGTAAGATTATCTTCAAAAGCAATCCCTCTCATTTATTCCAATCCTCAAAACTTTAACAAGATCAAAGAGAGAAGAGAAAGCCGCCATTAAGAACCCTCAATCATTCAGCTCTTGTCACCTCAATCAAGGTAATTTTGTACCGTGGTCTTCTTCTATAAATGGGGATGGCCCTACTGTATACCGCACCGCACTGCCCCGCCACAGGCACGCTTGGTGAACCAACAGCGTCTTTACCAGTGAAGATCCGCTCCCCGGAAAAGTGACCCAGCCTCATCCCTTATGTACAAGTAAAGTAATAATAAATATGCTTCCTCTCACATCAACGGACGCCGCACTGCACTGCACTGCACTCCATTCTCCATCACCCACACCGCCCTTCACTTCACTTCAGCGGCAAGCGTAAGCACGGCTGTGCATCCCGTCTCAGACACCAATCCTCTACCAGTCACCTAAGGTAATTTGTACCTAACCTCCCCAACTCATGTCACCAAGAGGCACAGTTCACTATCCTACTGCTCTCATTCATTCGTCCGCCTTGCCTGCGACGTGTTGGAGAGGAGAGAGAGCGAGGACGCGTCTGTTACTGGACGATGGGGTTTGGGGTTGGTCTCGCTGCAAGGTTTACTGTACGGTATCTTATTATATCCTTGCTCCTACAGGTATACTTGTGAAGCACCCTGATGCTTTGGTTTCAGCCTTGCGTCAGAGGCCAGCTGGTCTGTAATTAGAGCAGTGGGCGTGGGCGTCGGAGCGTTGGTTGGGGGCGGGAATGGCTGCCTTGCCTTACCTGGCCTCCCACCCTGGCGCTGGCGGCTGGCTCATATAGGGCGATTTCGTCTCTGTCGTATATGAACGCTGTCCTGTTGTTACCGCGAAAAGAAATCAATCAAACTCGTATCTTATCCACGTTTCCTGAGACTTCGTCGTCGTACGTATATTGTTCTATTGAAGTGTATCGTGATCGAATCCAACTGCAGATCGAGAAAACGAGAGAGCTTTCCGGTTGCCTCCTCTACAGCCGACTTGTAAAAGCTTTCGGAAGCAAGAGCAGTCATGAATATCGTCGCTTTAGTCCTCCGCGCTCTCCAAGTACGCTCTCGCCCTCTCCCTCTCGCGTCTCCCCCGCACATCTACCGTCGCTGACAAACGCTCCTTGGTCCGGACAGCTCATCTTCTGCGCCGTCGTCCTTGGCCTCTCCATCACGCTGATAAAAGGCCAAGTCTTCGGTTCGGCCCCTTCGCAAACCGACTTCAGCGCCTTCGCGGGCGGATGGGGCATGCTGGCCGCACTGGTCGGCATCCTCGCGACGACCGTCCTCGGCATGCTGGAGGGGATCCCAATGTTGGTTTTGGATACATTGGCGACGTTGTTTCTTCTGGCTGCTGGGATCGTTAGTTCCACCACTCACTCTCTCTCTCTTTCCTCCTGCGCCACACTTGATTTGGGCTGGACTGAACGGGTTTTGTTCTAGGCGATGGCTGTCACGCTCCGCGTCCACAAGTGCACAACGATGTGGTTCACGAGTAGCAATCCGCTCATCAATGGCGGTTTGTTACATTATTGGGGTCTCATCGATCTTGAGGGCCGGTGTCATAAGGCACAGGCGGATACTGCGTTCTTATTCTTCGCTTTCGCTGCGTTCGTCGGCACTACGGTGTTGTCTGGGATGGCGGGCCGGAGGAAAGGAATGCGAGGGGGAGCGGTTGTGTAGAGAGTCTGCGTGTTTGTTTGTTCGAAGAACAAAGCGAGAGTTGAGCCAGTCACCACACGTGATGTTCTGGTCGGTCCCGTCTACTTGAAGTCGGTTCCCCTCACCGCTGCCAGGATGAGGATAGCCGAGTGTTTTCGTAACTGAGCGCATCTGATGAAGTTAATTTGCGAGCCTCCTTCTTGAATATGAGTACTTTCTTTACAAAGGACCGCAATCCTTGTCGCTGCTGTAATGATATAATCCCCAGTCCGGTGACTGTCAATCGCCTGGGATCGAAATTCGCGTATACATGTGTGACTTTGCCGGTTCTTTGTACAACAAGACCTTCGGCATTTCTGCTGCAGTATACGCCGACTGTAAGCCGATGGTCCTCAAGGGTATATAACCTCCACCCTGGGAACTGCAACGGTAGACGAAACCCGCATCTCGCTCAAGCTAGTACGCTGGAGGCTGGTCACGTTTTGTTCTCCCGCAATTCTGACCACATCCTATCGATTACCTGAAAGACAGCGGTGACTGCCTTCATGACTCCGTCCTCGATCCCGTGACTCCCAAATCGTTGCTGGATCTTATCCGGATGCCAGCGGACTCGCTCAGGCTTCAGAATACCCAACAGGTCGGCACCAGCATTGTCGGCCAAAGGCGCCCGACGGAAAAAGGTCTCAACCAATTCCTTATCCACGTCCTTCCAACCCCCTGACTCGACAGGCCACAACACTCTATTCTTAAGACCGAAGCCGTTTTTCTCCCCGCTACGGCCAGCATCAACATCCGCATTCCTCAACTTCTCCCACCCCCCTAGATACGCCCTCCACATCTCCCTCCACTTTACCCTCCCCCTCCTCTCCTCCCCTCTCTTCAAACTCTCTTCCACCACCCTCTCAAACCCCCTCCTCTCACTCTCCATCCTCCTACCCTCCTCCTCCCACTCCCTCCGTCTCGCTCTCGCCGCCTCCCTGCGGGTCCTCTCCTCGATCACATATCCATGGCTCTTATCCCACATCCTCGCCCGCACGAAAGTCGTATATTCCTCGTCCGTCATCCGCTCCAGCTCGCCTTCCGGCCCCGGCCGTGTGGAAGGATACGTGTGGATCGGTTGGCCGTAGACGCCCTCCCAGAACGCGGCGCCCTCGTCGTCGGCTAGCGCGTCGAAGAGCGATTCCTGGAAGGCGCTGTCCGGGTTGAGGTATTTGGCCGACGAGGCGTTCGGGATGTAAGTGTCGTCGTAGAGGGAGGGGTCGTCTGGTAGGGCGGTGGGGTGGGTGCGTTTGTGACGTTTGGAGCGGTGGCGAGATGAGTGGTGCTGCTTGCCGCTGTGGTGATGATTAAGATCGTCTTGGGGGGAGCGCCGGCTTTTGTGTGCTTTGAAGCGAAATTTGGAGGGTACGGAAGGGGGTGGGTCGTCGTTTGCAGTTTTGTCTGCATTGTTGCTGGCTGAGGTAGGTGAATTCATGGTCAAAAGGAGTTGAGGCGTCCCATTCTAGTTCTACACCGAGTAGAGGGCCATGCAACCGTACGAAGAGGAAGGAGTAAGGTATATGCTTACTAAGTCTAGATACTGCAGGTGCCCGGAGATAAATGCTTACTAAGCATGTATGTCATTAGTCAGCACGTATGAAGCCTGGGTTGACCCTGCATCTGACTTGGGCGGAAAAGAGTCCGGTGACCAGCGCATGGGGCCTACTAGTGCTAAGCGAAATTGAATCACCACACTTTTAGTGTTTCTTGACAGATCTCTTCAACTTAACTTTTTGAAGCTTGACAGATCTCTTCAATTAATTTTCAGTTAAACTGAGATTGCACATACTTTACAATTAAAACTGTTTCATTCTGTTTATAATTAATCATTAACAAACAAATATGATTCTATCATCATAGTATGTCTCACTATGATAAATTGATTTTATTTGCTCTTTAAGCAGACTGCAAACACTGTCGACAAACAACATTTCACTTTACTCTATAGCCGGGCGCGTAGTATGGCGTTCACCTCTTGAGATATCAAGTCTGGCTGATCTAAGACTGGATTATACCCATTCAATCTGAATAGAGTTCTGAATGACATTCAAAAGCTGCAGCTGAAAGAGGTCATTCATCAAACTGTTAATGTGGTCACAGATCTATCTTCACATAGTGAAATTCTGCCTACCCCAGTAACCTTCGAGAGCCTAGCATTGCTGCGTGCAAAAATTGAACAAGACACCCCTCTTGATCATTTTCATCAACATTGCTTCCACAAGTTGGCTAATGCGGCTGAAAAGGCATTTGCTAACTGTGCCATTCTCCTTGACGAGAACAACTTATTGTTTGAGCAAAACAACAAGAAGACAACATGACTGTCAGTAAGATCAACTGTGACAGGCAATGCGAAAGTGATGACCTACAATGACATTGTTGAGGCGCAGAGGAAACTCGATATCAAAGAAGCCAACGCAACAGGAGTGAAAGGACGGAGTCGTAGGGTGCAGAAAGCTAAGCCTGATGAATGCAAAAGATTGCCCGCAGAAGAAGTGGAACTTGGCAAGTGTGAGATCAAAGCACTTGGATTGGAGAAGTATTGTTCTGTCTTGCAATTTTGAGTCTGAAGACTTTGTAGACTGGGAGCAATGTTCATAAGAGATCAATTTGTTGACTGTTTTATTTTGCAACACATTGACATAACAATTTCATCTAATGCTGTGGTTCACAAATCCGAGAAAACACCGACAAGATTGACAGTATTGATATCAAGTCTTGCTCCCATTTCACATGTCACAATCGACAGGCATGGGAAAATAGGGTGCGCTGTGATGGTCATTTGTGGGCTGCCCCATGACATTCAAGGGGTCTTGTCTTCCTCATCATGTTGATCACGAGCCTGATCACTCTTTTGAGTGGTATGTACGCAATGAACGCTGCACGAACATTTATCTTGTTCTTGTGTTATTGATTGTTGTGCCTCTTCTTACAATCGGCGTTCAGAGAGGTGTAGCGTGACTTTTGTGTAGATGGTTGTGTGTCTTCCACATGTAGGGATCGTTGTTGTGTGGGATAAGACGAACTTGTGATGATTCAACCACAAGTCCTAGCTTGCTCTCTGTGGGAATTTTGCCAGCCCAGTGAACACAATCATGGCTGGCCGTCCGACGTCTGACGAAGCATTTACTCCTCAACTCCACACATTCTCTGTTGCTGCGTCGTGGCGAAGTCATTCGACAGTACATAACAAGATGAGGGCTTGGCCTCGCATTGGCCTGTCGCCTCCTTCTTTCTTCCTTTGATCAAGTCCGGTCGAACTGTAGGAATATTCCACCACTTTTTCTGCTGGGCTCAAGAATGCCACGACAGCCAGAAAGAGTGGCCTCTCCAACAACAGCTCCCATTGCAGGGTCGTGATGCTTCGAACTTCCCTACCAATAGCCGACCTTGTTATGGGAGTAAAGGCTGCGGTCCTTGTGTATCACTATACAAGCTTCTCCCACCTTAGCATTCCGTGCGTCGTCGAGGTCAATGAACCGAGGATGATTGTAGAAGGATCACTCGTTGGAAGAGATGCATTGCTATGGTTGCTATGCCGCTGATCCATGGAAAACGTCAACCCAAACATCTCACCACGACATCCTGCGACCTGTGACTGCCTTTGTGTGGCCATCGCATCATGGAGGTAATCTGGCCTGCTGCAAGGTGGATAGATGCCAGAGAGGAAGGGGGCTGCGGGAAATGGTTGCGCAGGCAGCAGATTCCAGTATATTGTTCACGCCACGCTGGCCTCTCTAGAATTTTAACCAACCCCGCCAATTTTATTCTTGCTATGGGCAAACTTCTATTGGATTTAATGTTAAATACACATCCCGACGTAATCAATGAAAAACTCAACGTTGTGGATTTGGTCAGGGCACTTCGCATTTACAAAATTAAGCATACCCACTATTCTTGGATCAAGTCCTTAAACATTTGTTGCCAACCTCTGCGTAAATCATAACTGACTACCCCCGTCCAGTTGTAGCACGGTGCGCAGCGGGGTTTTGGCTCTAAGCCGATCCGGGCACCGGAATAGACAGGACGCAATACGTGGACTCTCTCGATCCTGCATTTCCTATACATGGGTTTCTTTAGTCACAGATGTTTTGTGTCCTGCTAATGGCCTCAGCTCAACCCGCGACTCGTTCTGAGCGACCAGAAGAGACATCTTTGCTATCAGCACATCAAGGGACTTCAAACTCTGTTGACGACCTCGTGGAAGTCCCTGAACAGATAATCACCTCAAGCGATCTATGGAATCTCTATGTATCCCACTTTCTATCTACCTGGAACAGCCGTACCTACGAATTTGCCGCTGTGCGTCATTCCTCCCCCAGGCTTGCATATATCTGTTTGGGCTCATTCTCTAGATACTTCTCACCACATCTGCATATCCTGGGACACTCCTCCCTTCGTCAATCCGGTATGTCCATGTCCGTATCTGCAATTAATTATTCTCATACTTTTCTTCCCCATGATTCTGATTGGGCTATAAAGTGGTATTTCCTCAAACCTCTCCACGCTCATTCTCTCTCCAGCCATCGGGCGCTGGATCAATAAGCACCCATCCCGATTACGAACCCTCCAGACGACAATTGTGGTACAGCGTCTTTGCATAATCGTTGCGTGCCTGGGGTGGATCTTCATCTTCCTCCAGAGCCCAAACACTGGTGAATCTGCACATGCCTTCTTAGGAATTGAACAAGGCCGCCATTACACTAAAAGTGTCGTCTCCTTGAAGAACTTAACCATGACTACAATAATCATTCTGGGAGTTGTAGAAAGGTTGTCTGCGGTTGGAAACATGCTGGTTATGGAGCGCGATTGGGTAATTCCAATCATAATTGAGCTTATCCATCTCATTTACTGAATTAAAGATACAGGTTCCGACATTGGCGACTCCGACATCAAAGCCCGAGCTACATATCCTGAATGCTTCACTAAGACGTATTGATCTGATCTCCAAAATCCTAGCGCCCATTTGGATTTCTACTGTGGCTCTTCAGGTCAGACAGGGGAAGTGGACCGCAACAGTTGTGGCATGTTTCAATGCTCTAACAACGTTCCTAGAATTGTTCACTGCAAATGAGGTGTGGCGGCAGTGCCCCAGGCTTCGTGAATCGCGTACTAATGCGCCGCTTGCATTCCCTCTCGCCCTCCACGATGAGGTCGGACATCCTCGAGAACGAATGCGGACATGGAAGGGACTGAAGCTCTACTTCTCCACTGATATGTACATTCGTACGTTTGTCCAATTCCTGACTTTTCCGTGAAATTGACATGGAAATCAGCGTCGTTATCGATGGCACTCCAGTCATTCTCCGTGCTATCTCTTTCCGGTCCGATGATGACGTACTTACTCAGCAGGAAATATACTCTATCTTGGATCACCATGGCACGCACATTCAGCAGCTTCATCGAGATCTTCTCCACCATATCCACCCCTTGGGCTGTATCCCGACTTTCCGGTCCACACATCAATCCACTGAGACCTCTAATTCGCGTCGGTACTTGGGGCCTATCGTGGCAACTGGTCACGCTCCTGCCGGCCCTAGTCTCTCTCTTTTTCCTCTCGGATGATCCATCTGACGCACCGGCCTCGACCCATCCTTGGCTCACGGCGGCCTTCTTCGTCTTTTTGGCGCTGTCCAGGTTGGGGCTTTGGACGCACAATCTCATGGCGCAAAATCTTGTTCAAATCGCGTTACCAGAGAAGCAGCTGGTGGAGTTCTCCGGCGTGGAGATGTCTTTTGTGAGCGCGGCGGAGGTTGGTCGGTGGAGCTGCACACCCGCCTGGTCTCAGCCGCCGCAATTTAGAGGCGTCGCCGTGGCCAGTATGATAGTCTTATTTCTCTGTTGGGCGTCGTTCATACTCTGGGCGCGGAATACGATAACATCGGCGTGAGAAGCCATGGGTATCTAATACCATTTTTCCGAGTTCTAATTATGGCCTGCCTCGTGCGCAGTGCAATCCTCCCTCTTCATACGCGATGAATGACGGTAAACTCCAGAATGATGAACACAATATAACCGATGAGCATCAGCCCTCCTATCCACCTACTCCACTTACCACCCAACCAGATCGTGAGGGTGAAAGCCAGCGTAGAGCCCCACATGACGCACAGTTCTGCAATCTTGACCGTACCAGCATTGAACTTGCCTTCAGTCTGAACCATGATGATACCCATGCAAAGTGTCAGCAGGAAAATGTTGCTGCCGACGGTGTTGGCTACTAGGATCCCACTATGCCCTCGATAGCCGCTGAGAACGGCAATAAACTTCTCTGGCAGGGTGGTCGCCAGTGAGAGGATTACGATGCCGAAGAGAACGTCAGAGATGCCGAATTGATCAGTGACTGTCGTCGCGGCATGCGACAGCACGTATCCAGCAAGGCAAATCGCCAGGAAACCCAGAAACAGAAAGGCAACGTGGTAGCTGAGCTTGTGTCTTTTGCGCTGTAGACTCGGCACTGCGCTCACAGGAGGCTCTGATGACATTTCGATCGTGCCTTGTGCGTCAGGGGGTGAGGACCCGTTTTGAGCACGACTCCTCCTCTGAACGCCGGAAGCTGATTCATCAGCATGTTCATTGGCGTCACCGTCGCTCGAGGAGTCATCACCACTGCTGTCGTCGTCCGATCCCTCCGGCGCCGTTATGCTCGCTCGACTGATCGCCCACGCCACGGATGCTACATATATGACAAACAATGCCAGTAGGATGCTGCCAAATGCGAGCCAAAGATTTCGCTTCGGAAAGTACGTGAGAGGCGCAACAAGGGTGGTGATCAAAAGCAGCAAAACCGAATAGATTTTCGAGCTTTTATCGAAGTCGATGCCCTGCTTATGGGTCAAGAGGCCTATCGAAAATGCACCGAGTATATTCGAGATGGCCGAGCCGATGACATTTCCTACTGCAAGGGAGGAGCGGTTGCGGGCGAGAGATGCCACTACCACCACGAGCTTAGGAGGGTTATCTTCAGGCTTGGATCAATGAAAGGTTCAAACTGACCTCTTCCCACTCAGCGCCGGCGGTTAAGAGACCGATGACGGCCTGCGAAACGCTGATTCGACGAGCAACTATGGCTGTGTGCTCGATGAACTTGTCAGCTCCAGCTTCCAGCAGAAAGAGCGTTGCAACGAATGCGGCAATGTTAAAGGCAACAACATCAGCGTTTGCCATGGCGGCGGGTAATAGTATCTGGGCTCTTTCGAAGGAATCTTGAGACTTTGAATCAGAGACTGAAGAACATATTGTGCCGCGTCAACTTTGCAAGACGCGTCATTCCGCCCAGAGTAAGCGACTAAGCCTTAAGCAGTCTAGCTCGTTCTGACTTGTCCTAAGGCGGTTACCTGCTCACTGCGACCCGATCATACTTCGCAACGGGATCGCTACAGAAGTTGCCCTTACGGAGTTGCAGCTTCTTCAATCTGTGACATCTCCGGCAGCTCCTGATCACGTTCAAGATTACGGGAACAACTGACGTCCACGATGAGCTCAAGAGTCGAGGTATAATCGGGTCTAAGAGCCTTCTCACACCCAGCCAGTGCTTGCCCGAACATCTCCTCTGCCAGATCTAGCTTGCCTTGATCACGATACAGAAGACCGATATTGTGGGGGGCTCGACCACACGTCGACGCGGGACACGCTCAACAATCTCGGCAACCTCTACGCCGGTCGAGATGGGGAGGGCGGAGGGGATGTATGTGCGGGCGCTGCGAGGGTACAAAAACGCAGTTGGAAAAGACCATCCGAGAACGCAAAAGATTGCCCGCAATCTACAAGGCTTACACGCCAGTAGATGATGGTATGGCTAATGGAGGAAGAAGATGTGAACTATGAGAAACTATCTGCTACTGGTGGATCTGGCCTGCTCGTCACGGATATCCGAAGACGATATGTCCTGACATATTGAACATTCCTCGGCAGCTGAAGGATGTGTCTGATGTGGCCTTTCACAGTCATCTAAGGCATCGACGACAATCACCAGAGTCGCTGGGAGCGAGCCAGCCTTTAGCTGTATTGACGGGCCCAGAACATGCTCCTGCAGAACCTTGAGAGAACTTATAACACTCTACAGGACCCCATTTTGTTCATGTTATTGACATTTTCTGGAACCACAGCAGGGTCATGGAGCTCCTGCCTATCACAGTGAATCACTGCATCACTTTATTGTGAATTTTATAATCATGCTGACCTCAGTTCAGCACCCTTAATCTCTTCTACTTGAGTTCTGAGTGTCACTTGCAGAAGATTTGAAGCTATTTCTTGCCTGACAGTCAAATGTGATTGTCAAAGGCAGAGATCCAAAATGCAGAAGATGTGCGGTTGTGAGTGCTAGGAGAGCGCAGAAACTTAATAGACAGAGGGTATCTGCATTTGGACACATGTAGAATATAGTCAACAAGGGCGATTTCTTCACAAAGAGTCAGGTACTGTTGTATGGCCACCTTGTCCCTTCTGTACATCGGGCATGGCTGGCCAATTAGGTCAAACCTGCATCACTGTTTTAGAACAGCATGGAATGGAAGAGAAAGCTCTAGGTGGTAAATGTATAACACATCTTACAGTCAAGGTATTCAGCTCAATACTCAGGCTTTGACTGAATGAGATGGCTAAGACTGAAAAATCTACCATTACTTGTACTGTCACTCATATCTTTCACAATCAGAGAAAACTTAAAGCCAGCTTCTTCTTCTTTAGAGATACAGACAATCTTGATGATGTTAACAGCTTTGTCAGTATCTTGATACATCAGTTAGCAGACACATCATCCTTGCTGAAGCAGTATATCTGTGAAGCAACAACAAAGCATCTCAACATTGTTCAGCAAGATCTATGCATTCAGTGAAAAGAGCTTATACTTTTATTACTTATCAGACTAGACACTCAGTGCTCAACTTTAAGTCTTGTGATTGATGCTCTGAATGAATACAAGCACAAAAAAGATATAAAACTCATTTTTCAACTCTTCATCAAGAGAAAAGATCTAAATGCTGTGAATGTTGAAATCTTTATGACTAATAAATCAGAGATTTTTATTCAACTTAACTTTCAGAATATGCTTAAAATCTTGCATCAAGATCTTATCTTGCATGATGTTTCTTATTCAGTTATTGAGCATAATATATCTGTATTCTTAAGACATAAGCTGCATCAAATTGAGAAAAAGCACAATCTTTAAAATTAAGTAGATAAAGAGAAGATTAAATTGCTTGTTTAGAGATCAGATTGTTTATTTATTTATGTTACAACAGTATGTTGTTTTGTTAAGAACTTAAACTGACTTTTAAAAGAATAACTTTCTTTAACTCTTCAGAGAGATCTTAAAAGTAAATGATTTACTGCAAAGCTGAATAAGATATATATTTAGATTTTGCAATGTTTCTTTACAAAAGATCAGTACAAAAAAGAAAAAGTAAAGCTGAATAAGTACTTTAAACATATAATTAAATCTATTATTGTTTTATTTGATGTGCTTTCTATCTCTATATTGATGAATCTACTTTCAATATCAGTCATAATGATAAATGTGTCTCTTAATTTACTATGTTCAGTGCTGAATATTTTGAAGAAAAAGAAATCATATAATTTTATACAGTTACTTCATTTCTTATTCTGCAATTTTCTTCTTGACAAGAGAAGATGCAAAGACAGTCATTTCTGAGTAAATTAAGAAAGAATATACAAAAATCTTATTACAAACTGTTTACAGCTATTGTCTGAGAATCTAAACAGAGATATCTGAAATTTAAAGATCTCAGATATCTCAGTATATATTATGCAAAAGAACAAAATATATAATTATCTATTAAGACATATTCAGTATGCATATCATTACTGAATTTAACATCTTGAACAGATTAGCTCTCATTGTTGAGATAAAGTTGATCTATACAACAATAAATAGATTTATCATTTCTTTTAAATTAATTTTCTTCATTAACTTAAAGCTTTAAATCTGATGAGTAAAATATCTGAAGAAATGCTTATGATCATAAACCTAAAGCTTATGTTTAAGGTTAGATATCTGATTTAATCATATTATAATCTGAAACACTAACTTATTTGTTTTTTAGCACAGCAAAAATTCTGTCTTGTGTGCTATCATTTAAGATGTAAAGTAATTCATTCTCAGTAACAAATCAATTATAAAAGAAACATCATTACAGATTTATGCTTCTGCTCTTGTGTTTAGCTTTAAACAGAGCTTTATTCAAAGTCTTTATTTAAATTAGCTTTTAATCTAAATAGTAAGAGTTTCAATGATTAAAGACAGTTAAAGAGCTTTTTTATAAGCACTTAAAGATCACTTAAATATAATGATGACAATGACATTCTTGCATGATGTTAAGCAGCTAACATCAATCTTCAATTATAACATAATCTGTATTGAGAAGTATAATGTTCTATTCACTTTCTTGACTTCTTTAATCTTAGTGTAAAAGGCTAACAGAGTCTTCTTCTATCTTAGATAATAAAGTTTCTGTTATCTATCTAATTATATTTAAGTTGACTGTAGTCAACATTGATGCATTAAATTCATTAAATAGACAGATAGCACAAGTACTCATTATTCTTTCAATAAATTATGAACTAAAATTAACAAAAGACTTCTTAAAGAAAGTGCAGACTGATTTAATGCACACAGTTCTTGATATGCTGCTTATTGAAGCAAAATAAATAGACAGCTCTTAATATGCTGCTTATTAAAGCAAAACAAGATGAATATAATAAGCACAATAATTCAGCAGCTTAATACAAATTAAATATTAATAAATAAGCATTCTCTACATTGCTGTAAGCAGACAATACATACATATATCTCTTCTATTATTATATTTATCTTTACAACACATTCTTTTATCTTCAATTCTTATACTGTGTGTCAATCATCACTATGAATTAAGAACACAACTAATCATTCTTTATAAAGCAATGTTTAATCTCTGTTCTTACTTGAAAGAACTGTGAGAAATGATTTATTCATATAAAGAAATAATTGATGAATGAGAATCTTTAATATATAATAAAGATTCTCATTCAAATCTTTACAGACAATACATTCATCAATAATGTCTTTTTTTTCTTTTTATTAAGCAGTTTTAATTTTAAGAATCAGCAAATCAACAGCAGAACTCTGTTCTAAATTACAGTCTGCATCAGTGTTGATAATAAGAATTATCTTATGAATAAAATCACAATAAAGAAAGCTTGAAATGCTTTTTTCTTAAAGTACAAAAAGAAATTGTGAACAATTGAAAGACAATATTTTAAAGAGTTTATTGAATATAAGATGTTACTGAACATAACTGTTAATGAGATATAAACTTAACTTAACAATCTTGATAGAAAGATTGTTACAACACAGTCAAGACTTAAAAACTTTATTACATTTAAGCAGTAATTTTAAACACTGTTTTAAGTATTGTCAGCAGAGTATACTGTTATTTATAACATCATTGATACTTAAAATACATCTGACATTAAGATGAATCTGCAGAAACTTTAGAAGAAAAAGACTTAACTGAAAATGTTTAATAATGCTTTATGAACTGAGCAGTAAAGACAAAACAAGAATTATTAAGAATGTTAAATCTTATAATATAATTACAGAAGATATTTAAGCTTAAACAGTAATTATTCATCATTATACAGAATCTTAATCTGTTATCTTTATAATAATGCTCATTGCAAATAAAACTGTAAATATATCTCTATAATTCACAAAATCATACAGTCAGCAAAGTTAGTCAAGACAGTTAAAAAGCAAGTTAAGTTGATTGCAGTCAACTTAAACAGAAATAAAAGAAGAAATTAAATTTATAATGTAAAAATTGTTTTTAAAAAGAAATTCAATACATAGAAATCTGAATTTGCAGATAAGTCTGATAAGAAGATTGCTGCTATCTTGAAATACATTATTAATAAAATCTTTTAATCAAACTGAGTTACAGACTCTGATATCTCATCTTATATAACTAATAAACTTCAGCTTTTTAGTGACTCTCTGATGTGTATGTAATAATGTATCATCAAAGTCAAAAAGAAAAGATTGTATATTAATTATTATAATACAGTCACTATGCAGAATAAGAATGAGAATTCAGTTTTTTTAAAAATTGTGTACTCACAAGCCTCTTATCTATAAGAGGCTGATGAGTAAGGTATGTAACAATGTGAGACACTATGATATGACAGCTATTTGATGAAGTTTTAATGTTAAGATCTTGTATTGATGAAGATTAACAACTAAGAAACTTGAAAGATTTGTATGTAAAGACTGTCTATATAGTACTTTGCTTATCAATCATTGTGTAAGAAATTCAGCTATGATTTGATATGAATGCATAATAATATCATGACAATTGTCTTTTCTTCTATGTGCTGATTCTTCAGCACATTGATGTATCACTGAAATTATAGATATGCTGTGATTCTGTGAACTTAGATCAGCAAGATGTAAGTGATGATTCATTTAACATTTTTATGTATTTTGCTTGTTGTCTATCTCAGCTAGACTGATGATCTTGTGTAATACTTTAAGTTTATCACATTTAAATAGATGATGATTCAACATTGTTTAATGATGAATAACATGCAAAACATAAGTAAAATCAACTTTTCTTTATTTCTGAATCAGTTAGATCAGTAATCTCTTTGTTTAGTCACAATATATAAGAGACTCTTTCTCATACATAACTTGCATTCATTTCATCTTTAACATCTTAACATATCAAAGTTGTAGCAACTTCATATCTTTGAACAGTGCTTTTCTCTTGTAACACTGTATAAATGACACAATAATAAAAGTGTAGCAACAGCAACATTATAATCATTAAGAAAAATAAGAGAGATATTCTTTCTGCTATGTCTTTCATTAAGAATTCAGTGAGATTGTCAGTGATTCTTATATGTATAGCATTCAAGACATTAATGTGTTTTAATAATGTTGCAGTCTAAAAGATGTGCTCATATAAGTATAAAGAAACACAACAAGAAATCTTCAGATTTTTATTGCTCTCATCATTAGATGCTGTTTGTCAACATAGCTTTAAACATTAATGAGTTAACAAACTCATCAGAGCTGATTTTGAAGATTAAGTCTATAAGAGCTAAGTCAGTGAAGAATGCAACAAATATTGTAAGTAACATTGTTGATATACTTGCTCTGCTGAAATGAAACACAGAAACAGAATATGATGAAGAAGAATATTAAGCATGAGAAATGTAAGCATCTTAAGACAAATCTGCTAATAAAATATCTGCACAACAATGATGAGATGCATGCTCTGAATAGTGTTGTTGTGCAGAAGAGACAACAGCAGAGATCTTATTGCTGTATATAGATGTAGTTATATTTACTCAATCTTTTTAACAATAAAACATCATCTTTTTATGCCTCACTCTTGCTTTCTCAAGCTGCAGATGAGTCATTGTTGATGAATTTAATTGAAAATGCTTACTTAATGACTGTTACTGCATCATTAACATCACAGAACATCATTCATAAGATATAATCAGTCTGTAAGAAACTTGTCACTCAGAAGAGTGCTGAGCCTAAGATCATAATCAGTAAATATCTTTCTGCTTCTTCTTGATGATCACAATGTCACTGTTATTGTCATGATATCACTATGCACTCATATCAAACCATAGCTGAACCCCTTATGCAATGATTGATAAGCAAAGTACTATATAGACAGTCTTTACATACAAATCTTTTAAGTTTCTTAATTGTTAGTCTTCATCAATACAAGACTTTAACATCAAAACTTCATCAAATAGCTGTCATACTGTAGTGTCTCACATTGTTACATACCTTACTCATCAGCCTCTTATAGATAAGAGGCTTGTGAGTATACAATTTTAACAACTAAGAAACTTAAAAGATTTGTATGCAAAGACTGTCTATATAGTACTTTGCTTATCAATCATTGCATAAGGGGTTCAGCTATGGTTTGGTATGAGTGCATAGTGATATCATGACAATTAATTCAACACTTTATGTTTTAAAGCTTAAAGTCAATCTTTTGTTAAAAAAGAAGATGTGTAAAAAGAAATTATTTAAATATTTTGATTACAAGAGTCTTTATATACAAAATAAAAGTGAAAAGCTCATATTAAAAGCATTTAAGAAAGAAAAAGTCTATATAGTCAAATATGTCTTAAATGATCTTAATGAATTTGCTTTACTCTCTGTTATGTATATATAAAGTAAGTCAGAGATTGCTTTTTCAGAAGTATATAAGAATTTATAGATTTAGATTCTTAAATTTATTACAGACACACTCAGCAAGAATGTGCAAATAAATGATGACATAATTATGTTACATAATAACAAGATCAAGACATATAGACTTTAACATCATTAATTTGCTTATTTTAACATAATTAAGCTCTGTAATCTCTACAAGATCATCATTTTAAGTAAGTCAATTCTTATTATTAAAAACAATATTGATGTGTATAAAATCTGTGCTCTGACTAAGTTTGTGAATCAGTAAGAACACAACATAAATAAAAGAAAAGTAAACATTCTTATTTTAATCTTCATCAACATATATAAATCTCTGTCTTTGTCATTCATCAACTATCAATACTTTTTGAAAATTGTAGATAATCATTTATGAAAAATATAAACAATATCATTAAAGTAACAAGACAATGCTCTGCAGAAACTATGAAAGTAATAATTAAAGATTAAACTTCAATTTAATGTAAAGATTCTTGCTGTATAAAGCAACAATGCAATAAAGCTAAAATCTACTCTTAATGAGTGATGTATGTCTTTTAACATTGTATTACAGTACACAGTGCTTTATATATTGATTTAAAATGATGTAATCAAAAAAACAATTAAGATCACTGAGAACTCAGTGTATGCAATGATTAAAAAGACTGAATTCTCAATAAAGTTTTAAGTAAAGACTGCATAGACTGATGTTTATCTTTATAATTGCACAGCAACTGATTTCTTAATCAATGACAAATAAGTTACTTCAGAGAAAGCTTTCACTGAGATGAAATCATTTATTAATTATGTATATATATAAGAATGCAAATACTACTTCTATATTGACTTAAAGTCTCTGTCTAAGAGCAGACAGAATAAGTTTATGAACTGAGAATAAGTAAAAGTATTCATAAGTTATAATGAGAAAATCACAAAGCAGTATTTGTTTTGAGCATTAGATCTTAAATAAATTATTAAGAGTTATGCTGTCAAGTTTGTTAAAAACAAGAAAGAAGACAGCATTAATGTAAGACTTTATAAATAAACATTAAACATTTTTTTAGAATGAAAGTCTGTTAAATGATTACATAAGACTGAAACTGTGACTGCTTCATTGAAATAGTTTTTAAAATCTGATATGCAAACTTATGAATTTAAATTCACAAGTTCTCATTCTGTTGTCATGTTGTCAGAGAAAGAGATTACAGACAATTCATTATTAAAGTTAATTGCAGTTAACTTTAATTACAATGCATTAAAGCTCTTCTCTTATATTAAGATTTCTGTTAACAAGATCAGTCATTTAGACATAAATGTCTTAATTTAGAAAGTCAAGACATTTCTATGCATTAAGATATTAAAGAAAAGATAAAAGAACAATAATAAAGATCTTAAAAGCTATGCTGACATTGACTGCATTTACAGTTAATGATAAGAATAATAAGTACTCAGTAAAAACTGACATCTCAACTTCTTTAATATATGCTGAAGCAGTGAGAGACTTAATCTGAGAAAAGATGTAAAAAAACATCATTAATGCAGAGTTGACAGCACTTACAATAAATGATATTTAAGAAAAGACTGTTCTGTTAAGAGAAATCAACATTGTGATCAGCAAATAAGTATTTAAACTTAAGCTGTACACTGATGATTTTCTTAATAAATTAAAGATAAGAATAATGATAAAAAAGTTTTCACAGATATACAGCATCAATTATAAAGACATCTTTACATTAATTATGAAGTTTAATACTCTCTGTGTCTTTTTAATTCTAATTGCACTTAAAGATCTAGAATGTCATCAGATAAATGTTAATAATGTTTTTATTGAATTATTTTTCAAGAAAACAATCTACATAACATTATCTCTTAAAATTATAGCTATCTCTAATTATACATTACACATTCTGCACAGTCTATATGATCTGAAGTAAGCTGTCAGAGATTAATATGAACAATATGTCATTGAGTTTTTTCAGTTAAATTTTCATCAAAATAATGTGAACTTATGTCTTTCAATTTACATTGTTAAGAGCATCATGCTACTTCTTTATGTAAATGACATTATTATAATCTCATTAAATCTCTTAAATGTTCTTTAATTCAAAATGTTTCTTAAAGACTTATTCAAGATCAAGAATTTGAGAAAGACATAGAAAATTCTTGACATTTAAATAATTTATAATTGCAAGAAAAAGACACTGCACATAAATTAGACATACTATGTTGATAAGATGCTCAGAGATCTTTATATGTAAAATAATAAATATTAATGCATTAAGATCTTACTGAATGAATATAACTCTCTTTACTCAGCTGATTCTAATGATTAGCATATAGATCAAAGAAAATATCAGCAGATCATTAAAAGTTTTATGTATACTGCAATTTATATATATTTAGATGTCTTCTTTATCTTAAAATGACTAAGTCAGTATCTCAGTGACTCTGCAAAACATTATGAATATGCATTTAAGAGATTATTGCAATATATATAATCAATTATCAATTTTAAGATCATATATGAGCTCAATGAAAGTTAAGATCTACTTAAATACTTTAACTCTAACTATGCATTAGACAAGTTAGACAGAAAATTTATTCTAAATTATGTTTATTTATTTAAAAAAGAATTTATATTATGAGTTAGTCAGAAGCAGAAGTCAGTGACAACATTGATTATTGAGATTAAATATATAATTATATCAATATGTACAAAGACTGAAGTCTGACTCACTCAGATATTAAGAAACATAAAGTTAGGCAAGTATCTTGAAGTCAATTTACATTGTATAAGTATTTAAAAGAATGAGATTTATAGAAAAAATGCATTTTTTTAGCTTAAAAGAGACAATCAAACTGTTTTGACACTGATTAAGAATGCTTATGTATATAAGTGATTAAAGCACATCAACATTGTTTATCATCACATTTAAGATCTGCACAAAAGAAATCAGATTTAAATAAACTTTGTATTTAATTAAAACATAATAGTTAATGAACTGATCAAGTTCTTATCAAGATAGATATTTAAGTGCTTTGTATGTTAGCTGAGACTTAACAACAATGAGAGTTGATAGATACAGATGCATTAAGTAAAAATATTAAGAAGTATGATGTTCTATTTACTTTCTTGATTTCTTTAGTCTTAATGTAAAAAGTTAACAGAGTCTTCTTTTATCTTAAATAACAGAGCTTCTGCTATCTATCTAACTTAGAGTGGCCATCAGGTTTTTTCAAAGCTGGTTTTTTGCTTATTTTGCATGCCTTGTTAGCCATGAGCAACCATAGTGGCAGGAACTTCAAGAATTTGAACAAAACTTCAGTTGTGTGCATTGAGCTTGAAAGTGATCCGTTTTTTGTGATTTTAGGCTCATTTTGTA
>JAABUU010003568.1_pt1 | contig 19629 bp, 20 predicted proteins | sample 5559301 | NCBI WGS metagenome assembly JAABUU01 (sample SAMN10711884, study PRJNA513360) | rock metagenome | isolation source: Antarctica rocks | place: Antarctica: Victoria Land, Richard Nunatak white | reverse complement strand
GCCCAGGCCTTCCTCACCGTCGTGCGCGCCCATGGCGGCGACCCGCTGGCCGAGGCGCACAAGGGGGATCGCCCGCGCGGCAGCCTGGCACGGTTCCGGGCGTCCCGCTGGGTCTCATCCCCCTGACCGTGCCGGAGATTCGCCACCTGCTCGCCCGCCTGTGGGTCGTGCCGCCGCCCGACGTGGGGGCCATCTGGCACTGGTCGCGCTGGCGTCGCCGCCATCAGGCCATCGCCCGCTCCTGCCACTACCGCCGCCGCGCCGCCCCCCAACTACAACTGTAGTAATAGGGCTTGTCCGGCAAACGCATGAGAGGGTTGTGTTCGATGGAAAATCGCCACTGCTGCGCGATGATGACGACCTATGCCGATTGGCGTTGCGATCAGCACCCGCCCTACGAATGCCCGGACTATCTCATCGGCTATGACGAGCGGTCGCGGCAGTACCGCATCCTGATCCACGATGGCGAAGATGGTGACGCAACTTCCGGCATCATCATCCAGTTCTGTCCGCGGTGTGGGAAATAACTCCCGGCGGCGGTGGATGAGGTGCTGTAGCCTTCGCGCTCATCTTCCATGCGTAGGTCGCTGGCGCGCCGTGCTACCGGGTGGGAATAGGGCGACCGCGCGCGGTGTTGCCCCCGATGTGCGTGGCGCGTCTGCGGAGTCGCGGCCTGCGCCGAACGCGAGTGGAGGAAGAACGATGGCGACGATCCCCGAGCAGTACAACGATCTCTTCGCGCGCCCGATCCTGGTGAGCCTGGCGACCCTGATGCCCGATGGGCAGCCGCAGGTGACGCCGGTGTGGGGCGACTTCGACGGCACGCACATCCGCATCAATACCGCCGCCGGGCGACAGAAGCACAAGAACATGGCCGAGCGCCCTCGGGCGACGGCGTTGCTGGTGGACCCGGAGAACGGCCAGCGCTACATCGAGGTGCGCGGCGAGGTGACGACGATCAGCCCGGAGGGGGCCGATGCCCACATCGATGCCCTGGCGAAGAAGTACATCGGCGTGGACACTTACCCGTTCCGCAACCCCGCCGAAACCCGCGTGATCTGCTACCTGGAGCCGCAGAAGGTGACGGCGCAGGGGTAGGGCGAATGGCGGATGACGAATGACGAGTGCCCAATAGGGGCGCACGGTGCCGGGCACTTCAGTCCCCCCTGTGCGCCCCTTGCGAGTGCCTCGACGACGAGTGAGCGGAGGCGCGGTGGTCGGGACGATCCTGGTGACCGGCGCGACTGGCAATGTCGGCGCGGCGGTGATCGAGCGATTGCGCGGGGGGGACGTGCCCTTCGTCGCGGCGGCGCGCGACGTGGCGCGGGCTCGGGCGCGGCTGGGGGGTGATCTCGCCTACGTCCCGTTCGACTTCACCCGCCCCGAGACCTATGCGGCGGCATTCGCTGGGGTCGAGCGCCTCTTCCTGGTGCGCCCGCCCGAACTCGCGGACGTGCGCGGGGTGATCGCTCCGGCGCTCCGGGCGGTGCAGGCGGCGGGCGGGCGCCACGTCGTCTTCCTCTCGATCCTCGGCGCGGAGCGCAACCGGGTCATGCCGCACCACCGGATCGAGCAGACCTTGCGCGCGTCCGGCATAGACTGGACCTTCCTGCGCGCCAGCTACTTCATGCAGAACCTCGACACCACGCACCGCGAGGAGCTTCGCCGTGGCGAGTTGCTGATCCCCGCCGGGCGCGGCGCAACGAGTTTCATCGATGTGCGCGATATCGCGGCGGTCGCGGCCTTGGCACTGACCGAGCGCGGGCATGCGGGTTGGGCGTACGACCTCACCGGCGCGCGGGCGCTCACCTACGCCGAGGTCGCGCGGCAGTTCACGGCGGTCCTCGGTCGGCCCGTGCGTTATGCCGACCCCGCGCCGCTCGCCTACGCGCGGACGCTGCGGGCGGCGGGGCAGCCGTGGCCGTTCGTCGCGGTGACGCTCGGCATCTACACCGCCGCGCGTCTCGGCCTGGCGGCCAGGGTCACCGACGACGTGCCGCGTCTCCTCGGTCGCGCTCCGATCACCTTGCGGCGGTACATCGAGGATTACCGCGACGCCTGGGCGTGAGCGGCCTCCGCGTGCCCGGGCTCCCGCTATCCCGCCACCCCCGGGTTATCGGGGCGGTCGCGATGCTGCCGGGAGTGCCGAATGCCACCGGGCGGTATCGTGGCTGTATCGCGATGGTATTATGGTCGGCACGCCCACGCGCGCTGGCCGCAAGGGTCGTGCGCGCACCTGGCGGCGATGCGGCATTGCGGACCGGGGGCATCATGGCAAATCTGTCCGTCCAGGAGCAACGCACGGAGACGTCGCGCAAGCTCCTGATCGATGCCGCCCTGCAAATCATCGGGTCCGAGGGCCTCCGGGGGCTGACCACCACGCGGATCGAGGCGGTCTCGGGGGCGAGCCGAGGGTTGGTCGGCTACCACTTCGGCTCGAAGCAGGGACTCCTCGAAGCGGTGATCCAACAGGCCCACCGGTTCGTCGCGAACGTCCCGGACCTCGCCGTCGCGGACCGCGCGAATGGTGCTGAGGGGACGATCCAGATCGTGCGGGGCTATCTCGCGCAACTCGGTCGCGAGCCCCAGGGGCACCGGGCGATCCTGATCCTGATTACCGAGTCGGTCGCCGCGCAGCCACAGCTGCGCGAGGCGATTCAGGCGCTGAACGCGGTCCTCCGCGACAGCGTACGCCAGCAGCTCGCCCGGGGACTGGCGGATGGCAGTATCCGCTCCGGCGTCGATCCGGCGGCGGAGTCGTTCGTCGTCGCCAGCATCCTGCGCGGCATCGCGCTGCAATGGCTCGTGGACCCGGCGGCGATCGACCTGGGGCAGGCGCAAGAGAGCGCGGTCGCCGCGATCAGGCGGGCCTACACCTAGCGCGAACGCCGGGCGGCGCGCGACGCGCGCGAGGGCATGGCCCCTCCGGGCACGCGCGTCGCGAAACCACGCGAACGCCCGGAGGCACAGGCGATGCCCGTCGTTGCTCGGGGCGTCGTGCCCGGTCGGAAGCGCCAGCACCTTCGCCACGTCGTACCTTCACCAGTTTCAGGCCAATAAAACTTGCTGGATATACAGTAAGTATGGTACGATCCGTGTATGGCCGAAGCTCCGACAGGGAAAGGTGAGCAGCATGGACGCGCGCAGGGCAGTGGTCTTCGTACATGGCAATCCCGAGACCGACGCGGTGTGGTCCCCGCTCATCGCCGAACTGGGCCGTGGCGATGTGGTGTGCCTGTCCCCACCTGGCTTCGGGGCACCGTTCCCTCCCGGCTTCGGCTGCACGGTGCGCGAGTATCGCGACTGGCTGATCGGGCAATTGGAGCGGTTCGACGGGCCGGTCGATCTGGTCGGCCACGATTGGGGCGGCGGTCACGTCGTCAACGTGGCGATGGCCCGCCCGGATCTGCTGCACAGCTGGACGACCGACGCCATCGGCATATTCGACCCCGCCTACACTTGGCACGCGCTCGCCCAAGGGTGGCAGACCCCCGGCGCGGGGGAGGAGTCGATCGGCAGGCTGCTGGGTGGCACGACCGAGCAGCGCGCGGCGTACCTGGTCGGGCGCGGGATCACCCAGCCGGTGGCCGCCGTGCTGGCCGCCGGGCAGGGCGAGGCGATGGGCCGCGCGATCCTGGCGCTGTATCGCTCGGCGGCGCAGCCGGTGATGGCCGAACTGGGCCGCGAGTTGCCCGCAGCCGCGCGGCGACCCGGCCTGTGCCTGCTCGCCACGGCGGACGACAACGTGGGCTCCGAGGCGATGCGCCGCCGCGCCGCCGCGCGCGCGGGTGCCCGAGTGGCCGTGCTCGACGGGCTGGGCCACTGGTGGATGGTGCAGGACCCGGCGCGCGGGGCCGGGGCACTCCGGGAGTTCTGGGCGTCGCTCAGCGACGGGGCGAGCGCCTAGACCGACCACGCCGCCCGGCCCGCGCTCCTGAGCTGGACCTGGCCCGTTGTGGCGGGGCGCGGTACGTCCCCTCGGCGTCATCTCCCGGCATGACCCACGCTGATTCCCCGTTTGGTCGGCGTGTGGCGGCAGGGGCGGCACGTATCGCGAGGGCGTGGAAGGGTGATCGGCAGGGTCGGCCATGACAGGCGGAATGGATGGTGATGTGCAAGGGAGGAGTTGTATGCGATCCAGCGATGTGTACCTCCCGGCGATATATAGTGGGGCACCATGAAACACTCGCAGATCACGGTAGGTCCGGTGGATCTCCACGTCGTCGAGTTAGGCGTGGGGTCGCCGGTGCTGCTCTGCCACGGGTTCCCGGACCTCTGGCGAGGGTGGCGGCTACAGATGGAAGCGCTGGCCGCCGTCGGCTACCGCGCGATCGCGCTCGACATGCGCGGCTACGGGCGAAGCTCGGCACCAGACGATCCGTTGCTCTACACCCCGTTCCACACGGTCGGCGATCTGGTCGGCCTGCTCGACGCGCTCGGCCTGCCGGAGGTGACGATCGTCGGCCACGACTTCGGGGCGAGCGTCGCGTGGAACGCGGCGCTGTTGCGGCCCGATCGCTTCACCGCCGTCTTCTGTGCCAGCCTTCCCTATACGCCCTGCGGCGACCGCAGCATCCTGGAGAGCATGGCCGCCGCCGGGCGCGACAGCTTCTACATGTTCGACCAGTTAAGGCCGGAGGCCGCAGAGCGCTGGGCCGACGCGGCGGTCACCTACCCGGCGTTCCTGTACTGGTCGTCGGGGTCGTCGCCCGCAGCGGAGCGCTGGGATCCGTTCGCCCCGCTGTGGTCGAGCCTCCGCCCGGCACCGGTCGCCGTCCCACCCTGGGCCGACCCCGACGACGTCGCCTATGCGGTCCAGGAGTTTGGGCGCACGGGCTTCCACGGCGCGCTCAGCTACTACCGCTCGATCCAGCCGTGATTCGACCTGGCGGCACCGTTCAAGGGTGCCCTCATCCGGCAGCCCTCATTCTTCCTCGTCGGCGAGGTCGACGGGCTGAACCTGATGCGTAAGACGACCGAAGCGGAGCTGCGCGTCGGCCTGCCCGGGCTGCGCGGCTATCTTGAGGTTCCGGGCGTCGGTCACTGGCCGAACCGCGAGGCCCCGGACACGTTCAACGCCGCGCTGCTGCGCTTCCTGCGCGAACGCTAGCCCGGCGTGCCAAAGGATCGGCCTATCTGGCCGAGATGGATCCGCGTCGGCGGCTCGGTCGCCGATGCCGATACGGTCACCGGCGAGCGGTAATACGGAATCCTGCTGATGGCTTGCGTTATCATCTCGCGCCTCGCGGGCACGGCCTGAATGCATGCCGCAACTGTCCAAGCGGATTCCGTATAACACCACCGAACGAACGATGATACGAGGGGGAGATCGCCATGTCGTCAATCGAACTGGAGCCGGAAGCCATCGCCGCAGCCGCCGAAGCGATCCCGGACGGTCAGCCGTTCGTGATGCTCAATCTGCTGCGTTACCGGGAGCAGGCGGACTATGGCGAGCATGCCGACGGCCCGCCGTGCTCGGGGCGGGAAGCCTATCACGGGCGCTACGTCCCGGCCTTCGGCCAGATCGCGCCCGAGGGGATCCAGCTCTTCTGGTATGGCGGCGTACTCGCCGGGTTGGTGGGGCCGAGCGACGAGCGGTGGGATGAGGTCGCGCTCGTCAGATACCCCAGCTATGCGGACTTCCGGCGGGTGGTGGAGGATCCGCGCTATCTGGTCGAGGCGGACCCCCACCGGCGGGCCGCGCTCGCAGACTTGCGGCTGATCGCGATCGCCGAGGCGTCCTGATCGAGAGCGCGAGGGTATCTCGCGGTCGCTGCGCCATGTGGGCGTTCGCGCCCGCGCAAAGAGGAGAAAACGCGATGCACAACGAAGCCTATCTCGCCACCTGGACAACCTATCAGTCCGCCTGGTCCAGCGACATCAGCGCCCGCGAACGGCAAGATATCCTCACCCGCACGGTGGCCGAGGACTGCATCGCCGCCGATCCGACGGATCAGTGCCACGGCCATGCGGAGCTGATCGCGAAGATCGGACGGTCGAACCAACGCTTCCCGGGCGCGTCGTTTCGGAATGACACATTCACCGAGCATCACGCACAGGCGCTCATCCACTGGACGATGCTCGACGGGGCCGGGAAGGCGTTCGTGCAGGGCGCGAGCTACGTCCGCTTCGGGGCGGACGGGCGTCTCACGCACCTGACCGGTTTCTTCGATCCCGCGCCGAACGCGGTCTTCGCTCCCACGCCCGAGGCTGACTGAGGCGACGACTCGCCAGGGTAGGACCACGGCCCATTACCCCAGCACAATGATCTCGTCGGCGTCCTCATCCTCGCTGGCGTCGGGGTCGTCCTCGAAGGGCTCGTCATCGTCGGATTCGTCGGTGGCGGGGTCGAGCTCCCAACCGTCGCGGTAGGGTTCGGCGCGGAGGACGGCGGCGGCGAGCGCGTCCCAGGCGGTGGGGGTATCGGCATCGGGCAGGGCTTCGGGGAGCGGGAAAATCGTCAGGTCGTGCTCGCGGCGACGGAGCCAGCCGAGCAGCAGGGCCGTCTCGTCGACCGTGGCGTGGTCGAGCGGCGGCAGTTCCTCGCTGTGGGCGCGGGTCCAGGCGCGGTGCAGGCGCCCCGCCACGTCCGCCGCCGCTTCGGCCTTCGCCACCCGCGTCCGCGCCCAGAGTCGCCCGCGCGTCAGCAGCAGCGCCTCCACGGCGTCCGCCTCGACTGCGGGGAGGACCAGGATCAGGTCGTCGGCGCGTCCGGCGGCGGTGATCAGCGCCCCCTCGCGCGCGATCGCCGCGAGCGAGCGTTGCGCCCCTTCCAACTGCGCCGCCCGCGCCGAGTAGCCGCGCCCCGCCAGCGCCACCCGCTGCGCCTGCAACCGATCGAGGAGCGGTCCAGGTTCGCCGCCGAGGAAGCGCAGCAGCACATCGACCAGCGCGCCGTACTCCTCCGGCGTCGTCTTGCCGACGCACGGGCCGACACACTGGCCGAGGGTCAGGCGCATGCAGGGTGCCCAGCGCGCCTCCGGTGTCCTGGCGCGCGGGCGACAGGTGCGGAGCGGCAGCACCTCCGCGATCGTGTCGAGCGCGCGGCGCACGGCGCGCGGGTGGCGGAAGGGGCCGAAGTAGGCCGCGCCATCGTCGATACGGCGGCGGGTGCGGCGGACGCGCGGCCAGGCGTCGTTCAGCTCCACCTTGATGTAGGGATATTGCTCGCAGCGCCGCCCCTGGACGTTGTAGCGCGGGGTGTGGCGGCGGATCAGCTGCGATTCGAGGATCAGCGCCTCCAATTCGGAGCCGACGATGATCGTCTCGATCCGCGCGATCGCCTCCAGCAGCCCCGGCTTCTTCGTCTCCCCGAGCGCCTGCGAATAGTAGGAGCCGACCCGGTTGCGGAGATCCTTGGCCTTGCCGACGTAGATGATCGTGTCGCGGGCGTCGCGCATCAGGTAGCAGCCGGGGAGATGCGGGATCGCGTCGAGCCAGGCGGGGTCCATTACCGAGCGCCCGCGCCCGCGCCCGGTCTCCGTCTCCTCGCCCTGATAGCCCCCGCCGCGCGCGCCGCCGACTCGCAGGAGGTCGTCCAGCGTGTGCAGGCCGCGTTCCGGCGCGCGATCGAGCAGGGCGGCGAGGACGGCGGCGGTGAGGCGCGCGTCCGCCTCCGCGCGGTGCCGCTCCTTCGGCGGGCGCAGGCCGAGGGCGCGCGCCACGGCATCGAGATTCCAGCGTCGTTGCGACGTGAGGACGCGCTGCGCCAGCGCCAGGGTGTCCAGGCGGGCGTTGAGCGCGGTCGGGTGCCCGGCGCGGCGCAGCTCGGCGTCGAGGAAGGCGAGATCGAACGCGACGTTGTGGCCGACGATCAGGCCGTCGCCCAGGAAGGCGAGGAGCGGCGCGACGATCGCCGCGAAGGGCGGCGCATCGACCAGGAGATCGTCGGTGATGTTCGTCAGCGAGACGATCTGCCCCGGCAGCGCGCGCTCCGGGTTGACGAGGGTGCTGAAGCGATCGTCCTCGCGCCCGGCGCGGTAGCGGATCGCCGCGACCTCGATGATCCGCTGGCGGTAGGGCTTGAGGCCGGTCGTCTCCACATCGAACGCGACCCAGTCGAGCGCCCCGAGGCCCGCATCCCCGGCGGGGGCGGGGCGCGCGCCGACGAGGTGCCAGCGCCCGTCCGCGCGCTCCTCGAAGACCGGGACGCCATCGGCGGGGGCGAGGAGCTGGCGCAGGAGGCCCCGCCAGAGGGCCGCCGACCCCCCCGAGCCGAAGACGTGGCGGATCAGCGTCTCCTCGTCCGCCGCGCCCCTCCGCGTCAGCAGGAAGCGCTTGACCTTCTCGTGCAGGCTCGGATATCCGGCGCTCACCCGCGCCCCCCCTCGGCTCGTGGCACTATACGGACAGTGGAGAGGGAGTATAGCACGGGCGTTCGTCGCCGTAGCCCGGTGGCGGTGTTAGCGGCCAACCAGCCGCGCCACGGTGGCGCGGAGGAAGGGCAGCAACGGGTCACCCGTGCCGGGGAGGACATCGTACCGCTCGGTGTCCTGGAGCTTGTTCCACTGCCAGATGATGTAGCCCGAGCCGCCGTTGGCGAAGAAGGCGTCCATCTTGGCCCCGAGCAGTTGCGTGCGGCGTGTCTGGGCGGTGGCGGTGGCATCGCTCTGCACGCCGGCCTCGCCCATCACGAAGGGTTTGCCGAGGATGCGGAGGGATTGCGCCAGGGCGCAGCCGACCATCGCGCGACCGGGCGTCCCGCTCATGTCCAGGCAGGCGGCGCTGCGCGGGTCCGGCAGGGACCGGCCCCCATCCGGGCTGCCCGGTAGCGGCATCGTCTCGCCGTCGCCCTCGGCCCAATAGGGGTAGTCGTGCCCTTCGGCGAAGTCGATCGTCGGCAGCCCGTAGACGCGCAGGAAATTGGCCCCCGCCGTCGCGGGTGGGCCGCTGCTCTGGCTCCCGAGCGTCACCAGATGGCGCGGATCGATGGCCTTGATCTGCGCGGTCAGGACGCGGGCGAAGGTGTAGAGCCCCGCCGCGTTGTTGGTGTCCGCCTCGTTCATCAGCATCCAGCCGAGGATCGTCGGGTTGTCCTTGTAGCGCGCGACGATGCGGTCGATGTAGTCGGGCAGGGAGAGGGCGTAGCCGTCGTAGCGGAATTCGCGCCGCCACGCCTGGTCGTACCAGGAGCCGTTGCCCTGCCAGCGCTCGCGACCGGCGTTCGACCACGGCGGCATCTGCAAGCCGCAGTAGCCGGGGCCATCTTCGAGGACCGGGAGCACCTTCAGGTCGTGCTTCGCGGCGAGGCGCAGCACCCGGTCCAGCCCCGACCAGTCGGTCCCCCCCGCCGTGTACGATTGGAAGGCCCAGAAACGCACCACCGTCGCGCCCGCCTGATCGTGCATCGCGCCGAACGCGCTGTCGAGCTCCGCTTCCGAGTAGCGCTGCCACCAGACGCAGCTGTAGCGGTCGGTGTTCGCCGCGTCGTAGAGGTTGAAGCCGACGAAACGGAAGGGCTGCCCGCTGAGGGTGAAGTTCGTCCCGTCGCGCCCGACGAAGCCGCCCGCCACGCCCAGCCCCGCCACGCTGGCGGGGCTGGGCGTGCTCGTCGCTGGTCGGGGTCGGTGTCGCGGTCGGCGGCGGCGTGCTCGTCGGGGTAGGCGTCGGGGTCGTGGGGGCGGGCGTCGCGGTGGCCGTGGCCCCTGCGGTGCCGACGACGAACGAGGCGTTGCGGCCATCGTCGTGCCAGATGCCCGCGTCATCCTGATAGGTCGCGAAGCTGTACCAGGAGCCGTCGGGATCGCCCGCGCCGATTGTCCGACTCGCCGTCAGGGTGAGCCGTTCGCCCGGTGCGAGCGTGCGCGCCCCCTGTTGCGGGGCCAGATCGAGCCAGGGACCGCCGCTGTTCGACCCGCCGGGGGGACGCGCGGCGATGATGATCGCCCGGATCGTGAGGTGGCTCCCGCCGATGTTGGCGTAGGTCACCGTGCCGGTGATCGCCCCGCCGCGTGCCACCGTCGCACGATCGAGTTGCAGCGGCGCGACGAGCGCGAGTTGCCCCGCCGTTGGCGTCGCGGTCGCGGGGCGGGGTGTCGGGGTGGGCGGGATCGCGGTCGGTGGGGTTGGCGTTGTGGCCGGACGCGGCGGCGGTGGCGTCGCGGTCGGGGACGGGGGGGACGCCGTGGGGGCCGTGGCGATCGCGGTGAAGGCGACGTTGCCGGTGGCGGGGGCGTCGTGCCACGCGCCATCGTCCGCGCCCTGCCACGTCGCGAACGCATACCACGCCCCGGTCGGATCGGTTGCCGCGATCGTGCGGCTCGCGCTGACGGTCAGTTGCTGACCCGGTGCGAGCGTGTGCGCGCCCGCGCCGGGGCCGAAGTCGAGCCACGGCCCGCCGATGTTGGTGCCACCGGGTGGCCGTCCGGCGATGATGATGTCGGCGACGGCCACCGCGCGATTCCCCCGGTTCGCGTAGGTGATGGTGCCGGTGATGCGCTCCCCGCGCGCGACCGTCCGGCGCTCGAGTTGCAGGGGGGTGACGATCGCCAGAGCGCCGGATGACGAGGCGGCGACCGGTGGTGTCGATAACCCGAAGAGGAGCGGTGCGATGAGCAGCAGGAGGGCGAATGTGACCACGGAGCGTGTGGGGCGGCTGGCGGATACGGCGGCGCGCTGCAATGGGCGTGACAAAGTAACCTCCGGGCGTGTGCAGGCACAGGGCGAGCGTCACGCCGCTGTGTAAACAACTATTTACCAATAGATGTACTGTACGATCCGCATGGTCCCGCGCGGTATCCCCACAAAGTCCCACGGCCATCGCTGTCAATTCGCCGCCGGGTCTACAAACTTTTGTGTGGTGGGGGCGCGTTGACGCGACGTAGCCACCGCCCATTACGCGCGGGGCGCAGCGGTCATGCTGCTCCGTGGCGCTGGTGCGAAGCGTTATGGGGGCGAAGCGTTATTGGAGAGGGGCGGGCGGGGGGTGTTAAGTCGGCGTTTCATAACCTTGTAAGCAGGAACGGCGGGGGGTTCCTGCTACAGACTCGCGGCATATCGTGGGGGTATGAACTGTCTTGGGAGAAGTTTTTGCACCACCCTGGGCTACGGCCCATTTTCCGGCGGCTATGCTCATTCGCGCGAGGCGGTGCGTTCGAGGAAGGAGGCGGTGGGGCCAGCCCGCCACAATGGTGAGCATCACGCGGGACCGGGCTGACTCGCCCGCCACGAGGTATGCCCTCGTGGCGGGCGAGTCAGCCCGGTTGCACAGCATACAGCGCTACGCAGATTGCTTGACCCGGCGACACAGCCCAGTCCCCGGAGGGGATAGTATGCCCTTCATGGGGACTTCGTAGCCGCAGCCCCTCGCCGGGACAGTGTGCCCTTCATGGGTAGAGGCTGCCCTCCGGGGTACTTCAGTCCCGGTCACCGGTGAGCCAAGTATTCTGCGCTTTGCTCTAGTACATAGCGGCGTAGATACCCCCCTAGTATCAGGGCTGAAAAGCCTGCCACAGTGCCGCAAAAACTACCGGGGGACTTCAGCCCCGCTGTACTAGTGCGGGCGCGCGGTGGTGATAGCCGCCCGCGCCCGCTACCCTTGCTTCGCGAGGGCGGCGGTGACGCCCTTGGCGGTGATGGCGAAGTGCGAGGCGTCCCAGACGGCCTTGCCGTCGCGCAGGATGATCGCCTGCGGCGACTCGTGGCGCACGCCGGTCTGCGCCGCGATCGTCTCCGACAGCGCGTGCTCACGCCCCACATCGACCAGCCGCGTCTCGCCGATGATTTCTGGCGACAGGCGTTGCATCTCATTGTATGCCGCGCGGCTGATCGGGCAGGTGTAATCGTGGAGGAAGAGGACGACCGGGCCGTCCTGGGAGCGTGCCACCGCGCCCTCGTACCCGTCAGTCTCGGCCAGGGAGGTGAAAACGTTGTCGGCCATGATGGTAATTACTCCTTCTCGGTGGGTGGGGCTACCCCACACCCGGTCGCAGATTCGTATCCCCCTACCCGATGGGGAGGGCGGGATAATAACAATGGTATCGCAGGGCGGTTGCCACGCCTCAGGCATGGTGATCGCCGCGCGCCACCATCCTTCCCCAACGCCGCGACCCCGCCAGCTATTCTGTCCTGTCGGTCGGTGGCGAGCCGCCGCTGCCGCTCGGTAGACCGGGTGAGTGTCTTGCACGGCGGGAGGTGCCGAGGTTCAAGAGCGCAGGAACGTAGAGGGACTATGGAGAGTCGCCCGCTGTTTCACGCGCGGCCGTGTGTGCTCTGCGGCGCGCACACCGAGCGGCGCTTAACGGAGTTAACGTATACCTTCGAGCGCGTGCGGATCGTGGTGCGCGATGTCCCGGTCGCGGTTTGCGTCGGCTGCGACGAAGAATATGTGCCGGGGGAGATCGGTGTGTGGCTCGGCGATGAGGTCGCGAAAATCGCCGAACGACTGCAAGCGATCCTGGCCAATGAGACGGCGTTGCACGACATGGTCGTGAACGTGGGTGTGGATGGGGACCGCCTGATCCGCGACGGACGCTTGCAACTGCCCGCGCTGACGTAAGCACGTTCAGCGCTACCGCGCATAGTACGCAGGCCCGTGTCAGGCAAGGCACGGGCCTGCGTCACTTGGCCTTTCGGTCAATACGCTGTCGTGTTCAATATGCCGAATGTCGGTCAGTGACGGGCGCTGTCGGCCGCCCGGTAGACTCCGTGAACGTGGCGCATAATAGGGACTGGGCATCGGGAGAGGCCGCTGTCGGCCTGGATCGCCGTCTTGTTGCGATCGTACACGGGATTGCAGCGCCGCGTATCGCTAGAGAATCAGGAGGAGCGTGGACTCGATGGGTATGGACGACGAGCCGATAATCACGATGCGGGCCGAGCGGGTGGCGCTGGGTCCGCTGCGGCACGATCTCGTGCCGCAGACGACACGGTGGATCAACGATCTGGCGACGGCGCGCGGGCTGGGGCCGATCCGGGGGCCGATCACCCATGAGGCGGAATTGGCGTGGTTCGAGCGCGCAATCGCCGATGATGCGGCGACGCACTTCACCATCTACGTGCGCGCCTCCCGGGCGACCGGCGAACTGGTCTACGATCCGCCGACGAGTGAGGACGACTATCCCGAGCCGACGTGGCTGCCGATCGGCACGACCGCGCTGAACGACATCAACTGGCGCAATCGCACCGCCGAGTTCGGGATCATGATCGGGGCACGGAGCGCGCGGGGACGCGGCCACGGCACCGAGACGACCCGGTTGATGCTCGATTACGCCTTCACCGCGCTCGGGCTGCATAACGTGATGCTGCGCGTCCACGAGTACAACCCGGCTGGCGCTGCTGCCTACCGCAAGGCGGGCTTCTGGGAGTTCGGGCGACGGCGCGAGGCGCAGTGGATGGGCGGGCGATTCTGGGACACGATCTACATGGAGTGTCTCGCCAGCGAGTTCACGAGCCCCTACCTGGCCCCGATCTTCGCGCCCGATCTGCCGCGCTGACACGGTAAATGCGCGATGGGTCGGCGTGGCATCTGCCTGCCCGCCCCGCGCGGTGATGCTGTGGGAGGTGGTGATGTTTGTGGAACCGCTCGTGACGATCGTCGGGGAGCGGGTGGCGCTGGGGCCGGAGCGCGCGGACCTGTTGCCGACGGTGCGGCGCTGGCTCGATGACTTCACGCTGCGCCGCACGCAGGGGGGTGTGCCGCGACCGTGGACGAGCGAGGCGATAGCGGCGCTCCACGCCGAGCGGGACCGGGACGGGCGGCGGGCGGCGTTCATCATCTATCGCCGCGCCGACTGGCGTCCGCTCGGCTTCACCGCCTGGCAGGAGATCGACACGCGCGATCGCATCGCCGAGTTCGTGATCGGGATCGGCGAGGCCGATTGCCGGGGCCAGGGGTACGGCACCGAGACGACGCGCCTGATGCTTGGCTATGCGTTCACGATGCTCGGGCTGCACGGCGTCATGCTGACGGTCTACGCCACGAACCCCGCCGGGCTGCGCGCCTACACGAAGGCCGGTTTCCGCGAGATCGGGCGGCGGCGACAGTCCCACTGGCAGGGCGGTCGGCTGTGGGATACGATCTACATGGATTGCTTGGCGCGCGACTTCGTCGGCCCGCAGTTGGCATCGAGCGTCGCGCCGGACCCGCCACGCTGAGGGCCGCGCCGCACCATCATCAGGGCGAGACGCGGGATGGCACGAAAGCTGCGTCCCGATCGTCTATCCTGGTAGTGTGAAATGATGACGTGAACCGGTGCGCGCGGGTGCGGGAGGCGGGGCGATGGCGACGGAGATGACGGCGGGCGAGATCCTGAGCGAGCGGCAGCGCGGGCTGGTGGCCGAGGAGCGTACGACCCTCGACCGATTGCTCGACCGGATGACCGATTACGGGGCCGCGCCCGACGAACTGCGCCTGCTGCGCGGCGCGGTGCGCGGGCTCGACGAGATCTTCCTGCTGGTGATCGTCGGGGAGTTCAACTCCGGCAAGTCGGCCTTTATCAACGCCCTCCTCGGCGACCCGGTGATGCCCGAAGGGGTGACGCCGACGACCGCGCGCATCAACCTGTTGCGTTTCGGCCCGGTCCACGACACGCAGACGACCAGCGAAGGCTTCGTGGAGCACGCCTACCCGGCGCGCTTCCTGCGCGACATCAGCGTGGTGGATACCCCCGGCACCAACGCGATCGTCCGCGAGCACGAGGCGATCGCGCAGGGCTTCATCCCGCGCTCGGACCTGATCCTCTTCGTCACCAGCGCCGATCGCCCGTTCAGCGAGAGCGAGCGCGCCTACATGCAGATCATCCGCGAGTGGGGGAAGAAGATCGTCATCGTCCTCAACAAGGTCGATCTCCTCGACGCGGCGGGGCTGGCGGAGGTGGAGCGCTTCATCGGGGAGAACGTCGGGCGGCTGCTCGGCTTCACGCCGGACATCTTCCCGGTCGCGGCGAAGCTGGCGCAGGATGCCAAGGCGCTGGAGGCGGGGCCGGAGCGCGAGGCGTTGTGGGCGCGGAGCCACTTCGCCGCGCTGGAGCGCTACATCTTCGAGACGCTCGACGAGGCGAGCCGCCTGCGCCTGAAATTGCTCAACCCGCTCGGCGTGGCGGAGCGCCTGACCGAGCGCTATTACGGCGTGGCGCAGGAGCGCTTAAAGCTGCTGGCCGAGGATAGCAAGACGATCGACACGATCGAGGGGCAACTGAAGGTCTATCGCGAGGACATGGAGCGCGACTTCGCCCTCTACATCGCCAAGATCGAGGGGATCATCCTGGCGATGAACGATCGCGGCACGGCGTTCTTCGACGAGACGCTGCGGATCGGGCGGACGATCGATTTGCTGAACGCCGACAAGATCCGCGCCGAGTTCGAGCGCACGGTGACGCGCGACACCGAGACGCAGATCGAGGAGACGGTCCACGAGCTGATCGACTGGTTGATCGAGCGCGACCTGAAGACCTGGACCGCGATCAACGAGTACGTTTCGCGCCGCCAACTGACGAAGTACAACGACGAGGTGATCGGCGAGGTCGGGCGTGGCTTCGACTACGACCGCCGCGCGCTGCTCACCTCCGTGGGGCGGCATGCGGAGGAGGTCGTGACCCATTACGACGCGGCGAGCGAGGCGCGGCAACTCGGCGAGTCGGTGCGCGGCGCGATCGTCGGGACCGGGCTCGCGCAGGTCGGCGCGGTGGGGCTGGGGGCGCTGGTGGTGGCGGCGGCCTCGACGGTGGTGGTGGATGTGACCGGCATCCTGGCCGCGTCGCTGGTGGCGGTCCTCGGTTTCGGCATCCTCCCGGCCAAGCGCCGCCGCGCGCAGCGCGAGTTCCGGGTGCGCTCGGAGGCGTTGCGCGAGCGGCTGATCGGCACGCTGCGGCAGCAGTTCACCACCGAGCTCGATCGCTCGATCGCCCGGATGCGCGAGGCGGTCGCGCCGTACACCCGCTTCGTCCGCGCCGAGCGCGACCGCTCGGGCGGCCTGGTGGAGGAGTTGACCGACACGGCGGCGCGGCTGCGCCAGCTGCGCGTCGGCATCGAGCGGACGTTGAACGAGTCGTGAGTCGTGAGTCGTGAGAGGCGCGGCGGTAGGCGGGCGGCGTGGGTAGGTCCGGGGATTGAAGCACCCCGCAAGGGGATATAAGCTACCCATGAAGGGCACAATGCCCCGGCTGGGGGTAGCCATAGGCGGCACCGGCGAAGTACCTATGAAGGGCATAATACCCGCCTGCGTGGGCCGGAGGGTGGTTGCGCGGGGGCGTGGGACGCTGATGGAGGAGTCTGTGCGCTCCAGCGCGGGGTGCCGTTGGGCTGAAGCCCCGGCTGAATGACGGCCCACGCCGCCACGAAGTCCGCCTACGCGGACTGCAATAGTTGCGCGACGTGCTGGCGATGGCGGATGTGTTTGCCCTATCGAGTCCCCGTAGGGGGACTTCGTGGCCGGAGGCCATTCAGCCGGGACTTTAGTCCAACGGCAACCGAGGCCAGGGCGCGTATGCTCGTCCATCGGCCCTGCCACGTTCGCCAACGCCAGCGCGCCCCTGGTTGCTGGGTTGATGGCTGCGCCGCCACGCCGCCCCAAGACCCGGCGTGGGACAACACCGGCCTGGCGGGGGGCGGGACGATGAAGCCTGTACTGTACAGCAAACGGGAAGTCTCCTGCGGAGGTATCGATGGGGTCTGACGGCATACGCAAGCTCTCCCTGACCCTGCGCCTGGCGGGGACGTTCTTCCTGATCCTCGCGGTCGTCATCTTCGCGCTGACCGCTGCGGGCACCCTCTTCGACGAGGCCGCGCCGCAGAAGAATTACGCGGTCGTCCTCCTCTTCCTGGCGTTCGCCGTACTGGTCGAGGTGGGGCGCTATCTGGTCGCGCGGGAGTGGGCGACCGCGACCGGGGCGACCCGCGTGCTGGTGCCGCTCGCACTGGCGCTCAACCTGATCTTCGGCGCGATCGGGGTGGTGATCGCGGCGCTGGTCCTCCTCGATATCAGCGATGCCGTGCCCGCGCTGGCGCTCCTCTGCCTCTTCATCCCGGTGCTGGCGAACGTGGTCGTCGCGGTCGCGCGCCCGGCACGCTCGGCGCAGCGGGCCGGGTGAGTGGGTCGTCGCATGGATCGCGGCGCTGATGGGAGCGGGCGCAGCCTGACGGACGGCGGGGAGGATGGCTATGCAAAATGTACGGACGGCTGGTGGTGGGGTGCGGCGGTGGCTCTTACCGCTCGTTCTTCTGCTCGCGCTCGGCCTCAACTTCTTTCTTGTCTATGCGTATGCCGCTGGATCGATCGATGAGACGCACCGTAATGGGCTGTCCATGATCGTCTTTGCCTTCCTATTTATGCCGAGCAATTTTGATCTGCTTACGAGCAAGAATTATGGCGCTCTCTGGCTTGTACGCTCCGCGCGCGTTGTATTGTTCGATGCCGGGCTACGCCTTTTCTTCTTCGTCTTTGGCTTGGGCGCAGGGCTCGCGATGATGTTTGGGATATTCGGCACGCTGGCAAATCTCGTTTACGGGATATTCCTCGCCCTTGGCCTGCTTACCGCAGCCTTTGGGATTGTTACCGTTGCAACAAGCGGGAAACTGTCTGGTAGCGCAGAACGCTGAACGGCCCGATGATGGAGGGAGGGAATGGTGTCCGACTTCGCCACACGATGGTCCAATTTGCGGCACGACCCCTGGGTGATTCCCCTGGCCGTGCTTTGTTTGGTCTGCTTCGCACCCTTCGTGGCGCAGCTCTTCGGCTGGTGGCACGCCACCGCCGCACAGCGCGAAGTTACGCCGTTTCTTGGCACCGCCGCCACGCTTTTGCTCCTGGGCTGCGGGGCACTTTTCGGGGTGAACCGCTGGCGCGGTCGGGCGACGGTCGCACACAGGGCGATGCTCGCTATCGCCGGTCTGGCCGTTGCGGAAGGGATCATCGGCGTCATCGCGGGGGGCGGGGTATTGCTTGGTGCGCTGCTCGCCCCGCCCGCAGCGTTCCCGACGATGCAGGTAGCGCTCAATACGCTGTTCATGATCGTGTGGTTCGCGCGCCTCTGCGTTGGCTCCGCGCGTCTGGTGTTGTGAGCGGCGTGCGCTGTATGCGTCATGCCGCGCGTTCACCCCGCCTCATCCGATGAACGCCAGGACGGCGTCGTGATCGCTGAGGTCGGGCAGCAGGAGCGCGGGCTCGTAGGCGTGCAACTGCTCGGCGTTGTAGCGCCCGGTGGTGACGGCGATCGCGCGGAGACCGTTCACCCTGGCGCAGACGATGTCGTGCGGGGTGTCGCCGATGACGATCGCGTCGGACGGGGCGACCGCCCTGCCGAGGACGCGCCCGGCGAGCGTCAGGGCGAGCGGCGGCAGATCGTTGCGCTCCGCCGAGGCGTCGCCGAAGCCGCCGATGATCTCCCCGTAGCGGGCAAATGGCTCCCAGACGCCCGCCGCCGCCAGCTTCGCCTCCGCGATGCGCGGCAGATTGCCGGTGACGAGGCCGAGCGCGAGGTCGCGCCGTTCGAGTTCGCGGAGGAGCGCGGCGACGCCGGGGAGGAGATACTCGGTCAGCGGCGTGATCTCGCGCACGACATACTCGTCCATGAAGGCGAAGATTTCCGGCAGGCGCGGCGCGCTTTCGGCGCGCGAGATGCCGTGCGCGGCGAGCAGGGCGGTGACGATGTGGCGATCGGTGCGCCCGGCGAGATCGACCTCGGCGGGGATCGGGGTGTCGGCGGCGATGCCGAAGAAGCGCTCGCAGGCGACGCGGACCGACTGACCGTGGACGCGGTCGCCGGAACGGAGGATCGTGCCATCGATGTCGAAGAGGAGCAGCGGCAACTGTGGCATAGTGGCTCCGAGTAGTCAGTAGTCAGTAGTCAGAGAGATGACAGTCGGCAGTCGGCAGCGATGGCGGGATAGTGGGCGGTGGTTGGTGGGCCGCGATGTGCCGGATACCTTGAGGAGCCTAGCATAGTTCGTGGGCGGCTGGTGAGAGGGGTGCGGCGATGGCGGGGGAGCGGTATCGGCTGGCGTGCGATCGCTGCGACTGGGCGGCGGAGACGGCGGGGCCACACCACGATGGGGCGGGCGGGACCACGGCGCGGCTCTATTGCCCGACCTGCGGCGCGACCCGCAACTGCGACCTGTCGGCTGGCGGTCGGCGGCGAGGCAACGCCGGTCCCTTCGGGGTGCCGCTCGGCCCGCGCGATGGCCCAGCGGGGCGCTTGGCCGGGGCGCTGGCGCGGAGGCTGCGTGGGCAGGATACGTCCGCGCCGGGTGGCGCTATCCCCGTCTGTCCGTCCTGCGGCGGGCATGATCTCGTCCTCGCGCCCGTTGCTGGCGCGGTGTTGCCGTGCCCGTGTTGCGGCACGGGGCGGCTGGTGATCTCCTGTATATTGTCATAGACCACGGACGCAGAAATAAGGACTGTTAGCTGCTACGCTCTTTTGGGGATATTATGATGCAGTTTTGTATCGTCTATGTACGTGTGGAGAGATGGCGATGATCGAGAAGTTCGACCATGCTGAGACCCCGAAAACTTCAGAGAAGGACTTTCAAACTCGGCGAAGGCAGTATCCGCAGGGCTTTGTCATTAAGGATCTCCCGCAGAGTTGGTGGTCGCCCGGCGGCCCCGCCCCGACGGCTATACTGCCCGGCAAGGCGGCGCTCAGGTGCGGAGCGGCACCGTCGTGGGGAGGCAACGATGCGCCGGACGCTCCTGCC
>JAABUU010003567.1_pt1 | contig 19641 bp, 13 predicted proteins | sample 5559301 | NCBI WGS metagenome assembly JAABUU01 (sample SAMN10711884, study PRJNA513360) | rock metagenome | isolation source: Antarctica rocks | place: Antarctica: Victoria Land, Richard Nunatak white | reverse complement strand
CGAAGGGGATAGTGCCCCTTCATGGGGCCACAGAACGACTTATCATCACGTTTTGCCGCCCATGATTACTATGGCACTGTGTTAGACCTACCCCTAAGAGAGGGGGCGGGGGGGTGAGGAGAGAGACCACATTGTCAAGGGCGAGGCGCACGATGAGGCACACGTCTTGCACCATTCATCTACATGACACGCTGACGAGGATACCCCCGGCGTGTCAACCAGCGAACGGTTATAAATACCCCGATCGAGACAATCAATCAAGGAGAGGCTTCTTATGACAACGACCAGCACACCCCTTAACGCCGCCGCAGCCGGCGCGTTCACCCTTGGCGGGGACTTGACGATCAACCGCCTGGGCTTCGGAGCGATGCGCCTGACCGGCAAGGGCATCTGGGGCGAGCCCAAAGACGCGAACGAGGCCAAGGCCGTGTTGCGCCGGGCCGTCGAGCTTGGCGTCAACTTCATCGACACGGCGGACTCCTACGGTCCCGATGTCTCCGAGCGCCTGATCGGCGAGGCACTCTACCCCTACCCTCAGGGCCTCATCATCGCCACCAAGGGCGGGCAGTTGCGCGGCGGCCCCAACAATTGGTACCCCAACGGCCACCCCCAGCACCTGCGCGAGGCGATCGAGGGTAGCCTGAAGCGGCTACGCCTGGAGCGCATCGACCTCTATCAGCTCCACCGCCCGGACCCCGACGTGCCCTTCGAGGAGTCGGCCGGCGCGCTGGCCGACCTACAAAAAGAGGGCAAGATCCGCCATGCCGGGCTCTCCAACGTCGATGTCGAGCAACTCAATAAGGCGCGCGCCATCGTGCCCATCGTGTCGGTGCAGAACCGCTATAACACCACCGACCGCGATTCACAGGGCGTCCTCGACGAGTGCACGCGTGAGGGCATTGGCTTCATTCCCTGGGCCCCAATTGGCGGAGGGCCGGAGACCCGCGAGGGCGGGCCGCTTGACCAGATCGCCAAGCGTCACAACGTCACGCAGCAGCAGATCGCGCTGGCCTGGCTGCTGCAGCGCTCGCCGGTGATGCTGCCGATCCCCGGCACCTCCTCGGTCGCGCACCTGGAGGAGAATATCGCTGCGGCGGCGATCAAGCTCAGCGATGAGGACGTCAAGTCGCTCGAGAGTTAGAAACCGCCTCCCGCCACGCCCTTCGCCCATAGGCGAAGGGCGTCTTTCCTCCTGGGACTGCCGGCATACCGGCGCCGTCAGGCTGGCTGCTCGGTGACCGCGAAGTGCGTGCTACGGCGTGCCGGCAAGATGCCGGCGGCTGGCTACGCTGCCCAGGGAATACGCGATTGTGGCCGTGAGCACGCCCCCACGTATTCAGGATGTAGCCGTTTCGTCATCACTAGCGGGGGACGGCGACGGGGCTTGAGCGCGCAAGTGCGCCAGTTCCGCGCGTGGAGTTCTTGCGCCCGCGCGTGGAGTTCTTGCGCCCGCGCGTGGAGTTCTTGCGCCCGCGCGTGGAGTTCTTGCGCCCGCGCGTGGAGTTCTTGCGCTTGCGTTGCGAGTATTTGCGCCTTCTCATAGTCATAGGGGATGGGGCGATTCTGGCTGTCGCAGACCCGCAATAAATCGCCATCGGGGCTCAAGGCGATGCTGAGCGCGTGGCTCATGTAGCGCCCGTCGGGCTCAGGCTGCCATGGGCGCGCCACACCTCCCACGAGGCGCCAGGCGCGGCACGGCGGCCGCAGGAAGCGCCCGGTGGGGTCGAAGACCAGATACTCTGGCACGTCCAGGGCGAGGTAGCCCGCCGCCTTGCCCGCGACAGCGTCGACGTCGTAGCGCCAGGTTGATGGGCTGGCGACCTCGACGATGAGCGCGGGTAGCCCATCGTCGCGCGCCGACATCCCATCGCGTTTGGTAGGACCCGCGTCGGGATAGATCATGATGTCGGGGCTGGGGCTCCACGGGTCGCCATTCGGCTTCCATGCCGCCAGCGGCAACTGATTGCCGACGTGCCAGGGTTGTCCCGTGTTGGCAGCGAGATCGTTCAGGCTGTTGTACAGGCTGATGATGGCCCGCTGATGCCAGTCCGATCCCACCAGATCCTCCTCTTCATCGTCGTGCAGCAGGGCATAGGCGCCCTTATACTCGCTGTGAACGCTCACCGGCCGTCCCTCCTGCTGTTTTCGTTGCCCCATCTCTTCTATGTACTTGCAGTATAGGGTTTCCAGAGCCTCGGTCGTCGTATGGGAGGCTTGTCTCGCAGGCAGGGCTGACGGTGGACAGCCCAAGGCGCGGTACAGTATAGTGGAAGCGCGCTGCCCGCCCGCGCGGAGCGCCACCATACGGAACGACATGCATAAGAGCGACCGACAAGAGAGGATGAAACGATGCCCTACTATCTGATCCAGGCATCCTACGCGCAGACGCGTGGACCACGCTGCTCAAGAATCCGCAGAATCGCACCGAAGGCGTCCGCACACTGGTAGAGGGATTGGGCGGCGCATTTCACGGCCTGTACCACGCCTTCGGCGAGCACGATATCATCGGCCTCATCGAGGCCCCGGACGACCAGACGGCCGCGGCCATAAGCCTCAGCCTCGCCGCGCCCGGCCACCTCAAAGACATCAAGACCACCGTGCTGCTCACACCAGAGGAGCTGACAACAGTCCTTGGCAGGGCCGGCGCGCAGACGTATCAAGCGCCGCGGTAGGTAGATTGCTACGATGTCTTTGCGCTCCATGCGTGTGCGTTGGCGGCTACGCATGCTCCACGTTACGATATGGCGCTGAGCGCGCCATCCTCGACCTGCCACACTTGCGGGGCGCGGCCCACGAGACCGGCGAGGTAGTCCGGCTCGGCGGTGGTGAGGAAGACCTGCGGGATCTCACGCGTGAGTTCTAGCACGGCCGCGCGGCGTGGCGCGTCGAGTTCAGAGGTGGCGTCGTCGAGCAGTAGGATGGGCCACTCGCCCGTCTCACGGCGGATGTAGGCCAGCTCGGCCAGCTTGAGGGCCAGCGCCACCGAGCGCTGCTGCCCGCGCGAGCCGAACTGCGTGACGTCGACGCCGCCGACCGCCAGGCCGATGTCGTCGCGGTGCGGCCCCGCCAGCGAGACGCCGGCCCCGATCTCCCGCGCGCGCTGCGCCGCCAGTTCGGCCTCGAACGTCTCGCGTACCCCCCGCGTCGCGGCCGCGCCCTCCAACGGGATCGACGAGAGGTAGGCCACGTCCAGGCGCTCACGCCCGCCGCTGACGCGCCCGTACTGCGTGGCCGCGGCGTCGGCGAGGTAGGCCAGCGCCTCGGCGCGCTGCACCACCACCGTCGCGCCGTACTCGACCAGCTTGCCATCCCAGAAGGCGAGCGTTTCGGGCGGCTGCACGCGGTCACGTATCCCCCGCAGGAGGCTGTTGCGCTGCACCAATACCTTGTTGTAGCTTTGCAGAGCGCGATAGTACGAGGGATGCGTCTGGCAGAGGATGACGTCGAGGTAGCGGCGGCGCGCCGAGGGCGAGCCATCCACGATGGCGACGTCGGCGGGCGCGAACAGCACGGCGTTGACCTGCCCCAACACTTCGCCGGCGCGGCGCGGCACACCGTTGACCTTGAAGCGCTTGCGCGCGCTCTGACCGGCGCCGATGGGCACGGCTACCCGACGCCCGCCGCTACTGTTACCGGAGCCACGCCCATCGGCCAGAACACGATCGGCCGCGGACGCGCCGGACAGATCCTGGATCAAGATCTCCACGTCGACCGGACCCCTGTCGCGCGCCACATGCGCCGTGATGCGCGCGAACGCGGTGGGTGAGAATGGGTCGGGCGCGCCCCAGGTGATGAGGTCGGCGTCCGTGCGCGTGCGCGCCGATTTGGTAGTGGCGAGCAGGTAGATCGCTTCGAGTAAGTTCGTCTTGCCCTGCGCGTTGGGTCCTTGCAGGACAATCACGCCTTCCCCGAACCGCGCTTCCAGGCGTGTGTAGTTGCGATAGTGGTCGAGGGTCAGGCGTTCCAGCAGCAACAGGCGTGTCTCCACAAAGCTTGAGGAAATATGGGCGTCTAGAGTTCAGTGTACAGGGTGAAGCGCGCTCGATGGCGCCGGTACACGTAGGGTCTGTGAAAAGTCCTGGGACTGCGGGCGTCTCGCCCGCCCCGTCGGCTCTGGGAGCCGCGACTTTTCGTTAGCGCGCAGACGTCTCGGGGGGACCGCCACTGGGAGCGCGGACGCTCGCTGCGCTGCTCGTCCGCCCCGGCGTCCGCGCTCCCAGTGCCGGCGGGGGCGTCAGGCGAGGCGGCCAGGGGCCGTATGTCCTCGCCGGAGCAGCGCGCGCAGCGCGCTGCCGAGGCGTCGTAGGGACAGCACCAGGCGCGGGTTGGGGCTGTCGGATGCCCCGGTACGCGCACTCCGGGCGAGGCGATCCCCGTCCCGTGTCGCGCGCAGATCCGCCTGATAGGCCTTCGTTCTCCTCTTCGGCGACCTCCTCAAACGGTATCGCCTGGTCGCCGGGCTGACGCAGGAGGAGTTGGCCGAACGAGCGCGCCTTAGCCTACGGGCCGTCAGCGACCTGGAGCGGGGCCGGCGGCAGCGGCCCTATCGGGACACCGTCCGCCTGCTGGCGGAGGCCCTCACGCTCGAGCCAGGGGAGCGTGCCGCCTTCCTCGCTGCCGCGCGCCCGCCACGCGACGCGGCGTCCACCCCTTTCCTGACGCCGAAGGAGGGCGACGCGACCGCGTCGGGGTCGGCGCTGCCGGTCGGTGGCTTCCTCGGCGCGGCGCCGGCCGGCCCACTGGTCGCCCGCGCCAGCGAATGGGCCCGCCTCGACGCCCTCATGGCAGCCGTGGCCGGCGGGAGCGGGCGCCTGGCGCTGCTGGTGGGCGAACCGGGCATCGGCAAGACCCGGCTGGCGCAAGAGGCCGCGCTGCAACTCCAGGCGCGCGGCTTCCTGATCGTCACGGGACGGTGCTACGAGTCCGATGTCGCTGTGCCCTGGTATCCTTTCCTCGAGGCGTTAGCCCTGCTCTACACGGCGGCGCCGGTGGCCATTCGTAATACAGCGGCGCGGCGCTGGCCGTATCTCGGGCGCCTGCTCCCCGATCAACTGGGCGGCGTTGCTCCCGCGTCGACCGAGAGCCGGGAGGGGCAGACGCGGGTGTTCCGGGCGGTCGCGGACTTCATGCGCGCCGTCGCGGCCGCGGCGCCGGTGGCGCTGCTCCTGGACGACCTGCACTGGGCGGACAGCGCCAGTCTCGATCTCTTCGCATACCTGGCCCGGCAGACGCGCGGTCACCGCGTGCTGCTACTGGGCGCCTACCGCGACGTGCAGGTGGGACGGCAGCACTCGCTGGAGCGCACGCTGCGCGAGATGCAGCGCGAGGGACTAGCCGAGCGTGTCCCGGTGCGGCGGCTGGACCAGGCGGGCACAGCCGCGCTCCTGGCCGCGGCCCTGGGGGAAGTAGTCTCGGAGGAGTTCGCGGCGCTGCTGTACCGGCACACCGAGGGCAACCCGTTCTTCACGCAGGAGGTGCTGCGCGCCTTGGTGGAACGGGGGGACGTGTACCGGGGAAAGGAGCGGTGGGAGCGGTGGGAGCGGCGCGCGGTGACGGAGATCATCGTCCCGGAGAGCGTGCGCTCCGCGATCGGCGAGCGCCTGTCACGGCTGCCGGCGACGGCGCAGGAGGTGCTGCGTGAGGCGAGCGTGCTCGGACAACTCTTTGACTTCGACACCTTGCAGGCGCTGGGCGATCGGGGGGAGGAGGAGGTCGAGGCGGCGCTGGAGGCGGCGGGGGACGCGGGGCTGGTGCGGGAGGCCGGCCGGGACACCTATGCCTTCAGCCATGCGCTGACGCAGCAGGCGCTCTACGAGGAGGCGCCGGCGCGCCGGAAGCGGCGGCTGCATCGGGCAGCGGGCGCGGCGCTGGAGCGCCTGCCAGCGCGGGAGCGGGAGCGGCGCGCGGCGGAGGCGGCCTGGCACTTTCTGGAGGCCGATGAGGGCGAGCGCGCTCTGCCCTATGTCCTGCTGGCCGGGCAGCAGGCGGAACGGGTGTTTGCGTATGCCGAGGCGGAGCGGCACGACCGCACGGCGCTGGGGGTGGCGTGCGAGGTCGGGGACCGGACGAGGGAGGCCCTGGCGTTGGAGCGGTTGGGTGGAGTGCTGTTCACGGTCGCGCGCTACGGCGCTGCGCTGGAGGCGTTGGAGCGGGCAGCCCACCTCTACCAGGCAGTGGGAGATGTAGAGGGCGACGGACGGGTCGGGGCGCAGCTCGGGCTCACGCACAAGAACAGGGGATCATACGTGGAGGGCTTACGGGCGGTCGAGGCGCGCGTCGAGCCGCTGGCGACACGCGGCCCCTCGCTCGCGTTAGAGGCCGTGCATTACGCGCACGCCCGTCTGTTGATCTCCGTTGGTCGGCGGACCGAAGCCCTGGCGGCGGCGGAGCAGGAGGAAGCGGTAGCCCGGAGCCTGGGCGACAACCGGCTGCTGGCCCGTGCCCTGCTGCAGCGCGGGGCTGTGCTCACGTTTATGGGGCGCTTGCGGGAGGCATTGCTGGTGTTGGAAGAGGCGCTCGCCCAAGGCGACGCGCTCGGCGCGCTCGATATCGTCCAGAGAAGCCGGCAAAACCTCGCCGTCTGTCACCTGATGCGGGGCGAGTTCGAGCGGGCGTGGTCCTGCAATAGGCGGGCCATCAAGGCAGTGGAGCGCCTGGGAGACCCAGCGGCCATGGTCCATGTCCTCATGCATCGTGGGTGGCTGACCTACGTACAGGGCGAGTGGAGGACGGGGCGGCAGATCGCCGAGCGCGCCCTGGCAATCAGCCAGGACATCGGCACATCCGACGAGGCCCCCTATCCGCTCGGCGTGCTCGGTTTCCTGCACCTGGCTCAGGGGGAGTGGGAGGCGGCCGCCCGCTACCTCGAGGAGAGCGTCGCGCTGGCCACCCGCATAGGCGATCTGCAGGCGATCCAGATCGCGCAGAGCTTCTTGGCTGAACTCGACGTGCTACAGGGTCGTCCCGCCGCGGCGCGGGCGCGCCTCGCCCCGCTGGTTGCCCAGGTGGAAGCTCATGATCTCAATATGTGGCTGGTCCGGCCCCGGCTAGCCTGGGCCTACCTGGACCTCGGCGACGTGGCACGGAGTCGAACCGTGATCGCACAGGCCATCACGCACGCCCAGGCCGAGAACGCCCGCGCCCGGCTCGTTGACGCCCTGTGGGTGCGAGCCATGATCGAAACCCGCGAGGAGTGCTGGGCGGAGGCGGAGCAGACGCTCGCGGAAGCCCTGGCTATGGCGCGCGGGATGGGCTACCCCTACGCCGAGGGCCGCCTGCTCCACGCGTACGGTCGGTTGCACGTCCAGAAGGGCGAGCCGGAGCGAGCACGCGCGCGGCTAGGAGCGGCGCTGGCTATCTTCCAGCGTCTGGGAGCACGCAAGGACGCCGAGCACGCGGAGCAAATGATCACAGCGCTCATATGAGGAGGCCAACGCTCAACTATCGACCGTATACCCCTTGCGCTCCGCGTCGGGCGGCAGCAGCGCCGGGTCCACCGCCCGCTCCTCGGTCCGGTCGATGTGGAGCAGGGAGCGCTTGTCCACGCGGAGACGTGCCCGGCGCTCCGCACGGCGTTCGCGCTCGCTGGCATGATCAGCGGCCACGCGTTTGGACGGCACGATCGTCGGCGCGCCCTGCTCCCCTTTGAGCCGGTTGTGCTCATCGCGCAGCCGTTGGTTCTCCGCCCACAGCGTCGCGATCTCGCCCGCTTGCCCCTCAATCACGTTGCGCAGCAGGTCCAGGATGCGCCGTGCCTCGGGGTCCGCGATCCCGCTCAGATCCACATCATCCAGCATACGCACGCTCCGTCAGGCCCCGACTCAGTGGCCTCAATATACCTGCCCCCAACTTTTTGAGAGGATACAGATTTCGTAACCCGGTCAGTTTTAGTGCAACATAGCGCTGCGTCATTATCGTTACAGGCGTCGCTGCAATGGCCGCAGGGCTTTGTCGGTGAACGGCGCGGTCTTGCGCTGGGTGAGCAGCCGGCGCCTAGTGTCTGTGAAAAGTCGGCGGCTCCCACTGGGAGCGCGGGCGTCTCGCCCGCCCTGGCGTCCGCAGGCGTGGGCCGGCCATCCCCGCAGGGCCGGCGCGTCGCCACCCGTCAGGCGCTCATCCCACCGGACACCGGGGCGGACGAGACGTCCGCGCTCCCAGTGGGTACGGGGACGGGCGAGACGCCCGCGCTCTCAGGACTTTTCACAGACCCTGAGCCGGCGCTCCCGGTAAGCGCGTCGCGCCCCGTATACTGATCTTTATGAAAGTGCTTGTGATTGGTTCGGGCGCGCGCGAGCACGCCCTGGTCTGGAAGCTCGCCCAGGAGCCCGTGGCGCGCGACCTGTACTGCGCCCCCGGCAACGCCGGGACCGGCCGCATCGCCGGCAACGTGGCTATCGATGCCGACGACGCCGAGGGGCTGGCCGCGTGGGCCGAAGATAATAAGATCGACCTGACTGTGGTCGGGCCCGAGGCGGCGCTCGCCGCCGGTGTCGCCGACCTCTTCGCCGCGCGCGGCCTGCGCATCGTCGGCCCGCGCGCCGCCGCCGCGCGCATCGAGAGTAGTAAGGTCTTCGCCAAGGGTTTCATGGCGCGGCACGGCATCCCCACCGCCGCCTTCGAGCTTTTCGACGACGTGGAGGCGGCGCGCCGCTACACCCGCGCGCGCGCGCTGGACGATTACCCGGTCGTGATCAAGGCCGACGGCCTGACGGCAGGTAAGGGTGTCGTCGTGGCCGCGACGCCCGCCGCGGCCGCGGCGGCGCTGGACGCGCTGGCCGCCCTGCCCGGCGGGGCCGGCGCGCGCGTCGTGGTCGAGGAGTTCCTGCGCGGGACGGAACTCTCGGTGATCGCTCTCACCGACGGGACCACCGTGCTGCCCCTGCCTGCCGCCCACGACTATAAGCGCCTCGGCGACGGTAATGCCGGCCCGATGACCGGCGGTATGGGCGCCTATTCGCCGCCGCGCATGGCCACCGATGAGTTGCTTGACCAGGTGCGGCGGGAGATCCTGGAGCCGGCCGTGCGGGGGCTGGACGCCGAGGGCGCGCCCTACCGCGGCTTCCTCTATGCGGGGCTGATGCTCACCGCCGAAGGTCCGCGCGCGCTTGAGTTCAACGCGCGCCTGGGCGATCCCGAGACGCAGTGCCTCCTGCCGCGCCTGCGGAGCCCGCTCCTACCGCTGCTCTTCGCCGTCACGGAGGGGACGCTGGCCGAGGTCACGCCGGTCTGGCGCCCCCAGGCCTGCTGCGCCGTGGTGGTGGCCTCGGGCGGCTACCCTGGCCCTATGGAGACGGGGTACGGTATCCTGGGACTTGAAGAGGTGGAGAAGGGCGTGACCATGTTCCACGGCGCCACGCGCGATCCTTATATGAAGGGGACGACGGTGGCGCCGGAGCCGCAGAAGCGCGAGCGCGTGGGAGGATTCGCCATGTTCGGGTTCGGGCGCAACCGTGGCGCGCGCATCGACCGCCAGGCCCGCCAGGCCGTTGGCGACCCCTACAGCCGCACCATCACGGCGGGCGGCCGTGTGCTCACCGTCGCCGCGCTGGGCGATACGGTGGCGCAGGCGCGCGCCGCCGCCTACCGCAACGCCGAACGCATCACGTTCACCGACCGCTATTATCGTAGCGATATTGCCGCCGATGATTGAGAGCGTCCCTTTCCAGATGATTCATCGTATAGCTGTCGTTTCCCTCGCCACAGGCGCCCTGTTCTTGTCTGTATCATTACCACAGGCGCGCGCCGGACGTCCCAACGCGTCCGCGGCCACGCGCGCCGCTACCCCGGCCGCGGGCTTCACCATACAGGTTGGGACGCCGACCGCGTCCCCGACGGCCGCGCCCACGCCGGCGCCGTCCGCGCTGCTGCCCCCAGTCTACTACCAGAACGGCCCGCGCGTCTACGCCGCCTACCCCGATGGCAGCGGGGCGGTCCTCGTGGCGACGCTACCGGTGAGCGCGACAGTGCGGCCGCAACTCCTGCCCGACGGACGCCTGCTCTACGAGGCCAACGTAGCGGCCTCGACCTTCGCCGCGGTCGACCGTTTCGGCCGCGGCTCCGGCATCCGCACGCCCGACCTGTCTCTTGGCGAGACGGTGTGGTCGGTCGCGCCGTCGCCCGATGGACGCTCCCTGGCCTGGCAACTCTTCGCGCCGCTGCCGCTCCCCAGCTATGTCCTCAGTACGGGCGTCGGGCGCGTGGTGCTGACGGGGCGCTTCGGCGAGGGCGGGGCGACACTGTTTACGACGCGCGCGGACGCGCGCCTCGGCGCGGCGCAGGCGCTGCTCGGCTGGCGCGCCTCGTCCTTATATGGCTCGGGCGATCCGACCCTGCTGCTGCAGGACCTCTACGGGAGCGTCGACACGGCCGATGGCGTGGGGCTCAATACGGTGCGCGGCCTGATCGAGTACGACCCCGCCATCGCCGACATCGTGAACGACTACCTGCCGCCGCTGATCTCCGACGTCCCGCCGCGCCGTGCCCTGACCGTCTCAGCCGATGGGACGTGGACAGTGTACGGCGACGCCAATTCGTTCACGCCCTCGGGCGACGGCCCGCCGCTGGCCCGCCGCCTCGCGGCCCTCGACTTGAACACCAACAAGGACATCGCGCTCGACACGGCCGGCCGCTACCCGACGAAGCGGACGCTCACCCAGACGGTGCGGCGCAAGGTCGGGACACGCGTGGTCACGACGCGTATATCTACCGGGACCCTGCGGCTGTACCAGTATTTCAGTCATAATGTCTACGTAGCGCCCGGCGATGGCCGCACGCTCTACACGCGGCTGACCATTAGCTACCCGCGCGGGGCGCGCCTCCCACAGGTGGAACACAGCGCGCTGGTGGCGACGATGGACGGCAAGTCGCGTAAGGCTATCGTGTCGGGAGACGTGGAGGGCGCGGGCTGGCTGGACAGCCATACCGCGGTCGTCAAGCGCGCCGGCGGTCTCTATAGCGTCAACGTCGATTCTGGCGCCATGATGAAACTGGCCTCCGGCGCGCCGGGGTCCCTGTATTTTATCGGAGTGAGGACAAGATGAAACTGGTGATGGCCTTCTCGGCGACCATCGCGATCCTGCTGGTCATACCCAGCTATACGCCAACACGCCTGTCAGGCGCGTCGCCGTATCTGCTGGGAGCGCCTGCGCATCCATCGGGAAAGCAAGCGTCTAGGATCGCGACGCCTACCGCTCCCTCCACGCCCGCCTCACCGACGGCAACCACCGGGCGTAAGCAGTCCGGCGTGAGACCGACAGCGACGCGTACGCCGGCGCCACAACCGACGAAGCGGCCGCTGGCCCATGTGACGCATCGGCCCTACTCATGGATGGCCCAGACGACGCTGCTGACGATCTACGGTCGGGCCTTTAGCACCGCGCCAATCCTCGGCCGCCTGGGCATGGACGATAATTTCACGCAGCTGGAGTGGCAGGTCCAACCCTACGCTCAGGGCATCAAGGCGAACAACGGCGGGACCGACCCGCGCATCACGGTACACCTGATCTACGCCATGGCCGTCCCCTGCGGCGTCACGGGCAACTGCCTGTACTACCTCGATGACGCGGGCGTGGATATCGTCAAGACCTACATCACGGAGGCCGCGCGCCGCCACTGGCTCGTCGTCCTGGACGACCAGCTCGGCCGCTCCGACCCGGCCACCGAGATGCAGCGCATTATCTCCAAGGGCTACCTGAAGTACGACAACGTGGAGGTCGCGCTCGACCCCGAGTTCCGCACCGCGGCCTACCAGTCCACCCCCGGTATCCCCATTGGGACGGTCAGCGCCGCCGAGATCAACGCCGCGGGGGCCATGCTCAACGTCTACGCCGCGCGTCTCGGCCTGCTGCACCGCAAGATCATGATGGTCCACCAGTTCCGCGAGGATATGATCACGGACCGGCAGACGCTGCGGCAAGATCTCTTCTACGTCGACACCGTTGTCATCGCCGACGGCTTCGGGACGCCGGGGCTCAAGGCGCACATCTACGACGAATTGCTCAGTCCGGGCGCCTCGGACGCGATCCACTGGCGCGGGATCAAGCTGTTCCCCTTCAATCAATATGAGGGGGCCGGCCACGGCGACTTCCCCGAGATGACGTGGCCGCAGGTCTTCGGGCACGCGCCGGCCCTGGACAGCGGGACGGAGTTCGTCATTCGACCGATACCGAACGTGGTAGTGATCGCCTAATACCCTCACCCCCAACTCCTCTCTCGTGCGCGGGAGAGGAGTTGGGGGTGAGGGATAGCTTTTGAGGATAGAGTCATAGACGCGACGATTCCCGGCGCGGCGATGCTCGCGCGTGAGCGTGTCGCGGAACGAAGCGCAGCGTGGGGCCGGCGCCTACTGTGCGACGTGGGTCTGCCGCTGCTGCTGACGCGCCTCGCGCTGCTGCTCGTGACGCTGACGGCGCCGCACTGGCCCCAGGGCGTACGCACACTGATCCTGCCCGATCCCGGCAGATTTCGGTCGGGCGCCCCAGCCGACGGTGGAGCGCTGCTCTCGGCGTGGTATCGTTGGGACGCCGAGTGGTACCTGCGCATCGCGGGGAACGGCCCGCAGATGGGCTACAGCGGCTATTGGGTGAACAAGGATCACCACTTTAGCGCCTTCGCCTTCTTCCCGTTGTACCCGCTGACTGTGCGCGTCGCGGCGACAGTCGTGCCCGGCGCCCTCGACGCGGTACCAGTCGGAGGCCCCGCGCGGCCACAACTCATCGCCGTCGCGCTCGTCGTTTCCAACGTCATCTTCGCGCTGGCGCTCGTGGCGCTCTACCTGCTGGCCCTGGCGCGCGCGGGGCCGGCGGCGGCGCGGCGCGCGGTCTGGCTGCTGTGTCTGTTCCCGACGAGCGTCTTTTTTTCGGCCCCCTACAGTGAGGGCATGTTCTTGCTATGGCTCGTGCTGTTCTTCCTCATGCTCCAGCGCCAGCGCTGGTGGCTGGCCGGGCTGTGCGGCGCGCTGGCCGCCGCCACACGCTCGCTCGGCGTCGCGCTCGTGCTGCCGTACCTGGCGGCCTACGCGCAGCAGGTTATTTTCTTACCACGGAGACACGGGGACACGGAGGATGCCCTCACCCTCCAGCCCGTGGCTAACTGGTCCCCCGATCCCTACCCGCGAGATCGACGTGCCAGCGCGCCTCTCCCTAACCGTGGGAGAGGGGGAAACGCCCTCCGTGTCTCCGTGTCTCCGTGGTTAACGTGGCTGAAAGGTCTCCTGCCCGCCGCGCTGATCCCCTGCGGGATGTTAGCCTACATGGCCTACCTGGGACTGGTCTGGCATGACCCGCTCATCTTCCGTAAGGCGGAAGACGCCTGGGGCCGCTCGTTCGCGCCGCCGTGGGTCGGTATCTACGACGGTTTCAAGTGGTCGCTGCAGCAGTGGCCGCATATGGGACAGCCCAACTGGCGTGGTCTCACCGACGCGTCTTTCGCCGTCGTTTTTCTGGTCCTCACGGCCTGGGCGTGGCGCGATTTCGACTGGGCCGAGCGCGCCTACGCCGTGGTGTTCTGGCTCTACGTGCTGTGTCCGCCCAGCCTTGCCACGGACCACTACTACTCTGACACACTGATTTCGATGGCGCGCTTCCTTCTAGTGCTGGTCCCGCTGTGGCTGTGGTTGGGGCGCTCACGCTGGCGCACCGTGCCGGTGGCGCTGCCCGCAGCGCTATTCTTCCTCGTCTTTGCCGGACGCTGGGTGCTGGGTGGATGGATCGGGTGACACCCCCCACCCCCACTGAGGCTTCACTCCTCGCCCCCCCCGCCCATGGCGACTGGCCCCTCGGCCCTACCCGCGGGCCGACGGTCCAGCGCGCCTCCGGGGGAGCCTGGGGAGATGCCTCCCCCCAGACCCCCGCCATACACTCATCGCGGGAGCTACGGGGCCTGGAGATGGGAGACTACCTGTGACATCTACGTTCCCGTGTTTCCTCCATGCGCTGCGTTTGGCTGTTAGGACGGCAGCGCCTGCTACCTCTATCTCGCTCACCAGCACCCGCTCCACTATCGGCCACACTGTCTTTTTGGCGGGGGTCTGGGGGGAGGCATCTCCCCAGGCTCCCCCGGAGGCGCGCTGGACCGCCGGCCGCAGCCGGGGGACCAGTCAGCCATGGGCGGGGGGGGCGACGAGTGAAGCCCAAGCGGGAGGGGCGAGGAGTGAAGCCCAAGCGGCGGGCGGGCGACGAGTGAAGCCCAAGCGGCGGGCGGGCGACGAGTGAAGCCCAGACTCCCCCGGAGGCGCGCTGGCCCGCCGGCCGCGGGGGGGGGGCTAGTCAGCCATGGGAGGGGGAGTGAGCGGCTCCTCTACCTCATTCCCCTCCTCCTGCCCCTGCTATTCTTCGCGCCGTATCTCGGTGGCCATATCGTGCCGTTCGGCGGCGACATCGTGCTGCTGAACTATCCGCTGCTCACGCTGGCGGCCCACGCTCTGCGCGCCGGCTACCCGGTGTTGTGGAACCCTTTTAGCGGCGGCGGCTATCCGCTGGCGCCCTTCAGCGCCTTGCCCTTCTATCCCCCGACGTGGCTGCTGGCGCTGCTGCCCGTCGCGGCGGCGATGGATTGGACTTACGCGCTCGACCTTGCTATCGGCGGACTGGGCGCGTACGCGTTGGCCGCGCGGCTGGGCGTACGGCCGGCGGCGCGGCTTGTTCCCGCGATAGCCTATCCTTTCAGCGGCTTTATCCTGGCGCATGTGCTGGCCGGACACTTCCTAGAGGTTGGGCTGATGGCGTGGTTCCCCGTGGCGCTGGCCACGCTGCACTGGGCGCTCGACGCCTCGTCGGTGAGCGCGGCGCTACGGCGCGGCGTTCTCTGCGGTGGGGCCTTCGGCATGCTCGTGCTCGCCAACGGCGTGAGTTGGCTCATTTTCGTCGGCTACCCGCTCATCCTGGTGGCCGTGGCGCTCTCGCTGCGCGTTATACGCGCAGCGGGGCGGCGCGGCGAGGGGATCGCGCCGGCCGCTTTGCGCTGCGCGCTGGCGCTGGCTGCGGCCGGCTTCGTCGGCCTTCTGATCGGCGCGGTCGTGCTGCTGCCGTTGCAGAGTTTGGTCGGCGAAACGCTACGCGGCAGCGGCCCGATGGCCTTCCCGCGGCTGACGCGTACCGACGAGCCGCTGGCCGGGCTCGTCCTGGCCGTGGCCCCCGGCCTGTTCGGCTCCGACGTCACGGGCACGTACTGGTTCCCCAACTCTGACGCCTATTTCCAGGAGGTCTACACCTACCTGGGATTGCCTGTGCTCGCGCTGGCCCTAGCCGGCGTCGTGGCGGGGCGCCGCCGCGCGGACATCAGGCTCTACGCCGTGCTGGCCGCGCTGGCGCTCGCCCTCGCTCTGGGGGCGCAAACGCCGCTCTACGGTCTGCTCTACCACCTGGGCCCCGGCTTCGATGTGGCGCGCACGCCCGCGCGCTGGATGCTCGTCGTCACGCTCGCCGTCGCCGTGCTGGCCGGGGCCGGCGCCGACGCGCTCCTCTCCACGGGTCGATGGTCGATGGTCGATGGTCGATGGAAGGCCGTTGTCCATCGACCATCGACCATCGACCATCGACTAGCGCCCGCGACGCCGCTCGCCGCGCTGGCCGTCCTGCTGCTGCTGGGTCTGCTGGGCATTGCCGTCGCGGCGGCGCTGCCGCTCGACCATGCACGGGCGGGGGCGGCGGCCCTGCGCGGCGCGACCCTTGGACCGGCTCTGGCGCGCCTGCTCGTCGTCGCGGCGGCCACGGCGCTGGTCGTCCTGGCCGTCCCCCAACTGCCGCGGCCGGCGGGGGCGGCCCTGCTCGCGGCCCTGGTGACCGCTGACTTGTGGAGCGCCAACGCGCCGCTGATCCACCCGCTCGACCCGGCCCCGTATTACCGCAACGCCGCCGTAACTCTGGTCCAGGGGCGTGAGGGGACGGGACGCGTGTGGTCACTCGACCGCGCGGTTCCGTTGCGCCTGGGCATGCTCGACCGGCGCACGCTCGACATTGAGGACTTCGCGCCGCTCACGCTCTCGGACTATTATCTGTTCACGCACCCCAACAAGACGTTGGGGCAGATTGACACGGGTATGGCGCGCGCCGACGACATCGCGCCGTACAATAGCCGCATCGCGGCCGTGCTGGGCGTGTCGACCGTGTTGTCGCGCCGGCCCCTGTCCGGCCCAAGCCTCAGCCCTTTGGGCGTCGTGCGCGTCCCGTATTATGGCGTGCTGCGGGGCGACTGGTCGCACCCCGGCGCACGCCCCGGCCCCGCCTACGCGTACGGGGTGACGTCGCGCTTGCCCTTCGCCCTGCCGCTCTATGCTACGCGGGCTATGCAGCCGGAGCAAGCGCGCGCTGCCGTCTTCGCGCCGAATTTTGACCCCCGGCGCGTGGCCCTGCTCGACAGCGCGCGCACAGGGACGCCCACGTCCAACCCGCTGCTCGACGCGTGGCGGCGGTTCCTGCGTCCATCGATAGGACACTCCATGGTCATAGGGTCTGATGTCACGCGGCTCGGGGGCGCGGAGAATGGCGTCGTACTGCGTGTGACGATGCGGCACACGGGCGTATTGTTGCTTGACCAAATCTACGACAAAGACTGGACGGCGACGGTGCGGGACGAGACGCCGGGCAAAGCCGGCGAGTACGCTGTCGCGCTACGCCGCGCCGACGGCCTGCTCACGGCGTTGCCGCTGGCGGCCGGGACGCATATGGTGACCCTCGTCTACGCCCCGCCGTCATACCTGCTCGGCGCGCTCCTCTCGCTGCTGGGCTACCTGCTCGTGCTCGGCGCGGCGCTCGCGGGAGCGCGCCGTCCTGGGCGCCTCTACAGCCGGCGGTTGACGTGAATTGTCTTTAGCGTGGTTCCGCGCCCCAAATGAGCTTGCCCTGATAATAGAGCGTGACCCGATCCCAGTCCGCGAAAGAGGTCATAAAAGGGTTGTAGGAGTAGTCGTCGTACTCGTCGAAGGGCTCGGGATTGAACGGACAGCTGTTGTTGGAGGCGCCGGGCTTGCACAGTTGAAAGGGTAGGTCGAGGCTCGCGCCGCTGGCGATAGCGCCGGCCTTGTCGGAGAAACTGATCTCGACGTAGGCGTCGGCCCCATGCACGGGCGTGGCGAGCGGATGGACGGCGGCCGTGCCCGGACCGACCGGACCGGAGAACCAGTTTTGGGGCTGCTTTGTATCGGCCGTGAACCAATAGCGCGCCGTGAGGTCTTTGAGTGACATGTCGTTGCCACCACCGTTGACGATGCGCAGCTTGGGCGCGATATAGGCGTCGCAAGGCTTACCGGGATCGCCGACCTGATACTGCGCCTTGAGCCCCTGAGGAGCGCCCTTGATTGGCGCCGGTGGCGGGTCGGAGGATGTGTCGACCGGGATCGGTGTCGTTGCCGCGCAGCTCGCGGGCGACGTGACGAACGTTGGGGTAGCGGAGGGCGTCATAACGCTGGGCGTAGCGGTGGCGGTCGCCGTCGCGCTGGGCGTAGCGGTGGCGGTCGCCGTCGCGCTGGGCGTAGCGGTGGCGGTCGCTTCGGCCATGACCATGACCGTGCCGGTCGCGGTCGTGGTCGCGGTGTTGGCAGGGGCGCCCGGAGCGACGGGCACGCCGGTCGCGGTGGGGATGGGGATGGACGTGTTCATCGCGGTCGCGGTCGCGGTGGCTGTGCTTGTCGCCGTCGCCCCTGGCGTATTTGTAGCCGTGGATGTCGCCCCTGGCGTATTTGTAGCCGTGGACGTCGCCGGAGGCAGCGCCGTGGGTGTCGCGGTGGGAATAGCTGTAAACGTCGCCGCGGCCATGGCGGCCGGCACGGTGGTCGCCGCGGCCGTGGTGGCCGGCACGCTGGTCGCCGCGCTGGTCGGCGCGCCGGGGATAGGGACAACGGGCGCCGGCGTGGCGGACGGGCCGGTTGCCGTGGCGGCGCCGGGCCTGCTTGTGGGCGTACTCGGCGCTACAGGCGTCGCCGCATGCGCGACGGCCGGCGTGCCGGTAGCGGGTGTGTGCGACACGGGCGCGTCCTTTGTCTTTCGAGGGGGCGCCACGCTCGTGGCTGGGATAGACTCGCGTTCGACGGCGCGCACCTGCAGTTGGCCGGTCCCCATCGGCGCGCCCGACGCCTCGGCGTTCTGCCCGACACGATACGTCATGACCCCCGCACCCACATGGACGACGGTGCTCAGGCCATTCTCGTCGACGAGCGTCACGGTCCTGCCCGCGCGGTTGACGCGTGTCACGGTCCCTTCGACATCGATCAGCGCGACGTGGGTCGCGACAACGGACGCGGTCGTCACCACCATCGTCTTGGCGCGGCTCCAGATAACCTGCGTATCGATAGCCTCATTCGGCGCGAAGGACCGTGGCTGATCCAGGGAGGCGGCCACCGCGATAGATGGGGCGAAGAGCGCGCCACCGGTACCGGCAGTTGTATACGGGCTGCCGGCAATGACGATGTGGGCGGCGCGCGCGTCGACGATGACGGCGGCGCCGTTGACGCCGAGCACCTCGACCTGGCCGTGGCCGAGCAGGCGCGCGACGAGACCGCGAACACGCAGGCTCTTGCGCGATCCCCGCGCCCCGATCGCGCGCAAGCTCTTGCGCGATAGGGAGCGCACGATGAGGCGGCTATGGCTGTGAGCGTCGGCCGAAACGGTTAGTTCATCGCCCAGAGTCACATGTTGCATCTGGGCGCGCGACAGAAAGCGCAGCGGGATGAGGGTACCGTCCGCCTCGGCGAGGTCACCGGTCTCCTGCTTGGCGTGGAGGGCGACGAGCGTACCGGACCCATGCCAGTGCGAGGAGAACGTCTGCCGCGGGTTGGCGGATGGGCTCGTGGCGCGCGGAGGAGTCGTCGCGGCCGGACTAAGTCCCAGGGCCGTCAGGGTCGCGATCGTGGCGCCGGCAAGCGAACGCCTCACTAGTCTCGTACGGCGCTTCATGTCTCTCAGTTTCCCGTCGCGGCTCGCGCGACACTATCGGGTCGATAGGACGATAGAGGGTTATAAGCCATTGTCAGACACGACCGACAGCGGCCACATCCCCCATTAGAGCCATACCCGGTCGCGGTAGCCCGTTTATCCCCCGCGCGGCGCACAGCTGTCCTAGCCCGATCAGGCACTGGACAACGCCCCTTTTCTCGCCGATGCTATGGAAACGAGCATTGAATTGACGTGATGTAGACCACGCCGCGGCGGCGCGACGTGGGGTGAGGAATTAAGTGTGAGGACGACGTGCGGAAGCTAGCGCTGGCGGCCTACTTTGGGCTTATTTATCTCTCCTGCCTCGCATTGGTCGTCGAGCAGGCGCGCCCGCTCGTGGGGGGGACGGTCGCACATAGCCTGGCGGGAATCACACCCTGGTACGCGGCGGTCGTCATCTTCGTCGTGCTGGCCTACGCGGGCGAGCGGACACACGTCTACGTCAGCGGCGCCACCAACATGAGTCTGGCTACGCCGGTGGACATCGCGCTCATCCTGCTGTGTCCTCCCCCTTATCCGCTCTTGATTGCCCTGCTGGCCATGCTCATCTCGCAGGCCGCGCACGAGCGTCCATCGTTGTATAAGCTGCTCGACTGTTGTGATTTGACGGGCACTGGATGATCATGTCGGCGCCAGGCCCTGGTGTTTGGCAAACAAAGAGGTCAGCACGTCCTCGATGGTGACGCCACCGAGGAGACGGTCATGCATATAGAGC
>JAABUU010003566.1_pt1 | contig 19645 bp, 14 predicted proteins | sample 5559301 | NCBI WGS metagenome assembly JAABUU01 (sample SAMN10711884, study PRJNA513360) | rock metagenome | isolation source: Antarctica rocks | place: Antarctica: Victoria Land, Richard Nunatak white | reverse complement strand
AAGCCCACATCAACGCCTTCATCGCCGATTACAACGAGCAAGCCAGGCCATTCGCCTGGACCAACAGCAAAGTACATCAAAAGCGCCTCATACCGTGTTTCACCGATCAGTGATTCCGGGTACTAGGGCCCATACACGGTCGCCGACCGCGAACCCGGTGTCCCCGTTCACAGCCGCCACCTTGCCGGCGACTTCCAACCCCAGCGACGGGTTGGCACCCGGCGGCGGCGGGTACGCGCCCAGGCGCTGTTGAACATCCGGCCAGTTCACGCCGGCGGCTTCCACGCGTATCAACACTTCGCCAGAGCTGGGTTGCGGCACTGGCCCATTGGCGATGCGCAGCACCTCCGGTCCGCCAGCGCTGTGAGCGACATAATGCATTCTATCGGGCACAACCATGGCGCAGCTCCAACTTTTGCAAAGAACGTTCCTGCCCGGACAGCAGGTGTCGGCCCATTCTCTTGCGCCATTCGTGCGCCCGCCGCCACAACGCAATGCACGTAGAGAACGTTCAAAGAACACGCCTGCTCCGATGCGGCAAGTGGATGCGAACTCCCGATACTGTCCCGCACAAAGATCATGCGACACGGCAGCATGTCGACAGTAAACTGGCCGTAATGTAGGGGAGAAGCTGTTGTGTAACGCAACGGCCGTGAACCTGTCCAGCGTGGAATTGCTTCTACACGGTCAAGCATTGACGAAATTTGACTGAAACAGGGCTGCTGCCGTGCTTCGGCCAGGGTCGTAGCCCGATTTTTGCGAGCACGGAAAGGATTTAGAAAATCAACTTGCCCTCCATATCGTATACCACATACAAACTGTGAGCTGCCGGACTGGCGGTAGGTGAGGTAAAACGAACTTGGGCGGTACAAAAATCGCTGTCGCCCCTGCCGGCAATTTTATACGGAGCTGTGGCTTGGTGGACTGGTAAGGTGCTGAGCCGCCAAACACCTGATCCGCGAGCAGGTTTGACCGTTATAGCAAGGCGCGTATGACGACTTGACTGATCGCATTTTCATAACAGCCAGCGCCGAGATACAGCAAGAGGGAACATCATGTCTTCAACCAATGCACCTACTAAGTCCACCCGCTCCACCGCTGAAGACACGCTGGTCACCAAGCAGCGCAACGACACCGTCATCTCCGGCGGCCGCCTTGTTGCTAAGGCTCTGAAGAACGAAGGTGTGGACACTATCTTCACTCTGTGCGGCGGCCATATTATAGACATCTACGATGGCTGCATGGACGAAGGCATCCGGATCATCGACGTTCGGCATGAGCAGGTCGCAGCACACGCAGCCGACGGCTATGCGCGCCAAACCGGGAAACTCGGCTGCGTGGTCACTACTGCCGGCCCGGGCTGCACGAATGCGGTCACTGGCATTGCAACGGCATTCCGCTCGGAAAGCCCCATTCTGCACATCGGCGGCCAGGGCGCGCTCGGCCAGCATATGATGGGCTCGCTGCAGGATTTGCCGCATGTCGACATGATGCGGCCGATCACCAAGTTCGCCGCCGGCGTCCGCTCTACCGAGCGCATCGCGGACATGGTGGCGATGGCGGCGCGCGAGAGTTTCGCTGGCGCCCCTGGCCCTTCTTACCTAGAAATTCCGCGCGACGTACTGGATCGGGAGATCGATATCTCCAAGGCCGTGATTCCGGAGGCCGGACATTATCGCGCCAGCACGAAGTCAGTCGGCGACATGCGCGACGTGCAGCGCCTAGCGGACATGATCAATGCCAGCAAGCGCCCGGTGATGCTGCTGGGCAGCCAGGTCTGGACTGCCCGCGGCCATGAGGAAGCCATCGACCTAATCCGTGCTCTTGACGTGCCGGCGTACTTCAACGGTGCCGCTCGCGGGCTGCTGCCACCCGGCGATCCGCATCACTTCGACCGCACTCGGCGCGAGGGTTTCGACAAGGCAGACCTGATCATCATCGTGGGCACTCCGTTCGACTTCCGCATGGGCTATGGGAAGCGCTTGGGCAACGGCGCCGATATCGTGCAGATCGATATGGATTACCGCACGGTCGGGAAGAACCGTGACATTGCGCTTGGCTTGGTGGGCGATCCCGGCACCATTCTAGCAGCGGTGCGCCAGGCCGCCACCGGGGGCATCGGCATCGGCAATCGGCAGTCCCGCCAGCAATGGATGGAGGCCCTGCGCGCCAGCGAGGCTGCTGCGACCGAGAAGCTGATGCCGCTGTTTAAGTCCGACAACAATCCCATTCACCCCTATCGCCTCGCCTGGGAACTGAACGAGTTCCTGAACGACGACACCATCTACATCGGCGACGGCGGGGACGTGGTGACCATTTCCGCCCAGGCCGTGCGCCCGCGCCGACCAGGCCAGTGGATGGACCCCGGCGCGCTGGGGAGCCTGGGCGTGGGCACCGGCTTCGCGCTGGCGGCCAAACTTGCACATCCCGAGAAAGAAGTGCTGTGCTTCTACGGCGACGGCTCGTTCGGCATGACGGGCTTCGACATGGAAACAGCTAACCGCTTCCATGCTCCTTATGTCGCTGTTATTGGCAACAACTCGGCGATGAACCAGATCCGTTATGGCCAAATCACGAAATATGGCGAACAGCGGGGTAGTGTCGGTAATCTCTTGGGCGACGTGCCGTTTGGGAAGTTTGCGGAGATGCTGGGCGGCTATGGCGAGGAGGTGCGCGAAGCTGCCGACATAGCCCCAGCCCTGCAGCGAGCGCGTGAGGCCGTCCGGCGGGACGGTAAGTCTGCCATAATCAACGTCTGGGTCGACCCGCGCGAATACGCACCGGGAACTAAAGCTCAAACCATGTACAAGTAAGCCAAATCCATAGGCCGCTGCGAAATGCCTTGTCCGCTCTAAAGCAGGCAATAGACAAAGCACTCGGTGGAAGGCCAGGACTGCATCTCCATGCAGTCCTGGCAATCCTGTAGAGATAGTATCATGATAAGGCTTGGATATGATCGCTGCAGCGCTATAACGAGAACATGCTCGGGGACGAAAAATGACCGATGAAGTGAAACCAGGCAACACCCAGCCGGAGGTTGCATCCGGTTACGGCGAGGCAGACAGCGAGGCCGCCTCGATGGAGAAAGCAGCGCGAAAAGATGAGCTACGCAGCCAGGTTGGCGCTTCGAAAGCCGATCCGGCGGCGTCCAAAGCGGCGGCAAAAATCCCTCCGGCTGAAGCAGGCCCGATAGGGCACGGCACTTCCGAGATCGACATCAAACGCCACATTGCAGAAGCAGCACGTCGCAAATCTGATGAGGCCTCCCGCGCGAAAGATCCATGATTTGATGAGCTCGCCAGTGCGGCGTCAGCTTAGAGCAGCGATCGTTGCGCCATAAGGAGTGTGCAATTTCTAGCGGTACAAGTGTGAGTTTTATGCCCTTGCAGCAACGTGCTGCAACAGAAATCTCTTGCGCTGATAATCCACTGTCGACCGACCTACGCGTTCTGGCCGATTTAGGAGTCCTTAAGCCAGCCCCCGTGTTTTTCTATATGCGCCGCAAGTCCAAGCGTGTGTTCGCGTACTAGGCGCTCGGCTAACCTGGCATCTCGACCTTCAAGTGCTGCGATAATGTCGAGGTGGTCGCGTATGGAGCAAGATGCACGATCGCTTTGCTGCATAGTGACGGAGCGGATCGACCGCATATGAATGAACAGATTTTCCGTCAGTTCACTCATCAACTCGCAGCCGCTCAGTCGGATGATGGCTTTGTGAAAGGTCATGTTCGCTTCGTTATAGTCGTCGAGACGCTGCAGTGGACCGGCATTAAATCCCTCGAACAAAGCACGAAGCCCACGTATCTGCTCCGACGTCGCGTGAGACGTGGCCATCGCTGCTGCCATGCTTTCGATGGCGGCCCACACAATGATCATCTCGACCACCTCGCGCTTGGTCTTGCGCACGACGTAGACGCCGCGACGCGGTAACGAGCGCACAAAGCCTTCCTGCTCTAACGCGGTCAGTGCCTCACGTATAGGTGTTCGGCTTATCCCCAGAGCCTCAGAAAGTTGACGTTCGTCAAGCCGAATTTCGGACGGTTGCCCGTAGATGTCCATTTCGGTAATCGCGCGCTTAATTGCGTCACAGGCAAGCCGGCGAAGCCCGAAACCGGGATCAAGCCTCAGAACTTCAAGACGTGGGGGAAAAACCGTGTCTGACATATGGCACTTCCCGAATATTGCACCCTTAGGTGTTAGACATAGTACGCTGAGCAAGCGAACGCCAGTTAGGTAATTGCAGCGACCTCCGTCTCGAACTCGCCAATGAACCTGCCGTTGACGAAGCGGGCCGCTTTGCAAAGTTGCCGACAAACCGCCGTTTGGAACGAACAGACATGGCGTCCGGTAAATCGTAGATCAGGCGCGCTCCGCCTGATCAGACGCCGCAAAAGGCCACATTCCAAGCCTGCCTTCCTTCTTCGTTAAAGGAAGGAAGGCCGCTGTGTACCAGCTCGGCTATTCCGCCGCCGTTGCGACGCGCGTGGTCGTCGACGTAACCCGGGCCGCACAGAACTTGAACTCGGGTATCAAGCCAGTCGGGTCGAGTGCCGGGTTGGTCAACAAATTGGCCGCGGCCTCGGCATAGCAGAACGGCATGAACACCATTCCCGCCGGCACGTCGCGGTCCGAACGGACCTTCAACTCCACCGCACCGCGCCGAGTCTCAATCCGAATGAGATCGCCCGGATCAAGCTTGGCGCCCCAGAGATCCTTGGGAGACATAAAGGCTATCGCTTCGGGTTCGATGGCGTCGAGGACGCCGGAGCGCCGGGTCATCGAACCGGTGTGCCAGTGTTCCAGGACGCGGCCGGTGGAGAGCACCATTGGGTATTCGTCGTCCGGTACCTCGTCAGGCGGAAGGACGTTGGCCGGCACGATCCGCCCACGCCCGGTCTTGGTCGGAAAGCCGGAGTAGAAGATGATCTCGTGGCCCGGCTGGTCCGGGGCATCCACCGGATAGGTCACGGCACCTTCGCGTTCCAGTCGCTCCCAGGTGATGTTGGCGAGCGACGGCATCGTCTGTACCATTTCGGCAAAAATCTCGCTTGGCCCGGCATACGCCCAATCAAGCCCCATGCGCTGCGCTAATTGCTGCATGATCCACCAATCCTGGCGGGCATCGCCAGGCGGGCTTATCACCGGCCGAGCGATCTGCACGCGCCGGTCGGTGTTGGTAAACGTCCCGGTCTTCTCCGCGAAGGCTGAGGCGGGCAATACCACGTCGGCGTGGAACGCGGTCTCGGTCAAAAACAGGTCCTGCACGACAAGGTGGTCGAGCTTGGCCAATGCCTCGCGCGCATGATTGAGGTCGGGGTCCGACATCGCCGGGTTCTCGCCCTCGATGTACATGCCCTTGACCTGCCCGTCGTGGATCGCCGTCATGATTTCGACGACGGTAAGGCCCCTCTGAGGATCGAGCTTGGTGTTCCAGAAGGCCTCGAATTGCTCGCGGATCTCCGGCTTTTCGACCGACTGGTAATCTGGGAACACCATCGGGATCAGGCCGGCGTCGGACGCGCCCTGCACGTTGTTTTGACCACGCAACGGATGCAGCCCGGCACCGGGCCGGCCGATCTGACCGGTGACGAGCGCCAGCGCGATCAGGCACCGGGCGTTGTCAGTGCCGTGCACGTGTTGGCTGATACCCATGCCCCAGAAGATGAGCGAGGTGCGGGAGCAGGCGTAGAGCCGGGCGACCTCGCGCAGCGTCTCCGCCGGAATGCCGCAGACAGTCTCCATCCGTTCGGGCGAGAAGTCCTTGATCCGCGCCTTAAGTTCCTCGTAACCCTCGGTATAGCCGGCAATATACTGCTCGTCGATCAGTCCCTCCTCGATGATCGTGTGCAGCAACGCGTTGAGCAGCGCCACGTCGCTGCCGGGCTTAAACGCCAGGTGGTGCAGCGCGTGCCGGGACAGCGCCTGGCGGCGGGGATCAATGACGATCAGCTTGGCGCCGCGATCCTTGACCGCGTTCTTGATGAAGGTGGCGGCGACTGGGTGGTTCACCGTCGGGTTGGCACCGATGACGATGATCACCTCGGCATCCAGCGCGGCCGCGAACGGCGCCGTGACAGCGCCGGAATTGAGGCCCTCCATCAGAGCTGCCACCGACGAGGCGTGGCACAGCCGGGTGCAATGATCCACGTTGTTTGAGCCGAAGCCGGTCCGCACCAGCTTCTGGAACAGGTAAGCCTCCTCGTTCGACCCTTTAGCCGAACCGAACCCGGCCAGCGCCCGAGGACCGTCGGTGTCACGGATGCGGACGAGACCGCGTGCCGCGCGTTCCAGCGCCTCCTCCCACGTCGCCTCGCGGAAATGCGTCCATGGGTTGGCGGGGTCGACTTGGTCTTGCGCGTGCTTGGGCACGTTCGGCAGGCGGACAAGGGGTCGAGCCAGCCGGTGCGGGTGGTGGATGTAGTCGAACCCGAAGCGGCCCTTCACGCACAGCCGATTGTGGTTTGCCGGACCGTCGCGGCCGTTGGCATACACCACTTTCTCGTCCTTGACCTCGTAGCTGACTTGGCAGCCCACGCCGCAGTACGGGCACAGGCTGTCCACCTTGCGGTCGGGCCAGACCACCCGCGTCTCGTCCTTGTCGAGGTAGGCGGCGGGCATCAGCGCGCCGGTCGGGCAGGCCTGTACGCACTCGCCGCACGCAACACAGGTTGAAGCGCCCATCGGGTCGTCGAAGTCGAACACCACCTTGGCACCGGCATTGCGGTAAGCCATGCCGATCACGTCATTTACCTGCACTTCGCGGCACGCACGCACGCACAGGTTGCACAGGATGCACGCATCCAGATTCACGCGCATCGCCGGATGGCTGGGATCGTGCGCCCAGCGCTGCGCCGCCGGGAAGCGGCTCTCCGTGACGCCGGTGCGGTCCGCCCAGTTCCAGAACGAGGAGGTCGGGTCGTGCGACGTCTGCCGTGCCGGCTGGTCGGCAACCAGCAGCTCCATCACGATCTCACGCGCCTTCACCGCGCGTGCGGACTGGCTATGGACCTTCATGCCGACAGCGGGCATGCGCTTGCAAGATGGCGCCAGTACCCGCTCGCCTTCGATCTCCACCATGCACACCCGGCAGTTGCCGTCCGGCCGGTAGCCAGGCGAAGGTTTGTGGCACAAATGCGGAATGTCCATGCCGGTCCGCCGCGCCACGTCCCAGAGCGACTCGCCCGCCCTGGCCTCCACCCGCGAGCCGTCAAGTTCGAACACCAAGCCCTGCGTCTCGGTGGTGGCGCCTTCGAGGTTCTGCGGCCCTTCCCGCATCGTGGAGCTGCTCATTCTGCGGTCTCCTTGGACGTTAGAGTTTCCGGAAAGTAGCGTATGATGCAGGTCAGAGGGTTCGAGGCCGCCTGGCCCAGCCCGCAAATCGAGGCGTCGCGCATGACCTGCGACAATTCGCCCAGCAGATCGGCATTCCAGACGCCCTGTTCCATCAACATGCGGGCTTTCTGCGTGCCCGAGCGGCAGGGCGTGCATTGGCCGCAGCTCTCGTCCTCGAAGAAGCGCATGAGGTTGAGGGCGACGGCCTGCATGTCGTCTTGTTGGGAAAACACCACTACCGCCGCCGAGCCGATGAAGCAGCCATGCTTCTCAAGCGTGCCAAAATCGAGAGGAATGTCGGACATGGACGCGGGCAGGATGCCGCCCGACGCGCCGCCGGGCAGGTAGGCCGCAAAGCTGTGGCCGTCCATCATGCCGCCGCAATACTCGTCGATGAGTTCCCGCGCCGTGATACCGGCCGGCGCCAGTTTCACGCCGGGCTGCCTGACGCGGCCGGAAACCGAGAAGCTCCGCAGCCCAACGCGGCCGTTGCGGCTGAAGCCGGTCCACCACTCGGGGCCTTTCTCGATCAGGTCACGCACCCAGTATAATGTCTCGACGTTGTTGATCAGGGTGGGGCGGCCGAATAGGCCGACCTGGAACGGGAACGGCGGCTTGTGCCGCGGCAGCCCGCGCTTGCCTTCGAGGCTCTCCAGCATCGACGATTCCTCGCCGCAGATGTAGGCCCCGGCACCCCGGCGCATATGGATGCTCGGGCCGCCTGCCGGCAGCTTAGCGATCTCGCGCGTCAGGATCTCGCGCGCCACCGGGTACTCGTCGCGCAGGTAGATATAGATCTCGCCCGCCTCCACGGTATGGGCGCCAATCAGCATCCCTTCCAGGAATCGGTGCGGGTCGGAGTTTAGGTAATGGCGGTCCTTGAACGTTCCGGGCTCGCCCTCGTCGGCGTTGACCGCCATCAGCCGCGGGCTAGGCTCGCCGCGCACCGAGCGCCACTTGCGTGCCGTCGGGAACCCGGCGCCCCCAAAGCCGCGCAGGCCGCTATGGTCGAGCTTCGACAGCACGTCCTCGACGCTCATCTCGCCCGACCGGATTTGGCCGAGCAGCCGGTATCCGCCAGCGGCGACGTACGTTTCGTAGTCAACGTAGTCCGAGGGGATGTGGGGGTGGGTGTCGCCCCGCACGATCGCGTCCAGTACAGCCGCCGGGTCAGCCTTGTGAAGAAAATGGTGCCCCACCTCGGCAACCGGCGCGTGGTCGCACAGGCCCACGCACGGCGCCCGCACGATGCGTACGCTGGCACCGGGACCGTTCGCGTCCGGCAACGCCTGCAATTCCCCGAGCAACTGTTCGGCGCCGAACATCGCGCAGGTGACGCTGTCGCAAACCCGGACCACGAGCGGCGCGAGCGGCGGGTCGTCCTCCTTCACCACATCGAAATGCGCGTAGAAGGTCGCCGTCTCATACACTTCCGCGTAGGCAAGCCGCATCTCGTCCGCCAGCGCCGCGAGATGCTCTACCGAGATTTGCTTGTAGGCGTCCTGGATCAGGTGCAGATACTCAATCAGAAACTCGCGCGTGCGCGCCCGATTGCCGAGGAGCGTCGAAATCTCGTGCTTGGCCCGGGGCTGGACGTCGCGGCCTTTCGGGGTTGGTTTGGCACGCCCGCGGCCGGCTCCCGGATGCTCGAACCGGACGGTCGCGCCAACGCCTGCTCCAGCCATGGACATCTCCTCTGCAAGCGTATGGTTGCTTGCCTGTATGAGGTATACAATATCGCCTCGAGTTGGCGAAATACAAAGGCCTGTCCCGGCGCAAAGATTATAGCAAGCGTCATTGTGGAATAGTCATTTCCGCTGCACGATGCACGCGATGGCGACACTGCTTTACCGCGACTCTGGGCTTGGCGGTTCTTGGATCGCTAGCCATATCCCGCAGCAGCCAGCGAAAAGACGACCATCCATGCCGATCAGGAGCAAACCGACGCGCCGGTGCCCATGCGCGTGATCGGGTTGGTGGGCTGGAGCGGCGCTGGTAAGACGACGCTGTTGCGTCGCCTCGTCCCGGCCCTGACCCTTCGCGGCCTGCGGGTCTCTACGTTGAAGCACGCCCATCACAGCTTTGACATCGACCGCCCGGGCAAGGACTCCTGGGAGCATCGCCAAGCCGGCGCCGAGGAGGTTCTGGTTGCCTCAGCCACGCGGTGGGCACTGATGCATGAACTGCGTGGCCGGCCCGAGCCCGATCTGGCCGAACTCCTCGGGCACATGCGGGCCGTGGATCTGATCCTGGTTGAAGGCTTCAAGCGCGAGGGCCACCCAAAGATCGAGGTCTATCGCGCGGCCAACTGCAAGCCGCCGTTGCATCCCAACGATCCCTCGATCGTCGCCGTGGCCGCCGACGTTGCTTTTCCCGGCATCGGGATCCCGGTCAACCACCTCGACGACATCAGCGGCCTTACGGAGCTTGCGCAGTCGCGCGCCGTGCCGGTCGGCGACATCGAGTGGTCGGGGCGGTAGGCAACGCCGTGGCGCAACTCTCCGACGACTGCTTCGCCTTCGGCGGCAAGCTGCTGGCGCTCGACGCGGCGCTTCGCATCATCGCGGCCGACGTGCGGCCCGTGGAGGGTGTCGAGCGTATCGCCCTGAACGCGGCGGACGGCCGCGTGCTCGCCGAAAGCCCCGCGGCGCCGTTCGACCTGCCGCCTTTCGACAACTCGGCGGTCGATGGCTACGCGGTGCGACTGGCGGACCTCGAAGGCTCGCCGGCGCTGCCGGTCGCCGGTCGCATTGCGGCCGGTGCGCCCGCCGTGAACGCGCTGGCACCAGGCAGCGCCTGGCGCATCTTCACCGGCGCGGCACTGCCGCCGGGCGTCGACACCGTCTTCATGCAGGAGGACGTGAGCCTGGACGAGCAGGGGCGCGTGCAGTTCCCTGCCGGCCTACGCGTGGGCGCGAACACCCGCCGGCATGGCGAGGACATCGCGAGCGGCGCGCGTGCGTTGCCCGCCGGGCGACGCTTGCGCCCGCAGGACTTGGCGCTAGCGGCGGCACTCGGGCTGCGACACTTGACGGTGCGCACCCAGGTCCGCGTGGCATTGTTCTCGACCGGGGACGAGCTTGTCGAGTTGGGTGCCACGGCGGGGTCGGCGCAGCGCTATGACTCCAACCGGGTACTGCTGGCCGCCCTTGCGGGCCGCGCCGGGGCGCAGGTCACGGATCTCGGCATCCTGCCCGACCGGAGGAGCGCAATTGAGGCCGCGCTCTCGGCCGCCGCCCGCGAACACGACCTGATCCTCACCTCCGGCGGCGTCTCGGTGGGCGAGGAGGACCACGTGCGCGCCGCGGTCGAGGCAGTCGGCCGCCTGGTGTTCTGGCGCCTGGCGATCAAGCCGGGCCGTCCGGTCGCGATGGGCAGCGTTGCCGGCGTGCCGTTTGTCGGGCTGCCCGGCAACCCGGTGGCGGCCTTTGTGACCTTCGCCCACGTCGCCCGTCCGCTGATGGCGGCCCTTGCCGGCGCCCCGGTCCAGGCACCGGCCGCCTATCGCGTCGAGGCCGCGTTCAGCTACCGCAAGAAGGCGGGGCGGCGCGAGTACGTGCGGGTGCGGCTGGCGCCCGGTCCGGACGGCGCGCCGCAGGCCCACAAGCATGGCATTGAGGGAGCCGGGATTCTTACCTCCCTGACCGAAACCGACGGGCTTGCGGAACTGGACGAGTCTGTGACGGCGGTGGCGCCCGGTGACGGCGTGGGTTTCCTGCCCTATGAGATGCTTTTCTGACGCGCCAAGGCTCGGAAATCGTCAGCCTTCGGTGTACGCGGCCAGGCGGTCCGCCTCGGCCAGGTCCTCGGGCGTGTTGACGTTAAGGAACGGGTCCACCGGCTCCGCCGGCCACTCCACCGCCACACAGAGATGCCGCCGGGTGAACGCATCGATCTTGCGGATGCCGTCCACCACCACGGCGCGGCGCAGCTCACCTTCAACGGACACTGGCCATAGCCCGATGACCGGGTGGGTCCATCCCCCGGATGCGGCGCACGCGAAAGTCGCGCGGCCGTGGCGGCGTTTGGCGTGCAGTCGGGCGACTAGGTCACGCGGTAGGAACGGGGCGTCGCCGGGCACCGTCACCACCCACTCGGTGGTCGGCTCGGACGAGGCCGCCCATTCCAGCGCCGCGATGACGCCGGCGAGCGGTCCGGGATGATCGGGAAGGCTGTCGGCGACGATCGGCAGACCCAGCGCCCCGAAGCGCACCGGGTCGTCGTTCGCGTTAAGGATCAACCGCGTGACCTGCGGCGTCATGCGTTCGATCAGCCGGGCTAGGACAGTGCGGCCTCCGACCCGTCGCAATGCCTTGTCGCCGCCGCCGAGCCGACGCGCGAGGCCGCCAGCTAGGATCGCGCCGAGCGTCGGCGGGGCCTGCTCATTACTCATCGGGCGCAGCCTTGCCGCGGTGCCGAGCGCCCTCTTCGGCGACGGTTTCCAGGTCCTGGTCGAACACGATGCGCTCTGCCCCTGATAGCGCGAGGAAGCGCTTGCCGCGGGCTCGCCCGATCAGGGTCAGGCCGGTGTTGCGCGCCAGCTCCACGCCCCATCCGGTGAAGCCGGAACGGGACACCAGGATCGGGATACCCATGCGTACGGTCTTGATGACCATCTCCGAGGTCAGCCGCCCGGTCGTGTAGAAAATCTTGTCGGTCCCGGCAATACCGTTACGGTGCATGTGGCCCGCAACCTTGTCGACCGCGTTGTGGCGGCCGACATCCTCCATATAGACCAGCGGCTGGTCTTGCTGGCACAGCACGGCGCCATGGATCGCCCCCGCCTCTAGATACAGTGACGGCATAGTGTTAATCGCGTGCGTCAGCCGATACAGCCAGGAGGTGCGCAGCTCTGAGGCAGGCAGGCGGACGCCCTCGATCACGTCCATCAGGTCGCCGAATGCAGTGCCCTGGGCGCAGCCGGAGGTTTGGGTCCGTTTCCGCAACTTCTCCTCGTAGTTCGTCTTGCGCTCGGTGCGCACGACCACCACGGCGAGTTCCTCGTCGTAATCAATGCCGGTGATCGTGTCGTCCGGCCGCAACATGCCCTGGTTGAGGAAGTAGCCGACCGCTAGGTCTTTGGGATAGTCGCCGACCGTCATCGCGGTGACGATCTCCTGGCCATTCAGGAACAGCGTCAGCGACCGCTCAACGGGCACCCTCGCCGCGACTGCGGCACCGGTGTGGTCGGTGCCGACTAGGCTCACGGTTAGGCGCGGATCGGCCGGGTTGGGCCGGACGCGGAGGTGGTCGGACACGTACGTGACGGGTAAGTTCCACATCCGGCTTAAATGGTGTTGCCGACATCGATAATGAACCCGCGCGCGCGCAGCGCTGCGCGTGCCGCTGGGCTGCGCAGCAGGGCAATGAAGCGTTGCACCTCCAGACGGTCGAGCCGCGCCGTGGGCACGACGAAGTCGTACTGTTCGACCTGCAACGGCAGGAAGCCCAGGCCGTACTCGCGCGCGACGGTCTCGATGGCGACGCCCCAATCCGCCCGGCCCTGCGTCACAGCAACCGCCACCGCGTTGTGAGATTTCGTTTGGGCCGTGTAGCCGTCCGGCCGGTCTCCCGCCAGCAGGCGGTCGATCAGAATGCGCGTGCCGCTGCCCACATTGCGGTTGACCATGAGCAGATCGCGGCTGGCGACCGCCGCCCGGATGGCCTCCTCCGCCGACCGGCAGCCGCGCATCCGCGCGTCGTCGGGGCGAAACACAATGCCCTGAAGGCGGCCGTATCCTGGCACCAGGGTCAGGGAGTCCGCCAGGTATGGCGTGTTGTACTCGCCACTTGCCGGGTTCATCAGGTGGATGCCCGCCAGGTCGCACTCGCCGCGTTTGGCCGCCGCGAGGCCGCCCGAACTGCCGACGGCCAGCGACTTCACCGCGATGCCCTCTCGCTCGAGCAGGCCGATCAGCATGTCCAGCCCGACGCAGTTGCTGCCGATCACCACAAGGTCCGCCAGCCGCAGCCCGGCGCCGATGAGCTGCACTTCCACCTGCGTGCCGGCGGGCACCGCCTCGGTCAGGGCAGGCACCGCGAAGAATCCGTCCGCCTGGGCGAAGCTGGTCACCGCGCCGGACCCCTTCGCCGCCGGGTAGGCGGCCAGCCCGCCGCCCGGCGCGCGCAGTAGCGAGGCCAGCACGTATTCGGTCCGGCCGCGCTCGGAGCCGATGCGCAGGGGGAGCGTCGCGATCACGGTTTCCCGCAGTGCCGGCGGCTGGCCACCCAGGGCACGGATCACCGGCGCCACAAACTCGTGGAAGGTGAAGATGGCAGATGTCGGAAAGCCGGGTAGGACGGCGATTGGCTTGCCATTCGTGACGGCCAGGCAGAGCGGCTTGCCGGGCTTCAGTGCGACGCCGTGGACCAGGATTCCGGGGTTGGCTAGGCGCGCTACCACCTGATAGGCAAGGTCGCCCGCACCCTTCGACGTCCCACCGGACAGCAGCACCATGTCGCCCTCGGCCAGCGCCCATTCCAGGGCAGCGGCCAGCGCCGCCGTATCGTCCGGTACGATGCCGTGCGGCACCGGCTCGCCGCCCAACTCCTCGACGGCGGCGGCGAGCACCGCGGCGTTGCTGTCGAACACCTGGCCAGGACGGATCGGCCCGCCGGGGGCCACGATCTCGTCCCCGGTCGAGAAGATGGCGACCCGCGGCCGTCGCCAGACCGGCACCTCACCGAGCCCAACCGCGGCGAGCATGCCGATCTCACGCGATGTGAGCAGATGCCCCTGGCGCAGCACCGTCTCGCCCCGGGCGATATCGGAACCGGCGGTCGCGATAAACTGCCCGGACACCGCAGGGCGGCGGATTTCGATAACGACGGGCGCGGTCGCCGCCGCCTCGCGCAACTCGGTGTGCTCGACCATGACGACGGCATCGGCACCGCGAGGAACCATCCCGCCGGTGGCGATCACGCTGGCACTGGCGCCGGCCAGAGCAATGGCAGGCTGAATGCCTGGCGTTAAGATCTCGTCGTTCAAGCGCAGCACGGCCGGGGCCTCGTCGGAGGCATTCGCCGTGTCCTCGGCGCGCACGGCGAAGCCGTCCACGCTTGCGCGGTCGAAGCCGGGCACGTCCAAGGGGGCGGACACGTCGCGGGCGAGAACGCGCCCCCGTGCCCGCGCGAGCGGAACTCGCTCTTCGCCCAGGGGCTCCAGCCGAAGGTGCCGGCGGAAACGCGCCTCGGCCTCGTCGCGGGTCACGACGTCGAGGAACTGCTCCTGGCGCGCGGCCTGCCGCAGTATCGCTAGGGAAGGCAGTGTCGCCGGGGAAGGCGGGCCAGTCATGCGCCATTCTCTGCGCATCGGTCATACCGATGGACGCGCACAACGCTGAACGGCGCATGGCCTTCACTTGCCTCGGGCACGACGACGAACCCATCGGCCCGCACGGCGCCGGCAATGCCGCCGCTCTCGGCCGAGCCCATGGGTGCCGCCCGCCTGCCTGCCAAGCGGACGCGAACAACGTCAGTGAAGCCGATCGCGGACACGATTTTGCGGTCGAGCGCCGCGTCCACAACACAATACGGGGAAGCCGCAAGGCATCCGGCCAGACGCCGGACCGCGCGCGCGGCCAGCATGTCATAGGCCGCAAGACAGGCGAGCGGGGTGCCCGGCAGCAGCAGCACCGGCACGTCGCCCATTCGGCCAAGTCCACTGGAGCCTCCGGGACGCAGCGCGATCCCGTGCGCGTCGAGCCTACCGCCGGCGGCGGTGACCGCCAGTGGAGCTTCGTCGTCCAAGCCGACCCCGCAGCGTCCGGCGACCAACACCAGATCGATGCCTGTCGCGGGCCGGGCCATTGCCTGGGCAAGCGCGGTCCGACCCGCGTCGGCTGGGGGCGAGACCTCCACGCACCCGCCGTCCCGGGCGATCAGCAGGCACAGCATGGGCGTCAGCACATCGTGCCCGGCGGCCTTCGGTCCCGCCACGACCAGACGCACCCGGGGACGGCGTACTACGGCGATGCGCGTAACGCCCGTTGCGGTGAGCAGCGCGATGTCTTGTGGCCGCAACCGCCTCGATCCTGGGATGGCTGCCATTCCTGCGCGCAGCCCGCCGCCACAGCGGTCCACGCCCACACCCCGGGCCACCGGCGCCAACACCTCCAGCACCGCAGCACCACCTTGTTGCGTCACGCCTTGCTGCGCCGAGTCAAATGGCAGGATCGCATCCGCGCCTAACGGAAGCAGCGTTCCGGCCGCTGTAAGAAAAGCGGAGTCGGGCGGCAAAGCTCCTGCGCTTGCTCCCACCAGCGCCAGAAGCAACGGGTTGTAGCTGCTGGCGCCTTCGCTGTCGATTGCGCGCACCGCGTATCCGTCTACTGCGGCAGCATCGGCGGCAGGCCAATCTACCTGGCTGACGCATGGCGCAGTCACAGTCCTGCCGAAAGCGGCTTCGACGTCGACCGTTTCAGGCCCGAGAGCGCTGAGGTGCACATCGATCCATGCCAACGCCTGCGGTAGCGGAATACGAGCCGCAAAGCCCACCAGGCGGTTGTCGGGCCAAGAGTGACCAGTTCCATTTCCTGTCACTTTGCGGTCGAGGCGAGAGCCGCCGCAGCTACGGGTAACGCCGGGGCGACCAGGAGGAAGGGGCGGGTCGTCATTGTGCCTGTATGCCACGCTCGCAGACAGGCGTCACCAGCAGGTCGGCAAAAAGTCCGGTCTGCGGCAAAGCTGCTGCGCAAGTCCGCAGGAGGCGCCATGAGTAACTCCGACCCTGGTGAAGCGGCACCATGTGCCTTTTGATTGTTCCACTCCAGCCTGCCTGAAGGGAAGGAACAAAGTATGCCAGATTAACCCTGTCCGGAGAAAGACGGTACCGCTACCAGGCGCCACAGCTCGGACCATGCTCGGCGCTATTGCATGGACCGATAGAGCGGGCGCCGTGCTTGGCCGTCACAATGCCGGTGTGATCGGCCAACAACGGCTGCAGCCGGTCCACCATTGCATTGAGCTGATACGCCAATCAACCCTACAATGACGAACTTCTGGCCCTAGGAGCGTGTCCCGGTAACGGCTGACTGGTTTCCGTAAAGGGTTTGGTTTCGTCGGGCGCATCACCGCACTCCTTATGCGGTGAGCTTGGCGAGGTTGTGGGCGGTGCAAATCAACGCCCATTCGCAGGTGACCTTCTTCACACCGCGTAGAAGGAGCTGACGAAAGCCGCGGGCTGCCTTGATCTGGCCGAATACGGGCTCGACGATATGCTTGCGTAGCCTGTAGCGGCTGCGATGGCTGCCCTGCCGCAATCTTCGGCGCATAGCGGCGGTCAATGGCCCGCTGTTCGATTTACTGTCAGCAGGATGCTTGGCCCGTCCGGTTGCGACATAGCCGCGCACACCGCGCTCGACGAGACCGGCGAGGTTGGCCTCCGAGCAGAAGCCATTATCGGCCGACACCTCATCGGGCAGGCGCCCGGTATTGACCGCGGTGGCATCGAGCAGCGGCAGCAAACCATCCTGGTCCGATGCGTTCTGCGTCAGGCGATGCGCCACAATGATCTGCTGCTTGCCATCAACCGCGGCCTGGCCGTTATAGGCCTGGATGAACCCGTCCCGGCCCAGCATGATCCGGCTCTTGGGGTCGGTGAAGTTGCGCTGCGCGGTGGGCTCGGGCGTGCCGGGTGGGCGTGTGGGCTTGGGGCCCCGCCGCTTGGATGGGGTGCCGTCCGCCTTGACGACCGGCTCGGGGCGGGCTGCTTCCTTCGCCTCGGCGGCGGACTTTGCCTCGGATTCAAGCGCCGCGCGGGCGGCACGGATGCGGACCAATCGCTGCTGCTTGTCGGCCATCCAGCCTGGCGTCTCGCCGCCGCGTCGGTCGGGACCGTGTTCGGCATCCTCCGTGGCGTCGACCTCGCTTGCCTTGTCGAGCCAACTCGCGACCTCTGCCGCCAACTCGCCTTCGGCCTTCACCATGCGCTCGTAGCTCATCGCCTTGTGCTTGGACGCATTGGCACGCAGCTTGGTGCCATCTACGGCGACATGACCGAGGCCGACCAGGCCAGCCTTCTGGCACAATGCCAGCACCTGAACGAACAAGTCGCCCAGCGCCGCCAGGTGTCGGCGGCGGAACTCGCTGATGGTGCGGAAGTCCGGACAGTTCAGGGCCGTGACCGCCTGGAAATCCAACCGCTCCTCGCAGCCACGCGCGATCCGCCGCGAGGAGTAGACGCCCTGGCTGTAGGCATAGAGCAGCAACGCCACCATCATGCCCGGGTGATACGGCGGGAAGCCGCGCGCCTCACCTCAGTGTAGGCCGAGAGGATGGCGCTGAGATCCAGCTCCTCCCGCACGATGTCGCGCACCAGATGCGCTGGGTGCCCTGCCGGCACAAAGTCCTGCACCGACGGTGGCAGTAACCAAATCTCGTCCACGCGCCACAGTCAGAAGCTTTTTGTCCTGGCAACAGCGAATCAACTCTGGACCGCTTTGTCGAGGTGCTTCAGCCGTTACCGGGACACGCTCCTAGCTCCATAAGATCGTTCGTGCAGACCGGATGCACCGCCATCTCCTGGTAATCCTTAAGCAGGCGAACTCCGTCGCACCGCGTCGCTTCAAGAGATACGGCCCTTACGCGAACAGGCTGACGTTGATGCCGGATTGAGCGAGTTGCACGCCAATATAGGCGCCAGTCGCGCCGATGCCGAAGATGCAAACCTCATCGTCGTCCTGCTTTACAATCTGTTGTTTAATTGCGGGCGTTCTAGACTCACATACCAAGTGGGCGCGCCGGGCCGGTTATCTACAAACCAAGCTGCATCACTGAAGACACTATGGTGAAACACATCTACATCACTCAGCTGCGGTGCCTTGACCCATCATTGGATCTACTGCGGCATTTTGAGACCTACGAAGCGGCCTCAACACGAAGATTGCTAGGAAGACGACAAGGAAGTTCATGATCGTAGCGGCGAGGAACACTGAATACCAGCTGCCGGTGGCCTCTTTCAGCACGTTCGCGAACGGCACCAGCAGCGCCGACGCGCCCTTGGCCGTGTAGAGCAACGCCGCGTTCACGGTCGCGTATTTGGGACCGAATGTGTCCGTGCAGGTGGACGGAAACAGGCTGAAGATTTCGCCCCAAGTAAAGAAGATTAGAGCCGCAAAGATCACGAAAGCCCAAGGATTCGTACCATACGACCCGAGCAAGAGATAGCTGATGCCACCCAGGCTGAAAGCTATGATCATGGTCTGCTCACGCCCAATCTGGTCGGAGACCCAGCCGAAAAACGGTCTTGCAGCACCGTTCATGACGTTGTCGACGACCAACGCTACCGCAAGAGTGGACCCCCCCAGGAAGAGCACCGTATTCGAAATCTTGAAGTCCGAAGCGATTAGCGCAAGCTGCGCCGTTGCCATTAGCCCGCTAGCAGATATCATAAAGAACATGACGTACAAAAGCCAGAACACGGGCGTAGCTAGCATCTCGCGCGGCGTGAAACTGCGCGCACTTTGCTGAACAACCTTTTTCACGATCACCACCGGGACGTCCCCGGGCCTAGGTCCGCGTAGCATCCAGGCGATCACGAACAAGATGAAGCCCTGGACAATACCAAACAGCAGAAACGTTGCAGAGTACCCCTGCGCAGCGATCATCATCTTGATCGGGACCACCGTCAGCGCCGCTCCGGCACCGAAGCCAGCCGCCGTAATACCCACGGCTAGCCCGCGCCGGTCGGGAAACCACTTCATTGCGTTTCCGACGCAAGTGGCATAGATCGCACCGGCCCCAAGACCGGAGATCGCGGCACCTAGGTAGAGCATGCCCAGGGTGTCGGCATAGGCGTTGATCACCCAGGCACATGCGACCAGGATGCCACCTGCAGCCACGGCCACCTTGGGTCCACGGTTCGGGCCAAGATAGTCTACAAACCAACCGCCGGCCGGCGTGAGCCAAGTCTCAAGTGCAATGAAGATGCTGAACGCCCATTGAATCTCGGCGATACTCCAACCATGCGCATGCTGAATTGGCTTGACGAACAAGGTCCAGCCATATTGCAGGTTTGCGATCATCATCATGGCAATGACGCCAAAAACGAGTTGCGCCCAGCGGCCAGCGAGCCGACTATCCAAGGTTGGTAAACTCACGGACATTCCCTCTCTCCTTTGTGTCCCGCACTGGACGCTTATGTCTTCTGGCGAGTGTTTAAGCTAATGTTTCGTGGGCTGGGCGGATTAGCGTCGCAGCGCCTTGATCATCGTGCTGCCCAGCGCCGCCGGGCTTTCCGCGACATGGATGCCGGCCAGGCGCATTGCCTCGAACTTGGCCGCTGCCGTGTCGCGCCCGCCGCTGATGACCGCGCC
>JAABUU010003563.1_pt1 | contig 19647 bp, 24 predicted proteins | sample 5559301 | NCBI WGS metagenome assembly JAABUU01 (sample SAMN10711884, study PRJNA513360) | rock metagenome | isolation source: Antarctica rocks | place: Antarctica: Victoria Land, Richard Nunatak white | reverse complement strand
AAAACAAGAAACAAAAAGGAATACAACCCCATAACCCCCACCTTTCCTCAACCAAACCCCCCCCCATCCCCCCTCCCCCCTCAATCCCTTCCACTCCCATTCCACCACTTTAATTCCTCCTCAACCACTCTAATTCCTCATCAAACACCAGAAAACCCCCCAAATGCCCGAAACCCCCCCCTCCTTCCTTTGCCAGAAAGAAAAGAAAAGAAAAGACGGGAAACACACACACCTTTTCCACACAAAAGTACAAACTGAACCGAAATAATATATCCCCCACAGATCCCAAAAAACCAAATTCAAAACATTTTTTCACCATTTTTACCAACCTACTGTACTAGGTGTTTCCATTATTCCCCTTACTCGGGCTAATTCTCAACCCCCCTCCCCCAACCCCCCGCCCCCCCGGCTTTCTCATCAATCAATCCCCTTCGCACACCCCCCAAACCCCCCAAACCCCCCCCCTCTCCCTCCGACACCCCCTTCTTCACGTCTCTCTCTCCTCTACAACAAACTCGCTGCTGGAGAAAAGTTTTCTTAAACGGAGAGGAATGCTGCGGATGTCTTGACCATGGCACATAAAAGATCAAAGCAGAGCAGGGTGAGGGGATTTTGGGTGTGTGTAGGTGGTTGTGGGGACGCCAGGGGAGCGCTTCAAGCTCGTGGCTGAGTGGTATACTGTATGTGTGTTTGGTTTTGGAAAACACTCTCGAAGCCATTGGCTCACAATGGTCTACATGAATATCATAAAAAAACCTTGGCATTCTCTAAAACATGCCAAGTTTCTAGATACATCCATCCAAATACTTTCGTTTGAATGATTCTGGCTATCGATCATGAATATCTCCGTCTCGCTGATCAAAGGCCAGCAAGTTGCTTTTTCGTGCAAATGTATGAAGATGGTATGGATCTGCCACAAGAAAATGAAAACGCAACAAGTAAGAAAATCGTGATATGGCTGATGCCAGGCTGCTAAAGTATCTGCCGAAAGATTGCAGGTAGAGCCAGGCGAAATAGCTGTTTTCGGGTCGGCAAGGCTAGATGCTGCACCGGTAGCAGAAATAGCCACGTAAGACGACGGCTGACTGCTCTTAGGACTAGAGTCCGCAGAAGCAGGAAACAGCCAGGTAAAAAGGGAGTTTTGGGCAAGTATTGATCTTGAAAACATAATGGGGCCGTAATGCAAAAAGAAAAAAACCACTGGGTAGTCTATGCGTAAAGATACAGAAAGAAACAAAACACCTTCTCGGTATGTCGTCGTTACCAAACCCGCTAGAGAAGCAAATGCCCTCGTGAGATCAAGCAATACTGGATATCGAACACCAAGTAAAGCGCAAAGACTGCAGATACGCCCAATGGTACAGCAAGTGCTCAAGGCGCCACACCTGGTATTGAGTTGTTCAACCTCCAAAGCTATGTGCAAATCGTAATGCTTCGTAAAGGTAGAAGATAATGTGACATTTGCAAGTCAATCCTGGGCCGTATTTGCGTAATATTCGTTTCGTCGTTCGTTGTACAACATGGTAAGTCTGCAACTAGTATAAAGCTCAGAAGTAGTTGAACCCGTTGAGTTGGGGAGCGCGGGCGTATGGTGTGGGCTGATGTACAGAGTTTGCGCTGGCGTCAGAACCGAACTGGGTGAAGGTGTTAGATCCGTTGCTGAAGGTCTGCGGATGTGCTGCTGATCCGGCTGTGCTGGATGGCGAATAGGATGCCAAGTTGTTCAAGTTACCATTGGCCAGATAGGCGCCGTGTGTGGGCGAGACATATGCACCATTCATACCCTGGAAACCATTGATAGCTGGTGCTGGATAAGAGTTGGGCACTGTTTTGGTGTTCATCTGTCGTGGTAATGGGATCTGCCCTGGCGAAGACGCATCATTGGGAGTGGCACCACCACTGAGGCGGCCCTGGCCTTCATTTCCAGATATGCGACCATGGATGCGGCGTCCGTAAGGGGTTGAGCGAACAGCTGGCAGAATCGGACGGATAGCCTCAACCAAGCGAGACTTGGTCTCTGGGTCGGCGTAGTCTAGAGCTGTCTGGACAACGTAGTTGGCGAAAGAATCGCGGAGCATCTTTTCAAGCTCGTTGGCGTTCAACATCTCCTCGATCATCATACGGGTAACGCTCGATTGGGCTCCACGGAGACATTTTTCCATAACGTTGGAGCTAAACTTCTGCTTCGACAACAAGGGAATGCTGCCTTGGAAGCTGTAACACAGTGGGTCGGTAAAAGCAGGCTCGGCGAGGTCTACAATGTATTGTAACACGTAATTTCCAAAGGGGTCCTGAACAAGGGAAAAGGCATTGGCGGTGATTTGACTAATGAGGTGTGCTTTTTGATGACCAGATGCATGATCGATACAACGCTGCAAAACGCAGCAACCGTGGCGATGAGTACCGACGACGACGCAGTTGATGCCAACAGCGTCAAAAATGAACTACACCCGATTACTTATAGTCAAATAGATCAACATGTTGAGACCATACCTGAGCGTCTTCCGGAGAGAGACGGTTAAGACACTTTTGAATTACATGGTTGCCATTCAGATCCTGAATCAACTCAACTACTCTATCTTTCAAAGCTTCGATAATGGTTTGAATCTAATCCAGAGTCAGCGAAGACAAACGATCAAAGAGAAATTGAAGTCATACCTGCTCTCGTGTAGAGATGAACTCGATCATCTTCTGCAATGCACGAGTCCCATGTTGATTAAGAGCAATCTTGACCATCTGTGGTGCAGCGTTGTTGATCAATACTGTGCGTTGATCGTCGTTTGAGAACTCAAGTAGCTTCTGGCACAAGTAGTTGCCGAAAGGATCTGACAAGGTCAGCTAAGTCATCTTTGTTTAAGGTTCTCAACGTACCAGTCATCAGCTCTACAACATGCTGGTTTGTTTCAACGAAAATCAAATGCACATGCTCAGGATCGGGTTCTTCTAACTTCTTTTGTAAATAACGGCATCCATGCTGATCTTTGCACAGCCCATAAATCTCGCCCTGAAGATGCTCCAACTTGACGTTGGTAAAACGAGCATTCTCTTCTCCATTCTGTAGACGACGCTGCTGGATGACCCTAGCTTGACTATCGCCGAAGCGACCTGGGGGTCCATAGTTGGGGTATTGAGAGAAAGAAGAATGAGATTGATATGCCTGCATCGGATTGTTGAAAGGTATAGGACTCGCCATGTGCATCGGGCTCATTCCCATATTCATTAGTTGCATCCCGTATCCACCATAGTAAGCAGGGCTCGGATACTGAGCCGCGTTGTTCATGTGGGTCACAGCGCTGGGAGCCGATTCAGTCGGCGACGGCGCCGTTGTAGACGGACCAAAGGGTGCTGCACTAGCTTGTAGACCTGACTGGAAGTAGCCATAGCCATTACTTGGCTCTTCGCGACGCCCTTCACCTCCTGAAAACTCGCGGCTGTGGCGATTGTTGACGGCATTGTTGACGGGGTTGTTGACGGAGTTATTAATGGCGTTGTTGTTAACAGCATGTGGGGGGATACGACCAAGGCTGGCATTGTGATTATGAAAGTGTTGCTGCGCATGTGTCTTTGGAGGCGTGATCGTTGTTCCGAGGCCATTTGTGGTCTTCATGGTGGGAATATCGTTCGTAGAGTACGATGACTGGATGTTGGCCAAAGTAGGTCTACCCGATGTCGTATCATCAGACAGGGCCAATCCCGCCAGACTCGATTGAGCGTACGATGCCAATGTTGCCTCCATCGAGTGCCGATTGGGTTGACGTGAGCTACCGATAGCTTCAGGAGACTTTTGTGATCCGCTCTGCGAAGTACCATTGCTGAGATTCCCATTCGGAACAGAATTGAAGGTATTCTGAGGGAGACTGGGCTGAGAAGAGCGGTGACGGGCAAACGGTGTCCACCCATTGGGCTGCGAGTCTGGACCAGGGGATTGAGAAAGCGCTAGGTCTAGCGCAGCTGAAGACGCCGATAGCTGTAGAGATCCGTTAGTACGACCAAAAGCTGAAGTAAAGGCGTTACTTACGAGGCCGGGATACTCGTCTCGGCGGACGAGGATCGGAAATTTGTCGTCAGTAGCGTTCATTTGAAGGTAGCTCTTCACATCTGGCGAAGTCGCGGATTCTTTCTTTGACGCTTCGTCATCGTCTGTAAAAAGAAAGCTTGTTGTATTGATCTGACCCAATCCCACGGCTGGGGAGTACTCAGTGTTGGCTCCGTTGATACGACCTCTGGACCCAGTTACCGGCATCGAGTATCGGTTTTTCCTAAGGCCTGAGTTAGCACAATATCAAGGGAGCAGTTCCACTCGAGGGCGTTGGTTGGCCCCATGAGCGTCAAAAATGGCAGAGCAAACGGAAACCCAGGCTACGCTTACGACGAGGATAAACGATGCAAATGATCGATATAATGAATGCAAAATAGGTCAACAAGGTGAAGGTGACTTACGCTGCTCCGCCACGTTGTGTTGTCGAACTAATCTCAGGAACATAACCTGCAATCCTATCGCTCGAGCCCCGCCTAGAGCCCGGCACAGATTTCGATGGCAATGTATCCGAATTGATATGATTATGAAGAGTCTGTGCTAATTCCGAAGGGGGAGATGTCAATTGAGAACCCGAACGACTGGTACGGTTCAACCCTGGGGGCGATGTCAAACTCGAGGATGAGTAACGATTGGTTCGTGAAAAGACCGAAGGATAGCCATGGTCACGATACTCTGGAGGTGTGGTTGGTTCGCTCTGATGTCCAGTAGACAAGTTAACCCGATGTAGTTCTTGTGCCATTTGGTCCAACTCTTGTTTCTCCTTTGCCTGCTGCATGTTGAATATTTCGAGCTCTGCATCAAATCTTCTACGCTGCTCGCGTAACATTTCGTACTCTTGACGCTTCTTCTCAAGCTGTTATTTATCAGCGACAAGTCCTACAATCGGCAATGCAGATGTAAAGGCTTCAATCTGACATGTTTTGGGAGAAAGGTGAGGTGGGGGAGGAGGGGTGAAGCTTACTAGCTGGACCTTGTGAAGAGTCTAAGGGAAAGGAATGTCAGCAATTGTTCGTGAATGCTAGCTTCAAGCAAGGACCAACGAGTGATGGAAGTAAGTGATGTGTTCAGAGTTACACGAAAAGGGTGCGATCGCGAGCGGGGAAGTGACGAACTCACCGTTGATGATATTTCTATCGGCTCCAGCGCTTGCCCCGGTTGTTGCCCAATTGGTGTCAACGTTGACATCTTGCTCAAATCCGTGGTGAAGCGGCGTTGTAGACTTGCTCGAGCGTCATTGGAGGGTTGAGAGTGACTGGTCATGAAGCTTCCGCTGTATCGCGAAGGGGTTGTGTAACCGCTGTTGGTCTCACTTGATGTTGCTTGCGGATTCTTGGATCGCAAGTCGTCAAGACGACTGGTGAGGGAGTTGTTGAATGCCATGCTGGTCTATGATCACCTCAGTAAGTACGAGCCTCTAGCACATCGGTGCATGTTCATGTCAAGAATGAAGATTCAAGATGAAGATGCTTGGCGGCGAGGATGAAGCAAGGAGCAAGGGGGTGAATAAGGGACTACACGATTGATTGAATGAGGGGTGAATGATGGCAACGGAAGGCTTTGAGCTCACCGTAAATGATGTCAATCTGGGGCCGGCTGTATCTCAATCGGACAGACAAGTGAATGAAATTGCGTGCAGTGGGTCGGCCTGCGAAGCCCCTGCTGTCTTTTGATTCTTGGACCCGGCACAGCTTTCCAAGAGAGTACCAATGATGATATGAAGAGGCCCTTAGTACAAGTACAACAGAAATGATGGGGGGGGGGGAGGGGGGAAGGTCGAGGTTGAGGGTAAAAATAGGGAATTGAATGGTTGAGGGGAGTTGCCAGTGAGAGTTCAAGATGGGGGTTCTCCGCTAGCGGCACTGGTAAATGCTGGTAAATTACCCCTGCCACTGCTAGAGCAGAACAGACATGAGGGAGACGACAAACCACTTGATTTTGACTTGTCTATCAACGCCACTTCAGAGAAGCTGTCAGAGGCAATCTGTCGTAGGGTTGATTGACTTGAATCCTACACGGAGTACTGTTCAGAGTGCTGTGCTTGCATGCGTGATGGCTACATCTGGCGCCTTTCTCCCTACTTATTCTGCATGGAAGCTGTCGTTGGTGGCACAGAAGCCAGCACATGTACATTAAATCGATATCCGCAGATCAATCAGGTAGGTCCCTTAGGTACTTCTGGAAGCGCCATCCATCTGCACGGTTATATGTAAAGTATTTTCCGGACTCACTCTACTGATACTAGTAATTCTTAATGAATTGTTGTGGGTCTGCGAGTGACACTATACTACCGTACCTTCTCATACAGTTTCTTTCAGCGGGAGGAAGCGAATTGGTTTCCTTCCAGTAAGATCCCTTAGGTACCGTATGTATGATAGAACAACACACGCTCGGAAGAGGCTCTTTGACGTTGTACCAAATCAGATGTGGGGGAAGGATGAAGGAAGGCCATTCTCCCCCGGGCTTCTTGCCGTGCCGGCGTGTGGAGAGTTTCAGAGCTTCGACGATTGATTGACCAATGGGTGTTGTACTGATCACATGCATGCATGAACTTGCTCATGTCGATGAGCGGCCTCGGCCTCGATTGTTACTTGTATCTTTTGCCTCCAGGTCGCACAAGCAGATAGATGATTGATTGATCTGTGTGGGCTGTGGTCGTGATTGTTGCTGGCCAATCCCACATCTTTGAAGTTGCTTTGAATCCTCTGGACCAACAAATCAGGCGACGATCAGGGGACTACAAATGTACGTTGACTACCTCACCTTCAGGCTTCTGCAGTTGGGACTCGGAGGAGAGAAGCGGTGAGCGTTGAGCTAACTGTCTTGGTGTTAGCCGCCACTACGACACACTCCAATCCAGGGTCCAGTAGATTTGCGCTTGATCGACAGAATCCTTCTATTCCTCTTTGGGCTTGCTCGCTGTCGATGGAGGAGCGACGCACGAGCGAACGCACGAACATCAAACTGTTATTGTCATGGCTCCTGCAACTGCACGCAAGAGACCGCCAGAACCGGTAGAAACTACAGAAGTCATCGCAGAAGGCCAGGATCTGGTTCAGGTATGTCCTTCTCAAGCCTGCTAACGAAACCCCGACGATGCTGAGAATATTCAGCCAGCAGCTAAACCTCCAGCAAAAAAAGGAAGAAAGCCAAGCCAACCCAAAAAAGCAGTCCATCATGATGAGGCACAAGATGTTCCTGCGGCAGACCAGCAAAAAGCCAAGAGAGCTGGTCAAGAAGATGTAGCTAACCCTGTGGAATTTCATTTCCTTTCGGCAAGTCTAACCCGACTTAGGGCTTTGATGCTCTCCTCGAACCGTTTTATCAAGGCAAATCACTCACTGCACCCATTGATACGGCAAAGGTACGTGGATGCTCTCGATTCATGCTCTCTCTCTCGCACTTTTGCACTTTACTCAACGCTTTCAGGACAAATGGAATCTTCTTCCGGCCTTTCTGAAAGTAAAAGGGCTTGTCAAGCAGCACATTGACTCGTTCAACTTCTTCATGGAAGTGGAGCTGAAGAAGATCGTTGAAGCAAATCGGACCGTCGTTAGCGATGTGGATCCGAAGTTCTTCCTCACCTTTACCGACATCTACATTGGGAAACCGAATCGCCTTGACGAGGAGCAGTCCGATTATTCAAGGTCGGAATGGAATTCAACTGTGACGCCGAATGAGTGTAGGCTACGGGATTCAACCTACGCAGCCCCGATCCTTGTCAACATCTCCTACTGGCGTGGAGTTCGTGAGGTTCGGAGGAAGGCAGTCTCGATTGGCCGGCTACCGATGATGCTCCGGAGTTCTAGATGCGTTCTCACGGACAAGGCCGAGAAGGATATGAGTCTCCTTCATGAATGTCCGCTGGATCCTGGTGGCTACTTTATTGTCAACGGCACCGAAAAGGTCATCTTAGTCCAAGAGCAACTTAGCAAAAACCGAGTTATCGTAGAACGGGAGTCTCGGAAAGATACGGTTCAAGCATCCGTCACAAGGTAGACGTCCCCGTGAATTGCCATCTTCCAACACTAATCTGGACAGTTCAACGCATGAGCGCAAGTCAAAGAGCTACGTTGTCATGAAGAATGACCGGATGTTTTTGAAGCATAACGTTCTCAACGAAGATATTCCCGTTGTGCTTATCTTCAAGGCCATGGGCGTTCACTCCGACAACGAGATTTTCCTTATGGTTGCAGGAAAAGACGCCACGTACCAAGATCTTTTCTTGGCCAACTTCGAAGAATGTGCAAAGCTCGGGGTTTATACCCAGCATGAAGCCCTGGAATACTTAGGCGCCCGTATAAAACTCGTCCGGAAGAATGTCGCTGGGATGCCGCGAAGAATGTATGCTCAGGATGCCTTGGAGGCTTTGCGTTCCGTTATCATAACGCATGTCCCGGTGGAAGGCTTAAATTTCCGGCCAAAAGCCCTGTACGTGGCCTTCATGGTGCGAAGAGTATTAATGGCACTCCATGACCCCAGCTTGGTGGATGATCGAGACTATGTTGGGAACAAAAGACTTGAGCTAGCCGGTCAGCTCTTGTCATTGCTTTTTGAGGACTTGTTTAAGAAATTCAATCGTGATGTCAAGATGACTATCGACAAAACTCTGAAAAAGCCGGCCAGGACCGAAGCATTTGATGCTTTTAACATCTTGCAGGTGCACGCTAACCACATCACACAAGGTATGAACCGGGCAATTTCAACAGGCAATTGGGACTTGAAACGTTTCCGAATGAAGCGAGCCGGTGTCACACATGTTCTGAGCCGTTTGAGCTACATCAGCGCATTGGGTATGATGACGAGGATTACCAGTCAATTTGAGAAAACGAGAAAGATTAGTGGGCCTCGAACTTTGCAGCCTTCTCAATTTGGAATGCTGTGTCCGTCTGACACACCTGAAGGAGAGGCCTGCGGCTTGGTGAAAAATTTGGCCTTGATGACGCATATCACTACCGACGACGAGGAAGATCCTGTCCGAAGACTAGTTTTCATACTTGGAGCTCAGGACATTGCCGCTGTCGATGGTAAAGACTTGTATGCCAGAGGCGCATATATCATCTTCATTAATGGTACACCAATTGCATTGACCCGTCTGCCAAAACAATTCCTTGACGCTTTCCGGAGACTTCGTCGTCTAGGGCGGATTTCAGAATTCGTAAGTATCTTCATCAACCATCATCACAATGCAGTCCACATTGCTACCGATGAAGGACGAATATGCCGTCCACTGATCATCGTCGAGAAACGTAAATCAAAAGTTACTGTGAATTTCCTACGGATGTTGCGAAAAGGCAAGATTGATTTCGACGGGTTTCTTTCTCGTAGACTTGTCGAATACCTTGATGTTAACGAAGAGAATGACTCCAATATTGCTATGTACGAGACCGACGTCAACGATGCTACGACCCACCTCGAAATCGAGCCATTTACAATCTTAGGAGCAGTTGCTGGCCTCATTCCATATCCCCACCATAATCAATCACCCAGAAATACCTATCAATGCGCCATGGGTAAACAAGCCATTGGTGCCATTGCACATAATCAGTTCCTACGCATCGATAGCCTACTCTACCTTATGGTCTACCCGCAGAAGCCTATGGTAAAGACACGAGCCATAGAGCTGATTAAATACGACAAGTTACCTGCAGGCCAAAATGCCACTGTGGCCGTCATGAGTTACTCTGGCTACGATATCGAGGATGCGCTGGTTTTGAACAAGGCGTCATGTGATCGAGGCTTTGGGCGCTGCCAAGTCTTCCGAAAATATGCCACTACCCTGCGGAAATACCCCAACGGAACAGAAGACCGTGTAGGTGACCGTTACATCGAGAATGGAGCTCCGATACGGAAACACGCTCTTCTCGATGAGCATGGGCTGGCGCAGGTTGGAGAGAAAGTTAGTTCAGGGGAAGTCTATATTATGAAGCAAGTCCCTCTGAATGCCAATGCCACCGGACTCGGATCGGATTACGGGACGAACGAGTACAGAGATACACCGATGACCTACCGCCTTCCTGACCCAAGCTACATCGATAAGGTCATGATATCCGTAACCGAAGCCGATCATCGATTGATAAAGGTCCAGACCCGGCAGACAAGACGGCCAGAAGTTGGCGACAAATTCTCTTCTCGTCATGGGCAGAAAGGGGTCGTTGGCATTGTTGCAGAGCAAGTAGACATGCCTTTCAACGACGACGGTATTGTGCCAGACATAATCATGAATCCCCACGGTTTCCCGTCACGTATGACGGTGGGAAAGATGCTCGAGCTTGTTTCTGGAAAAGCAGGCGTCATGTCCGGCGACTTGCAATATGGTACGGCTTTTGGTGGCAGTAAAGTTGAAGACATGGGGAACATCCTCATCAGAAATGGATTCAGCTACTCGGGCAAGGATTTTCTTACCAGTGGAATCACAGGCGAGAGCCTCCCCGCCTATGTCTTCTTCGGTCCTATCTATTACCAGAAGCTCAAGCACATGGTTCAAGACAAAATGCACTCTCGAGCCCGCGGACCCAGAGCCACTCTGACGCGTCAACCTACCGAAGGACGATCGAGAGATGGAGGACTTCGTCTCGGGGAGATGGAACGTGATTGTCTCATTGCTTACGGGGCTTCGCAATTACTCCTTGAAAGATTAATGATATCCAGTGATGCGCATCAAGTCGACATCTGCGGCACCTGCGGGCTGATGGGTTATCAAGGGTATTGTCAGACCTGCAAAAAGTCGGAAGGGATGGCAAAAATGATCATACCGTACGCGGCGAAGTTGTTGATACAGGAATTGCTGAGTATGAATGTCATGGCGAGACTGACGCTCGAGGATGAGTTTCCGGCTTGAGGGTTGATGAAGATATGATAGATGGGATTTAAGCGGCTTTTACAGGTGCATGGGATAGCGATATGAGCGAAGCATTAGTATAGTGTTTACATACCCAAGCACTGTAGATTGTGATTAAACTAGATATTGTCAACAAGTCCTTTTCACATTCTGTATGGAATTATGTATCCCAGTGGGTTTTCGAGCGAGAAGAATCCTATTCCGCTCCGCTCCACTCCCCATGTTCCTACTTACTCTTGACGTCACTTCCGCAGCTTTCCCCACCACCCCTCCTCCCAATCCTCCCCTGGACATCCACCACCACACAAGTATGCCTCTTATCATACCCCAAACAATGCTAGCATCCACAGACTCTACAGAACCGCCCACCCCGACTCCCTCTCATTACTCCGCTCTCCCCTCCGCCCAAAACCCATCCCCGAATCCACCCAATGCAGCCAGTACTAGCAATGCAGCCAGTCCAATGCACACTCCAGAAATCATCGCCTTTGCGACTCGCATGTACGATGCCGCACGCCAAGGCCGACTCGATATCTTCCAGCAAGCACTTCCCGCGGGGCTACCGGCAAACATGACGAATGACAAGGGGGATAGCCTGGTGTGTCTCCCTCTTCCATTCCTTCCCCCTAAACTCCATCGCCTCAACTACCCCAACCCCCCATCCTTCACCCTACCGCGCAAACTCCAAAACCTCCCAACTAACCCCCTCCCCTCACCCCCAGCTCATGCTCTCCGCCTACCACGGCCACACCCCCCTCGTCCGCCTCCTCCTCCAGCATAACGCCAACCCGAACCAGCTCAACGACCGCGGGCAGTCGCCGCTCGCGGGCGCGGTGTTCAAGAACGAGGAAGGGGTTATTGAGGCGCTGCTAGAGGGAGGGGCGGATCCGGATGTTGGGAGGCCGAGTGCGATGGAGGCGGTGGGCTTGTTTGGGGCGGAGGAGAGGTGGGGGGAGAGGTTTATGGGGGCGAGGGGGAAGGGGGGACCAGGGGAACCGGGGGTAGGGGATGGGGGGGCGAGGGAGTTGAAGTAATCAGAGAGGAGTGGGAGGAGGGGTGAGTGGGGTGGTGGCGGGGAGGATAAGTGGTGGGAGGGGAGGGTAAGATGAAGATGGATGACCTATCAGTGCACAAGGGAAGGAGTATATATGTCTATGTAAAACGAGAGGTTTGGGAAACACTGACCTCAACGATGCTAGGTACGGCCTTTGGAGAATCAGTGCCGGCTATTTACGTACGCAACAAACGCATTCCAACGATCGATTGAACTAAGGACTGTTGCCCATCCATCTAAAGGATTGTTGCAGGTCCTTAAGCCTCTACGGAAGCTATAATCTCGCCGGAAGAAAGCATGAGGATCCAGCCATTATTGGACTTTACTCCTGTCTCAACTCGGCATTTTGGCTTCTAAAAATGCTCCTTGGCTTGGGGAGGAATATGCAGATGTACACGCTACAGACTTCATAATCGCTACAGGAGAGAACCTATGGAGACCGCCCGGAATGGATCCTCAATGAGGGGATCAGCACGTTTCAGTGGCTCGACAACGGGGTTGAGTACTTTGTCCGTGATAACAAGGCATCCAATCATCGGGAGGTGTAGAAAGTACTTACTGTTCTCCATTAAGATCAAATGGACAACCCGACTCAACATTTCTTGAAAGAATACAAGCGTTGGCTGGGTTTCTATCTCAAAGCACAAAGAACGATTGGACAAAGCAACGAAAGGTACTGATCAATATCTGATCTTTATGTTAAAATTGCTACTAGTTGACCCGGCGAGTTTGGCCCTGTTTCTTGTTTTACTGGTTTTCTGCACGGCCTGGTGCGTAGCATGAAAGGACAAAGACCACGGCTTTCATCCAAGTGCTTTTCCCATTCGACATGACTGCTGCTCTATCTTTGTCATCCACTGTCATTCAATTTGCCGTTACACTCTTTTACCCTCTCTAAAGCCGACGCTTGTGGCGATGTATAGGAGCAATGAAAATCAGCAGGTTTGCCAACAGGAATTCTGCATTTCATGCTCTGTGGGGATCCGCTGAAGCTGGCTGCTCTAATCCTTGCCAAATTGGGAGTATATAGCGTCTGGACCTATATCGGGACCATGATGGCTGTCAGGAAAGACAGCTTCATCTTACATCATGAAAACACGGAGCGCTAAAGCAAAAGAGAAGACTTTCTCCGACTTGGACGAGGATACTTTGTACGTCGTAGCAGAAATGGTAAGCAGAAAGAGACTCGTTGGTTTGCTGTCTAGCTGCTTGTACTAGCTCACACCCTTTCGCTCGGTGTTAGCTGTACCGGAATGGAGCGAAACAAGATCTCGCTTCTTTATGTAGAGTGCGGAAGATAGCCAAGAAACCAGGGCTCAAGTGGCTGTATCGTGATATAGTTCTCGATTTCTCGGGTATGGAGGCACCATGGACTTCACTACTCCTGAGCGTGCTCATGCACATCACACCCGGACACCGGTCGTATGTTCAAAGCCTAACGGTGACCATGGGATCCAAGCTTTACAGTTATTCGATGACGCTCGCACGCCGTTATATGGTGGATGTGCTTAGTCTTCTACCTCTGTTGCCAATGGTCAAATTTTTCTGGTACGTACGAGGACGCTTCTCATTTTGAGGTAACTTGAGCGCCACCTAACCACGCTTCATTCAGTTGGGATGCACTAGAACCTTTAAGCGATCGGCTCACGAGAGCTATTGAAGCTCATCCGAATATTGAAGAACTCCATATAACAATATTGGACGCGGGCTACGGAAAATTCGGATATCTCCCATCCTTTCCTTACATGAGCCACAACCCAAGGTCAGTCAAGTTGACTGTGGCTTATTGCAATATTGGCTCTGCAAGATGCTTTGGATTCCGAGGTAATATCAGAGAATACGTCGATCGTTATAAGCCTGATGGTATAATGGAAATCGAGAATTGTCAGACGTTACCGAATTTGGAGACGCTCTGCTTAGAGTACTACACTTTCCGTCGTAGAACATTAAACATGGTCCAGCAACAAGTGCGCTTTTCCATGCTGAAATCTCTTGAATTGAGGGCATGCTATCATGTTAATAACCTGCTACAATCAATCTCTTATGCACCAGAAGGCATTCGGCTTAAAACATTGAAGATCGTTGGCGTTGCGGAGGATTACGATGATGCCACCAGTATTCACTACAGATTCCAACAGCAACATTGTTACTCGGACTTTCTTGAATCATTTGAAGGATTGGAAGAGCTCGTCCTCGACGATTATGGACTTGATCAAGACTTCGTGAGATCTATTGCCTCTCATGGAACTACACTTCGGAAACTTGAGATACATGAATACGGCAGTACCAGTCGCAATACCAGTCGCACCCGAGAACTGCTAAGATTTGATGGTTACTCAGAGCCTAGTCTGCTGAGCCTTCTGGAACTTCGAGACAGTTGTCCCGACCTGCAAGTCCTCCACCTGGACTTGCCCCGCGCTGAGAGCAATGTTAAAGTCGGTAAGTCTTATCTTCGAAGCTGTTCACTAGCTTATTAGAAATCCTTAGTCGCCTGACGTGGCTAGACTCCTTCGCTCTTTCACCAACCTCATTCAACTTACAATAACTTTAATTTGCGACGATTATGTCCGCCACCTGCTTAGTTTTGGAGTCGCCCCCACAACCAAGCTGACGAAAAAGCAAGCCGAGCGCATGTCAAACCTCGTTTGGGGTCCGAAGCTCGAAAGATGTGACCTCATCACCTGCGACTCCTATGGAGCACAATATGAATATTGGCCAGAACACAGTGTCAACAAGTGGGGTCGGTGGACAAAGCACCATGAAGAATATCATCGAATGCACTGGCGCATTACACATGAGGGAAATAAGTCTAGAGCTACAGACGTGCTACTTAGGACTGACACGCCGGAGGAGAAATATATCAAGAGGCTAGCAAGATCCCTTGAAGAATCCTACGAACTTCCTCAACCTCCGGGTGGCAGAGCAGCAAGGCTCAAGTGGAAAAATGACCTGTCTCTCCGAGCCGAAAGTAGGAGGGTGACCTGCGATGAGAACTTGACTACAGTATGGGATCGGTCATCACGGTTTCACCCTCTGGACACTAATAATCACCCTGCTGGCTAGCTTGGATTTCTTCGAGGTAGGACTACACTATACCATACGGGACACTCTCTTTGCAATATACGGCAAGTAAACGTAAGAAATGACTGAAGATCAGTCTCTGTGCCTGTTCCGTTCCAATTATAGGGGCGTTTGGCACCACAGGCTGCATCTATCTAGTGGCGCTCCTGGGCTGTATTTGAGTGTGCAGGGGCAGCTCGTTTTTGAAGCTTTTTGACTGAGTCTCGCGTCCAATATGACTTTTCTACGTCTGTTCTGCACATACCTTTAGTCATTTTTATCTTGTCTTCTCTGATATCTGACGATGGGCTAACGACGTGAATCGAGTACTCAATGAAATGGATACTTATCGAAATTTTGAGTCTGACGAACCACATCTAGACAAAAACTCTCTTCATCTGTTGATCTACATGATGCATGGTCTACATGATGAAACTCCTAATTGGTCGCCTCAGTGGGCGAATCCAACCTGATCAGAAGAGACTGATCGAGGGCTTGATTGCTGTAGGTTCCTTGTTTTTCTATCATACGGTTTGCTGATTTCTGTAGAGTAACTCTTGTGGCTTTCTATTGGGGTGAGGGCTGTTACTCAATGCTAGGCTAAGTGTTGTTACTTCACATGGGAGATTCGTTATAACCATGGCCACCTCAACATCACTTTCTCGTCATAGTTGCATCAGCTCTAACTCACATCTTAATTACACCTTGAATTCTGTAAACAGCAACACACCCTAGGCAGCAACGACACAATCTCAACAATATTCTACGTAACACTAAGTTTGAGAGTGCAATCACAACATCTACACCACTGCTCTTCCAATATACTCTACTTTAGATGCACATTCGAGCACAACTTATTTATAGATCCGCTGACCGTCATTGATCAAACATCAACGCAGCTCCAGAGAAATCCAGCTCGAATCAAACTCTGCTCTGGGTTCATCATGCCTTTTCATGATATCAACGAAGATGTTCTTACCATGATCGCAGAAGCGCTCTATAAAGTTGGCGAGAAACAGGATCTTGCATCTTTCAGCATAGCGTTGGGCAAAACCAGCACAGCAGCTGTAAGATGGCTATATCGAGATATCGAGCTCGATTTCTCTGCTGTTGAAGCTCCGCGAACGTCTGCAATCTTGAACGTTCTGCTACGGAAACCTGAACATGGGACATTTGTGCAAAAGCTTACAGTAACAATGGAACCTGCCTTGTTCAGCGTGGATGGCAGACTCCAATCTCGCTACTCGAATTACATTTTATGGCTTCTGCCTTTGCTGCCCGGTCTTCAAAGCTTCAGGTACGTTCTGGTATCTAATGCTGAGTTTGCAATAACTGACTTCCCATAGCTGGAATTCCTGGGAACCAATAAGCAACCCGCTCATGGACATCGTTCGATCGGCTAAAAATCTCAAACGTTTTCACGTGCAGCTACTTCATGGAAAATCCCGTGCTCTACCCATATTCCCCGATCTGCAACACCGTTCTGGGGAAGTCGAACAAACGGTGTCAATCTGCGACATTCAAAACTTGCAAGGAATGCAGTTTCCTCAACATATCATTCAACGCCTGAAAGGAGATGACCCCAGTGTGCTCTCAATCCCTGAAGCTCCTTACGACGAGCTCATTACAACCTCATATCAGCCACCACTCTATCAGAAATGTGGTTGGAGGGCTATGATTGGTCTTCCGGCAAGCGTTCTTCCTGCATGTTTGAAAGAATGTTCGCTAAGCTTGATTTTCTTGAAATCAAATCGTGCAAGAATACCGATACCATGATCAAAGCGACAATGATAGGACACGATTTTACTCGACTGAAGACCTTCAAAGTCGTCAACAGCTTTGGCTCTGGAGCATACCACAAAGAGGACTTTAGTGAATTTTTGGCATCGTTTGACGGGCTAGAAGATTTATCTTTGGGAGATCGGGGACTAGGTCTTTATACTACGGACACAATATCAGCGCACACTGATAGTCTTGAGACTTTGGAATTGCACGACCAGCTCTACGAGGATAATCTCTTTCCAGGATTGAATTTGAGTGGTTGGTTTTCAGAGTGGCACTCAAGTGGAAGAGTTCAAAGGCTTTCGAGTATTCTACGAAACTACTCGCAGCTGCGATCCTTGCATGTTGACATGCTTGCAAAGGAAATACAACATCAGGTCGGTTTCCATACTTCAATCCAATCACGCACTGACTTGTCGCACAGTCCTCTCCAATGGTCGAAGCCCTTCGTTCGTTTGGTCAACTGAGCCATCTGACGATCTCTATCCCTTATATCGTTTGTCGTATTAGTGCAAACCAGCACGACTCGTCTGGGCCCGTCCTCACTCTTCAGGAGGCCATCAAGGTCGCCAAATTACTATTCTCACCATCGCTTCAGGAGCTGGATCTTCTATCGTGGACCCGCCACAACCCACGACAACTTCCGCCTTGGTCCACTGAAGCGGGAGAAGAACATAAGATGCATTACTCCATAACGCGTTCCGGACAAGGTGTCAACATCGTCGATAGGCTAGCTCTGACCAACACCCCGGAAGAGAAGATCTTACAGAGATTGGCCGAATCCCTTGGTGAGCTATACTGGCCACCCGCGGAGCCGGGCTGCAGGAATCTGAGGCTGAAATGGAAGAAGGATCTTTATCGAAACGTTCGGAAGCGCCACATTATCTATGAAGAGGGAAAAGGGTTCCGAACTAAGGGGGCAATTCGATACAAAGTCGTCCAGCTGCCGGATGACTATAGAGTGGCGAGGCAAACGGGCGGTGACTGAGATCTACGGATCCAATCCTCCAAGGCAACGGCCATTTGTTCAAAATGCGGAGAGCGAGCAGCGCAAGCTATCCCAATCAGGTAGTAGGGATACTACAACTCGAATACCACCTGGGTATCCTGTGACAAGGAGGCTTTCATGTTCTTAGGTTTAAATAGGTCTACCCCACGCAGTTACCCTGGATACGTTTGTTCTTAGGAGGGATGTCCCAAATGTTTAGCTCCATCAGAAATTTCTGCTTTCGTTATGCCAGGTGGCGAACAGAAAGAGATCTGAGCGGCAGTAAAGGACTTGGAAATACTGCCTTTCTAGTACTGTAAGATATTGACCCGCAGAGAGAAATTGCGACTAGCTGTTGTCCACGATAGCTGTCACTCTACCATGCAAATTTTGCGAGTACATCTGCAGTCAGAGTGTTCTCGGCTAAGTCGAGAAATATAGTTTGATTGAGAAAGTGTGTGAAGATTTTAGGCAACTGCAGTCACGTGAATCTTGAGAATGTACCTCTCAGATGAGGAATAACTCTCCTATGAATTATTAAGTTATATCTACCACATTATTCCTGTCCAGATCCGTGGAACGTCGACTGCCGTCGTTCCATACCTGAAGTATTGAGAGGTGAGACTTGGAAGCTGCATTTTTTCCCTGATCCTTCGCGTTAAACCACAACAGCCCAGCTACTAGACATCTACTGGCAGACATGGAGGCGCGAGAAGTCGATCTCGTGGTGGTAGGTGCAGGTAGGACCGCTTAACGGCTACTAAGACCTTCATATCAATCACTGCTACTGGCTCGAGCGTTTCAACAGATATCTATGGCATTGCTGCATCCAAAATTTTACCTGGATGCTTATCCTAAATGTCGCCTGGCAGTGTTAGAGCAGGACACCTGTCCTGGCGGATCATGGAGTCTTAAGTAAAGGGTTTAGCGATATGGACCCTGTATGAGAAAGGCAATGGCTTATTGTATTTTTCTAAATGAGGACGGTTGTAATTCGACTTTCTGGTCACAGATTGGCCTAGGAATGGCGGAGTTCTCCAATGGATTGTCCTCTCGAGACTTTACACAGCCTTTATGAAGCAAGATATGTTGCGAGATATTTGGAAAAATACGTTGATAAGTTCGACTACGAAGGCCGAAGCTTGCGGGATCGGATGGTCTTTGGTTTCACCGTGACCAAGATTGAGAAGCAGAACGGAAGGGTGGGCTGTCCGAGGTGAATGCAACGAGGCCAAGTCCACTGTCGTCTACCATACACTAAAAGTAATGGTCGCGAGTGGCTTAACTTCCACGCCAAATATGCCCGTCTTTGCAAAACAAGATTGCTTCAAAGGGCTTATGTTACATCAGAGGGATTTCGGACAGTCCTCCGTGCTCTCTCCAAGTAACAAATACATCACCCTTCTTGGAGGAGCTAAATCGGCCGCAGATATGGCATATGCGTGCGCGAAAGTAGGGAAGTCGGTATCATGGGTAATCCGAAGCTCCGGAAGTGGGTCTGGCCGCATTTCTGGGTTAGTAGGGTTGATAGAGGTCCTTATAAGAACTCTGCTGAACTTGGGTTCACTAGAATCATGGGCACTTTCATACCGTCCTACTTCACTCCGCAGACCTGGTGGGCCAGTTTTCTTCGTGTGACAGCACTCGGTAATTGGGTAGTGCACCAGATATGGAACACTGCTGACAAAGTAAGCCGCGATGGGGCTGATTTCGACGGAAGAACAAATGCGAAGGAAAGCTTCAAGATGTTGAAGCCCAGTAGAAGGGTTCACCTAGCACTGGGCTAAACCTAGCAGTGGGACAGCCCTATAGGGCTGAAAATTCACATTTCATTTTTTATCGCTTTAACGATTCGTTTTAGGTGAACTACGTAGCTAATAGAACCT
>JAABUU010003561.1_pt1 | contig 19656 bp, 23 predicted proteins | sample 5559301 | NCBI WGS metagenome assembly JAABUU01 (sample SAMN10711884, study PRJNA513360) | rock metagenome | isolation source: Antarctica rocks | place: Antarctica: Victoria Land, Richard Nunatak white | reverse complement strand
CCTCGGCTTGCCCTCATGCCGGCTGACCAGATTTGTTTCACCGGACTCGACCAAGCTGGCTGGCAATGGCTAGCCTAGCAGCTTGGTTAGACACCAAGCGAGTATGGGACAAGGGCTGACCAGTGACTGGAGACATGCGGCTGTGAGTCAGCCAATCCTGGATGGCTCTTCTCTCGTAGGTGTGACCGTCTGCAGCAATGGTTGGGTCCACCATGGTGAACTGCACAGCAAGCACCACAACATTGAGTACTTGCTGCACAAACACCAGATCATTGAGTTTCTTGCCAAACAAACACCAGGACATCGTGTACTTGCTCAACAAGTAACTGCATTGCTGCAGGGGGCTGTTCAACGGAGTGAGCCTGCACGGCTAACAAGATAGTAAAGTATGCATGTGCAGCTGAACTCAATTGTTCTTGGTGTTGAGACCCAGCCAACCAAGCATTGCATTGCTGCTGCACGACAGCAACACTACAGATGAACACCTGTCTATCAAGAATGGCGACAACATGGCTCACCTTTGTGAGTGGACAGCAGAAGAGCTGCTGCAGAAAGTCAGCATCTGTATGAGCCTTGTTGGCAGCTTGGTCACAGGATGGCAGATGCAGGCCTTCCAGCTCTATTGCCACATCCCCGGAATGGGTTCTTGTACAGCAGCATCACCCAGAGCAGACAAGCTTGTGCCATTAGCTTCATCTAGCTGCTGCTGCTGCTGCTGCTGCTGCTGCTGGTTTTCATAATTGTGCGCTCGGAAACTCTCACCTCGATGCTCACCAGCTGAGGAAGAGAGCTGAGACAAGTCCATGCTGAGCTGAGAGGATTCTGCTGACAATGGCTGAGCTTCATCTGATGGGATGCGAGCAACATGGGACTCTGCGACAGGAGCAGATGGCTCTGGCTGGGCCTGCTTTTTGGCCTTTGGCTTCTGTCTCTGCTTCTTGGCCTTCTTGGCAGCTGCTTTGGTGGCTGCCTGCTCCTCTTCCGCCATCAGCTCAGCAGCTGCTGCTGAGGCAGAGTCATGAGCTGATGCATCCTCCTAAAGCAAAGCATCCTTGGTGGGTTTGAGCTGAGGTGCAGATTTGAACTGCTGAGTACGACAGCGCAGCTACTGTCACATGTGACACGCATGGACATGAACAAAGTGTGAGACTGGCACCACAGGATTGACAGTTTGCAACGCTATGGTTGTCAACACTAGAATTCACTGTTTGCATGAGGCGGTATCATTGTCAAAATCACTGCTCAAGCACTTGTTGAGCATCAGTGTTCCAAACAGGCAGCGGTCATCAGTCAGACAGAGGCAATCAGTGCATGAGCCCGCACAAAAACCAGGCAGTCCTTGTCTAGGAACAGTGCAAGCTTCAGTTCTTATTGCTGATCGGCCAAAAGTACTAGGCAGCAAGCATGATCAACACGCTACAGACGCAACTCACCAGCATATAGCGAAAGTTTAGAAATATGGCTTCAAGGGTCTTGGAGGGCAGGCCCTTGGCACGGTAGATGCTGCCAATGTTGTCCTTCAGCTCCAGCTGCGCTTGCCTGTCAGCACCTCGCTGAGCTTCTGAGAAGGTCTCTTCCCAGCCTTGCTCCTTCCTCATGTGTGTCATGCAGCCCACCACCAGCTCTGCAGTGCCAGTGCCTCAACTTCACCCATTTTACTGTCCAACAGATGTGGCTCTCCCTAGAGTCACGTATGTGTAGTCCTGAGCAGCTGCCTGTATGTCGTTCTGTGTTTGCACAGTTGAGTGCCTTTGGGGAATGCAGGAAGCAGCCAAAGCTCAGCATAACAAATTAGTGCACAGCTGCAGCCGACGCTACTTGGAGAGAGTGACGCAAATGCACAAGCCATGCCCATGGCGCGCAGTCTGTTTCACACCATGGCAAGTTTGAGGAAATGCATGAACGTGCATATCAGTAGATGCCACTCATCATGATTGAGTCAAGTTGTGTAGGCTGCAGCACAGGAGGTTGCTCATGGAATTGTGCTTCTGCATGCATTCCAAACTCATGAATTGTCTCCTTCAGCGCAAGTTCACATAGACGGATTTTTCTTGCACTATGATTGCAAACAGATGGTTTTCACTTTCAGCACAAGCCCAGACACATGGACTTCTCTTTCAGCATGAGTTCAAACAATTTGGGGAGGCGCATGTGTTCCACACAGTTTTGCAAGAGCATATGCAAGAGAGAAGCTTCTTCACAAGCTTCAAACCCATTGCCCAGCCTGCATGTCTGATGCACGCACGTCCAGATTGAGATGACAGCAACAAACTCACCTACAAAATCCTTGACGGTAGCCTCATTCAGCTTCAGCTGCAGAGGGAGTCCGGCAGGCACCGGCCGCCCATGCATCTCACGGTATGGCGCATGAGACAGCTCCTTGGCAACAGCAGCCGCCACCAACGTTGAGGTGAGTTTCTGTTGCACGCCCTGCTGTGCAGTCCTCTCAGCACGCCTTGAAGCTGAGAGAGCGAATGACTGGATCATTCTGGACTCCAGATGCCTCTGGCAAAGGGCTGACAGCAGCAGTGCAAGGTACTGCAGAAGGGCTTGGGCCACTCTGGCTGGCGGTGCCATGCTGAAAGCAGGCAAGTCAGGGTCTGGCCGCATGCGAGCTGCAGAACAAACATCAGGAAGTGCTGTCAGGGCCTTCAGTTGCTTCATGAATACCAGCAGAGTGACATCTGAGGTCTGGGCGCATGCGAGCTGCAGAGCAAGCATCAGTGTTGGTTGTCAGCGCCTGCATTTGCTTCAGCATTGTTGCAGCAACTGAGCTGATGCTGCAAAGTAGCTTTTGTGCCAGTGCATAGACATGTCACGAAAGAAACCAAGTCAGAGTCCTCTGACGGCAACGATATGTTGCTAGGTTTTGCAGTGCACGCGTAGCTCTGCAAGATAGTCCTTTGAGACAAGGTGCTGAGGTGATCATCAGATGGCAGGGCACACAAAATGGACAGTTAACGAAGCAGCTTTCACCTGCTAGCTGAAGGCGAGGCAGCATATGAAGCACAACTGCTGCTTGCTGCACTCCTTCAGTACACTTGTCTAAGAGCTTGCCCGCGCCCACCACGAGATAGTGCAGCCAGGGTGCATACATCAGCTGCCCAAAGTCATGGTCTGGACTGAGGCATGGCAAAAGACACTGCAGCATCAACGTCTGTACCATTCGTGGTGACGCATGTACAAGCCCAACCTCAGGGAAACCAGGCTCATCAATTGAGCCGGACTCAGCTGGTGCGTCTGACTCTGAGGCAACATCAAAGGGGGGTACCCTTGGTGGTGACACTGTAGCGGAAGCTGCCGTTCGAGTATGCTTCCCAGGTGATGTTGGGGTTGATGATGGCGCAGCTGCCTTTGCAGCTGGGTCTGAGACTATGCGTGAAGCTAAGGCAGATACTGAGGCAGACGCTGAGGCTGAAGCTGAGGTTGAAGCAATGTTGGAAGCTGTTTGAGCTGATGGCAAAGTTGGTGTTGCTGCGCCAGACAAGTGGGGAAGCGCAAGTGGGTTTACAGCCCTGATCGTTTTCAAAAGCACCTCAGCCTGCTCCTGTATATCAGCACAGAGGTTTGGCATTGAGGTTGCAGGTGCATGATCTGACATTCATTGTGGAGGCGTCATGCAAGCGGGGGAGAGCATTTTGGTATGATGCAGCTGCAGCCACCTTGCTCCTGTACATCAAAATATAGGAATGACATCAAGTTGCCAGACAGGACCTTTCAATGTGGAGGCCTGAGCTTACTGCAAAAGCTAGTCCCGGAAAGCTCAACAGGCTGTTCCGTAAGCAGCAGAACAAGCATTTTACATCTGCAGGCTTGGGTGTAGGCATTCACTGCAAAAGCAAATAAAAACAAATCCAACACCATCTAAGGCAGTTAAGGCTTTCAGTGTGGAGGCTCGGCAGTTACTGCAAAAGCTCACAGGCCCAACAGGCGCCTCAGGCTGGTCACCACGCAGCAAAACAAGGGCAAAAAGGAATATCAGAAGTAAGCAGCCTGACCTTAGTAGCATTGCCAGTGCAGTCACAGGAGTGACGCTCTGCCAGCTGTGTGAACAGTAGGCCCCCCAGCACCAGCTGCACCTTCAGTCCCAGCTGGTCTGAGGCTTCCCAAAGCTTGACAAGATTCATCCCCACAACACGCTCCACATCCTGCACTTTCACGCCACTCAAGTGTGAAAGTATTCAGTATTCTCAGGTGTAGTCAGCTTACGGTGACTCACTAAAACAGTTTGTCAGGTTCAAACAAGCAAAGCAGCCAGTCTGCTCCTGACAATCAACAAACCGGTCAGTGCAGTGTTTGGTGCAACATAAGGCGAGTCACACAGGGCATGATTCACTAGCAGATTCAGCACAAGCATCTGCCAAAATTCAGGAGAAGTTTGAGTCCCAGAACAGCACTTGCAAATACGCCTGCTGCATGACATTCCAGTCAATGCCCTTGACGCTGTGTTCTGCATTAACTTTTCTGAAAGCAGATGACACCAGAGCATTGTGCAATGATGCTAACCTCTTGCAATGAGCTGTTCTGCAATGGCTGCTGCTTGAACAAATGTGCCATTCGCTGCAGCACTCGAGCCAGGCTAAAGCATTTGGACAGGTCCCATGGCAGTGGTGCCTGCATGCATACACAGGAAGGTTGATGGGGTATCTCAGCGAAGCTGCCAGGATACAAAACTATAATTACTACTATTCATTTAGTTTGGCTGAGGTTATCACTATTATTGTCATTCTTACTGTGATTATTATTGCTGTTGCTGTTGCTACTGCTACTGTTACTGCTACAACTGCCGTCACCATTACAGTTATGGTTATGGTTATTGTGCTTGTTATTATGATTATTATGATTATTGCTATTATCAGGTTTGTATAATTGGTATCATTACCACAACTTTTATGATGATTGACATTTCAACTGTCACTATGACCACTATATCACTGCTTTTGTTGTTGCTGTTGTCATCATTAGCATCACCATTATTGTTTACCAAGAAGGCAGGGAAGGCGCTATTTGAAGTTGTTCCAAACAAAGGCACAAGTGAATTGTAATGTTACTCACCGCTGAGCAACTCAGTGCAGATTCACAAAACACAATAGCAAGCACTTGAGATTTGTGAACAGCAAAACCCAGCTTGTCGAAAGTATGCTGTGCAATGCACAGACAAGAATGCGGTGTGCGATGATGACCCCAGATGACCCCAGACGGATGAAGAGGGACCCCACCAGAACAGCTTCTTGGAGGCGGCTGCAAATCGTGATCAGTGTGTCTCGAGACACAAGCCTGCTGCCTGGTTCTGCACCTCTGGGAGCAGACTCTTTGGCTTTGGCAGTAGACTCCCTGGCTTTGCTGGCAGCCAGATCCCAGTGTTGGGTGGCCAGGCGCGCCAAGCAAGCTCCAAAGGTGAGTTGTGCAGATGGTGCCAAGGCAGACAACACCTCTTGGAAGGTGTGTGAGTGTACCATGTCGCTTTCTAGTAGCTTCTGACAGTAGGTGTCGTGTGAGACAATGGCATGCAAGGCTTCCACTGCCGGCCCTTCCACCAGAGACCTCGAGGTGCTGTCAATGCTGTCTGCAACATAGATCAGAATGTGACTGCAGATGAAGGTGGTCTGTTTCAATGCTTTGTGATGTAGCTGCACATACGGCTCGCTTGTTGCAAGCACAGAGCTTCTTACTACCAGCTTCATGCCACTGGCTTTAACCACTGAGCACAAAGACAGGTGCTGACCATCAATGTGGATGTGCCTGCGACTGGCACGTTGCAGAGAAGAAGACCAAAAGGAAATTCACAACTCTGGTTTGGTCTCACCTACAATGAGCTGCCAGACAAATGCTGCTTGCTGTGGCTTGACTACCATGTCGGAAGTTTCTAGCACAGCTTGCTCGTCAGCTAACAGCTCCTCATGATCAATTGCGAGGCGCAGAAACATAGGGACTAAGATGCTGAAAGTGAGGCCCTTTGCGGTGTCCCCTCGGGAGGACCAGTCATGCATGAGGGGGTGAAGGCCCTTGCTGATGACTGTCCTAACGTACACGTTGGGATCCAGCAAATGACCTGCAACAGGATTGACGCCTTGCCCAATAAGCTTGCTCAGCCAGTGCAGAGTGGACAGAGCTCTCATCGCTATTGTTGACTTCTCCTGCCACGCCGCAGCTGTGGGGGTGGCCCAAGTTTCTGTTGTCATGCTTGGACTGACAGATCCGGCACACATACCAGACCGTGTGCCCGCATGAGTGCTCTCAGGAGCTCTGATGTTTGCATCTTGGCTGTGTGTTTCCAATGTGTTTGAACCGTGAGCAGGCGAGCTGGAGGAGTGATTGAGGACTGTGGAGCCCGACTGCGCAGCAGAAACTTTGACCAACTCGACCAGAAGCTGCGCAACCTGAGCCATGAACTGCATCTGAGGCACCAGCTCTGGGTCTCTACTCTCAGAAAGAATGCTGGCAGGGCCATACAGCCTCCAGGCTGCAAGCACAATGACACTAGTGAACAACACGGCACCGGTCAACATTGTGCTAGTGGGTTCTTCTGCATTGGAAACAACATTGGCAGGCACATGGCTATGAGTTTGAGCACTTGAACACAGCTGCACGCCTTGACCTGGACGGCATGCTACACAATTCACATGCCACCACCTTGTAACATGATGTGCGTCTTCATCAGTACAAGCTGACTTCAAGAACACCAACAGCAGCACACCTTCTTGCATATCATCTGCGGGGGTTGCTAGAGGGAATATTCTAGGACACAGAAGGCCAGAAATCCTCCTGAGCCCTTGCAAGCGCAGCAAGGTAGCGATGTTCTCTGCTGTATCAGTGCTGGGTAAGGATTTGGAGAACACCAAGCACCACAACACCAGGAACGCATTCCTGGCTTTGTCCCTTTTCCTTTCCCCATTGTAGTTCAAGGCCGCCAGAGCCACAACCAAGGTTCCTACAGACATATCTGTCATACCAGCACAAAGCAGCAACTGAGCCTCAAGGTTGCGTACAGCATGCAGCTGTGATGATCACAACAGGTTGTGAGGCTCTGCAAGCACACAGAGCATATCACTGCTATGCACACATCTGATCACCTTGGGCGACCAGTACACTTACAGCCCTCAAGGCACAGTTTGCAAAGACCAGAAAGGAAACTGCATGTGGAGCAAAAGCTCATACCTTTGCTCTTGAAAACGGCAGCAAGACGCTGCGCCTTTTCAGAGTCTATCACATCTGAACTCTCAAGCAACACCGCTTGGATCAGGCGACAGCAGATGTCAGCATGAATGGTGGGCTGCAGGATGTGCTGACGCAAGGTCGTGCACAGCAATGCTGCCAAGGGAACAGAGACGTCGCATTCTGTCTCGGTCCAATGCTGTGAGGAAGCTGAAGCTGGGTTCCTTGCTGGCCTGGGATCCGGGCAAGTGAGCTCAGACCCTCCCCTCTCCACCATATTTGCCAAGATTGGCCACAGTACCTCTTTTGCTATATCTGCACTGGAAGATTTGGCTTCCACTGCTGACATGAACGTCACCAGCTTGAGGAGTAGCAGCGTGCTTTGCAGCAGCACAATCCGGCGTTCTTGATGTGCAGCATGATCGCGGGCTGGCTCTGTGCCCTTTGGAGCTTCATCAATGCTGTTGTGGCTGCTGAGCCTATGCAGGAACTCCAGTTGACGCTGTGGACAGTCACATGACAGCAAGAAGCCACTTTGGCTCAGGAGAACCTGAGTGAGCTGTAACAAGGGCCTGACTGCATCTTGGACTGCTGGCAGGTACACTGCATGCGTGGTTCCCAGGCGGCTGCTGTCAAACATGACAACTGATGGGTTGGCTGCCTGTATTGCAGCTGCTGTCTGCAAAGGTGAGGGCTGCCTGGCTTGTCTCCTATAGGCCATGACAAACTGTCCTGTGGCACCCTCCCAAATGCCTGCCAGATATTCAACATTGGCGTCTGATAGGTTGGCCTGGCGATAGGCCTGCCAAATGTGTAAGGCAGCAGATGGCCTCAAGGTGGCTTCAAGGCATACAGTGCCTGTGGAACTGCCGGGGAACTGCAGCAAACAAACCAATTGCAGACCGGCGATGGTTGAATGCTGACGTGCTCGCGCGCGGCTAGCACCACACCAAATAGAGACAAATATTGAATCTGTTAGACCTCGTGCAGTCTCTTTTTTAGCTCGACACTTTGGCCGTCGCATGATAGCTGAGAGTCCTGCTCTGAAAGACTATATTGCTTGCAAAACCGCTTAAAAACAGCGCTTGCCAATGTAGTTGGCAAAAGAGCAATGTCAAGGTGTACTCCAGGGGATCCCTGCACGCGCAGTCAGAGTGATCAGCACAGAGACGGCATGCACAGATCACGATTTCTGGTTTGGAACTCCACAAACAAACTCACCTTGCAGCTGACCGTAAGTAAGATAGTCATGAGGGACGATGAGCGGAAGTATACCGGGAACCAGGCCCTTGACACCAATCGCTCGCGAGTCTGATCGTCGGAACAACCCGACGTAACGCCTGCAAAACCACCATCAATGCTCTCATATACTTCTGTGCCAACAGTGCTTTTGTGATCAGGGTTGTTGACTGGCTAAAGCATTGAAAACCCTCTCTCTCGCTCTCCAGCTGTCGGATACATTCTGCTGTGGTGCCCGCTTTCACTCACATGTGTATGCCATTACGCAGAATCAACATTGAAAGGAAGCGCCTGTCAATGGTTAGCTGCAGCATATATGCTGCACTTTCAAGTTGACAACAATGCATGTACCGGTAATATGCAATTATATGTTGTATCACACCAGGATTGATTATCTTGTCTTGAACAGTGCAAATCTGGTAAGCTTGACGATGACACTGCAAACACTGCAAATGAATTGCAGCAAAACGCTATACCACACACTCTCACTGGCTAAACACAAAATGAAGTGCTGTGTAATTTTGTCGCACATTTGCGTTTTGAAATGAGACTTTCAGCAACTGTTGCACGCATGCGCAAAGCAATAGCCAATGACTAGCAGTGAAATCAGCTGATCCATGGATGGCCATGCTTTCATAATGAGCTTGACGAACATGGCTGACGCACTAATACTGGAGTCACTGCCAAGCTAACAGGTACACCTGACGAAATGGAACAGCATGCAGCATACACTAGGCCTCAATGCGTCTGTGGTAACCGGTATCTGTCAATTTTGGCGAAATGACAACATGTCCAACTCAGCCAGACTTGTTCTGCCTGATGTCTGACTGCCAGCGTACTTCCTCAGCACTCGCAACTCAGCCTGAGCATCCTCAAGCTGCCGTGCCAACTCAGGGCTTGCTGAGCTGCTGAGAGTGTCTTGCAGCTCATCTCGCTCGTCTATCAGAGCTCCGAGTGTGCGATGCAGCTGTCGGATGCGCTCAGATTTAGCATCCTGAGACTCTGGCAGCTGCTGAATGCTGTTGGGCCGAGCATTCTCATCATTGTCAACCAGCAGGGCCTGAGACAAGAGCTGCCTGGCAACAGCAGGGGCCCTACAGCACATGGGCAGTGTTGCAGCCATTACGACAAACAATGCATTGCAATCACTCAACAACGTACTCTTTGATGAATAATGAAGTGCAGGCCGGCAGCAGTTGTACCTCAGCACCAAGTGACAAGTAAAGAGTAGACAGAGCACGACATATGCCTCTGGCGTGTGAAGAAACATACACGCTGTGCTGTTTACTCTCAGAGCATGTGCATGCTAGCATTCGACATAGCATGCCTGGCCATGTTACTTGCATGTCATAGTCCTTGCAAACACCCGGCAATGGGAGCAAATAGGCGGGAATGGGAGCAAACAGACAGGAATGGGGGCAAATAGGCGGGAACGGGAGCAAACATGCAGGAAAGGGAGCAAACAGATGGGAACAGGAGCAAATATTCAGGAACGGGAGCAAATAGACGGGAATGGGACCTGATGGGACCGATGGGACTGCAGTGGCAATGAGCTGGAAGCAAGTAACTTATCATGTACTGCGATGTGGCACGTCACGGGCACAGTGCACACCTGTTGAGCGAGTTGGCTGACACGCTGACTGTGGAAGTGCTGATGGCCTGGCGCGTCCTTTCAAGCTCAGCCAGCACAGAGTCAGCAACAGACTGCAGGTGCTGAAGCTGCTGCTCAGCACAATCATATTGGGTCTGCAGTTCTGCATCCAGCATGACTCTCAGGGTCAACCTTGGATGGTGATGAAAGCACTTGAGGAATTCGGATGATCACACAACATGTACAGCAGACATGATGACCTGCCTTCATGTCGCCCTTGCACAACACTATTTAGATCAACCTGACAAATTTGCATCATTGTGCCATCAATCAAAGTGATTAGTAGACTGCAAAGCATGCACAGCCCATGTAGGCTTGTGCTGTCCTGGTGCTTCAGTAAGGTTTTTCAGTAACATATGGCAATGCACAGCTTCCGTGTGTCCAATTGATGCTTTGCATTCACAGTTGCTGAATGCACAGAAGCTGCCACATACCCTCAAGTTCCTGCTGTTTCGCATCATGGGCTGCTTGAGACTCACTGAGCTCCCTCAGCAGCTTCTGAGCGCTGCTGTGACAGTCAACGAGCGCTGTCTCAGCTGCCTGCAGTTGTTCTAGCAGCTGCGCTTGGGTGTGGGCAGCTGCTACAGAAGCTGCTGCTTGCTTCTGCAGACGTGCTGCGTCTGCTTGTAGGGCAGTCTGGGCCTCTTGGGCAATCATACACTTGTGCTCCCAGCTAGAGGCCTGCAGTTGGCATCCCTTAGAAAGACACCTAATAACGTCTGTCATAAGGAACTGCCTTCAGACCGCAGACTGCTTGCAGTCATTGTAAGCAGTAGGCTTTCCAGTTGTGTGACAGGCAGGGATAGGTGAGTGGGTGTAGCAACAAATGACTAATGACTGTTACTATGGCACCCAAATCATGACCATATCAGCGAGTACAGAACTACAACCAACAAAAAGGGGAATGTAAATGAACAGACAGTGACTTCTGGACCTGCTGTGCTACACAAACATTCACCTCAAATTTGAGCTCCCTCACAAAAGTCTGCAGGCGCCGCTTGTCACAATCCATCCCAGCACGGCGCTCCTCGCTCTTCTTCATCAGGCCGTCCGCCCTCAGCGCCCTAGACTCAGCCTCAGCGACACTCAGCTTCTGAAAGCTGAGCTGCTGCTCGGCAGCCTGCAGTCTCTGGGTTGCATGCTTGAGCTGTTGCTTGCAAGAAGCAAGCTGCCTTTCTAGAGGTGCAGTCACTTCAGCTGTGCATCTGGTAAGGCCTTCTGCATGCTGTTGCTGCTGCAGGCCAAGCTCAGTCAACAGACCCGAGTTACGGGCTGTGAGCTCCAAAGCGTCCATGCTCTGCTGCTGATGCAGTTGGTGAATTTGAGAAGCAAGGGATGAGTTCTGACCATCGAGCTCTGAGATATGAGCTCGAAGTTCTGACTCACACGCCACTGACTCAGCCTGTAGATTGTCTACAGTTTCATGAGCGTCTGTCAGCTGCTGCTGTAGCTGCTTCCTTTCCCGTTCCTGCTGAGCAAAATCTGCTTGCAGCTGCTTCTGCTCTGACATCACGGCTTCAACCTGTTCCTGCAGGTCTGCCTTGACATTCCTCATGCCTTGCAGCTGTGACTGAAGCTGGCTCAGCTCATCTTGCTGCTGAGTCTGAGCTTGCTGAGCTGCCTGGGCTGCAGCTTTCAGCCTTGCCTTCAAGCTGGAGTGTTTAGCTGCGGCCTCTGTCTGGACCTGAACAGCACCATTGTGCCAATCTGACTTTTAACTTGTTTCCAAACAGCAGCTTTGCTTCATGCCTTTGTTGTTTTTGAACAGAACTAGATGTTTTTGCGCTGCAAGAGGTGCTTGCTTGCAATTGGTTGTACTAGAATGGTCAATAGGTCAGTTCTGGCTGTGTCTTGGCCATGCCAAGCCGGCAAGAATAGAGGGCAAGAACAGAGGGCAAGGTGATATCAAGAAGGCAGACTGGAGAGGCAGGAAGGGTCTGGCAAGGGCATGGGAGAAGGCAGATGGTCAGAAAAACAGGCTGTCAAACCACAAGTTGCACATAGCGCAATCTCCAGGTGCTCGGCAAAGTGAAACAGGTAAAACAGACAACACGCATCACACATGTATTGTGGGTTCCTCTGCTGCTTCTGTACTGATGCATGACGCTCATGCAGAACTGGTTACGACCAGCTTGAGATATTGTTTTTGGCTTGTTGAGTACCTGCTGCAGCTCTGCTTGAGCCTGTGCCAGCTGCTGCTGGAGGGCCTGGACTTCAGCGCCGCTCGCTTGGGCCTGAAGTCCAATGTCTGCTACTTGTGCCTCAGCCTGCCTCAGATGCTGACTCAGCTGCTCAGCCTGCATCTCAACCTCAAGCAGGTCCTGCTGCTTCCCTGTGAGCGCTGAAGCTACAGCGTCAGCTAGCTGAGCCAACTCAGTGAGTTGAGACAGCTCATCAGGCTCAGCCTGCCTGCTGTGAGGCGTCTCAAGCAGCACAGCATGGCTCAAGGCCGAGCTTGAGTCTGCTGGCTGAGCTTTGAGATGAGGAAGAGCGTGCACAGCAACTTGCAAGGTGGCTTTGGCTGCTGCAGACTCAGCTGAGTATCGTTCCATCTGCTGAGTCAGCATGCTGAGCTGTTGTTGCTGAGCAGCGCTTGAACTGATGACAGCCTGTATGTGGGAGATGACTAATTGTGCTTTGGCCTGATCAGGCAACCCTGCAGTCATTTGCCTGTTTAGGCTGCATGGCTCAGCCCCCTGGGGGCAGGCAGGGCTGATGGACCCATCAGAAGAACAAGACTCTGCTAGGCTGGCGAACAGAGCCTGGAGCAGCTGAGTGCTTTTGCATGACTCATCCTGTTGAGTCTTGAGCTGAATACTCAAGGACTGGGCTGCTGACTCAGCCATGAGGGCCCTTGCTGTTGTTTGCTCCTGTACAGTATATTCACGACTGTATGAATGAGGCTGAATGGATTTCATTTGAGTGCCCACAGCGACCCCTTTCTCCTGTCAAAGAGGCTCCTTTCTGCTGTGGACTATGCAAATCTCATACATTCCATTGTCATTGTACCAGGATGAATATCATCTGCATGGCTCACAAAGCAAGAAGCTGTGACACCAATCTACCGCACCATGCGTTGATGCTAACACAGCAGCAGAAGTCAGAAATCTTGCTATGCTAGACGGGTTGATTGTTTAGGGGGAACGCAACCTTTTGCATGGGCTCCTGCTCAGTATAGCGTTCCTGGTCATTTGCGCATACCAGTACTCTGCATGGGACATTCTAGCAATGCATGGAACATCGAGCTGCATACCAGCTGTTTGGTGAGAGTCCCATTGGCATCTTTCAGCTCGATCCTGACTGACTCAGCGGTGACTAACTGCTGTCCTACACGCCTGCGGGATGCATAAGGTCAACTTCTGAGCCTGCTGCCTGTCGTTACGCTACTGCTGCTAGACAGATGGAACTTGTGCCACAGCACAAAGTGTATGCGCATCAAGTAAAGTTGTGTGTGCGTAATCAGCAGAGTCGTGTAGAGTCGTGAATGCAAGATGTGCTAGGTACTTGTCTGTGCAGATGAGTGTGTGTGGTCATCACCTGAGTTGCTCCTCCTTGCCAGATGACTCATTGACCACCTGGCTGTGATCCTGCTGCAGCAGCTGCTGGTCCAGCCTTGCCTGATCAAGCTGCTGCTGGAGGCCCTGTGCCCTGCCCTCCCACATGGAGGCCTGCTCGTGCTCGGATGCAAGGCTGCTGCTCAGCTGCAATAGCTCAGCCCGACAGGCTGACAAAACCTTATCGGCATTTGTCTGAGCTGCCTTTGCATCCTTGCCCTGCAACATAGCTCTTGAGGATGTAAAATTGTGAACGTTTTTTACTAAACGCCCGCTTCATGGTGTAAATCTCATCAGAAACGTCTGGCGACTAGTATCAGGTGTTTCCATTTCAGGGGATATCTTAGGACATTGCTGTTTCAAGAGTGAGCATGTATTTGGCCTTCTGCATGGGCACGCTTGCTTACAGGCAGATTGCCAGAGTGCATGTGAATCACACGTGACATTGATGTGTGTGTGCGGTATCAGATTAGAAGTTTTCTGCAGCATGTTGTGTGAGCTGCTCTTGCTACTGTGTTGCACAGCCATATAAAGCCAGCTCTCTCGGCAATGTCTCTGAGGTTAAGTTGTATTCTCAGCCCAACACTGCCTTTCCACTTATCTGTGCATTGTGAAAATGGCGTGTTGTCTGAAGCTGTGTTTGCAACAAGATGTACTACATAGAATGACAAGCAAGTTTTTGCATCTGATGGCATGAGCAGCTGGACAGCACTGTATCCAGAATCCGAGACACCAATGGAAAGGGTGCTTGAAGAAGTACACAAGCATGAAGTGTACCTCAGCAAGAGCCTGATGCAAAGCACATTCAAGCTCAGAAGCTTCAGCTCGCATGCTGCCAATGCACCCCTTCTGTCGGGCGATCTCTCCCTCAGCAATGGCCTTTGCCTCTTCTTGCTGCCTGAGCTGCCCCTCCAGGCGCTCCTGGGCCACCCGTAGTGACCCCATCTGCTGCCTGTGCTCTTCTTCTTCCCCTTGCCACCTGCACATCAGCAGAATTGGTGCAGATTTCCAGTCTCAATTGACAGTTCACACACTCCCTGCTGGGGTCATGGTAACCAAAGCTGTTCCAGCTAAGCACAAGCTGGTCAACGCCTCACCTGTCATGCCCAGCCTGCACTTGCTGCATGTAGCTCTGCACTTGCTTCAGCACCTCCTGTGGCTGTGTCACACCATGTTCTACTTGCTGCAGCTCTTCCTCTTCTTGCTGCCACCTGTCCTGCTGTGCTGAGGTGGCTGGCATGACATTTGAAATGGTGCGCAGGACAGACTGCAGCAGCGCTGAGTGCTGTGCCTGAGCATCTAGCTGCTCCTCCATCGAGCGTAGGCTGCTTGTCGCAGCAACCTGCAAAGCTCATCTTCAACAGTTGGCACAACATTGTAGACAAATGCTTCATTGGCGCATCAAGCCACCTCACCAACAACACCCAAAACAACAGCGCAGTGTTTTCAGCAATGCAAAGATCCTGAGCACGGCATGCAGTTCACAGCACGCATGTCACACAGTGATTCTTTGATATTGATTCTTTGAATTCACACACAGCTTGGACACAGTGACAGCAATGCCGAGACACTGTGACTTGCTTGTCAATGCTGCTCAAGAGCCCATCTTGACATCAAGCCTGTTGTTGGAGCATGCCTACCTGTTGGAGAGCTGCATGAGAGGCAAGGCGGGTCTTGAGGGCCTGCAGCTCCTCATGCAGGCCCGTGACTTCCCCACAGGTCTGGTCCAGCTGGGTTTGAGCATGGCCAGATTCTGGCCGAAGTCCAAGTCTGGAAAGATGTTGATGGTAAGCAACTCATTATCAGCATGCCCGCTGTATTGTCAGAAGTTTGCTCAATTCCTGCAACCACAGCTATCACTTACCGGTCACATATTTATTGCATTGTCGTTTGTCAAGTCTGTGGGGATAAAAGCCACATTTGCGGCAGAACTGCAGCACAAGATCAAGCATGTTGCATGCAACACAGAAAAGCTTGGCAGGGTCAGTGATGACTTCAATGCATAATACCTGGTAAGTTGCTGATATCTGTGATGAGCAACGTGCTTCCTAATACAGACTGAGATCCTGCCAAGCCGCATCGTGCATCACACCATGCTCAGCCTCCCACAAGCCCAAATGGACCCCGTCCAGGTTCTAGGCTCAGTTTTACATCTTCTGTGCTTTTGTCCTCCTGCAGAAAGGATTCAAGGCAGTGTTTAGCTTTGTGCCTGGTCTTTGACAAGACCACTGATGTGTTCCCTCATCTTGATGTTACTCGGTGTCGATTTCCATTGATGGCTTGAATCATGCAGGTGTATTGACGTCAGATCCCAGGTTGGTCAAGAGTGCACGCCCAGTTCCTCTGCTCACCTATGATGAGGCAACAGAGCTGGCGTTCTTCGGAGCCACTGTGCTACATCCTCAAGCCATGCAACCTGCCTTCCAGCAACAGTTCCACAACGGCCACAGACTGGCAGTCAGAGTCAAGAACTCGTACAACAGGTAACCACGATCGTTTTGGCGTAGGTGGCCTGCTTTGGTTCAACCTGGCTGGACTGATTTTGCCCTGCCCGGCCCTGCCCTTCCCTGCCCTGCGCTGCAAGATCCTGCCCTGTCCTGCTTTGCTTTGGTCTTTGCATCTGGTCTCCATGCACGTTACGTCACAGCATTATTTTTTTTCAAGTATACATCCGTGTCAATAGTCACAAGTACATGTACCAGAGCACAAAAGAGAGAGAATCTGATTGAAATGGTGGAACTTGTAGGGCAGCAGCAGGCACGCTCATATCTGAAGAGCGTGACATGCACGATGCTCTGATGACCAGCATTGTGCTGAAGCCGGGCATCACACTGCTGGACATTGTCAGCACCCGCATGCTGGGCCAGGTTGGCTTCATGGCCACAGTCTTTGACATCTTCAACAGCAATGGCATCAGCGTGGATGTGGTGGCCACCAGTGAGGTCTCCATATCACTCACGCTAGATCCTAGGTATGTCAGCTACAACAGCTGCTTCTCCTGGCCAAATGCAGTAGCTGCATGTGCCTTGATTTGATGAGCCAGCCATAGGGAGTGAAGTATAGCAGTGTGGGTTATGTGCACGCTGATACACTGGCAATCTGAAGCCATTTGGTACAGGGGCAAAAGCTGAAAGCTCCATGCTAGCGTGTCAGCATGCAATCTTCCCACACTGTTACATTGTGTTGCAATGGAGCAGCACAGGTTATCGGACTGCCTGAAATACGTGTCTTCACTGCACTGTAAGCATGATTTATACCAATGTACATGTGAGCGTGTTGCGCATGCTATGTGTTTCTGGTCTGTTGAGCCCGCTGTCAGAGTCTCTACTGTCTACTGTCTCTACGGCATTGAGTCTAGTGTGGGAGCTTACTGTTGTCAACTTTACACTCCTGATCCTAGGGGAAGACACATGTTTGATGCACTGTGGGAGATGAGGATACTTTCCCCGAATGATCGACGCTGATTCTAGACTATGCTACACATGTCCTCTTCGGAGGCCAAGCCAGTAAAGCTGATCCCACATGCACCCACATGACATTTCTTAATCACCTGAATCAGAGCATCATATGTAATGTGTGTGCAACGTCAGCCCATCCAAGTCAACAACCCTTGTGACTGCTTTTTGTAGAAGAACTGGAGGTGCCACCGTCAGGTGCACTCTTCCATGTCACTAGTCACATCCTGTCCTTACAGACTGCAGATGGAGTACTAGACACTGACCTACATTGTCTACTGTTGCAGCAAGATGTGGAGTCGTGATTTGGTAGACGCTGAGCTGGACGCCCTGGTGGCCGCATTCAAGGCCAAGGGCATCGCCAGAGTGAACTACAAGCGCGCTATGTCGTGCGTCAGCCTTATCTGCAACGTCGAGAAGACCTCACAGATCCTGGAAAGGGTGAGCAATCTGTCTGGACCTAAACTCATTACTGTGTTGCAAACACTAGCGCTTGGCTGCATCATAGGATAGAGTTGGGAATGAGGGTGTGATTGGAGTTTGTGACAGAAGAGCTGATTGATTGTATGAATTATGACCTAGACACAAGAGTCTGTAGCTTGCAAGGTTGTTGGACAGGCTCATCAAGCACGAAACTCAGAGTTTGGAGTTTGTGTAGGGTCAGTTGCATCAGCAAGCCATGTTGTTAGGGCTTGCTGTTCCCTTTGGGTCTTAGGGTTTAGCTTTAACCTCTGAGTCTGAGGGTCTGTATTTTTTGATTCTGGGTTTAGATTGCAATGACTGCCGACACACAGGTGCTCCCGGTAACCCACTGACTGGGTTGCCACTATCATGTTGGCACAGACAGACTCTTGCTGGCTTTCATGGCTCCAGCCCTCTCCTATGGGCTGCTGTCATCCAAAAGGCAAACATTGCCTTCCTGCCCTTCAACATCGGCTTCCTGCCTTTCAACCCCTGGCTTCCTGCCTTTCAACCATTGCCTTCCTGCCTGTCAGTCATTGCCTTCCTGCCTTTCGACCATCTTAACAGCTGCATTTTAAGGCTGTTAGCTGTAGGGCATGGTTGACAGGCAGCTGTCCAGTCACTCAAGCAGCGTCAATCATGCTTGGCCTGTAAGCATGTTTGGGATCGTTTTGACTGTATATCTGTTTGTGTGTATGTACACAGGTCTTCAAGGTTCTTGGGCGGGAAGGCATCAATGTCAAGATGATGAGCCAAGGAGCTTCCAAGAACAACATATCCCTTATAGTGTCAGATGATGAAGGCAAAAACGCCGTGCGGTCTTTGCACAAGGAGTTCTTTGACTGAGAGACGCTGTTTGGTCTCTAATCAAATCCACTGTGCAGGCTGCTTACCTTTCCCAAGTCGTCTCTACTCATCAGTGTTGTTTAGCTGTACAATTTTCTGTGCTCTCAGTGTTGTATGTTTCTTGGTTTACTTGTATATTTACAGGCCGCAGACCTTGCAAAATGATCGTAGTCTACAATGCCTCACTGCATGGTCTGGTGCATATTGAAGACAATGCTGCAGCATAAGCTCTTTGCTGAACTGTTTCTGCCAAAATTTCTGGCACATGTTTTGACTTCTTATCCGACTTGTGCTCAAGGAATCGAGGAGGATGGCAGCTGTATCGAATGTGACAACGTTCGGCTAGCGCGGCATGACATGTCCCGAAGTGTTACGGCTGGTTGATGATTGCGTTCTGACAAGACGCCACTATAATGCTTTGAAGCATGACTGAATGTGTTACTGTGAGAAGGCTTGCAGTCTCATCATGCAATAGTGTCCAGCTACTTCATGACACCAATTTCGGTGCTATCCACAAAGGGTTTTACGACTACATAGCATTAATTAGCAAAAGAATCAGGACTTTCATGATACTGGTTCATTGCTTGCATGTAATGAAGCAACTCCCCAGCAACAAAAGACGTGACGTCAATGGTCCTGACAAGGTGAACACACATTGAATGCAGCAACCAATTCAAGGAAATTGTTATGCTGCACACAATCTAGACTCGGAAATCTTATTAAGGACAGAATCCTGCAATTAAGTATTGCCTGACATTGAATAAAGACCGCTAACCTAGCAATACCTTGCTCGCCTTTGCATGCTTTGTGCACAATTCACAGCACCAAGACCACACCTGTCGTAGCAAATTCGAGAAGCATCAGTCTTGTAACTGTTATGCCTATCTAGAGACAAGGATTGTCACAAGACGACACTCGAATACTGCTATACAAGAACTGTTGAACAAATACTTTGAGATCACCAAACCCTAGCAAGCATCCCTAACGAGCATTTAAAATAGCTCACAGCTCACTACTGAAGCTTATCCCATCATGCCTGAACCGCAATTTATCTGAGTGTTGCAGAAGACCGCCGTGCGGTTGAGAAGGTTGCTGAACAAGCAAGAAAGTTCAGCACAAGTCCACTGAAGTGAAAACAAAAGGCTACTCATGAGCAAAGATCTTGCAGAAACGGTGTGCAATGTTTCAAGCACTGATGTGTTGAAGCATAGTTTTGGGCTAAAGCGAGGGGCAGTTAAAACCCTATTGATCAAATTTTGCTACTTTACCACTATCTATATTGCAAACTTCATTG
>JAABUU010003560.1_pt1 | contig 19657 bp, 9 predicted proteins | sample 5559301 | NCBI WGS metagenome assembly JAABUU01 (sample SAMN10711884, study PRJNA513360) | rock metagenome | isolation source: Antarctica rocks | place: Antarctica: Victoria Land, Richard Nunatak white | reverse complement strand
GCCGCTGTCACCGGCCACTGCTCCGCCCCTCGCTCCATGCCCATGCCCATCCTCCCTGTTTCCGCGCCTCCTGTTGCCTGCTAGTCTACCCCTTTTTCTGTCCGCGAAAAAGTGGCGCGCACCCAGCCGCGACCGTAGCGGGAGCACGTATTTAAGAGGCGTGCGATAATGACAGATACGGCGACGATCCGGGGCTATAAAGTTTTTTTGACCAGGGAGCAACAAATTGGGGCGCCGTGGTTGAAGATATCCCAGGGGTATGCTTCACGGTTGCGGATACCCGCGAGGAGTGCGAGCGGCAAATCGCCGAGGCTAGCGATGCGCACCTGGAGGCGCTGGAACTCCGGCGCGAAGGTTGATTCGAGCCGGCGGTTAATGGGCGGCCACAGACCGCATAAGTCTGTGTACTACAACCACCTTTACAGTGGAGGGCAGCGTGATGGTCACCGAGGCAAGCTTGGAGCGCACATACACCATCGAGGAGTTCATGCAGCTTCCCGATGATGGGTATACGTACGACTTAGTGGATGGGAGGTTGCAGCGCATGTCTCCGATTGGTGGGGAGCACGGCCGCATTGCGTCTTTGCTCAATACGTACCTGGCGTCATATGTCTGGGAGCACGACCTGGGTGACACGTTTGCCGCGGAGACCGCCTTCATCCTTAACCCCATCACCCGCAATGTACGCGGAGCCGACGTGGCCTTCGTCGCGACCGCGCGCCTCGCGGCTGTTGACACGGGCGCCGTCCCTTTCCCTCCCGACCTCGCGATCGAAGTGATATCGCCGAGCGACCGCCTGACTTCCGTCAGGCGGAAAGTGGCCTCGTATCAACAGGCGGGCGTGCCGCTCATCTGGGTAGTCAATCCCCGCCGCCAGACCGTCGATGTCTACCACCCGAATGACGCGCAGCCCACGACGCTCGGCCTGGACGACGCGCTCGACGGTGAAGATGTCGTCCCAGGCTTTACGCTTCCCGTCCTCACCGTGTTCAAGCCGCGACAGGCGGCCCCCAAGGCGTTGTAACTAGTACTACAACGTGACATGGACCTGCGACTGACGTCGCATGGCAAACAACGGCGACTGAAGTCGCACAGAGCGCCCCACCCGGAGACACGTCAGTGTCTGTGGTATGCCATGCGATTTCAATCGCAGGCGGACCTAACGTTGTGGTACTAGCCTCCGCGTTGCTCGTGCGATTCCCTGAGTTGCTCCGTGTCACTAACGAGGCGCGCGACATCCTCGGGTGTTCGATAGAGCCGTGCAAGATCCGGAAGGGTCAACTGCCCCTTACGCGCGCGATGCAACAGACGCGCGAGGGGCGTGTCCCCAATGTGCCGGGCATAGCGCTTGCCCTGTTCCTGTGATGAGAGACTGTCGAATGGCCCCTCCGCGCGAAGCGCGGCCAGCGCTCGCGCGGTTTCGCTCATGATCTGATCGAATACGCGGGAGAGCGTGGCGGCCTCCCGCTCGTCATTCTCTTGCGCGATTTGGCGCGCCGCCCCCCAGTAGTCGGCGCGACTGGGCACGGAAACGACATGGAAATCGGGCACGATCAGGCCTGTGAGGGCTCCGCCGTGGTAGCAGCCCGTGTCGAGACAGAATACCCTGTCCCGGTAGATGAAGGGCTGGCCGGTCCTCCGGTAGTCGCGATGGCCGACGATGAGGGGTTTGGCGCCGTCGTATAGCTCGTACCAGGGACGATCGTAGGTCTTGTTGAGGTAAGCCCCGCCCTGCAACGTCCCGACGATGACGCGCTCGGACTGGCCGGCCAGCGGCAGCCCCGGTTCCCAGAAGGCATGGACCACGATGGCCGCATCGAGTTCGAGGGACGGCGCGAAGCCGGCCATAACGGAGACGGCCGTGGGATAAGCGTCGCCCCACTGTCGCCGCGAGAGCGTTTGCGACAGAGCGGGCGCGGTCAGCCCCTGAAAGGACCGCACATGCTTGCGCTCGTGGTTACCCAGCAGCGCGCGTGCGGTGGGGTGTGAGTGGAAGAAGTCAAGGACGCGCGGCGAGTCGGGGCCGCGATCCACAATGTCGCCGACGGCGATAATCTCATCGTCGGGCGCGAGGCCAGCGCGGTCAAGCAAGTCCTGCAATTCGACATAACACCCGTGGATGTCTCCGATGATCAGGTGCCTTTTCATGAGCGTGAATAATGCGGATTAGCCGCCATTGCCGTCCATCGGTTCGACGACGATGACCGGGTCGCCGCCGACGGTCGGGATGCGCGGGTCGGCCGGGTTAGAATAGGTCTGGCCGCCGCGCAGCCTCACCGTGTACGCGCCGTGGGACAACTGGATCGTCATCTCCGTGGCCGGCGTGACGTACGAGAGCGGCTGGCCGTTCCAATCGAGCGTGTCGATCGCGACCGGCTGCTCGCCGGCGTGGATCACGGTCGCGTGCCCGTACTTGTCATAAACCGTCGCCGTCGTGACGCCGCTGGTCGCCTTGAAGGTGTAGGTGGCCGTGGCGTTGACATCGTAGGAGACACCGGCCCAGTCGGGTCCGGCCGTCGGCAGCACGATCATGTCCTTGGCGTCGTGGTAGGCATGGTCCGTCTTGTTGTAGTTGTAGTGCAGCGAGTGGTCCCAGGAATAGGTCACTTTGCTGTAGCTGGGCTCTATCTTCTTGTTGAGCGGACCAAACTGGTTCCACAGCGTCGTGATGCGCGCGGCCGGCTGGCCGTCCTCGGCGGGGCGGTCGGACACAACCTTGAAGACGCCGGCCTTGTAGACCGCCCGCCCGTCGGTCGCAGTGTCGGGGTAGAACTCGCCCGCGTGGTAGGCGTCGGGGGCGGGATCGGGCTGCGCATTCTTGAAGACCTTGGCGAGGAACGCGAAGCTGTAGCCGAAGGGGCGCTCGACCTTGGCGTCGTCGACGACGCCGAGCGGGGCGGCGTTGGGCGCGGTCATGCCGGAGCCATCGAACATGCGGAAGATGGCGAAGCGGTCGGCCTTGGCCGCGATATAGGTGGCGAAGGCGTCGACCAGGAAGCCGGCCTGCTCCTGCTGCGTCACGCGGAAGGCCGTCGTGCCGTTGCGCGCGGCGTCGGCGCCGGGCGTCGTGTCGTCGTAGGGCTCAACGTTGGTCTCACTGACCCACACCTGCTTGTCGCCCCAGCCGTGCTGGCGCAGTTGGGCGCGCAGGTTGGTGATGATCCAGTAGAAGCTGGGCGTGCCAATGTAGAGGTGCAGGTTCGCCACGTCGAAGTAGCCATTATTCTTGCCGGTGGGGTCGTCGTGCTTGAGTTGGTCGAGCACGCCGGTCAGGAAGGCGCCCTGGTCGTACCAATAGGGGTCGCCGTAGAGGACGACCGTGGCCGCGGGGTTGGCGGCCTTGATGGCTTGATCGGCGACCTCGACCAGGCGGGCGTAGTCCTGCTCGGACTGAGCCTTATTGGGGTCGTTCCACTGCGTCCAACTCGAGCCGCCGGGGATGCTGACCTCGTTCCAGATGGTCCACTCGTTGATGCGGCCCTGGGGATGGGCCGTATCAGGGCCGAAGTGGCGCGCCATCTGGTAGCAGTAGGCGCCCCAGGTGTTGAGGGGGTCGTTCCAGGACAGCGGCTGGCCGCTGGCGTCCGTCAGGGTGGGCACGTCGCCGGTCCCGCAGGTCTTGGCGGCGGCTGTGGCGGCGTCGCGGCAGGCCCAGGCGGGCGTACCCAGGAGGAGGCCGACGATGTCGCGGCGGTGGGTGAGTTCGCGGTCGATGGCGGCGTCGGTGCCGCCGGCGTCGAGGGCGAAGGGGTTCCAACCGCTGGGCCAAGCGGCGGGGGCGGGGAGTGTGCCGGCAGCGACGGGGGCGAGGGCGTCGGGGTGGGTGGGGGCGGTAGGCTGGACGTAGCGCCAGATGAAGGGGATACGGGTCCAGCGCGCCCATTTGGTCGGCCAGGGAGGAGAGGTAGTCGGCGCTGACGGTGGCGTTGTGGTCGTCGACCTGGTCGATGCCGAAGCGGGGGTCGGTCGTCGCGGTATCGACGGAGGAGTGACCGGAGTTGGCCTGAACGTGGTACGCGCGCGGCGCGGCGAGGGCGGCGCCAGCGATCAGGGTAGCCGCGACAGCGGCACGGGCGCCAGTGGATAGCGAGCGGCGTGTCATCGTGCCTCCTCCATGGTCAATGCCATACACTTGCCTCGTCATGTCTCTTCCTTCCTCCCTATTTACCCTATGACGCCGCCATCGTGATAGTCGTCGTATTGCAAAGACATAACGTGGCGTGCCGTCATCCCCGCGCCGGGGCTGATGCGAACGATGGACAACAGCCGTGGCTATTATAGTGTATTTCGGCTCGTTTGTAACACGGCCATGCCATGTCATCACGCCGCTATTGTCCAGCCGCTCTCAACTGGAGCGCGCTCCCATCGACGTTCACGATCTGACTACCTCCGGGTAACGGCGCCAGAGGCCCACACCCAATGCACATGGCTGCGGATCACCAGCACGTCGTGTCGCGTCTTGAGTCGTTCATAGATAGCTGAATATCCACGCAGCCCCAGTCCTGGCACGTCCGGCCCTTGATGGAGCAGGAGCAGGCAGAATTGTTCTTGAGCACCGTGTCGATTGTCAGGATCATCCACATGGGGTGGCCGTCTCTTGCTCCAGATTATGACCCGCATCCAATGTCAGAGTAACGATCTGGGAAACCATGAACCCATATGCGCTCTCAGCTACGTCATGCACAACACCCTCATCAAGCCCAGAGGCATAGACATAACCGGCTCCCCCGCCAATTTCCCCTAATGCCGCCCCTTGCGCTATTTGACTTCCATACGTCCCCCAACCGGACCGATGTCCATGAAATAGATCTTTCAATGCCTGCGTCGTCGCCGCGCCAGCGGCTCCTCCAATCGCAGGGGCAACCAGGGCTCCTACCCCTCCCGTGTTTTCTGTGATCAGTAAGTCGGTCTCTCCTTCGACGGCCCCTCCAGCAGCGGAGGCAAAATAGTTGCCTAGATCGAAGGATGAATTGGGAGTCGCCAAGTCGGAAATGGCTTGGTCAGCTATACCACTTACCGCGCCTATCCCCAAAGCCAAGGCATCGTCCCAACCAAAATCGTGGCCGCTCGGATCGACCATGTTTACAGGATTGTCGCCCGCATAGGTGTAGCGATCTAGAGTCACCGGGTTATACAAGTCATAGGGGTAGGGGTCGCGTTGGAGGAAGACGCCAGTGGAGGGGTCGTAGTAGCGGGCGCGCAGATAGACGAGGCTGCTCCCGGCATCGGTCTGCTGTCCGGTGAAGCCGAAGGTGCTGTTGGTCCCGCTGGTTGTTTGGGCACCGTAAGCGTCGTAGGCGCTGATCCCAATCGTGGACCCGCTGCCGTTCGTGACCTGTCGCGTCGAGCCCAGATCATCCGGCAGCAGAAATTGCTCGCCCGATCCGTCGTCCTGCGCCAACAGGCTGCCGCCATACAAGTACGTTGTCGTGACACTCGCCATCGCCTCCTGCACGACCGTCGGCAAACCGGCGGCGAGGTCGAACACATAAGCCGTAGCGGCGCCTCCGACCGTCTTGCCCGTGCGGTTGTGGTCGCCGTCGTAGCTATAGGTAACGCTCTGGCCTCCCGTGGCGATGCCGGTCAGATAGTTGGCGTCGTCGTAGGTGTAGGTCGTCGTGCTCGTCCCCGTCGTCGCGCTGATGCGGTTGCCGTCGGCGTCGTAGGCGTAGGTCGCGCCGCCAGCCGTCGTCAACTCATTGGCCGCATTGTACGTATAGCCCGTCGTCCCGCGCGGCGTGGTTATGCTGGCGCGGTTGCCCACGGCGTCGTAAGCGTAGGCCGTCGTACCACCTGACGCCTGAACGCGTGCCAGGCGGTTGTCCGCGTCATAGGTGTACGTCGTCGTGCCGCCGTTATCGGTCGCCGTCAGGCGGTTGCCGTCGGCGTCGTAGGTGTAACTCAGGCCGAGCAACGTTGCGCCGCTGGAGGAATAGCTAATGCCGAGCAGATGGTCTGCGACATCATAGCTGTACGTCGCGCTCACACCGTTGGCGTAGCCTCTTGCGCTGACCCGCCCCGCCGCGTCGTAGCTCGTCGTGGTGACGCCGCTATGCCAGTCGGTCACGCGTGCCAGCCGGTTGTCGACGTCGTAGCCGTAGCGCGTCGTCTTGCCGCCCGGCGCGGTCATGCTGGCCCGATTGCCCGCCGCGTCGTAGGTGTAACTCACGGTCCCATTAGGTTGGGCCACGGATGTCGCGCGGTTATCGGCGTCGTAGCCGTAGGTCGTCGTGCCCGTCGTGTCGTTCATGGACGTGCGTAGGCTATCGGCGTTATAGGTGTAGGCGACGCTCGTCCCGTCCGCGTGGCTGAGGCTTGTCTGACGGTTGTCCGCGTCATATCCGTAGGTGATGGCTTGACCGCGCGCGTTGGTCTTGGCCGTTAGATTGCCCGCCGCGTCATAGACATAGCTCACCGTCTCGGTGAGCGGACTGGTGACGGTGGTCACGCGGTTAAGCAGGTCGTAACTCGTCGTGCTCGTGTGGCTCAATGCGTCGGTGACGCCGATGTGGTTGCCCACCGCGTCGTAGGCGTAGCACGTGGTATGCCCCAGCGCGTCGGTGACTGAGGTTAGCCGGTTGAGCGCGTCGTAGTCGTAGGAGGTGGTATTGCCGTTGGCGTCAGTAACGCCGGTGCGGTTGCCTTCGGCGTCGTATGTCGTGGTCGTCGCGTGGCCCAATGCGTCGGTAACGGTGAGTACGTCATCGTCCGCATCGTAGGTGGTGGTCACGGTGTGCCCCAATGAATCGGTCGCGCTTGTAGCACGCCCGACCCCATCATAGACCATAGTGATTGTATGGCTGAGCGCGTCGGTTACGCTGGTGCGATCTCCAGCTGTGTCGTAGCCATAAGTGGTTGTATGACTTAGCGGGTCAGTGCTGGTGAGCGTGTCGCCCTGGCTATCGTAGGTGTACGCTACAGTGCGGCTCAGGGCATCGGTATGCGTGAGCGCGTTCTCGTGTGCGTCGTAGGTATTGGTCGTCGTCCTCCTCATGGGATCGGTTACTGTGAGCGGCTGATTATGGACGTCATAGGTCCAGGTCGTCACATTGCCGAGCGGGTCCGTGCGCGTCAGCATGTTGCCGTGGCTATCGTAGGTATAGGTTGTGGTGTGCCCATTGGGGTCGGTCGCCGTGAGGCGGTTGCCCTGGTTGTCGTACGTGTAACTTGTGGTCTCGCTGAGAGCGTCGCGCACGCTTGTCAGGCGTAGGTTGCTGTCGTAGGTGTAGGTGGTGGTCGCGCCGCGCGGGTCGGTGACGATGGTTGTGCCGCCAGCCGGGTAGTAGGCGAAGGTGGTTAGGTTGCCCAACGCGTCCGTCTGGCTGATCACGCGACCGGAGGTCAAGCTGTCGTAGCTGTTGCTGACGAAGGCGTGGCTGTTGCGGTCGACACCACTGGTCAGTTGGTGGGCGCCGTCGTAGCCGTAGGTCGTGGTATGGCCGCGCGGATCGGTGACGCTGGTGAGGTCGCCGGCCAGCGAGTAGCCGAAGGTGACGCTGCGGCCACTGTTGTCCGTGACCGACGCGATGTGGCCGTCGCCGTCGTAGCTGAAGGAGAGCGAGCGGCCGCCGGCGACCGAGACTGTCGCGAGTTGCCCATTGCCATTGTAGGAGAGGGACGTCACATTGCCGTTGCGAGCGGTGATCGAAAGTAGCGTGCCGTTGCCGCCGAAATGGTAATCCGTCTGATGCAAGTCGGCCATGTCGTAGGTACCGTCGGCGTTAGCGGTCAGCGTGTCGAATTGATCGGGCGCGGCCGCGTACGTTCCGTCACTCTGCCGGCTGAATAGATCGGTGCGGCCACTACCAAAGGTTACCTCGACGAGCGGCGTGCTGCCGCTCATGGAAGTGGTCAAGCTGATGCCGTAGGTATAGGTCCAACCGTAGCCGAGCGGACCTGGCAAGGCGGCAGCCGTGCGCGAGTTATAGCTGCGGGTGAGGGCTAACGGCGTGCGGCCAGCCCCGCTCAGATCGGTGTGGCTATATTCGTACGACCCGTCAGCCGTATTGACTGGTTCCGCCACTCCAACTGTATTGTCGTTGTAGCTGCCACAGCCCCAGCATCCACTATAAGGCGACGAGCCACTCGTGCCGAAGCCACCCAAGCCACCACCGCCGGACGCGGTATTACCGCCGGGACCATTATGCTGACGGATATAGATTGTTTCGCCCACCCAGGGCTCTACTGCTACGTCGAGCACATTGAAGTAGTAGATTTGACCGCTGTACAAATTGGTATACGACGCCTGGTGGTAGCTAATACCTGGACCCCTGCCGAATGGCGCTGGCCCTGTCGACGTACCCCAATAATTGTTCTCGGCATGGACGAGCGTGCAATCGCCACAGTTAGAGATGCCGTAGTTGTCGGGGGTAATGGTGCTATTGTGTATGCTGACCGTCGCATTATTGACGTTAAGCACGGTCGACGCATAGCGGATGATGGCGTGCTGAATAGATGTACTGCCACCGCTCTCGACGGTGATCCCATTCCAATCGCCCACGGCAGGGGATGAGGCTGAACCGTCGCCGTTTGTATCACCGCCCACGCTATCGTCGCGGACCGAGGTGAGGTAGACCGGCGACGATCCCGTTCCGTTCACGACGAGGCTGCCCGCGACATCGATGCCGGTCGAACTGCCGCAACCGCCAGTGCTACAGGTGATGGAGGAACCGAACTTGAGTACTAGCCCGGCAGGCAGTGTCAACGTCGCTCCAGCGGCAACCTTGAGTCCGTGGAATAGGATGGTGCAGCAATAATAGTTATCCACCACGACATAAGGTAGAGGCTGCGAGGCGCGCCACGTCCAATTCTGAGTGATCGTCCCCGCAAGCGTGATGCTGTTGAGGAAGTTACCCGTCCCACTGTTGCTGTCGATGGCCGGAGGCAACACATCACTGGCGATACCGGCGGCCAGATTGCCATTGTGGCTGAAAGTATTGTTGGTCACGTTGGCCGTAACCGGTGCGCCTGCCGGTGTGTTATATGCAGCGTCCCCTTGATAGTCCAGCCCGTCATAGCCATTTGATGAGATCGTATTGCCATTGACGGTAAAGGAGGACGCCGTACTGACACTCACGCCGGTACCGCCATTGTTGGTTATGGAGCAGCCGTTGATTGACCCTGTCGCCAGGTTTAAGCTCAATCCGTTGTTTGAGTTGTGGGCAACCGTACAGGACGACAGGTTGACTGTACCATTGCCGCTAATGCTGGTGGAACCATACAAGATGCTGGCGTTGGACATGGTTACGTTACCGCCCTCGACGGTAATCCCACTCCAATCGCCCGCCTTTGGTGTGGTGGCCGAGCCGTCGTTATTAGTATCCCCACCCGTGTCATCCTTCAATGAGGTGAAAATGATTGGGGCGGAAGCTGTGCCTTGCGCGACTAGCGTTCCTTGGATATCCAACGAGCCATAAGGGCTGCAGCAGTCACCACTCTTGACGATAGTGCCTGGTTGCACCGTGAGTGTTGCCCCGCTGGCGATGCGGACACCATAGCCATAGCTAAAAGACAATCCATTCGCGCCAAGCGAATAGATGAGATGCCGGTTCGGCCACGTCCAGTTCTGTGTGGCTGTGCCGGCCAACTCCACGATGTCCTCGTTATTGCCCGATCCGTCATTGCTGTTGAGCGACGGCTGGAGGTAATCTGCAGCAATGCTGGCGGCCACTCCACCGTTGTTCGACAGCGTATTGTTTATGACCTGCTCGGTCGCCGGAGTTGCGTAGCGCCCAGTCGTGGAATCAGCACGATAGTCGATACCATCTCCGCTGTTATTCGTAACGGTGTTGCCTGTCACTGCGAAGCTCGGCGTAGCGACGCGCCCATCCTGGTTATAGATGTTGACATATACACCCGCACTTCCATTGTGGGCGACGGTACATGAGTTGAGCGATCCCGCTGTATTGCTGAAGCTGACTCCTTGCTTATTGCTGTTGACCGTACAGTTCGACAGGTTGACGGTCCCGCCATTGGCGTTGAGAGGATTATAGGCGTAGCTTTCATGGATTGACGAGAGCGTCGCCGTTGCATTGTTGAGGCTGATGCCGCCCCAATCACTGATAGCCGGTGATGCATTGGCGCTTGTAAAGGTGATGGGTTGAGTCGCCGTTCCCTGCGCCTGTAAGGTACCATCGACTTGCAGAACAGTGCTAGAACCGCCGAACGCTTGAATTGTCTGACCGGCTTGGATGGTCAAGGCTGCCCCATCGAGCACCTGTACACCATTGGGGAGGTAGGTGGAGGCAAGCGCGTGACCTAAGCCACTAGCGGACCAAACCCAATCCGTAGCGATCGATCCGGCCAGAGCGATAGCGTTGTGGGCATTGCCAGAACCAGAATTAGTATCCAGCGCGGGAGTAAGATAGTTAGCAGCAACTATCGCAGCCCAACCGCCATTAGCATTGAATGCATTACCTGTTACCGTAGGGGTTATTGGTTGCGCGGCCGTGCCAAGGACCGACGTGCCGGTGTAGTCGAGGCCATCACCGCCGTTGTTGCTTGAGGTGTTGCTTGTGATCGAGATCGTCGGCGTGGTGAGGTGCTGATTATTGTTGCTAATGGAGGTAGAGATACCGCTATAGGTATTGCTCATGACCGTGTTCGCGGTAAGCGTTACCGCCGGCGTAAAGCCCAGCGGGGGATCCGTCGAGAGGTTAACCATGATACCGGAGCCGTTCTTACTAACGGTGCTGTTGCTCACGGTCACGATGCTGTTGTTGATAGAGATACCAGTTGTAGACTCAGCGCTGAATTATTTCCCGCATAGCTAATCGTGGCGTAGCTCAACGTTGCGCTGCCGCCAGCCGTCACCTGGATGCCACCCCAATTGCCGGGCACTGGAGTCACTTGACTGCTTGTGAACGTAATCGGCTGGCTCTCCGTCCCCACCGCACTCAAGCTGCCCGCGACGTTAAGCGCACTGTAGTTACTTGTCACCGTTTCACCTGGGGACACAGTTAACGTGTTTCCCACGCTCACGGTTAGATTTCTATACAAGAGTATATGCGTTCCCATTGCGGATGCGGTCCAGGTTGCTGGCACGTTGAGTGTGCCTCCGTCGAGGGCAACGCCGTCGAGACCTGTACCGCTGTAGGTCATATTGGCTAGGTCTGCCGTCACATTAGGGTCGCCAAGTTCTAAAGCATTCCCGTTACCATTGGTCGTAATGCTGTCGTCATGGAGGACCGTAGCGGTCGCTGGACTCTGCGCATTGATACCATCCCCGCCGTAATACGCGGTGCCTGCAGTGACCGTGGAGTGAGTGACAGTGAGCGCCGATGTTGCATCGGTGGAAATGCCCGTGTACTGGCTGGCCGCGATAGTAACATGGTCAAAGTTGCCAGCGCTATTGTGTAGGTTTAGTGCGGGATAGCTACTTCTACCCGCATACTCTATCGCGGTATAGCTCATCGTCGTGCTACCGCCGGCCGTTGTTTGGATGCCGTACCAGTCGCCGGGAGACGGACTGGTCTGACTGCTCGTGAAGGTAATCGGCTGACCTGCCGTTCCTACCGCACTCAAGCTACCTGCTATGGTAAGCGCGGAATAGTTACTCTCTACCGTTTCGCCCGGCAGAACAGATAACGTAGCGCCGCTCCCAACTGTTAGCGAATTATAAAGGAGCACATGCGCGCCTATACTGGACGCCATCCAGGTTGCCGACACGTTCAACGTACCCCCGTCGAGTACGACCCCATCGAAACCGTTGCCGCTGTAGGTCATGTTTGCTAGATTCGCCGTTGAGTTCGGATCGCCAAGCTCCAGAGCATTGCTGCCACTATTGGTAGCGATACTATCATTATGGAGTACCGTTGCCGTTGCCGGGCTTTGTGCATCGATGCCAGTCCCGCCTTGGTTCGCTACACTTATCGTAATCATGGAATGCGTAATGGTGATGGCCGATGTGGTATCGGCATAAACGCCTGTATATTGGTTGGATGTGATGGTGACATGATCGAGATCACCGACACTATTCTGTAGGTTCAGTGCGCTATAGGAACCTCGACCTGCGTCACTAATCGTGGTGTAGGTAAGCATGACGTTGCCGCCAGCCGTGGTTTGGATACCGTCCCAGTCACCCGGCGCAGGGTTGGTCTGATTACTTGTGAAGATTATCGGCTGGCTCGCCGTCCCTATCGCATGTAATGTCTCCGCTACGTTCAACGCGCCGCTATTGAACTCGACTATCACCCCTGGATCGACGGTTAGCGTAGCACCGCTTTGTACAGTGGTACCGTAGCCCACGTACGTGTTACACGGGCTCGCCATGAGTTCCGTATTACTGCTGATCGTACTCGGCAGGGATGCAGTACAGCCTGGCGCAGGCGTGGCGACCGGGCTAGATGTCGCCGTAGCCATTGAGACGCTGGTTGCCGTGGTCGAGGCCGTGGGGCTGTTTGACGCCGTTGAACTTGCCGTGGGCGACGATGGGATAGTGGTAGACGTCGATGTCGCCGGGATAGATGTGGGTGTGGACGCCGTTAATGATGGAGCCAGGGTATTCGTTGCCGTAGGCCGTGGTTCAACGGTCGACATCGATGTTGCAGTCGGAGATGGAGTCGAGGTGGCCGTCGTCGTCACTGCGGGTGGAAGTACGGGGGCCGTCGCTGTAGGCGTGGACGATGGCGTGTGCGTGGACGTCGGGGTCGGCGGCAAGGCGGTAGCCGTCCAGGTCGGTGATGGGATAGGGGTAGATGTTGGCGTTGCCGTCGATGTAGTAGTGGGTGTGGAGGTCGCCGTCGATGTCGGTGTGTCAGTTGGGATAGGTGTGGAGGTCGGCGCTTGAATAGGTGTAGAGATTGGCGGCGGGGCAGGGACAGAGGTCGCGGGCGGCGGAGCCGGCACGGATGTATTGGATGCGGTTGTCGATGGCGGCAGGGCGGTTGTTGCTGTTGCCATGGGCATCAGATTAGGCGCTGACGTTGCGACGGGTACGGATGTAGACGCAGGGCGCGGTTGTGTAGTGAGGGCGGCAGGAGGCTCCGGTAGCCCCGGCATGACGGGGACGTCCGTGGCCGGCGGGTTGGAGTTGTTGGTCGGGGCGGGTGAGGGTTGGTGCGACGCGCTAAAGCGCACCGTCAGGCCGGCGCTTCGCACGGTGGTCCCGGTCAGACGGTCGTACCAACTCACATGCAATGTGTACGCGCCCCCGCTCAGATGCGTGGGCGCATGGACCGTGACGGCGTGGGCGCTCCAGGAGAGTACGGACACCGTCGCTACAAGCTGGCCTTGATCGAAGAGTTGGACCATCGGGTCGTCAGGGCGTGTTGATGGGAAGGACCCGTGCACGGTGATGACACCGCCAGGCTTCCCAAGGATGACGCCCTGGGCGGACACGCCGGGTCCCTGCGGATACAGCCACGTTCCCGCCGCGCAATGCCCGCCACGCTCGCCACCGTAGACGGCGACATAGTCGTCGGAGTACGCGCGAGGCGCGGTGTAGACGTCGAGGCTACGGCCGTTGAGGCAGCGGTAGTTGGGGTCGTCGGTGTGGAAGCGCGTCAAATGGCCAGCATGTGCGGCGCCAGGTAGGTGCGACACGGTGATAGCAGGCTCGACGCTTGTCAGTGGGCCAACACGGTCGCCTCCCCACATCCCATAGTAGGTGTAGCGCGCACGCGCGACCGTGACATACAGCGTTGCGGACGCCGGCTTGTAGTCACGGTTGCCCGACCAATGGGCCTCGGCGGTGACCTGCCCCGCGTCGCGTGTGGACCAAGTGACGACGCAGCGGCCATGGACTGGCGTACAGGAGAACGAAGACAAGCCGGGCACGGTGGGGCGCCATGTGATGGTGACGCGTCCATCGTTGAGCGGGTGACCAAGCGTCGCCGTCATGTGGAGTAACTCGGAGGAGACGGGCCGCGCGGGTGAGATCGCCAGGGTGAGGCGTAGTGGAAGCAGGCGATGCGGCGCTGGGCGCTGGGCTTGCTTGTGCGTAGCCGTCGCGGTCGCGCGCGGATGCTGCTGGGCGTGACCGCGACTGGCGTGGTACGCGGCCGCGGCGACCGGAGTGGGTTGGGCGGCCGTTACCGCTGTCGATACGGTCTGCGCGAGGATACACCACAGCGCGACAACCCTGCGCCCATATACTCGCCCGGTCATACGTCTTCCTCCAATGTGCCGCCATCATGCTATCGAGTTGTACTCTCTTTTGATCCCATGTATCGCGTTTGGCTATGGCCGGGCTGTTGACCATTGTGGTGGAGCGCGCTAGATCCACATCGCGATCTATCATAACACATCCACGCTCCCTAAAACTGCGGTCGCGTAATTTCATGCCTTGACACACGCGCCCGTCGCGCATCATGATGCGGCGGGTGGCGTCCAACGAATAGGCGCCCGACGATATGAATGGGGCGCCCGTCACTTTTTCGCGCTGGTCACCGAGGCACGCGTCATATTAGTCGGCGATGATGTCATAAATTGTCCCCACGTCGCCGCGACGACCAACCCACTGATTGCCAAAGCGCGCGTCATTGTAGCCATGACTGATAATTCCTTTCCTGGCGCGTAGAGCGCCGTTGATCGCGGGCGCGGGCTGTCACGCCGTAGGGGGAACGCCGTGGCTATCATAGCATCGCCTGGTAGATCTGGGCGAAAGTCGCGCAATTTGGCGCCATGGACGCCAGCGGCATGGCGCCGGCGTCGGGCGGCGCCTTGGGATGTATGCGCTGGCTACAGTCCCGCCCCCTCGTGCCCTCTCACGTCCCGCGATGCCGGTATGATGGGGTTTCGAGGCGAAGGTCGGCGGCGACATCAGGCGCGATCTGCTGTAGGTACTCTTGAAATTGCGTGCGCATCTCTACTGGTTGAGCGAGAGCGATCCTCTTAACCGCTCGAAGAAAGGCTTTCTCCCATGCCTGGACGATGATTCGTAAGCGGGTTGGAAGAAGATGACTCTCGTTCAGGTTAATGTCGTTGCGCTCGCTTACGATGTCCGCCCACAACGCTGTTTCGGCATCAGGACATGTGCTACGCGCTACGATGAATGCGCTCATCGCCTTCAGGAGTATGCGAACCTCCTCAGGCGCCGGCGCGAGACCTCGACCGATAGCGTCGTTGACGCGGGCGAGCGCCACGGCGGCGTGCGTCTGGCAGACCATGGCAAGGTGTTCTGTTTCACCCTCAAGCGCCCACTCTACCGCCCCGACCGTCGCGCGGATGTTCCACGCCGCGGCCGCTATCCACCGGGCGTCTTCGCGCTCTATCTCGCCTTGATTCAGCACCGCGTACACGACGCGATCCCACTTCGCGTTCCGCGCAGCCGCCTGCTTGTATGCGTCGGTCGCTCGCGCCGCTTTCTCGCGCGCTTCGTGCAGCAACACGGCTGTCGCCGGGGGATCGAACAGCCGCGTCCCCCTGGCCTCAGCGATCAGGGAATAACTGGCCCAGTAGTGGTAGTGCGCCGGAGGACGTCCGCTATCCCACCGTCCAAGGGCGGGATAGTTCCATCGCTCGTGCGGGTCCAACCCTTTCCGTGCTTCGTCGGCGATTTCCTCCTGTTCCAGCACGGTCAGGTGACGACGCAGGATGTCTTGGGCGCCTGTGAGGACGCGCACCTGGGCGAGTGGGGCTGCATCGAGACGTAGCAGCGCTTCCAGATCATCGCGTGCGATGAGAATGTTGTACTCGATCAAACCCAGGCGGGCGGTCAATAAGCAGTCGCGTTCGGCTCCCTCACGGGTGAGGATCTGCGCAAGCGGGGGGAGCAGGCCGCCCTCAAGCGCGGGCAGAGCGCCACCGCCACGGATGAGCGCATGGCGGCTGGCCTCGGTTTGGCGTAACTGCCACGTCACGAATGCGCCTTCGATCACGATAAGCGCATGCTCCGCCGCGACACCGGCCCATTCTTTGTGGGATAAATCGTCGTGGCGCGCATCATCAGGGGGTAATTGGCTGAGAATATCATCGGCGAGCGTGACAAGACGGACATGCAACGCTACCAGGCCGCTCGGTCCCAGGATATCCGACAGCACGCGCCACATCCACCGTAGCAGTTCGCCTGCCGCCCTGAGCCTTTGGCTGCCGGAATCTATCACCCTCTCCTCGGACGTAGCGTGCGCCACAAGGTCAAGGCAATCATGGACAAGGGGCTCGCCCATATATTCCTCGAAGAGCAGTACCAGCGTTTTGAACGGACGCCGTGGGGTGTATTTCTTTTGCACGCGTGGAATCAAGAGGTAACGCCACAGGTTCGCTAGTGGGTCACGCTACAAATAGATGGGAATGCTCAACCTGGCTAGACGAGTGCAAGGACGTTCTCGCCAATATCTACTTAAATGCGGCGTGACCCACTAGTCCTTCAAGCGCGGGTAGATCGGTTTCTGGGTGCAGGGCAATAGCACGATAGGTCGCGGGCGGGCAGATATAGGTCGGGTGGCGATCTGGAGCGCGCATACGCACTAACCATCCACCCTCGACTAACGACTCTAGCCGCGCATCCGATCTACTAGTCCCCGTCGCAATCGTGTTCAACTCCGCCTCGGTCCATGCACGACCTGGCAGAGCGGCTGTTGTCGCCATGATCCGCTGCTCGTTCACAGGCAAGTCCGACCAAGCGGCCTTCGGTTGTTCTGCACTTTGACGCGGGACAGCCTGGCGTAGCGCTTGTGCGCGTGTCACCGCTGTCCATGCCGTCGCCAGCATCGTATCGACGTCCCAGGAGAGGCTAACCGGATCACGCTCAATCTGTTGCCTGACCCAGGCACGGACGCGCTCGGCTAGCACGTCAACGTCCGTTGGATCACCGGCTGTCAGCTGCCATAGATGCAGCGAGAACATACCAGGCTCGCCAGGTAGCCGTCGTTCATAGGCAAGCGCGTTCGTAAAGCGTTGCAGCGCCGCACGTTGAGTCAAGGGCATGGATGGTTCCGGGATGTCCTCTTCATCCTGCCGCCCTGGCGCCACACGCCGTAACACCATCGTCAAAATAGGCATGGACAGGGGGTGACGATGGGTTGGGTGCAACGCACGCTGCAAATGAATGGGGTCCCACAGTAACCCATGATCGCGCCTGAGTTGAGCACAGAAGGCAGGGAATGAGTGCTCACCGATGACAGCCCGTAAGACCGCGACAGGGTCATCATGGTGGGCGCTGTGGGGCGGTGCAATCTGATCGAGAAGAATGTTGAGGCGCTTGCGCTGCTGACTAATCGTTGCCTCACTCGGAACGACTCCTGTACCCCCTGTGGATAGCGCCAGTTCACGCGCCTTTTTGATGGACGGCAGATGGAGGCGCCGTCTGATGTAGAGGATGGTAAGGATTGCATGGTCGCGTTCTGATAGCGCTAGGTCCGCGGCCTGCATCGCCTGCTCTAATTGCCTCACGAGGTGGGCGATCTCTTTACCATCCGGCGCCCTGTACGCCTCCGTGAGTTGTGTTTGTACACTTTTGTTTACTCGACGGTTGTGATGTGGGGAGGGACTATGATCGCTCATATCGGGACGCTACCTTTGCACTTTTTGGTTGGCTACCATATGCTTGGGCATGGTTCTGGCCTTGCAGCGTAGCAGGGTCTGCCTGCTAGCGCAAATCACAATAGTCGAGTGGGCGCGCCCCGCGATTGTGATGGCGCCCGCCATGGGCCTGGCCTTAAAAGACCATGGCAGCGGACGGACCTTCAAAGGTCTCCCGGTGACAGCCGCCGTGGCCGTGCGTCAGGCGCGCCACGCGCGTCGCGTCCAGACAGACCTTTCAAGATCCGTCGTCTGCCATGACCTTTTAAGGTCAGGCCGCCTCTCACAATCGTGGCGCGCACCCAGTCGAGTAAGTGATATGGGCGAGGGGACATGGCATGCCGAGGGGACGCGCGGAGAATCGCGAGGCGGCGAGGGATCTATGGGCGGAGTTCGACGCGCTTGCGCGGCGAACGGTGGAGCCTCTCTCGCCGCGCGACCGCGCGATCCTGGCCGTGCTCTTCGTGGCCGAGCGCCGTGGCCTTGATGTCAAGTATGCGCGGCCTATCGTGGTAGAGGCGGGCGTGGTCGGCCCTGTCCCCAGCGAGCCGACGATCAGCCGTCACCGTGAGCGTCTCGCGACGCTGCTACGTGCGCTCACGCCGCCGGACGCGGGCCCGCGCGATGACCCCGCGACGCTGCTACGCGCGGCGGTCGGGCTGGCCTCGTACCCGGCCTTCTGCGCCCGGCTGCGGCGCGACTACGGCCTGCTGCTGGACCCGATCCACTTACAGCGTGCCCTCAACCCTGACCATCCTCACCCCGCCTCCGCGGCCGTGGCGGCGACGGTCTTGCGCCACCTGGGACTGCGCCGTCGCCGCCGCACGACCGTGGTGCCGCTCACGCCGGAGGACGTCGCGCGCCGTCTGGCCGAGGACCTGGCCTACGAGAAGCGCTTCCCTGGAGACCCTGGCGCCGTGGCGCGCCGCCTCTGGCGCGTCACGATCGGGCTCCCCGTCGAGGTCGACCGCCTGGCCGGCGCTATGCGCGCCCATGTCCGCGATGTCGTGGCCCGCGATCCTGCCGCCGCGTCGCGCGATGCTGTCGCGCTGTTCGCCGACGCGTGGGACGCGACGACGACGGGGGCGGCCCTGACCCGTCCGCGGCCCCGCGTGGGCTCCGCGCCGGGCTTGCCGGGGGATGCCCTCTCGTGGAGCGCGCTGGCGCCGACCGCCCAATGCGTCATAGCGGCGCTGGCGCTCCTACCGGGCCTGGCGTGGACGGCTGACGACCTTGCCGCGCTCGTGGCGCCACAAGACGCGCTATCGCCGGAGCTACTCGTCGCTGGCGGTTGGCTCGCGGCCGAGCCGATTATACAGGGCGCAAGGGGCGCCGCGGGCGCGACGGCCTATGTGTGTACGCCGGCCGCGCGGCGCGTGGCGTCCGTGCAGCCCGCCGTGGCGTCCCTGGCTCTGGAGAGCTTGCCGCGCGTGTGGCGGGACCTGATCGTCCCCCGTTTGCAGCGGGAGTGCGCGACATCGCGGCAGCCCTACACGACGATTGGTCCCGTGTTCGAGGCGTGCGGGGGCGTGTCGCTGGTGAATGAGTGTCTCGACCTCGCCGGCCGCGCGCTCGACGCGGCCGGTCCGGACGATGCGATCACCGCGGATGTGCGCCATGCGGGCGCGCTCGTGCGCTGGATGTGGCGCGCTACCTCGGACCTGCCGGTCCCCTACAGCCCGCTGCTCACCCGCCTCGGGCGCGTCGCCGACCCGCTGCTCGGCCGGCTCGCGCGCGGTGAGCCCACCTTCGCCGCCGATGACGCTCCCTGGGCGGGCATCGTGGCCGAGCACACGCTGATCGTGGCCGAGCGTGTGTTCATGGAGGCCGACCTGGGCGACGCGGCTGACGGCCGCCGCGCGCTGGCCCGCCTCGTCGGGACGCTGCCGGACCTGGACGGCGGTCTGCTGCCTCCGCTCGACGCGATCCTTGCCCATGTCGGGGCCGACCGGCACTGCTGGCTCACGGCTTACCTGAGCGCGCTCGAGTATGGCATCCTGATCACGCGCGAGGATGTCACTGTGCTCCTCGCCGCCGCGCCGCCCGTCCCGGAGCAGACGCGGGAGGCCGTCGAGCGGCTCACCGCGTTACGTGAATGCCTAGCAGTTTGTCGGAGAGAAGGGGGCTCTCCGTCCCCTGGGTGGTGATAGACTGGACAGATATGAGTAGAACATTCAAGACCGTGGATTATGAGGCG
>JAABUU010003559.1_pt1 | contig 19659 bp, 22 predicted proteins | sample 5559301 | NCBI WGS metagenome assembly JAABUU01 (sample SAMN10711884, study PRJNA513360) | rock metagenome | isolation source: Antarctica rocks | place: Antarctica: Victoria Land, Richard Nunatak white | reverse complement strand
CGAGGAGCCCGGTGGCGGCACAAGAACGCTCGTTCGATGGCCGCCCTGATCTGCTGCCGCCAGACCGACCAATGGGATCTGTTCTGGGACCGGGCAGCATGAACCCCAAGATTCTGCGGGTACACCCTCGGAGGGGGCCGAAAGTCTTGCACTGGCACTTCCATGTTCGGGTCCGTAAGATTCTTCCCGGGATTGCGAACTCGACCGGATCGTCGACGGCGGGCGCCCGGCCAGCGAGGGCCTCGCCCGGGCGGCCGTTCGAGCCCGCCGAGGACGTCGATTTTCGAGGATCCTCCGGAGCCCGAAAGCTTCCGCGATGAGGGGGCGTCGCGCGATCCGACGGCGGCGTCGGGAGCGTCCTCCAACCCTCTTCCGGGGCGGGCCGAGGGCGTCGAGTCGGAGTCGTCGCCGCCGGATCGGCGGGGGGAACACTCGGTGGAAAACTGGCTGAAGCGCGGGGTGGATCGGGCGGAGGCGGCGGAGGCGGATGCGCAGGTCCGCGAGGCGGTCGAACGCATCCTGGCCGACGTCGCCCGGCGTGGGGACGCGGCGGTCCGGGAGTTCTCGGCCCGCTTCGACCATTGGGACCGCGATGACTACCGCCTGTCGCGATCCGAGATCGATGGCTGCCTGTCCCGGCTGAGCGGGCGCGACGTCGAGGACATCACCTTCGCCCAGGCGCAGGTGCGTCACTTCGCCCGGATCCAGCGCGAGGCCCTGCGGGACGTGGAGGTCGAGACCCTCCCGGGAGTCGTCCTCGGCCACAGGAACATCCCGGTCGGCTCGGCGGGGTGCTACGTGCCGGGGGGGAAATATCCGCTGCTGGCCTCGGCCCACATGTCGGTCGTCACCGCCAAGGTGGCGGGGGTCTCCCGGGTCGTCACCTGCGCGCCGCCTTATCAAGGCAGGCCCTCGGCCGCGATCGTCGCGGCGCAGCACCTCGCGGGAGCCGACGAGATCTACTGCCTCGGCGGCGTCCAGGCGGTCGCCGCGATGGCCCTGGGAACCCGGTCGATCGCCCCCGTCGACATCCTGGTGGGCCCCGGCAACGCCTTCGTGGCGGAGGCCAAGCGGCAACTGTTCGGGCGGGTCGGGATCGACCTCCTCGCCGGCCCCACCGAGACCCTGGTGATCGCCGACGAGACCGTGGACGGAGAGCTCTGCGCGACTGACCTGCTGGGGCAAGCGGAGCACGGCCCCGATTCCCCGGCCGTCCTGCTGACCACGTCGGAGCGGCTCGGGCGTGAGACGATGGCCGAGGTGGGGCGACTGCTCGAGATCCTCCCCACGGCCGCCATCGCCCGCCAGGCGTGGGACCGGCACGGGGCCGTCTGCGTGGCCGAAAGCGACGAGGAGATGGTCCGGATCGCCGACCGGATCGCCTCGGAGCATGTGCAAGTCATGACCCGCGATCCGGACTACTTCCTGCGGTTCCTGCGCAATTACGGGGCGCTGTTCCTCGGCCCGCGGACCAACGTCGCCTACGGCGACAAGGTGATCGGCACCAATCACACCCTGCCCACGAGGGGGGCCGCGCGTCACACCGGCGGACTCTGGGTCGGCAAGTTTCTCAAGACCTGCACGTACCAGCGGGTCCTGACCGACGAGGCGTCGGCGCTCCTCGGCGGCTACTGCTCGCGGCTCTCCGCCCTCGAAGGCTTCGTCGGACACGCCGAGCAGGCCAACATCCGCGTCCGGCGTTACGGGGGCCGCGACGTGCCCTACGGCGGGATCGTCGGAGCGGACGAGTCCGGGCCCGGTTAACCTCGACTCGAACCCCATCCCAAGGGAGCAGACCTCTATGGCGGAACAGGGTCCCCGGCTCGAAACGCTGCAATTCCGGCCCAGCGGCAGGGTTCCCAATAGCCGCTTCCCCGCGCTGATCCACCGCGCCGCGGTGACGGCCGCCGCGGGCGTCGACCTCGCCGACGCGATCGAGGAGGCCTTCCGGCGGCACGACTGGCTGAACAACTGGCGCGAGCTGGGCGTCTACGACTACCCCCATTTCCATTCGACGACCCACGAGGCGCTGGGGATGGCGCGCGGGCGGATCACGCTCGGGTTGGGCGGCGAAGGCGGGACGATCATTCATCTGACGGCCGGCGACGTCCTCGTGCTCCCGGCCGGGACTTCGCACACCCGACTCGAGAATTCGGACGATTCCCTCATGGTCGGCGGCTACCCCGACGGCCGCGACTGGGACCTGATCCGCGACGAGCGGGTGACCGAAGACGAAGTTCGCGCCGCCGTCAAGCTCATCGGGAGCCTGCCGATCCCGGCCCGAGACCCCGTCACGGGCGGACCCATGACGCCCTGGCGTCAGGCGCCGAGGACCTACGGAATCCAGTTCTGATCTCCCGGGCCGTCGGTCATCCGGCCGGTCGGGGCGGCCCTCGGGCCCGGGCGGAGTGAAACTCGCGGGGGCGGGCCGGACCGAGATGATCGTGACTCGTGACGAAAGGGCGGACCGGCGGTCCGCCCGGCTCAAGCCCGCTTCAATCTCGCCTCCAGGTCATCGACCGGCGTGAATCCCCAGGTCCGGCCGAGCTTGGACTTCGCGAACAATCCCCGGTCGACCAGGTCCATGAGGTCGCTCCGGGCCGTCTCATAGACGACGGCGTGACTGACCCGGTGCGAGTCGATCGCGTAGCGCTGGCCGGGATGGCGGAGCGCATGGCCGACGAGATCCCTTTGCCGGTGGTTCAGCGCGGTCAGCCCACGCAACTCCGATTCGACCTCGCGCAGCCTCCGGGTCCGGCGGTCGATGTCTTCGTGGAGTTCGTTGATGGCCCTCCGGACCACTTCCGCGTGGTAAATGAGGAAGTAAGTCAGGTCGTTGTCGTCGGTCTCGGTCTGGAGAAAGGCCCGACCATACTGGACCGGCCCTTTCAGGATGATCCGCGAGATCGAGATGAACTCGAAGAGCCAGTAGCCGTATTCGAATCGTCCCGTTTCTTGACTGGCTGCTTCGGTCCATGCTAGGTTGGTCCTTCTTCCTTTCGCCCGATTGGGTACGGGGTCATCCGCGATGTCGGACGCCTTGCTGATCGCCGCCCACGGGAGCCGGGACGGGGCGGGGGTCGAGGAGTTCTGGGCCCTGGCCGACGCCTGGCGGGCGCTCCGGCCCGACCGGCTCCAGGCCGAGGGGTTCCTGGAGTTCTCGCGGCCCACCATCGGCGAGGCGATCGACGACCTGGTGGGCCGGGGGGCGTCGCGGGTCGTGGTCGTCCCTGCGATGCTGATGGCCGCCGGGCACGTCAAGAACGACGTCCCCAGCGAGATCGGGGAGGGCCGGCTCCGCCATCCCGGCGTGGCCTTCCACATGGCCCGGGCGCTGGACATTCATCCCGCCCTCCTGGAACTCTGCCAGGTCCGGTATCGCGAGGCCCTCGAAGGCCGGGCCGCGATCCCGGCCGCGGAGACCCTGCTGCTCCTGGTCGGCCGGGGGACCTCCGACCCCGACGCCAACGCCAACATCGCCCGGGTCTCGCGGTTCCTCTGGGAGGCCACCGGCGCCGGGTGGGCCGGGATCGGCTTCACCGGCGTCACCGGCCCGAGCGTCGACGAGGCCCTGGCCGTCTCCCGCCGGCTGGGGTACGCCCGGATCGTGGTCCAGCCGTATTTCCTGTTCGACGGCGTCCTCCTCAAGCGGGTCCGCGACGCCGTCGCCAGGCATGCCGAGGCCGATCCGGCGGTCGACTTCGCCTACGCCCCGCACCTCCGGCTCCACCCCCTGCTGCTCCGGGCGTTCGAGGATCGCGCCCACGAGGCGATCCACGGCGCCCCGAACATGAACTGCGAGCTCTGCAAGTACCGTGTCCGGCTCGTCGGCCGCGAGTCCGACCTCGGTTCGCCCCAGGCGGGGCACCATCTCCATGTCCGGGCCTCCGAGGACGTCGACGACCACGACCACGGCCCCCGTCGCGGGCGTCGGAAGGCCGCCGGGCCCACCCTCGGGCCGGTCGAGCCCACGATCCACCCGTGGGACGACCGACTGCTCGCCCGCCTCCAGCTCATCCCCGGATGAGCTTCGCGACCCCCCGCGTGATCGGCGTCGGGCCCGGCGATCCCGAGTTGCTGACCCTCCGCGCGGCCCGGGTCCTGGCCGAGTCCCGGCTCGTCCTCCACGCTGGCCGGGCCGATCGGTCGGGCTTCGCCTATGAGGTCGTCGCGCACCTGCTCCGGGCCGACCAGGAAGTCCGGGGGATGGCCCTGGCGATGAGGCGAGGGCCGGACGACGGCTCGGTCGGCTACGACCGGGTGGCCTCGGCCCTGATCGAGGCCGCGCGATCGGGCGTCGCCGCCGCCTTCCTGACCGAGGGGGATCCCATGCTCTATGGCTCGGGCTCCTACGTCGCCGAGCGGGTCCGGTCGGCCGCGCCCGAGGTCCCGCTGGAGATCGTCCCCGGGGTCTCGGCGATCTCCGCCGCCGCCGCCCGGCTGGGCTGGCCCCTGGCCCAGAAGGCGGAGATCCTGACGGTCTGCCCGGCGACCTATCACCCCGACGAGATCGGGGCGATCCTCGACCGGGGGGGCTCGTCCTGCTGGCTCAAGGCGGCCGACGTCCTGCCCCGGCTGTCCGAGGAATTGCGGGCCCGGGGGCGGCTCGATCGGGCGGCCCTGGTCGAGCGGGTCGGCCGGGCCGACGAGCGAATCTTCCTCGACCTGAGGGCCGCGATGGGCGCGACCCTGTCGTATTTCTCGCTGGTCCTGGTACGCTGATTCGATGAATCGGACTTCGAGCAACCCGGGCAAACTGTTCGTCGTCGGCCTGGGGCCGGGGTCCCCGGGGCTCCTCGCGCCGGATGCGGCGGGGGCGATCGCCTCGGCCGACGCGGTGGTCGGGTATCGCTATTACCTCGACCTGATCGCCGACCGCCTGGCGGGCAAGGAGGTCTTCGGCCGCGAGCTGGGCGAGGAGGTCGAGCGGGCCCGGCTGGCGCTCGAGCTGGCCGAGCAGGGCCGGACGGTCGCCTTGATCTCCAGCGGCGACGCGGGAATCTACGGGATGGGCGGGGTGGTCTGCGAGCTGGCGAGCGATCGGCCGGGTCCGGTCGAGATCGAGGTGGTCCCCGGCGTGACCGCCGCGACGTCGGCCGCCGCCCGGCTCGGGGCCCCGCTGGCGCACGACTGGGCGTCGGTCAGCCTGAGCGACCTGCTGACGCCCTGGGACGTGATCGTCCGCCGCGTCGAGGCCGCCGCCTCGGCCGACTTCGTCCTGGCCTTCTACAACCCCCGGAGCCGGGCCCGCGACTGGCAGCTCGCCGCGGTCGCCGAGATCGTGCTCCGATACCGCGAGCCCGCCACGCCCGTCGGCCTGGTCGAGAACGCCTACCGGCCGGGCGAGCGCGTCGAGGTCGTCCGGCTCGGAGAGCTGGCCAAGGCCCATGTCTCCATGTTCACGACGGTGATCATCGGGAGTTCGCGGACCTTCGTCAGCGGCGGTCGGATGGTCACGCCCCGGATCCACGCGGCCAAGGCCGGGCCGGTCTCCGAGGGTCCGCCGGCCCGGAACCAGGCGGGGGACCGGATCATGGCCGAGTCGCTGGCGATGATCGATCGCGAGATGGGGTCCGAACCGGCCGGACCCGCCGAGCGGGCGGTGGTCCGCCGGATGATCCACGCAACGGCCGACTTCGACTTCGCCATCAATGCCCGGTTCGGCCCGGGGGCGATCGACTCGGCGGTCCGGGCGTTCCGGGCCGGGGCCCCGGTCCTGACCGACGTGGAGATGCTCCGGGCCGGGATCCGGAGCGACCTGGCCGGCCCGCTCGGGGTGGCGGCCCACTGCGGCCTGGGGGACCGGGAGACGGTCCGGCTCGCCTCCGACGCCGGCCTGACCCGATCGGCCGCCGGGCTCCGGCTCGGCGCGGTCCGGGTGGGCGACGGCGCGGTCGTGGCGATCGGCAACGCGCCCACGGCGGTCGACGAGGCGCTCCGACTGGTCGAGGCCGAGGGGTGGCGGCCGGCCTGCATCGTGGGGATCCCGGTGGGGTTCGTCGGGGTCGTGGAGTCCAAGCGGCGGCTGGCCGAGCAGACCTCGGTCCCGTTCCTCACCAGCCTGGGCCGCAAGGGGGGGACCGCCACGACCGCCGGGGCGGTCAACGCCCTGCTCGAACTGGCTGCCGCCGGGGGCGGGGGGGGGCCATGACGGTCGCCACCGATCGCCCGGCCTTCGAGGTCGTCCGGGGGCACTCGGTCCCCCACCGGGATCCCCAGGGGACCCGCGAGGGGTACACCACCGGGGCCGCCGCCGCCGCCGCCGCCCAGGCCGCCTGCCGGGTCCTCTTGCTCGACGAGCGGCCCGAGTCCGTGGCGGTCCGCTCGCCGCTGGGCTTCGACTTGCTGATCGCGATCAACCGGCTGGCCCTGGTCGACGGGGTGGCGACCGCCGGGGCGATCAAGGACGGCGGCGACGACCCCGACGTGACCCACGGGGCCGAGGTTCTGGCCTCGGTCCGGCGGTCCGAGGAGCCCGGGATCGCGATCCGGGGCGGCCCAGGGGTCGGCACGATCACCCAGCCGGGCCTGGAGCTGCCGCCGGGCTCGGCCGCGATCAACCCCGTCCCCCGGCGGATGATCGCCGAGGGGGTCGCGCTGGTGGCCGGCTCGGCTTGCCCGGATCCGGGCTTCGAGGTCACCGTCTCGGTCCCGGGGGGCGAGGCGATCGCCCGGAAGACGCTCAACGCCCGGATCGGCGTGCTCGGCGGGATCTCGATCCTGGGGACCACGGGGATCGTCCGGCCGATGAGCACGGCGAGCTGGCGGGCCTCGGTCCTCCAGTCGATCGACGTGGCGGCGGCCAATAGCCTCCGGCACATCATCCTGACCACTGGCGGACGGAGCGAGCGGTTCTCCGAGGGCTTGTATCCCGGACTCCCCGAGATGGCCTTCGTCCAGATGGGGATCTTCACTGGCGACAGCCTGAAGCGGGCCGCCGAGCGCGGGGTCGATCTCATCACGATCGGCGGGATGATCGGCAAGATCGCCAAGCTGGCGACCGGGCAGATGCAGACCCACGTGGCGGGCGGCGGCGTGGACGTGGCCTTCCTGGCCGACCTCGCCCGCAACGCCGGGGCCCCGGCTGGCCTGGTCAGGGCGATCGCGGGGGCCAACACGGGCCGGCACGTCGAGGAACTGGTCGACGCGGCGGGCTTCGGGGCCTTCTATCGCCACGTCGCCGACCGGACGGCCGAGTCCTGCCGGGCTCACGTCGGCGGCCGGCTGGCGGTCGAGGTCGTGCTGTTCGACTTCGAGGGCCGCGTCCTGGCCCGGTCCCTCGCGCCGGCTCGGCCATGATCGAGCCGGTCGACGTCCTCGGGATGGGGGCCGAAGGCCCCTCGGGGCTCTCGGCGAGGGCCCGGGCGCGGCTCTCGGCCGCCACGTTCCTGGCCGGAGGCCGACGCCACCTCGGGCTCGTGGAGGCCGGCCCGGCCGAGCGGTTCGCGATCGGCGACAACCTCGCCGGGCTGGTCGATCGGCTCCGGCGGCGGGCCCCCGGCGAGCGGTCCGTGGTCCTGGCCTCGGGCGATCCCCTCTTCTACGGGATTGGCCACCGGCTCGGGTCCGAGCTGGGGCCCGAGGCGATCCGGGTTGAGCCCGCCCTTTCGAGCATGCAGCTCGCCTTCGCCCGGGCGGGCCTGTCCTGGCACGACGCGGCGATCGCCAGCGTCCACGGCCGCCCGCTGGCCGAGATCCTCCTGCCGCTCCTGGGCAAGCCCAAGATCGGCCTGTTCACCCAGGACGGGTCGAGCCCGTCGGCCGTCGCCCGGTTCTTCCTCGGCCGGGGCCTGGGCGATTACCGGGCCCGGGTCGGCGAGCGGCTCGGGACCGCCGAGGAGCGGGTCGAAGACCTCCCGATCGGGGACCTCCCGGGGCGGACGTTCGCCGACCTGAATTTCCTGATCCTGGAACGAACCGGATGGCGGGCGGCGGCTCACGACGGGGCGGGGTCGCGACCATTCGCGATCCCGGACCATCTTTACGCCCAGCCGGAAGCGGGCCCGATCCTGCTGACGCACGCGGACGTTCGATCGGTCACGCTGTCGCGGTTTCGCGATGCGTCCAGTGGCCCGATCTGGGACGTCGGGGCGGGGCTGGGCGGCGTCGCCGTCGACCTGGCCCGGGCGTTCCCCGGCTCGGACGTGGTGGCCATCGAGCGATCCGAGGCGCAGCTCGCCTTTCTCCGGGAGAACCGGGCGCGGTTCGCCGCGTACAACCTCCGGGTCGTCGCCGGCGAGGCCCCCGACTGCCTGGCGGGCGAGGGGCGGCCATCGGCGATCTTCCTCGGCGGGACCGGGGGGCGGCTGGCGGCCATCCTCGGACTGGCCTTCGATCGGCTGGCCGAGGGGGGCCCGCTGGTGGCGAACTTCGTCGGTTTGGAGAACCTCGCCCTGTTCTCGGAGCGGGTCCGGGGCCGGGGCTGGCCGCTCGACGTCGCCCAGATCCAGGTCTGCCACGGCCGGCCGCTCGGCGGGCTCACGACCTTGGCCCCGCTCCGCCCCGTCTGGATCGTCCGGGCGACCCGCCCGGGCGCCCCGGGTTGATCCGGGATCCGGGCTCCGTCGGAGGGCGGGCGTTGGTCGGCGTTGGCGGGTTGGCGGTTCCAGCCGAGGGGAGGCCGCCCTCATTTTGTAGGACTGGGCCGGACCCGGTTGGGCAGCGGGTCGCCGGTCTCCCGGTCGAACTCATCGGAGCTGATCTTGCCGGGGACGACGTCCCCCGTCATCCGCCCCCACTCACCCAACGCCCGCCCCATCTCCCCGAGCACCTAGGCATCCCTCGGGTCGCCGGCGAGGTTGGCCAGCCCGTGCGGGTCGGGATCGGTCGATCCGGGTTGGGTGGCATGGCCCGGAAGACTCGCCGGGCAGGGTTATTCGAAGGTACTTGGCCATGCGACGACCCCCTCTTCCACAAGGGGTTGCTCGCCATGGCCTTGGTCGCCTTGGAGCGTGGAAATTTACCCCATCCAGACACCCGATTTCCGCTGAAAACCGGCCCTTCGAGGGGGTAAAGTTAGACGCTCTACTCGCAGCCCCGGAGCGGGTAGAGCACGATGAACCAGGCGTAGTTGCTCCTGGACTGAAGACGCTGTTCTCCTTGCCAAGCACTCCGGGGAGACCTTGACCTCCCCCGGGCCACCTCTATATTCTACGAGACGAATGAAAAAGACACGCACCACGACCACCGGCCTGGACGAGAGCACCAGGACGCTCAAGGCGTTCGCCGATCCGGTACGCCTCCGCCTCCTGAACCTGCTCTCTGACGATCGGGAAATCTGCGTCTGCCATCTCCACGAGGCACTCGAACTGCCCCAGCCGACCGTCTCCCGCCACCTGGCCTACCTCCGCAAGACCGGCATGGTGGCCGGGCGAAAGGAAGGGCTGTGGGTCCACTACAAGCTGGCCCGTTCCAGGACGGGGCTGGGCCGCACCCTGCTGGGCTGCCTCGGCTCCTGCCTGGGCGACCCGGAGATCTTCGGGGAAGACCTCAAGCGGCTCGACCGGGCGATCTCGTGCTGCGGCGGGGTAGGCTGATGACACGCCCTTTTTTTGCCCACCTGCATCCGTTCAGGCCCATATAATCAGGAAGCGTCTCGATGTCACACTCCAGACTCTCTCGCTGGGTCGCTCCGGTCCTGCTCCTGGCAACCGCAGGACGCTGCCTGGCCGGTGACGACGTGGGGCCGATGGTCCGCTCGCTATGGATGGTCCAGAGGTTCGGGACCGCCGAGTCCGTCGCCACCCAGAACGACCAGAAGGTCAAGGGGACGCTCTCCAAGGCCCTTGGCAAGGAAGGCATCCTCACCGCAGCGGGAGTACAAGGTCTCATGGATTCCTCGACATTCGAGAAGCTGGCCGGGGGCGACGGGAAACTCGACGCCGCCGAGGTGCAGAAGGCCCTGGACGGCGAGGTGCCCTTGTCCCGCAAGCAACTCTCCCCGAATGTCGCCGCCCACGCCGACCTGCTGACCACCTCGTTCGACATGATTGAGGAGCCGCACCGAGAGGCTGGCATGACGCTGGCGGATTGGATCGCCGGGAGCTACAAGCCGGGCCAGCCGCTCCACGTCACGGTCGTCTGCACGGGCAACAGCCGCCGCAGCATACTCGGGGCGACGATGGGGAACGTGGCCTCCGCCTACTACGGGATGCCCGAGATCCTCTTTCACAGCGGCGGCACGGCCCCGACCGCCTTCAACCCCCGCACCGTCGCCTGCCTGAAGGAGATCGGCGTCGAGGTCGAGCCCACCGGGGCCGAGGCCCCCCGAGGCGAGCCGAAGACCGCCAACCCGATCTACAGGGTCCGCTGGGGGCAGGCCGGGGAGCCCGCCCTGGAGGCGACCGAGTTCTCCAAGACCTACTTTGACCCGAGCAACCCGCAGCGGGGGTTCGCCGTCCTGATGGTCTGCGGGGAGGCCGACGCCGCCTGCCCGTTCGTGAAGGGGGCTGCCCTGCGGGTCTCGATGCCGTACCTGGACCCGAAGATCTACGACGACGGCAAGTTCGAGGCGACGAAGTACGCCGAGCGGCGGGACGACATCGGTCGCCTGATGCTCTCCGTGATGATGCGAGTGCGAAACCGCTTGAGCCAGCAAACCACCACACACTGAACACCGAGGGACGATCCCATGTCCGAGACGATCAGCGAGGCCGTGAAGTCGAAGTATGGCTCGGTCGCTACCAGCGGCCTGTCCAGCGACCAGGGGGGCGTGAAGGCGGTGGCCGAGGCGTTCGGCTACACGCCCGAGGAGTTGGCATCGATCCCCGCCGAGGCGAACATGGCCCTGTCGTGTGGCAACCCCACGGCCTCGGCGGGCCTGAAGCCGGGCGAGACGGTCGTGGACCTGGGCAGCGGCGGCGGGCTCGACGTGTTCCTGGCGGCCCGGAAGGTCGGGCCGACCGGCCGGGCCATCGGCATCGACATGACGCCCGAGATGCTCGACCTGGCCCGCGGGAACGCCGAGAAGGCCGGGATCCCCAACGTCGAGTTCCACCTGGCGACCATCGACCGACTGCCACTGCCGGACGCCTCGGCGGACTGCGTGATCTCCAACTGCGTGATCAACCTGGCCCCCGACAAGTCCGCCGTCTTCCGGGAGGTCGCCAGGGTGCTCAAGCCGGGGGGCCGGCTGGCCGTCAGCGACATCGCCCTGAAGCGGGAACTGCCGCCGGAACTCGGCGACGACCTGATGGCCTACGTCGGCTGCATCGCCGGGGCGATCCCGATCGAGGAGTACCGCCGGGGGCTCGTCGATGCGGGGTTCGCCCACGTCGAGGTCATCGACGGCGGAGCCGACCTGAACGCTTATGCGAAGGTCGCGAACCAGGCGGCCTGCTGCCCGCCCCCGGCGTCACCTGTGTCCGGCCTGGCCGTGGTCGATCCGGGGTGCTGCTCGGTGGGTCCGGCGGCGGTCGTGGACGAGGCCCTGCACGCCCGGCTTGCCGACCTGCTTCGGCGATACGACGTGAATGACTACGCCGCCAGCGTGAAGGTCTTCGCCGTCAAACCCCGCTGAACGCCCCTCCGGCGTCAGGGGACACCTCGAACCCCGATGGCAGATCCGAGCCGGTCGATCGGGCGATTCCCCAGACGACGTGGCTTGGAGGCCGCCCAGGACGACCGGGTCCACGTGGTGGCCGACCGTCATCGAGCGCCAGGTCGGGCAACTGGCACGCCTCGTCGATGACCTGCTGGAGGTCTCCCGGATCACCACAGGGAGGGTCCGGCTCCAGCAAGATCGTCTGGACGTCTTGGGGGTCGTCGAGCGTGCGGTCGAGTCGGCCCGCCCCCTGATCGCCCGACGCCGGAATGAGCTTTCGGTGTCGCTGCCCCCCGAGCCGATCTGGCTGCACGCCGACTCGACCCGCCTGGAACAGGTCGTGGTGAACCTGCTCAACAACGTCGCCAAGTCTACCGAGGAAGGGGGCCAGATCTGGCTGACCGCCCGACAAGCAGGCGATGAGATGATACTGAGTGTGCGCGACTCGGGCGTCGGGATCGCCCCCGAAGTCCTCCCCTCCGTCTTCGACCTGTTCACCCAGGCGGATCGGTCGCTCGAACGCTCGCAGGGCGGGCTGGGCATCGGGCTGGCCCTGGTGCAACGACTCGTGGAGAGACACCGGGGCACGGTGGTGGCCTAGAGCGCGGGCCTGGGGCGAGGGGCTGAGTTCACCGTGAACCTGCCGGTGCTGCTCTCGCCTCCGAGGCAGTCCCCGCCAATTTCCACGAAGCCGGCCGAGCCGCCCGCAGGGGATGGCGTGTCCTGGTGGTCGATGACAACGAGGATTCCGCCGAACTGCTGGCGCCGTTGCTGGCGATGTCAGGGCACGAAGTTCGGACGGCCTACACGGGCCCGATCGCCCTGGAGGTGGCGGCGGCCTATCGCCCGGACGTGGTGCTGCTGGACATCGGCCTGCCGGGGATCAACGGCTACGAGGTGGCCCGGCGGCTTCGTCAGATCCCGCACTTGGAGGGCGTGAAGATCATCGCCCTGACCGGCTACGGGCAGGACTCCGACCGCCAACTCGCCAAGGAAGCGGGCTTCGACGAGCACCTGACCAAGCCGGTCGATCTCGTGGAGGTCGAGCAACTCCTGACGACGTTGCTCTCGCCCTCCGGCTCCGGTGGTTGAACACCGACCGGCAGGGTGATGTTACCGATCAAGGGAAGGCGTTCGCCCTGAAGGTTGTGGCCTCCACGACGACTCCGGGCCTTGAACGTCCGACATCCTCCCTCTCGCGGTCCGACTCCGGCGTCCCGGAGGCGAAGCCGGACGGCGAAGTCTGGGTGAAGCTCAGGAGGGAGGATCGGCGACGGGCAAGGTCTCCAGGTCCCACGCCGCCCGGGTCGCGATTGCGGAAGGCGACGAGAAGCCAGGCGATTCCCTGGCGTTCATCAAGAAACGCTTCGGGATCGAGATGGTCAACCAGCACTTCAGTACCATCAAGTCCCAGGAGCAGAGGAAGGCTGACGGGATCGGGCCAGCCATCGAAGAATCCAGAGCGGCGCAGCGGAAGCTCGCAGAGGCGAGATCCGAACGGACCGCTCCTCAAGCCTCCCCTTCCGCAACGGGAGCGATGGGTTTGATGGACGATCTGGCGTCCGTCAAGTCGCTCGTCAAGAAGCTGGTGGCCGAGCAGGCCCGCAAGATTTTCGATCGCTTCGAGTGAGCGGATGAGGAGGCAGGGTTGCCTCTTCAATTCCGGCAACTCAGATCCATCGCCGGACCTCATCCGCCTTCCGGCGAAAAAGATCAAGCTCACGGATAATCCGCACGATCATTGCAGGTGGACCGCTGGCTCTTTTGATGATATAGCTGAAGAAGTCCGCCGATGTCGGCACAACCGGATCACTTCGATCCTTCGAGGTCATTGGTCATGCCACATCGAGTCCGACCTCATTTCCCATTTCGCCGCCGTCCCGGACCGGGCACCCCGTGTCGTCACGTCGATCGCTTCGAGCGGCTCGCCGTCTGGACGGTCCATGCAACCGGTGGTCGGTGGGGATTTCGCCTCGCGATGCTGGCGTTCGTCGCCTGGGTGGCATCGGGCCCCTATTTCCGATACCACCAATCGTGGTCAACCACCTTCAGCCTGGTCACCACCAGCGTAACCTTCCTGCTGGTCTTCTTGATCCAGAACGCCCAGAACCGCGAATCCAAAGCCGTCCACCTCAAGCTGGACGAACTGATCTACGCCGTGAAATGACCTTCCCCACCGAGAGTAGGCGCTCCACCCGACCGGCTGTCATAATGGCCGGTCCAAGGAGATCCCTCATGGCCCGTCGCACGTATTCGCTCGACTTCAAGGTGTCCGCCGCCAAGCTCGTCACCGAGCAGGGCCGCGGCCTCAAGGACGCCGCCACCAGCCTCGGCGTCGCTCCCAGCACCATCCAGTATTGGGTCCGACGCTTCGGTACTCCAGCCGCCGCCCGACCCCAGGCCCTCGCGGGCCAGGCCGACCTCCGCCAGGAGAACGACCGGCTCCGCCAGGAGAACAAGCGGCTGCTGATGGAGCGTGAAATCCTAAAAAAAGCGACGGCCTTCTTCGCCAGGGAGCAGGCCTGAGATTCGCCTTCATCCGCGACCACCGCGACGAGTTCCCGGTGACGCTGATGTGCCATGTCCTGGAGGTTTCTCGGGCCGGCTATCACGCCTGGCTTGCCCGCCCCGAGAGCCCACGAGCCGTCCATCAGGCCGAGATCATCCAGCAGATCCGTCAGGTCCACCGCGAGAGCCGACAGACCTACGGCTCGCCGCGGGTCTTCCGGGCCCTGCGGGCCAAGGGGGTCGCCTGCTGCGAGAACACCGTGGCCAAGTTGATGCGTCGCGACGGCGTGCGGTCCGTCACCGCCCGACGGTTCGTGGTCCGGACCACCGACTCGCGCCATGGCCACGCCATCGCCGAGAACACGCTGGATCGCCAGTTCGAGCCCGGCCCGACCGATCAGGTCTGGGTCGGCGACATCACCTACATCGCCACCGGCGAGGGTTGGCTGTACCTGGCCGCGGTGCTCGACCTGGGCAGCCGCAAGGTGGTCGGCTGGGCGATGGCCGACCACCTCCGGGCCGATCTGGTCGTGCGGGCCTTGAGCAATGCCCTGGAGCATCGCCGGCCGTCCGAGTCGGTGTTGCACCACAGCGATCGCGGCGTGCAGTATGCTTGCGATGACTACCAGGAGCTGCTCCGGTCCAACGGGCTGGAGGTGAGCATGAGCCGCAAGGGGAACTGCGGGGACAACGCGGTGATGGAGAGCTTCTTCGGGACGCTGAAGCAGGAGCTGGTGCATCGCGAGAGGTATGCCACCAGGGATCAGGCCAAGCGTTCGCTGTTCGAGTACATCGAGGTGTTCTACAATCGCCAGCGGCTCCACTCGACGCTGGGCTACCTGTCTCCCGTACAGTACGAAGAGAGTCGGAAACTTCCCCAAGTCAGCGCCCACTGAAGGTGGGGAAGGTCAAAAAACGCCCGGAACGAGTTGATCCACATCGAGCACCTGACCGAAGAGCAGCTCGACCTTCTCGGCGAGCGCTATCGCAGATTGGCGGCCCGCCATCAGAGTTCGTTGGTCGAGCGAAAGGCGGGGCAGGTCCCTGCCGACGGGACCACTCCAGTGGATGAGGCGAATCCCCCGGTCCCCGCGGAGGGACTCGAAGCCGCCGATTCACGGGTCCCTCACCGGGTGGGCTAGATGAGAAGATGGGTGCCGGTCCTGGTTGGGTTCGTTTCGCCGGTCCTGGTTGGGTTCGTTTCGCCGGTCCTGGTTGGGTTCGTTTCGCCGGTCCTGATCGAGAAGCAAGATGAGCGATTGCTCCAATTCGGCGGGTTTGAAACCGAATGGGCCCCGGCCGCTCTTGTAGGCGACCTCGCCCCGGCGGTCGACCAGGTAGAGGCGGGCGGGCATTCCGCTGTAGCGGGCCCCGACGGCGTCGTCGAGGTCGTCGACGACCATCGGGAAGCCGAAGTCAAGGACTCGACCGCAGGCCCGGGCGACCACGACCCGCTCATCGTAGGTCTGCGGCTGACGGAGGGTGACGCCGGATCGGTCGTTGCTATCGATCTGCCAGCCGTCGGTCGGGTGGGCCTCCCGGACGTAGACCATGAAGAAGGCGGCCCGGTCCTTGTAGCGGAGGTACAGCTTCTCCAGGTTGCCCCCCTGCCCCCGGAACGGGCCGCAGGTGAAGTTGCCGAAGACCAGGACCAACGGCTTTGGGCCGACCAGTTTCGAGAGCCGGACCTCGTTCTTGCCGTCGGCCGTCCGGAGGGCGAAGTCGGGGGCGACCTGGCCGAGGTCGGGGCCGGCCTGGAGCGAACCGATCTCCTGACGGAACAACCCTTTGAGGAGCGTCCACCGACTCGGGCCCGCCGGCCGGGCCGCGGCGAGTGTCGGGCGGGCCGGCGGCGGGGCGAACAGCCGCCGGAGGTCGTCTTGCGAGAGGAAGCCGGCCCGATCGGGGTCGAGCTTCCGGAAGACGGCCTGGAACTCCTCGGCGCTGACCTTGCCGTCGAAATTCTGGTCGGCCTGGTAAAAGAGCATGACGCCGGGCGACGGGGCGAGCGCATGGGCCGAGAAATCGAAGTCGGCCCGGGTCACGACGCCATCGCGGTCGCGGTCGAGCCGGGGGAAGTCGGGGCCGGCGAACTCGGCCCGGGAGATCACGCCGTCGCCGTCCTTATCGAGGGCGTCCCGGGCGGCGTCCCAGGTAAACCGGGTCCGGGCGACGCCCTTCTTGAACCAGCCTTCGCCGGGACCGAGCTGGCTCCCCTGGAGGATGTCGGCCAGCATGGCGACCCACTCGGGGTGGTCGGGCCAGATCCTCTCCAGGACCGCCGTCGCCCGGCGTACGGGGCGGACTGGCGGCGGAGGCTGGGGGCTGTCGGCCCCGGCCAGGAGCCCGGCGAGCGCCAGGAGGGTCCCAGCGGCGAGGGGGCGGAGGCGAGCCGGCGCGGTCGGTCGCATCGGGAGGGCTCCCGAGGGAAAGGGGGCGAGTCTCGGGCCGCCCCTCACCGGGACGGCCGCCAGTCCGAGGCTAACCGGCCTGGCTCGATCGGGCAAGGACGTGCCCCTTCCGCCGTCATCGGGTCGCCCCATGATCGGGCACGGATTTTGCCGATTCCTGCGCGAGGCCGACTCGATCCCGCCCGGTCGGGGGCAGCCCCGAAGGGAGTACCCCGAGATGGCCACGACCAAGAAGTCGGCTCCCAAGAAGCAGGCCAAGGCCCCGGCGAAGGAAAAGGCGTCGTCGCCGGAGACCTACACCGACCCCAAGCTCCGCGACCAGCTCAAGGCCGAGATCATGGACGGCGACAAGGGGGGCCTTGCCGGGCAGTGGAGCGCCCGGAAGTCGCAGCTCCTGGCGGCGGCTTACAAGAAGGCCGGGGGCGGCTACAAGACGTCCCCGAAGGGGAAGGCCGAGCCGCAGAAAAACCTCGACCAGTGGATCGCCGAGAAGTGGACCACTGCCGACGGCGAGCCCGCCATCCGCGACGGCCGGACCGCCCGCTACCTCCCCGAGAAGGCCTGGGACGAGCTGACCCCCGCCCAGAAGAAGGCGACCGACGCCCAGAAGAAGGCGGAATCGAAGCAGGGCAAGCAGTTCGTCGCTAACACCGGGGAGGCCAAAAAGGCCCGGAAGAAGGCCGCGAAATCTTGAAGCCGGGCCGGGGTCGCGCGGGCTCCGGGCTCGGATCGCTGGACTCGGATCGGTCGGTTGTTTAACCTGGATGTAGGCCGGCCCGCCGGCAACCCCGCCCGACCGATTTCGAGTCCCGAAGGAGCCGAGCCGATGACCGAGCCGAAGAATGGCGCCACGCGCCGGGATTTCCTCAAGACGACCGGCCAGGTGGCCGCGGCCTCGGCCCTGGCGGGCGTGGCCATCCCGTCGGTCCACGCCGGCGAGGACAACACGATCCGAGTCGCCCTGATCGGCTGCGGCGGCCGGGGGACCGGCGCCGCGTCCAACGCCCTAGCGGCCAAGGGCGGCCCGCTCAAGCTGGTGGCGATGGCCGACGTGTTCAAGGAGAAACTCGACGCCAGCCTCGACGCGATCAAGGGTGAGCACAGCGACAAGGGCGACGTGCCTGAGGACCGCAAGTTCATCGGCTTCGACGGCTACAAGCAGGCCATGGACTGCCTCAAGCCGGGCGACATCGCGATCATGGCCACTCCGCCGGCCTTCCGATGGGTCCAGTTCACCCACGCCATCGAGCGCGGGCTGAACTGCTTCATGGAGAAGCCGGTCACCGTCGACGGCCCGTCCACCCGCCGGATGCTCGCGCTGGGCGAGGCGGCGGCGAAGAAGAACCTCAAGGTCGGCGTCGGCCTGATGTGCCGGCACTGCGAGGTCCGCGGCGAGCTGTTCAAGCGGATCCAGGACGGCCAGATCGGCGACATCGTCCTGCTCCGGGCCTACCGCCAGACCGGCCCGGTCGGCACGGCCCTGGTCGAGCCCAAGCCCGAGGGCATCAGCGAGCTGATGTACCAGATCCAGCGGTTCCACGGCTTCCTCTGGGCCTCGGGCGGCTGCTACAGCGACTTCCTGATCCACAATATCGACGAATGCTGCTGGATGAAGAACGAGTGGCCGACCAAGGCGTCCGGCGCCGGCGCCCGGACCTACCGCGAGAATTACATCGACCAGAACTTCGACACCTATTCGGTCGAGTACTCCTTCGACGACGGCGCCAAGCTGATGCTCGAAGGCCGGAACATCCCCGGCTGCAAGCAGGAGTTCGCCAGCTTCGTCCAGGGCACCAAGGGCTCGGCCGTCATCTCGCAGAGCGGCCACACGCCCGCCAAGAGCCGGATCTTCAAGGGCCAGAACATGGTCAAGAAGGACATCGTCTGGCAGGGCCCCAAGGACGAGCCCAACCCCTACCAGCTCGAATGGGACCACCTGGTCGCCGCCATCCGCGAGGACAAGCCGTACAACGAGGTCAAGCGTGGCGCCGAGGCCAGCCTGGTGACCTCAATGGGCCGGATGGCCGCCCATACCGGCCAGGTCATCACCTTCGACGAGATGCTCGCCTGCAACCACGAGTTCGCCCCGACCGTGGACAAGCTCGTCATCGACGGCCCCGCCCCGCTCCAGGTCGACAAGAAGCTCGGCCACTACCCCTGGCCGCAGCCGGGGATCGTCGTCGACCGCGAGTTCTGAGCCGATTCGGTTGGCCCTGGGCCGTCCCTCAGGGCCAACCTTCGCCCCATCCCTGGGAACTACAGGCCGATGGATGTCCGTTTGACAGAACAGTGGGAGTCCTTCGTGACTTCGCAGGTCCAGTGCGGGCGCTTCGCCTCCGGTGAGGAAGTCATGGGCGAGGCCCTCAAGCTCCTCGAGGCCCGCATCCGAGACGAGGATGAGGCCTTGGACGGGATTCGCCGGGGCCTTGAGGACGTGGAGGCAGGCCGAACTCAGCCCCTCGCCGAAGCCTTCGCCGACATCCGACGAGATACGAATTTGAACCAGGAACCTTGAGCCAATAGGCAACGAGAGAGGAGGGAAAAGTGGTGACCGATAAGGAATATCCGATCTTTGATAGCACCGATCAGAAGGTTTTCTCGATCGAAGACGCCAGGGTCCGAGCGGAGACGATGCAGTCCATCCTCGTTCCGAAATTGAAAAAAATCAGTGATGCCGCCTGCGAAATTATTAGAGATGTCTATCAGATCGAACCCTTAGACCTTTGCTCTTTTACATTCAGCCCCGCTCATCGGAAGAATGCCCAGAATACAATGCTTTTCGATAGCGCGCATGCCGGTCTTTTACCGGCGCAGAAGGTTGGAGGATATCATTATTTTAAGTTTCCGAGTGAGTCTATTTGATACCGGACTGCGAACATTGATTCAAGCCGATCGCCCACAGGAGTCCGGAAAACTCTTCGAATTACTTCGCAGGCATGAGGATGAAGCTGTTCAACTACTCGATACGATCGGTTGCGACCTATTCTGCGACAAGGGAGTATCCCCCGATGCAGACAATCGAACCATCATTAGGACAGCTCGCATCGAGGAGCAGGATCAATGGTGGTACACCCTGATACTGGGAGAACTTGAGGAATACCCAATTATCGACGACGATCAGGGTAGGCGTTCAAGGCCCAATGTTGCCTCTGCGGCCTGAGTCCAGTAGAACAGTGACATGACGGCTCAGGCACCGCT